>Ga0070708_100001135_pt1 | contig 20447 bp, 16 predicted proteins | sample KBSK5503metaG_FD_65469 | JGI IMG/M metagenome (GOLD analysis project Ga0070708, IMG submission 65469) | Corn, switchgrass and miscanthus rhizosphere microbial communities from Kellogg Biological Station, Michigan, USA - KBS K5-50-3 metaG | ecosystem: Host-associated > Plants > Roots >... | reverse complement strand
GAAGGTCGGTCATGAGCGCCGACGCGCAATGGTTCATGGAGACGTGGGCAAATTTGAACGCGCGGCAGCGTCGCGTGATGCTCCACCTTGGCCGTCTGTACCTGGAGCGCCACGCTGCACCAGGCGCGCGGGTCGATGCGGAGATCGAGCGCTTCGCGCTGGCTATGCACGACGACGAAACTCTCGACGTGCCACGCACGCAATGAAAAAACGTCGCGGTTCCATCCTGCTCACCGATGCACAGATCAAGGCCAAGCGCGCACCTGGCGCGAAGTTGACCGAGGACCGCCACGGCCGCGGCGCCGGCTCGTTGGTGGTCCGCTGGGGCTCCGACGATACGCGCTGGTTTTACTTCCGCTACACGGGGCTCGAGCGGAAGCAACACGCGGTTCCGTTGCGCGTCGCCACGCTGCTTGAGGCTCGCGCTAAGGTTGCCTTGTATGCGCAACGAGCGCGCGAGGCGCGGGAGCGCGGAATTGAGTTGCGCGAGCTGCTCGAGGAAGAACACAAAAAAGAGCGCACACGGAAAAGCGCGGAGGCAAAGGCCGTCCACGAAGCGCAGCGGGGCACGTTGACCGTGCTGCTGAATGCTTACGTCGCGCGCCTGGAGCGATCCGGCAAACAGGCTGCCGGCGACGCACGCCGGATGTTTGCCGTGCATGTAACTGGCGCGCACCCGGAACTCGCGACGCGCCAGGCTGCGACGATCACGCCCAAGGAAATAACCACGATGTTGCGCACAGTGGTGGACAAGGGCCACGGCCGCACGGCCGCAAAACTGCGAAGCTATTTGCGGGCCGCGTATGCGCTCGCCCTGGGCGCCGAGACGAACGCGAACGCGCCGGCCGAGTTGCTGTCGCTTGGCATTGAGCACAACCCGGCGGCGGCAACCGCGGCGCTTTCACAATACAACCGCACTCGCGACCGGGTGCTCACCGATGGTGAGCTCGCCTTCTATGCCTTGGCACTCGAGCGCCTGCTGCCGTCGCCTGGCCGCGATGCGCTGCGCTTGGCGCTGCTGCTAGGCGGGCAGCGACCGACACAGCTGCTGCGCGTCGCGCCCGGCGACGTGGATCTCGACGCACGCACGTTGACGGTGCGCGATGGCAAGGGCAAACGCACGTCGCCGCGGCTACACGTCCTGCCTCTGTCGGACGCTGCCGCTGCCATTCTGTCTTTGCGCCTCGAGGCAGCCGGCGAGTCACTGCTGTTCACGGCGGACGGCAAACGGCAAACGCGAATTGAGACCTGCGAGGAGCTCGCAACGTTCGCCTTCGAGGCGATGGCGAAGGACAAGAGCTTGCGCGAGCAAAAGGCACTCGGCATCGGCGTTGCGCAACTACGGGACGTGCGCCGCACCGCCGAAACGACGCTGGCCAGGCTCGGCGTCTCGCGCGACGTGCGGGCGCAGCTGCAGAGCCATGGGCTCGGCGGGGTTCAACAGCGGCACTACGATCGCCACGACTACGCCAGCGAGAAGCGCGCCGCGCTCGTGACCTGGGAGGCGCACGTCGCCACGCTGGTGCGGGCACGCAAGCGCCAGGAGAAGCGGCCGACTGCTAGTGCCAGGCCGAGCTCGCGGCCGCCGGCTCGAAGCCGCTAGTGTTTGGGTCCTTACCTGGTTTGGCCAGCGAGGGTACGGCGGAGCCTCGATCTTGCGGTAGTGCCAGAACTTTTCCGGAGTGAACTTTCTTGTTAAGTTTTTCGGGGACATGTGAACCAGTACGGGGAAACTGCGCGCAAATTCAATGCGTTACAGCGTCCCCAAGTTGTCCCCAGTTAACAAGATTTCATAGTGGGGACAAAGTGGGGACAGATCGGGGACGCTGTTGCTATGCTTACGCTATGAAATGCACCGCTACGGTCTGCCCTGCTTCGCTACGCGCAATAACTTTTCCCTCGCGCCCAACTGCCGCGCGCCGATAACGCATGCCGACCATGCAAACGGATCTACGCGGTGAACTGCTCGAGCTCGAGGCCAAGGCGCGCGCCTGGTTCGATCCACCCGACGACGAACTGCCCGCCGAGCTCGAGCGCCTCGATCGTGCATTCGCGGCGAGCTCGCTGCTTGACCTTGCCAGGCCCGATGGCCTCAACCTGGCGCTAGTGCGCAACCTGGCGCACCTGTCGGCCGAGTGGGACGATGCGCACGTGTTTGCTGGCGTCGCGCTCGTGGCGCTCCAGGTGGCCGGCGATGACGTTGACGACGAAGCCTATGCATTGCGCTACCTGGGGGCCGCCGGCGACGCGCTGCGCCTCGCGGAGCTCGCGGACGCGTCGCGGGTGCAGAAGATCGCGCAAACCGCGGACGCGGCCTATACAAAGTGGGAACGTGGACGCGATAAGATGCTGGACGTCGTCAGGCTATGGGGCGAACTGGCAGCGATGAAATCCGCAGCGAAAGTTGAGGAAATCGGCAAGCGCCTTTCCCTGAGCCCGAAACGCATCGAGGCTCACTGCACCGAAGCGCGCAAGCAAGGCATGATCGACTGACTTTCCCTCGCATCGACGATGCGAGGTTTTGCGCTCCGGCGCATTCCCTTAGGCTGGTCTTGCGGTCACTTGATCGCGCACAAGACGCTAGGGGCACGCATGAAATCAAAACTTCACGACCGGGCGGCCGCATGAGCGCCGCTAAGGCGCCGACCGCCGTCGCGCCGCGCCGCATTCTGCGCCGTGGCGAAGTGACGATGCGCACCGGCTTGTCGAATACCACGATTCACCGCGAAATCCAGGCGGGCAGGTTCCCGAAAGCGGTCCCGCTCGGCCGGCGCGCAGTCGGCTGGCTCGAGCACGAAGTCGAGGCTTGGCTCGAGAGCCGCGCCGGCCGCCGCGATGCCTGAGGGGACCCAGCACACCCCCGCCACAATTCGCGCTGCCCTGGATCACGTTTCGCCCGATTGCGATCGGGAAACGTGGGTGCGTGTGTTAGCCGGGGTCAAGAGTTGGGATGGTGACGGCGCTCGCGACCTGGCGCAAGAATGGTCGGCACGTGGGAGCGCTTACAAGGCGGCCGATTTCCGCGCAACTTGGAAATCGCTACGCGCCGCGGGTGGCGTAACCATTGCAACGGTATTCAAGCTGGCGAAGGACGGCGGATTTTCGCTCGGTCATGCAGCCGACACGAAATCGGAGAGCGCCGGCGCACCCGATCGCGCGGCCGAACGGGCGGCACGTGACCGCGCGGAGGATGCACGGCGCGCGCTTAAGCGCGACCAGGCAGCCGCCGAAGCGCGGCACCTGGTCGATGCCGCATACCTCACGGGGAAGTCGCCCTACCTCGAGCTCAAGGGCATTGGCGCACACGGTGTTTTGTTCCAGAACGACGGCGCACTGCTCGTGCCGATGGTCGACGCGACCGGAGCACTCCGCAACGTACAAACCATTACCCCGGACGGCCGCAAGAAATATCTACCAGGCGGACAAGCGGCCGACTTGTTGCACTGGATCGGCGATCCATCCGGAGCGGCCACGATCGCGCTCGCGGAGGGCTACGGGACGGGCGCCACGATTCACGAAACCACGGGCTTGCCGGTCGCCGTCGCATTCACCGCTGGCAACCTGCCCAGCGCCGCACGTATCGTGCGGGAGGCGTATCCGGATGCGATGCTCGTGATCTGTGCCGACGACGACCGCGCAACCGAAAAACGTAGCGGCAAGAATCCCGGCTTGAATGCTGCCAGGGAGGCGGCGCGCGGCGGCCGTGCGGTGGTCGCGATCCCGGCGCCCCTCGAACTGGAGGAGACCGATTTCAACGACCTGGCGCGCCGCGCCGGCGCCGCGGCCGTGGCTACGATCGTACAAGCGGCAATGGCAAAGCACGTGCTGCGATCGGACGCCGGCGGCGACGAAGCCGATACGAAAGACTCGACGGCTGTCGACGATCATTTTCGACTGACCGACAAAGGAGTGTACTACCGCGCCACCGATCGCAACGGCGGCGCATCGCTGCAGTGGGTGTGCGATCCGCTCGAGGTTGAGGCGCGCACGCGCGATGGTGACGGAGGCAGCTGGGGCTTTCTGCTCGCGTTCAATGATCCCGAGGGGACACACAAGCGGCTCGCGATCCCTGCCCGCCTGTTCGCCGGCGACAGCACGGAACTGCGCGCCAGGCTCTCCGATGAAGGGCTAAGCGTCGCCGCTGGTCCGGCTCGCAATCGCCTGGCGCACTACATCGCAACCAGGTACCCGAAAGCATTTGTGCGTGTTGCCGAAACGATCGGCTGGCACGGTGACGGCTACGTGCTGCCGCATCGCAGTTTCGGTGCGAGCGCCGCGGGCCTTTTCTATCAGTCCGGCGACGAACGCAGCCGCAACCCGTTCCGCGAACACGGCACGCTCGACGCCTGGATCGGGACAGTGGCGAAGTTGTGCCAGGGAAGCCCGCGGCTGGTCTTCCCCGTGGCGTTGGCGTTCGCGGGGCCGACGCTGCACCTGCTCGAAATGTTGAGCGGCGGATTTCACTTTTATGGTGCGAGCTCGAAGGGCAAGACAACGGCGTTAGCCGTTGGCGCATCCGTATGGGGCCGGCCGGAGCTCGGCGGATTCGTAAGGACGTGGCGGGCGACGGGGAACGCGCTCGAGGCCGTCGCCGCGGCGCATTCCGATGCGACGCTGTTTCTCGATGAGCTCAGAGAAGTGGAACCGCGCGAAGTCGTGCAAACCGTGTTGATGCTCGGCAACGGGAGCGGTAAGCAACGGATGAAAAGCGGCGGATCTCTGCGCGTTTCACTGTCCTGGCGTTTGCTCTACATGAGCACCGGCGAGCGCCGAGTTGAGGAGCTCGCCGCAATCGCTGGCTTGCCGGTCGACGCCGGCGCCGGCGTGCGGCTGGTGGAAATACCAGTGCCCGAAACAGGAGCCTTCGACAATCTGCACGGCATCGGCGACGGTGCCCAATTCGCAGAAACGATAAGGGCCGCCGCGCTCGAAAGCTATGGCACGGCCGGCACGGCCTGGCTCGAGTACTTGACCGCAAACCGCGTCGATGCGCAGCACTTCCTTCGCGATTGCGTGCGCGAGTTGCTCGACGCCTGGCTCGAGCGGGCAACCGATGCCGGCCAGGTGTCCCGCGTTGCCCAGCGCTTCGCGTTGGTAGCTGCAGCGGGCGAGCTCGCTACGCGCGCGGGCATTACCGGCTGGACTGTCGGCGAGTCCGAACGCGCAGCGCGGCGCCTGTTCGATGATTGGCTCGCCGCGCGCGGCACGCGGGGCGACGCGGAGGAGCTCGCCGCAGTGCGCCAGGTGGCGAGCGTGCTTTCGTCAAGCGGGGAGGCGTTTTTTCCCTGGTGGCATCGAGCGGCCGACGATCACCGGCCGAATGCACTCAAGCGCTGGGGTCTGCGCAAGCTGATCGCGAAGAATGGAGACGCGATCGACGACGACAAAGCCTACTACGCAAACTACGGCGATAAGGCACCGGCTGCGCACGAGGCCGAGGGTGCCGAAGCGGAGTACTACGTGCTCGCCTCTTTGTTCCGCGAGGAAGTGTCGAAGGGCTTCGATCCGAAATTTGTAGCTCGAGTGCTGCAGCGTCGCGGGCACCTGGTACCCGAGGGCGATCGCCTAGACCGCAAGGAGCGACTGCCGGGCATTGGGCCGTCGCGGGTGTATCGAATAAAGCCGTCGATTTTTGCCGACGACGCGCTGTGATTACCTTTCGGCAAGCTGCCAAGTTATCGATAGGAGGGAACAAGCAATGATTTCTCCGCCTGACGACTCGGGGCCGATCAACCCCGCCGTAGCTGCGATGGTCGCCTCCTGGCGCATGCGCATGCCGGAACTGGTTACGCCGGCCATTGCCGCCGAGATGTCTATACCGCTCGACGTTACCGATGTCGAGCGTGCCGAACGGGCCGGCGCGGTGGCGGCATTGCTTGCCATGCGCCGGCTACACCAAAGCGATTTCGCTCTCGAGCTGGAGAACTTCGCGAATCAATTTTTGGGCGACCTCAACACCGAGTTGCGGGGGCGAGGCGGTACCGATGAGATCGTCGGTCAAGTGCTAGGAGCCGCTGGCGTTGCGTTTCATCTTGGCTTCGTGCGCCGGCTGCAGGTCGTTGTCCGCAGCTTCGCCGATGGCCGCGATCTCCGCGCGCAGGGCATCATTGCTTGACGAGTTGGAATCCGGTCTGATAATGTTTGTCTTACCGCGTGAACTCCGACAGAGCTCCGCGTTGAGACGGGCAATTTGCTTCGCGCTTGCCCCGATCCGCGCCTCGTTGGAGTGGAGGCGGGTCCCTACGGGGCCCGACTGGTCAACGCTACAGGCCGCTCGAAAGAGCGATTTGAAGTGATGGCTGGTCGGGCTTCGCTTTTTGTAGCCCTCCAGCGTCAGAGCGAGGGCCACATGCCTGCAGCAACCCGACGTTTCGAGCTGCGCCTTGCCCCAGCGGGCGACGCCTTCGAGGCGAGTCTATCGAGCGAGTTTCCGGTTGAGCGCGATTTCGGAATTGAGGTGCTGGATCACAGCACCGACGCGGTTGACCTGTCGCGGGCGCGCGACGGTTTGCCGCTCCTATTCAATCACGACTTGCGCCAGCTGATCGGTCGCGTCGATGGCATTTACATCAGCGACCGCCGCCTGCGCGGCCGGATGCGCTTCTTCGACACGGCCGCTGGGCGCGACGCACGGTCCGCTGTCGAATCCGGCCATCGCGAAGTGAGCATCAGTTACGAAATTCTGCGCACGCGCAGCGAGCCTGACAAGACTATCCGGGTCCTGCGCTGGCGTCCCTATGAAGCCTCAGTGGTTAGTGTGCCGGCCGACGCGAATGTCGGTATAGGCCGGACCGCGTCCCAACGAAAGGAAGCAAACATGAACCAGAACGACTCCAACGATAACGGAACCCATGGCGACGACGACCAGGCTCCGACCCTCTCTCGCAGTCAGCGGCGCGCCGCGACCGCATTGGTTGCCCAGGCGCAACAGGGCGCCGACGAGCGCGTCGAAGGCGAACGCACGCGGATCAAGGCAATCACCAACATGGGCCGCATGATGAAACTGCCCGCCGAGATGACCGCGCGCGCGATCGATGACGACCTGACAGTCGACGAATTTGCCCAGGTCGTGCTCGCGCACCAAGCCAGCGCAAGCCGCATTCAATCATTCGTCGTCCCGGCATCTTCCTTCGGTGACTCCGACGGCCCGAGCGTGCAACAGCGCGAATGGCAAGAGCTCCAAAGCGGCTTTTCGCTCAGCCGCGCCATCCAGGCGCAGATCGATCCGTCGACCTACCTGCGTGGCGCCGGCCGCGAAAGCGAAGTTTCCCGGGAGCTCTCGCGCCATACACCGCTCGCCACAAGTGGCACCCTGGTTCCTTACGCTGCGCTGTTCGGGGGACTGATGAGAAGCGAAGCGCACAAGCGGGCGTTGTCGGTCGGAACCTCAACGCTCGGGGGCGCTACGGTGCAGACCACGATCGACCCTTCGCTGTTCGCGGACGCGCTGCGTTCCCGTACCGTTTGCGTCGGGCTGGGGGCACGTGTACTGACCGGCTTGAGGGACACGACAGTTATCCCGCGCAAAACGTCGGCAACTACCGGCACCTGGGTTACGGAAGCCGGATCCGTCGTGACGACGGATCCCAACTTCGACCAGGTGACGTTGTCGCCAAAGCGCTTCGGTGCCTTCACCGACGTGAGCCGGCAGTTGCTGGTCCAGTCGGTGCTGGCGATGGAGCAAGTTATCCAGCAGGACCTTTCGCAAACGATCCTGGTGGAATTAGATCGTGTAGCGATGCTCGGCACCGGCGCATCGAACCAACCGCGGGGCATCGTCAACACCTCGGGCATCGGTAGTGTCGTTGGCGGTACCAACGGCGCCCAGATTGCTTGGTCGCATGTGCTCGACCTCGAGCGCACCGTGGCCGCGGCGAATGCCCAAGTGAACTTGGCTGCGAGCGGTTATGCGATCAACGCGCAGTCGCGCGGCTGGATGAAGCGCACGTTGAAGGTTACGGGGGTGGGTACGCCGCTCATCATGGGCGACGACCAGGTTGACGAAATGGGGCTGACCCGCCTCAACGGCTACCGCACGGGCGTGTCGTCACTGCTTCCGTCCACCGGCACCAAGGGCACGAGCTCGGGCGTGTGCAGCACGCTCATCTTCGGCGACTGGTCGCAACTGTTCATCGGGCTGTTCGGCGATGGTGTGGAATTGATCGTCGATCCCTACACGCTCGCCGTATCCGGTCAGGTGCGCATCACCAGCAACCTGTTCGGCGATATCGGCGTGCGCTATGCCGCGTCCTTCGCCGCGATGACGGATGCGTTGACGGTGTAAAGAGAGGAGCGGGCCTGCCTCGTCGATCTCAGTCGGCGAGGCAGGGCTTCCAAACAATGAGCAAGCGTCACAAGCCGGCGCCGATCAGCCCGCTACCGCTGCAGGAATGTGAGGGCTGCCGCGGACCTTTCCGCCAGGCCGATCCCGCGCACCGGACGTGCAACCTTTGCTGGCGCAAGGCGCAACTAAAAGTGCTGCAGTACACGCACGGAAAACGCCCGCGCTTGCTTTCCTAAGGTTGTCTGACATGCCTTACCCCAAGGGAAGAAATTGCGCGCGTCCTGAGGCGATCTGGTGGCTGCCGCCGTCGCCCACGTGGATCGCAATCCGCTCACGCCGACGCGCCGACGCCGTAGTCCTGCGTGGATCGCGTGCCGCTGTGTATCGGGCATGCCCTAGTGCCGCATTGACCCAGCTGCCAGCTTTCGTAAATGCATCCCTCTTGCGGCCGGCCGACTTGATCGAGCTTGCCGACGCGCTCAACGGTCGTCGGCCATAGACCGCCGACCGCTCTTTGTCCCCACTGTCCCCACCGCTGTCCCCGCGTTTTTTGGGGACAACTTTTGCCATTCGGATCATTGGGTTGGATGCGATTTTCGCGTTTGTCCCCGTGTCCCCACGAATTTTCGAGTGTCACCAGAAACGTTGACGCGGCGATGCGTAGCATTTCGGTGGATTTGGAATTGTAGGTACTGAGTAGGTACCTAACTGGCAAAAATAACAAGGGACCGCAGTCCGTACGGAGTGCAACGCCTTGTTATTGCTGTGTATGTTGGCTCCCCGACCAGGGCTCGAACCTGGGACCTGCGGATTAACAGTCCGTCGCTCTACCGGCTGAGCTATCGGGGAATCAAGCCAATAATTATAGCTTTTTCGGGCATTTCCGGTCAAACAAAACCGCCGGGCCCAGGGCGACTACCGCCCCACCATCGCTAGCACGTCGGCCTTCAGGAAACGCTCGACGACCAGCATGAATGCGATCGACGGGATCAACAGCAGCAGCGCCGTGATTGACGCGATCTGGTAGTTGCCGCCCATGCTTGCATTGAACATGAGGAGCGGCAGCGTCGTGACATCCGGCACGCCGACGAAATACGTGCCGGTGAATTCGTCGAGTGACTCGAGGAACACGAAGATCGCGCTCGCGATGAGCCCCGGCAGCGCCAAAGGCAGTGTCACGGTGCGAAAGCACGTCCATGGTGACGCACCCATGTTGCGCGAGGCCTCTTCCAACGAAACATCGATCGAGGCAAACGCAGCCGACGCGATCCAGACGGCCAGCACCAAGCCATGGGCCGCATGCACGAGAACGACACCCAGCACCGTGCCATTCAATCCGATCTCGTAGAAGATCCGCGCGATGTTGACGTACACCGGAATGTTCGGCACCGCCTGTGGCAAGAGAAATGCAAGCAGGATGAGTCCGCGCCAACGAAGCTTGAGCCGAGCGAGCGCATAGCCGGCGGGGATCGCCACCGCTAGGCTCGTCACCACCGTCAGCAACGCGATCCAGATGCTCGTCGCGAGCGAGGCAAGCGCATTGCCGCGCGGCTGGAACACCCGCGCCCAGAACGTGAATCCAAACTGCTGCGGAAGCTTGTGCGGGAAATACCATTGCTCGGCGAACGCCCACAGGAAGAGATTCAGCAGCGGGCCGAAGATGGCAAACGCGACGAGGCCGAGCACGAGCGCACTCGCCAGGCCGCTGGGCCAATGCGATTTCATCGTCGCATTCATTGCCGCGCCGCGCCCCCGACGGCGTGTCGTAGATACAACCATGCCGCCGCGGCCGCGACCAGCAACGACAGCAGGCATAGCGCGTTGGCCACCGCGTAGTCGCTATGCGTGTTGATGCGGTAGGCAATGTCGACGGTGATCATCGTCGGCGAGTTCGGGTTGATCATGAGCGGCACTGACAGCACCGAGAGCATCGTCACGAACGACAGCACGAGGCCGACGAGCAGCGTTCCGCGGACCTGGGGCAGGATGATGTCCACCAGCACGCGCAATCGCCGCGCCCCGAGATTGCGCGCGGCCTCGATGTGCTGCGATTCGATCGACGCGATGGCCCCCGCCAGCAGCAGCGTGACAAAAGGCGCCTGCTTCCAGACAAAGGCGACGACGATGCCGCGCCAGTCGAGCAGGCTTTGCGCGGCCAGTGGCTCGATGAGTCCCGACCCGATCAGCACGTGATTGAGCATTCCGTTCTTGGCGAGGAACGTGCGCATCACCTGCCCCGTCACGATGAACGGGATGAAGAGCGGCCAGCGATACAGCCAGCGCAGGATGGCCACCGCGCGCGGATTTTCACCGAGCGTGAGATAGCCCGAAATTGCGATGGCGACGACGCCGATCAACACGGTCGCCAGCAGCGTAATGCCGATCGTGAAGAGGAAGTCCGTCCGGTACAGATCCCACGCCTTGGCAAAGTGCGCGAGCGTGAACGCGCCGGCCTTGTCGCGAAACGCCAGCACCGCCGACATAATCAGCGGCAGCACGAAGAACGTGCCGATGACGGCGAGCGCGGGCGCGACGAGCGCGTAAGCCCGCCAGCCACCTTGAAATGTGCTCGGATGCCTCATTTACGGGCAGTCGTCGTCCCCGCGCACGCGGGGAGCCAGCGGCTTTCGCCCAACGACACTGGACTCCCGCTCATTTTGGTAACTGAGCGGGAATGACGGCTCATTGAACGTGCACCGCGATTATTTGATCACAACGCGCTCGTAGCCCTCGACGATGTCCGTGAAATAATCGGACAGCGGGAACGGCCGGCCGTACTTCGCAAGGTCCGACGGCGGAATGTCGGTGAAGAGCTTGTTCCATTCGGCCGGCGTGAGCTTCGCCTGTACGTGTTGCGGGTCGATGCCCGGATACCAGTTGAACTGCTTGACGATGCCGTCGGCCTGCACTTGCGGGCTTTCGGCAAAGTCGATGAACTTCTTCGCGAGTGCAGCGTTGGCCGCTTTGGTCGGAATCACGTAATACATCGGCTGCCCGGGCAGACCGGGGGACGGCAACTCGAGCTTGATCTTCGGGCTCATCTTGCCGTCGGCCTGCCATGTGTAGAACATATCGACCCACACCGGGCCCATCGCGATTTCGCCGCGGTTCAGCATGTCGAGCGTTCCCGCATTGCCCGGCGTCATCACGACGTACTGGTTGAAATCCTTGAGACCCGCAAGCGACTTGTCGATCGCCGCCTTCTGCGCCGGGTCGTAGGGTCCCTTCTCGAGCTTGTCGCCGATGCCGGAATTCGCCCCGACCCACCCCATGACAAAGCCCACGCCGGACATGCCGCCCTTCACGCCGTTGTAGCCGAACTGCTTCGGGTTCTTCTTCACCCATTCGGCAAGTTCGGCATAGGACTTGGGTGGCGCCTTTACGAGCTCCGGGTTGTACGCGAACGCAATCTGGCTGTGGAACATCGGCAGCACGTAACCGTCGACGTTTGCGCCGAGCGCATTCTTCGCGGTATCGCGCGAGACGAGCTTGCCCGCAGCCACGTCGTTGCGATAGGGCATCAGTAATTTTTCATTGACCATCGTCGCGGCGCCGCGCTGATGCACGACTGCCACGTCGACGTCCCAAACGGCAGTGCCGGCTTTCTGTTGTGCCAGCAATTTTTCGTAGATCTTCTGGGAACCGGAATCACCGGGCCCCGTACCGACGGCGCGCACCTTGACGCCGGGATTCATCGCTTCGAATTTGGGCGCAAGGTAATTGTTGACGTAGTCGACCATGTTCTGGTCACCCGCGGTGACGACGTTGAGCGTCGTCTGCGCGCCGGCGCCGCCGGCCGCGATGAGACCTGCCGCGAACGCCGCGGCCGCGATGGTCAGGCGAAGTTTCATTGCATCCTCCCAGAGAATTACGAAGATGAACCCGGAAAGAGCAGGAGCGCGGCGCGCGGAACGATAACGCATGCCCTCGCCCCTTCCGCGTAGCGCTCCTGCGCATTGACCCAGATGTCGGCGCCGTCGGTGCGCACGCGATAACGATACCCCTGGCCGACGTAGACCGTCTGCGATACCACACCATTCAGAACGAGCGCGTCGGCGGTTTGCGCTTCCATCACGGTTGCGAGCCGCGCCGCGTCGCTGCGGAAGTGCGCGCGCAGCCGTGCGTCCGCAGGCGTGCCTGCCACCGCCGCGGCCAGCGTTCCATCGCCCGCATGCATCAGGTCCAGCGCATTGTCGGCGCCCATGAAGCCTGCGACAAAGGCGGACTCGGGCCGGTGGAAGATTTCCTCGGGCGCGCCGATCTGCACGACACGGCCGGCATCGATCACGGCGATGCGGTCGGCAAGCGTGAGCGCCTCCTCGCGGTCGTGGGTGACGTAGACCGCCGTGATGCCGATGCGGCGCTGCAACGCGCGTAATTCGTGCCGAAGTTCCAGTCGCACCTTGTAGTCCAGGTTGGACATCGGCTCGTCGAGCAGCAAGAGATGCGGATCAACGGCCAGCGCGCGTCCGAGCGCGACCCGCTGCCGCTGGCCTCCCGACAGTTGCGTGACCGGCCGCTGCGCGTAGCCCTCGAGTTGCAGCAGCGTCAGCATCTCTTCGATGCGCAACGCGATGGCGTCCTTCTGCCAGCCACGCATCTTGAGGCCGTAGCCGATGTTGCCCGCGACGTCCATGTGCGGCCACAGCGCATAAGACTGGAACATCATCGCCGTTTGGCGCTTTTCCGGCGGCACGCGCGTGATGTCCTCGCCGCCGACGCGGATGGCGCCCTCGTCCGGCGTCACGAAGCCGGCGATCGCGCGGAGCAGTGTCGTCTTGCCGCATCCCGAGCTGCCGAGCAGCGCGATCATTTCGCCACGCTCGACACCGAGGGTCACGCGATCGAGCACGCGAGTCGCGCCGTAGGAAACGGACAATGCCTCGATGCTGAGATAGGGCGTCATCGGAAAATCGGTGGATGCTAATCTGCCAGTATGACGCCAATGTGAGCGACAGGTAAGCTAGCGCTCGCCGCAATCCGCTTGCTGCGGCGCAATAGGCAATAATGCGCCACGTCGCCGGGCCCATGTCGGGCCCGGCGGGAAGGAGACTTCGCTTGACGACGCGACGGAAGCTGCTGCAAGCGCTGGCCGCGTCCCTGGCCGCGTTGCCGTTGGCCGGCCGGCCTCAAGTAGCGTCGCGTCCGCGGCATGTCGGCTATCTTTCGACCGGGTCAGTGGGGAGCAACGGCGTTTTCCTGCAGGCGCTCAAGGACGCATTGCGCGCGCAAGGCTACGTCGACGGCAAGGACATCGTGATCGACGTGTTGTGGGCAGGCGACAACGCGGGCGCGTTTCCCGAGCTTGCCGCGTCGCTCGTCAAGACGCGACCTGACGCAATCATCGGCACGTGCATTCCATCGACGCGCGCGGCAAAGAATGCAACGACGAACATCCCCGTTGTGATGTCGGTGGATGGCGACCCCGTCGCGTCGGGCCTCGTGATGAGCCTCGCGCGGCCGGGCGGCAATGTCACCGGCACCTCGACTCTGTTCGAGGAATTGATTCCGAAATGGCTCGAATTGCTGACGACCGCAGTGCCCAAGGGCCGCGATATCGCCATTCTCACCAACCCGGACGACGTGGCCGATCCCTTCTTCTGGGCCAAGTTCCAGGAAGCCGCACAGCGCACCGGCGTCAAGGCGATCAAGGTCAAGGCCAACACGCCTGCCGGAATCGATCGCAGCTTTGTCGATATGAAAAACCGTGGGGCCGATGGCCTCGTCGTCATGACCGAAGCGTTCTTCGCCTCGCAGATCCCGCTCCTCGTTTCGCTCGCCGAGCGCAACCGGCTGCCGGCGATCTACGGCTATCGTGAATTCACACAGGCAGGCGGCATGATGAGCTATGGCTTGAGCTATCGGGAATATTTCAAACGCGTTGCGCGCTATGTCGACGCCGTGTTGAAGGGCACCAAGCCGGCCGAACTGCCGGTGGAGCAGCCGACCAAAATCGAACTGGTCATCAATCTTGCAGCCGCGCGAAAACTCGGCGTCACCATGCCGCAATCGCTGCTGCTGCGCGCGGACGAGGTGATCCAGTGATGGACCGGCGCAGTTTTATCGGCACGATGGCGGGCGCGCTTCTCACCATCCCGCTGGCCACCATGGCGCAGCAGCCGGACAAAGTGTTTCGAGTTGGGTTCCTTGGTCCCAACAGCGGCGAGCTGGCGCAACACGTGCTCGCCGTATTTCGACAAGCGTTGCGCGAGCGCGGCTGGGTCGAGGGCCGAAACGTCGTTATCGAATGGCGATTCGCGGATGGCAAATTCGATCAACTCCCCAAGCTCGTCGCCGAGCTGATTCAGCTCAAGGTCGATGTCATCGTAGCGGGGGCTTCCGTGGCGACCTGGGCAGCCAAGGAGGCCACCAAGACCATCCCCATCGTCATGGCGGCCAGTGCGGATGCTGTGGGAGAAGGGCTCGTCGCCAGTCTGGCGCATCCAGGCGGCAACATCACGGGGATGACCTTCCTGGTCGGACCCGAGATAGCCGGCAAACAACTGGGACTGCTAAAGGAATTGACTCCCGCCGCCTCTCGCCTGGCCGTGCTCGCGAATCCTTCCAATAGAGCGCACGCAGCTTTTGTCAAGGAGCTGAAGTTCACGGCCCGATCGCTTGGAGCGCAGCTTCAGGTCTTGGAAGCGTCCAATCCTGGCCAGCTCGATAATGCCTTCTCGGCGATGACGAGAGAGCGTGCCGCAGCGCTCCTCGTCCTGACAGACTCGATGTTCGTTGGCCAGCGACGCCGGCTCGCGGACCTTGCCGCGAGGAACAGGCTGCCAGCTCTGTACAGTCAGAGGGAGTTTGTCGACGACGGCGGGCTCATTTCCTATGGGCCGAGTCTCTCGGACATGTTCCGCCGTGCGGCTGCCCAAGTCGACAAGATCCTGAGGGGCGCCAAGCCGGCCGACCTCCCCGTCGAGCAGCCGACCAATTTCGAATTGGTGATCAATCTCAAGACAGCCAAGGCGCTCGGCATCACCATTCCGCAACCGCTGCTGCTGCGCGCGGACGAGGTGATCCAGTGATCGGCAGTCCCAGCACGTCGTACGGGGATTGAATCGCGGACGGTCGCGTTCGGCCCTTTTTTAAGCCCATTTGCGACGGACGGGGTCGGTGTGCCACAATGGTCGTCATTGTGACACATTGAGGCTTGCCATGAAGAGCCTGAGCATCCGGGAGATCCGCAAAGAGCTGGCGCAACTCGATGAGCTGGTGTCGCGTGAGGGCGAGGTGCTGGTCACGCGCCGCGGACAACCGATTGCGCGCCTGCTCCCGCTGCGCAGCAAGCAACGGATGCCCTCGCACGCCGATCTGCGCGCGAGCATGCCACGCTTGAAGCAAGGCAGCGAAAGGCATGTCCGCACCGAGCGGGATGAGCGTTAGTGGGACCCTACCTCGACACCAGCGCGCTGGCGAAGTGGTATCTCAACGAGCCGTTCTCCGAACAGTTCGAGGACTTCATCCGGGAGCAACCCACCGCGGCCATCAGCCGCTTGACCGTCGTCGAGTTCCGTTGCCTGCTTGCCCGGCGCCGCCGGGCGGGTGAAGTCACGAAATCCATCGAATCGCGCGTCTACGCTTCGTTCGAGAAAGACGTCGGTGCGGGATTTCTACAGGTCTACCCGGTTGCCGACGAGCACCTGATCGCGGCGCTGAACCTTGTCACGCGACTCAGTCGGTATGCGTTGCGAACTCTCGACGCATTGCATCTCGCGATAGCACAGGGCATTCATTGCCGACGGCTGGCCACTGCAGACAAGACTATGGCCAATGCGGGAAAAGCAGCCGGTCTCGACGTCACGCGCTTCTTCTGAGTTCAAGGACGCACTGGAGGCAATGTGACCGAGTCAGCGCGCAGCCGAGGTGATACAGTGAAGCGGAGAGAATTCTGCCGCGCGATCGGCGCTCTCTTGGCCGCGAACGCCGTCCCGGGGCACGCGCAGCCAACGCGCCCCTACCGCCTGGCGTGGGTGACGATCGAGCGGGCCGGGACGCCGTCACCCGGCCTCGAGGCGTTTCGCGGAGGCATGCGCGAGCTTGGCTACACCGAGGGCAAGGATTACGCAATCACGACCTGGTGGGGCGAGGGATCGTCCGAGAAGCTCGAGCGGATGGCAGGCGACATCGTGCGCGCGCAGCCCGACGTCATCCTGTCGCAAGGAGGCCTCGCGCTCAACCCGCTGATCAGGGCCGGAGTGAAGATCCCGATCGTATTCACATACAGCGGCGATCCGGTCGAGGCGAAGATCGCGGCAAGCTTCAACCGTCCGGGCGGCAACATGACCGGCATCAGCTACTTCACGCTGGAGATCGTCGGCAAGCGGCTGGAGTTGCTGCGCGAGATACTGCCGGGCCTGAAGCGCGTGGCGTTTCTCGCCAATCCGCAGCACCCGGGCGAGCAGAAGGAGTATGCCGCCGCCCAAGCGGCCGCAGCCAAGCTCGGGATGGCGGTTCGCTATTTCCCGGTAAGCAGCCAAGCCGAGCTGGAGGCGGCGCTCGCTGACATCGCGCGCGGGCGCGACGAGGCGATCGTCGCGTTCGCGGACGCCTTCACGATCAGCTTCGCCGAAAAGATAGCTGCGTTTTCGCTGGAGCACCGTATACCAGCCGTGGACGGGTGGGCGTCGTTCGCCCGACGCGGCAACTTGCTGATCTACGGTCCCGTCCTGGAGGACGCCTACCGCCGCCTCGCCGTCTACGTCGACAAGATCCGCAAGGGTGCGAATCCCGCCGACCTGCCCATCGAGTTCCCGACGAAGGTGGAGCTGGTCATCAACATGAAGACCGCGAAGGCGCTGGGCTTGACGATCCCGCAATCGCTGTTGCTGCGCGCGGACGAGGTGATCCAGTGATTCTGGCGCCGAGGCGCGTACACCGCTCGGCCGCTGATGGTGTTTGCAAGCCCCCGCCGCTATCGCGTACCGTACGCCACCATGCCTGAGGACACCCTCCCGGCCGCTGTGAAGCCCGCTGCGCGCCTCGCGCATCGCGGCCGGCTGTTTCGCAAGTACCTGCTGCTCATCCTCACGCTGGTCATCGGCGCCCTGCTCGCGTCGAGCGCGATCAGCGTCTATTTTTCGTATCAGGAAATCAGAGCGGCGCTTTCGAACCTGCAGCACGAAAAGGCGCTGGGCGCCGCATCGCGCATCGAGCAGTACATCCATACGATCGAACAGCAGCTTGCTTACGCGGCGCTGCCGCAGCTCGACGCGTCCGACATCGAATTACGCCGCATCGAATTCCTGAAGCTGCTGCGGCAGGCGCCGGAGGTCACCGACATTGCCCAACTCGACGCGAGTGGCCGCGAGCAGATCGCGGTTTCACGTCTCGGCATGGATATCCTGAGCTCCGGCAAGGATCGTTCGCAGGAGCCGGCGTTTCGCAATGCAAGGCGCGGGAAGCCCTGGTTCGGGCCTGTCTACTTTCGCAAGGAAACCGAACCATACATGACGATCGCCATCCGTTCGGGCAGCGATACGGGTCCGGTGACCATCGCCGAGGTCAACCTCAAGTTCATCTGGGACGTCGTGTCGCGCATCAAGATCGGCGACAAGGGCAAGGCTTATGTCGTCGACCGCAATGGCTTCCTCATCGCGGATCCAGATATCGGTCTCGTGCTGCGCAAGACCGATCTTTCGAACCTGCCGCACGTCAAGGCCGCGATCGGCGGGCAAAGCGTGGGCGCCGAGGCGATGCTTTCGAAAGACCTCGCCGGCATCGAGGTGCTGACCTCGGTCGCCACGATCGACCCGCTTGCCTGGCACGTGTTCGTCGAGCAGCCCGTGGCGGAAGTGTACGAAAAGCTGAACGCCGCGATCCTGCGCACCGGGCTCCTGTTGCTGGCCGGTCTCGTGATTTCCGCGTTTGCCGCGCTGGCATTGGCGCGCGGCATGGTGCGCCCGATACGCACGCTGGACGAAGGCGCGCGGCGGATCGGCGCGGGCGAGCTCGACCAGAAGATCGAGATCCATACCGGCGACGAACTGGAGGCGTTGGCCGACCAGTTCAACCGCATGACCGGACAGTTGCGAGAGTCCTACGCGGGCCTCGAGCGCAAGGTCGACGAGCGCACCCGAGAACTGCAGAGTTCACTCGAGCAACAGACGGCGATGAGTGAAATCCTGCGCGTGATATCGAGCTCACCGACCGATGTGCAACCCGTCCTGGACGCCGTTGCCGAACGCGCCGCGCACCTGTGCGGAACGCCCTTTGCGCGCGTTTTTCTCATCGATGGCGACGTGTTGCGCCCGCGGGCGGAACTCTGGGCCGGAGAGACGCAAGCTCACATCGCCGTGGGCCCCGTGCCGCTGCGGCGAACCTCGATCGTCGGTCGGGCAGCGCTCGACCGCGAAACCATTCACCTGCAGGACATTGTTCCCCTTCTGAGCACCGAGTATCCGGACGCCAGGCCCAATGTAGAAGTGACGGGGCAACGTGCCTCACTCGCGGTGCCACTGACGCGCGAAGGTGGGGCGTACGGCGCAATCCTTCTTTACCGCCTGGAGCCACTGCCGTTCTCCGCCGACCAGATCGCTCTGGTGGAAACGTTTGCGCGCCAGGCGGCGATCGCGATCGACAACGTACGTCTCTTCAACGAGACCAAGGAGGCACTCGACCAGCAGACGGCGATCAGCGAGATCCTGCGCGTGATTTCGAGTTCACCCACGGACGTGAAGCCGGTGCTCGATGCAATCGCCGACCGCGCGGTGGCGTTGTGCGGGGCATCGGCGGCCTCCATCCATTTGACCGACGGCAACGTGCTGCGGCATGTGGCCTCCAAGGGCGAGTCGCCTGAGGAGGAAGAAGCCGTCTCGCTGCTGCCGATCAGCCGCGACTCGACGTCCGGCCGCGCGGTTCTTGAGCACAGGACTATCCATGTGCATGACGTCCTCACCGAGGCCGCTGAATATCCGATCGGCGCCGAGATTTCGCGCCGGTTCGGCAACCGCACGCTGCTCGTCACGCCCCTGTACCGCGAGGGCCATCCGTTCGGAACAATTCTCTTGCGCCGGAAGGAAGTGCGACCGTTCAGCGAGCGCGAAATCGCGCTGCTCAAGACGTTCGGCGACCAGGCCGCCATCGCGCTGGAGAACGTGCGCCTGTTCAACGAAACCAAGGAGGCGCTCGACCAGCAGCGGGCCTCGGGCGAGGTCCTCGCCGCGATCAGCAATTCGATCGCCGATACCAAGCCCGTCTTCGAGACGATCCTTGGCAGTTGCGAGCGGCTGTTCGCGGGCAAGGTGGCCGTGATTGATCTGGTGGGCGAAGACGGGCGCGTCCACCTGGGCGCGTATCACGGCCCGAACCAGGACGAGGTGCGCCAGGTCTATCCGCATACCATCGACGCCTCGAGCGCTACCGGCACTGCGATCTCGACCCGCAGCGTCGTGCATTTCAAAACTCTCGACGAGGTTCCCGAGATTGGGCGCGCGGCGTTTCGTGTTTTCGGCATCAAATCGGCCATTGGCGCACCCATGCTGTGGGAAGGCAAGGCGATCGGCGCGATCTGGGTCGCGCGGGATTATGCCGCCGCGTTCTCCGAGAAAGAGATCGCGTTGTTGAAGACGTTCGCCGACCAGGCGGTCATTGCGATCCAGAACGCGCGACTGGTCAATGAAACGAAGGAAGCCCTTGACCAGCAGCGCGCCTCCAGCGAAGTGCTGGCGACCATCAGCAGCTCGATCGCCGACACCGCTCCCGTCTTCGAGAAGATCCTGTCGAGTGCGGAGCGATTGTTCGCGGGCAAGGTCATTTCGATCAACCTCGTCGGTGACGACGGGCGCATTCAGATGGCGGCCTACCACGGACCCGACCGGGAAAAGTTGGAACAGCTCGTCTACGACGGGGCTCTGGGCGAGCGCGAAAGCGGAACCGCCAGGTCGATCGCCCGTCGTGCCGTGTTGCACTATCCGGACGTTGCGCACGACCCCGACGTGCCTCCGGGCATCCGGCTGGGCTCCGAAGCCGTCGGAATGAAGGCTGCGATCGTTGCCCCGATGCTCTGGGAGGGAACGGGCATCGGTGCGATTTTCGTCGGACGCGATTACGTGGGAACGTTCTCGGAAAAGGAAATCGCGCTGCTCAAGACCTTTGCCGACCAGGCGGTGATCGCGATCCAGAACGCGCGGCTGTTCCGCGAGATCCAGGACAAGAGCCG
>Ga0070708_100001131_pt1 | contig 20456 bp, 17 predicted proteins | sample KBSK5503metaG_FD_65469 | JGI IMG/M metagenome (GOLD analysis project Ga0070708, IMG submission 65469) | Corn, switchgrass and miscanthus rhizosphere microbial communities from Kellogg Biological Station, Michigan, USA - KBS K5-50-3 metaG | ecosystem: Host-associated > Plants > Roots >... | reverse complement strand
AAGCCACCCTGCTCGCTCGCGACGTCCACCGGCCCGACCTGCTCCTCGTCGCTGCCCTGTTCCACGACCTCGGCAAAGGGTTCCCCGGCGATCACTCAGAAGTCGGTGAGGGGTTGATGCGCTCGATCGCGACGCGGATGGGGTTCGCCGCAGCCGACCAGGAGACGCTGGCACGCCTCGTCGGCAACCACTTGCTGCTCGCCGACACCGCGATGCGTCGCGACCTGAGCGACCCGGCGACGATCGAGATGATCGCGAATCGCGTCGGAACGATCGAAGAGCTGGAGCTGCTCGGCGCGCTCACGCGCGCCGACTCGATCGCGACCGGCCCGGCCGCGTGGAGCGGATGGAAAGAGGCGCTCGTCGAAGAGCTCGTGATCAGAGTTCGCGCATACCTCGCCGGTGAGCGGGCGGAAGCGCCAACCCCGGCCGCGACCGAGGCGCAACGGTCGATGATGGGGGGCGGGCGGCTGCAGCTGAGCATGGATGAGACACGGCTCACCGTCGTCGCTCCCGACCGCAGGGGGCTGCTCGCGATCGTCGCGGGCGTTCTGGCGGTCAACGGGCTCGCGGTTCGCGCGGCCACAGGTTTGAGCGAGGCCGGCATGGCGGTGGAGGAGTTCGAGCTCGATCTTGCGGGCCGGGCCCCGGACTGGACGCGGGTCGAATCGGATCTGTCGCGAGCGCTGGACGATCCCGAAGCGGTTCGGGCTCGGCTCGCGGAGCTATCGCGCGCCGGCCGCCTGCCCACCCGGCCGGGAGCGGCACACACGCCCGAGCCTCGCGTCTTGTTCGACAACGACGCCACGCCGCGCGCGACGATCGTCGAGGTTCGCGCGCCGGACGGAATCGGGGTCCTCAGCCGGATCGCTCGCGCGCTCGCGGCGAATGGTTGCGACATCGGCGTCGTTCGCGCGCTCACCCTCGGCCACGAGGTCGTCGACACGTTCTACGTGACCGACGGCACGTCGGGAGCCAAAGTGACGGCCGCCGATCGACTCGAAGCGATCGAGCGCGCGGTGCTCGCCGAGCTCGGCGGCCTGGGCGGTTGACACCGAGCCACTCGGACCGCTTTGGTTGGGCAACACGAAGCCACCGGACCGAGGGGGATCGATGGGAGCGCCGGACGTCGACACCATTGCAACCGATCACCTGCTGACCACGACGCGGACCGTCCGCAAACGTCTGGACCTCGAACGGCCGGTGCCGGCGGAAGTCATCCTCGAGTGCCTGCGCCTGGCGTCGCAGGCCCCAACCGGCGGGAACCTGCAGCGGACAAGGTGGATGGTGGTCACCGATCCCGATCGCAGGCGCTCGCTCGGGGAGCTGTACAAACGCGCGATGGATCCCTACCACGCGATCATGGAGCCTCTCGCCGAGGCCGCGGGCGGAGGCAACGAGAAGGTCATCTCGTCGTCGAAGTACCTCGCAGAGGCGATCGGCCAAGCGCCGGTGCTCGTGATCCCGTGCGAGCTCGGTTCGCCGGGCGAGGTAACCGCGATGCTCCGCGCGGCCGGGTACCCGCACACGCTTTCGGACAACGTGGCCGGGTCGGGGTTCTACGGCTCGGTATGGCCCGCGGTCTGGAGTCTCATGCTCGCGCTCCGCAGCCGCGGGCTTGGCTCGGCGCTGACGACAATGCACTTGGCGCTCGAGCGCGAGGCCGGCGAGCTGCTCGGCATTCCCGAAAGCGTGACGCAGATCGGGCTCATCCCGGTCGCGTACTACTCCGGCGAAACCTTCAAGCCCGCGAACCGTCGCCCCGTGGAACAGATGACCTACTGGAACACCTGGAAGGACACCTTCCCGCCGGCGTGAGCGGCGCTATGCCGGCGCGAGGGTGACAGGGATCCCATTCAGGACGGCGTTCCCCGATAGCGGGTCGATCAAGTCCGACGGCGCGAGCACGTTGGAATTCACTCCGGGATCGGCGGCGCCGACGCGCGCGCGCACGCCGTCACCGTCGAGCCCCCAGCCGTGCGGGATGCTGATCACGCCGGGCATGACGGAGTCGGTGACTTCGACCTCGACCTCGACCGACCCGGCGGACGACGTCACCTGAGCGTGTTTCCCCGCCTCGATGCCGAGCCGGGCCGCGTCGTCGGGGTGGACGTGCACGGTGCAGCGGTTCGATCCGCCGGCGAGTGTGGGGAGGTTGTGCATCCAGGAGTTGTTCGACCGGAGCTGGCGCCGACCGACGAGCACGAGTTCCCCGTTGCGCCGTCTCGACAGCGACGCGCGAAGCCGCTCGACGTCGTCGACGATCGGTTGCGGCGCGAGCTCGATCTTCCCCGACGGCGTACGAAGCACTTCGGGGATCCGCGGCACCATCGGGCCGAGGTCTACGCCGTGCGGGTTCCGCTCGAGCATCTCGAGCGAGAGGCCGTCCGGCCGGACCCCGAATCCGTCTCCGAACGGCCCGGTGCGGAGCATGATGTCGAGCATCCGCTCCGGCCCGCGCCGCCCGGCGAGCATTTTCCACGCCGCATCTTCTTCGATCCCTTTTGCGGGAGTCGCCGGGCTCTTGAGGCCCCGGTCGAGCACCTGGCGCGCAGCGAGCTCGTCGAGGGACTCGATGTTCGCGTGCGCTCCTTGCCCGGCGCAGATCGCGGCGAGCCGCAACAACACCTCCCACTCGTTCATCTCTCCGTCGGCGAGATCCAGCGACGGCGGCGAGTAGTTCGCGACGTTGCGGCACGCGAGCGCCGCGAACGCGACGTCGTAGTGGCCGCGCGTCAGCGTGGACTGGCCCGGCAACACGACGTCGGCGTGACGCGTGGTCTGGTTGAGATAGATGTCGACCGCGACCATGAAATCCAGGTCGTCGAGGGCACGGGCCAATCGTCCGGCGTCGGGTGTCGACGCCGCCGGGTTGCCGGCGATCGTGATCAGCGCGCGGACCTGTCCGTCTCCCGGTGTGAGGATCTCGTCGGCCAGGTGCGCGACCGGGAACTCGCCGAAGTGTTCGGGGAAGTCGTGCGTGCGGCTCCGCCGCCGCCCGAAATGGGCGCCGCGACCGACTCCGGGCGTTCCGGAGGTGTTCGGGCTCCCGGCGGCCGGCGTCGGGAACATGGCTCCGCCTTCGCGGTCGAGGTTCCCCGTCAGAACGTTGACCACGTCGACGAGCCATGATGCGAGCGTGCCGAACTCTTGCGTGCACGTGCCGATGCGGCCGTAGATCGCCGCGCGAGGGGCGGCGGCGATCTCGCGCGCCATGCGCTGGATCTCGGACGAGGCGATGCCGCAGACCGGCGAGACCGCCTCGGGCGTGAACGGCTCGGCGAGCGTTCGCACGAGATCGATCCCGACCGTGTGCTCTGCGAGGCGGCCGGGCGCGACAAGTCCTTCTACAAAGAGCGTATGGACGATCGCGAACAGCAGATGAGCGTCGGTGCCGGGCACGATGAAATGGTGCTCGTCCGCTACGTCTGCGGTCTGTGTACGGCGTGGGTCGATCACCACCAGCTTGCCGCCGCGCTTCCGCACAGCGCGAAGGCGCCCGGGGAGGTCGGGCGCGGTGAAGAGGCTGCCGTTCGAGGCCAGCGGGTTCGCGCCGAGGATAACCATGTGGTCGGTGCGGTCGACGTCGGGGACGGCGACCGACAATCCGGTTCCGAACATGTACGCGGAGGAGACTTGCTTCGGCATCTGGTCGACGCTGGTCGCCGTGTAGAGGTTGGACGTTCCGAGCGCGAGCAACAGGACGCGGTTGTAGAGGAGTCCCGCCATGTTGTGGACGTTCGGATTGCCGAGGTACACGGCGACCGCGTTGGGTCCTTGCGCGTCGATGACGGGCCGCAAGCCGGCGTCGAGGAGTTCGAACGCCTCGTCCCACGACGCCTCGCGGAAACGATCGCCCTCGCGAACGAGCGGGGTGCGGATCACATCGGGATCCCGTTCGAGATCGACCAGGGCGACGGCCTTCGGGCAGATGTATCCGTGACTGAAGACGTCTTCCTTGTCGCCGCGGACGCGGAGGAGCTCGCGCCCGTCGAGGGTCAGCTCGAGCCCGCAGGTTGCCTCGCACAGGGGGCACGTCCGGTACGCCGTTCGCGTCTGTACCATGCCGCCCTCCTTCGCCCGCCCGAACTCTAGCGCCGATTCAATGCAGCAGGAGTCGGAGGATCTCAACCGCCTCGCCAAAGTCGGGCTCTTCTCCGGCGGTGAGATCGGCGTAGAGGAACGACTCCGACAGCCGGACGACCGCCTGGTCCCAGCTCCGTCGGCACCTACACCGACGTCGTGTTCCGTCGCATCCCGCTCGCCGCGTTCAACTGACCGGAGGCACGGCCGCTTCCGCGGGCCGCAGCACCCACCGGTACCCGACGCCCGGATCCGTGACGATGATCTGCGGCCGGTCGGCGTCGGGCTCGATCTTGCGCCGGAGCTGGCTCACGAACACGCGCAGGACGTTGAAGTCCTCGGTGTAGCCGGGCCCCCACACGTGCTCCAGCAGCCAACGCTGCGTCAGTAGTCTTCCGGGATGCGCGGTGAAGGCGTCGACGAGCGCCCATTCGGTCTTCGTGAGATGCACGTCCTCCCCGTCCCTCCGGATCGTACGCGTTTCGAGATCGACCTCGACCTCGCCGAAGACGAACCTCGGCGGTTTCCGCGACTCGATGGCGACGGTGCGCCTCAGCAGCGCTCGCACGCGCGCGAGCAGCTCGTCGATCCCGAACGGCTTCGTGAGGTAGTCGTCGGCCCCAAGGTCCAACGCAGCGACTTTGTCGGACTCGTCCTCGCGGACCGAAAGGACGATGATCGGAACCTGGGACCAGGACCTGATCTGCCGGCAGACCGACAACCCGTCGATCCCAGGCAGATTGAGATCGAGCACGACAAGATCCGGAGCGAACGCAGGAGCGACGTCGACGGCCCGCTCTCCGTCGGCGGCCGACTCGACCGTGTACCCGCGTGCGCCGAGCGCGCGGCCGACGGCCCGGCGGATCTCGGGTTCGTCGTCGACGACGAGGATGCGCCCGGCGATCACGTACCCTTCTCGGTCTCGAGCGACAGGGCGAGCGTGGCTCCGCCGCCGGGCGTCTCCTCGACCCAGATGTTGCCTCTCATCGAGGTGAGGAATCCCTTGCAGATTGCGAGGCCGAGTCCCGATCCGAGCCGAGGCCCTCGTTCGTCCAGATCGTAGAATGCGTGGAAGAGGTGCTCCCGCGCGGTCGCCGGCACGCCTTTGCCGTGATCGATCACGCGCACCACGGTCGAGCCGTTGGAGGGCCGTGCTTCGATCTCGACGCTCGCGTTGCCGGCGTCTAGGGTGGCTCGCGCCGCGTTGTCCAGCAAGTTCGTGATCACGCGATCCAGGAATACGGGGTCGGCTTGGACGATTGCCGCGCGCGGGTCGCGCGACGTCGCGAACCGGATTCCCGTCCATCGCCGCTTGGCTTGATCGATGCTCTGGGTGACGACCTCGTCGAGGTCGACGCTCTGCATCCGCGCGCGCAGCATCCCCGACTCGATGCGCGACATGTCGAGCAGGTTCGCGATCAACAGATTCAGCCGGTCGACCTCTTTGTCTATGCTCGCAAGGGCCTCCTTGCGATACGTCAGATCCTCGGGAGCCCCGGCGTCGAGCAGATCGGTAACCGACGCTTTGATGGCCGACAGCGGGCTTCGAAGGTCGTGCGAAACCGCCGTGAGGAGCGCGCGCCTCAGCTTCTCGGTCGCGCGGTACGTCTCTGCCTTCGCGGCGACGTGGAGGAGACGATCCCGCTCTAGCACGAGGGCGAGCTGATCGCAGAACGCGCGTAGGACTCGACTCTCCCCCGGCGTGAGCGGATCGCGATCGCCCCGAAGGAGCAGCATCCCGAGGTTGTGGCGTCCGACTGACAGCGGGACGCGCTCGAGAGAATTCCCGTCGCGGGTGGAAGGGGCTCGCGGTTCGAGCGTTCCCGCGACTGCCCCGATACTTGCCTCTTCTCGCAGCCGGCCGGGAGAGTCCTCGTCCTCCACCCACAGCGAAGCGACATCGAAACCGATGATGGAAGTCAATCGCTCGAGCACCGCCTCATACGCCTCGCGACCTGGAACCCGGCCGACGAGCTCGCTGCTCAACTCCTGCAGGGCGCGCAACTCTCCTTCCCGCGTCTCCGCGGCAACCGCGCGCTCTCGCGTCCTATTGAGCAGCGTCGAGATCAGGACCGAGATGCCGAGCAGGACGAAGAGCACGGCGATGTGCTCCGGCCGCTCGATCACAAACGTGTTGTACGGCGGCAGGAAGAAGAAGTTGAACGCTCCGAAGGCGAAGAAGGACGCGGCGATGCCGGGCCCCAGCCCTCCGACCCAGGCGACGGCGACCACGAAGACGAGGAACCCGAACGCTTCGCTGAGCGGAGTCAGCGAAGCGCGCACCGGAAGGAACGTCCCCGTGAGCGCTGCGGTTCCGGCGAGGGCAACGACGTAACCGATCGCGCGGCGAGGCCCAGCCCGTGGCGCGAGAAGAAGACGAAGCGCGTTCGGTTCCGGCCCGCCGCGTCCGGCCGGCATGAGATCCCCGCCCCGGCGCTCGATCGCGGCCTGTGCGACGCGCTTCGACATGGACACGACTCCTGTCATGAGTCTGCCATAGGGCGCGCCTCGATGGAGCAGGTGAAGGCCGCCGGGATGCGGTTCTTTACAGAACCTGTATCCGACCGGTGCGAATCCACATGGAGTCCAAACATCCTTTGGCTAGGGTGCGATCGATGCTGGATCTGGGCCTGATCGCACTGACGGTGTTCCTTTTCGGACTGATGTTCGCGCTCGTAGCCTGGTTCGACCGGATATGAGCCTCCCAGATCTCCTCGAGCTCATCCTCTCAGTGGCGCTGCTTGCCTACCTGATCTACGTGCTGATCCGGCCGGAGAAATTCTGAACCAATGGCGACGGTTGCTCTCTACGCGATCCTCCTGATCGTCCTCACGCCCCCGCTCGGCGCGTTCATGCATCACGTCTACACGCGCGAGAGACACGGTCGCCTCGAGCGGGCCGTCTACAAGCTCATCCGGGTCAATCCCGACGTGGAGCAATCGTGGAAACGCTACGCGTCGAACACGCTCTGGTTCAGCCTGGTCAGCATGCTTTTCATTTATGGGCTTATGCGCCTCCAGAGACTCCTGCCCCTCAACCCCCAAGCGTTGCCGGCCGTCAACCAGCAGGTGTCGTTCAACACGTCCGCGAGCTTCGTGACGAACACGAACTGGCAGGCTTACGGCGGCGAGACGACGATGAGCAACTTCGTCCAGATGTTCGCTCTGACCTTCCAGAACTTCCTCTCCGCGGCGGTCGGCATGGCCGTGCTCATCGCGATGATCCGCGGATTCACGCGGACGGGAACCGATGATCTCGGCAACTTCTGGCGCGACTCGGTGCGAGGCGTCTTCTACATCCTGATGCCGCTCGCGGTGATATGGGGCGTCGTCTTTGTCGTCTCCGGACTCCCGCAGACGCTGGGCCACAGCCAGGTGGTGCACGGGATCCAAGGCTTTACGCAAACAATCGCGCACGGCCCCGTGGCCAGTCAGCTCGCCATCAAGCAACTCGGCACGAATGGCGGCGGCTACTTCAACGTCAACTCGGCGCACCCGTTCGAGAACCCGACCGCTCTCACCAACTTCATGTCTTTGCTCGCGATCCTATTGATCCCGGGCGCCCTCACCTACACCTACGGCAAGATGGTGGGCTCCACCCGTCAGGGGTGGGCCATCTTCGCCGCGATGTGGATCCTGATGGTCGCCGGCCTCGCGGCGACCGTCCCCCCCGAGCGTCACGCGACCGATGCCATGAAGGCGGCCGGCATCCCGGCGTCGGCGTCGAACCTCGAGGGGAAGGAAGCGCGCTTCGGCACCGATTCCTCCGCCCTGTGGTCGGTGACTACGACCGACGCGTCGAACGGGAGCGTCAATTCGATGCACGACTCTTATCAGCCCATCGGAGGCGGCATCCAGATGTTTAACATCGCTGTCGGCGAGGTCATCTGGGGCGGGGTCGGGAGCGGCCTGTACGGGATGATCTTCTACGTCGTGGTCGCTGTGTTCATCGGCGGCCTCATGGTGGGCCGTACGCCCGAATACCTCGGCAAGAAGATCACCGCGCGCCAGGTCAAGCTCGTCGTCATCGCGATCCTGGTTCCGTTCCTGGTCGCGTTGGCATTCACGGCGATCGCAGTCGTGATCCCGCAAGGCTTGAGCGGGCGGGCCAATCAGGGCCCGCACGGCTTGAGCGAGATCTTCTACGCCTTCTTGTCGCAAGGGAACAATAACGGCTCCGCGTTCGCCGGACTGACATCGAGCGGGCCGTTCCTCGCGATCACCGGAGGAGTGGCGATGATCATCGCGAGGTTTGTTCCCCTACTCGCCGCGCTCGCCCTCGGCGGCAGCGTCGGACGCGAGAAGACGGTCCCATTCACCGCGGGAACGCTGCGGACGGACACCGGTTTGTTCGTCGGCCTCCTAGTTGGCGTGATCCTCATCATCGGGGCCCTGACCTTCCTGCCTGGACTCGCGCTCGGACCGATCGTCGAGCAGCTCACTCACGGGAAGCTCTACTGATGGCCGTCGAAGCCCCAAGCCACAGCGCCGAACGGACGGCGGCCGTTCGGGCCCGGCCGCTGTTCGATCCGCCGATCGTGCGCCGGGCTCTCGGGGATAGCTTCCTGAAGCTGGATCCACGGAAGCTCCTGAGGAATCCCGTGATCTTCGTGGTCGAGGTCGTCTCCCTGGTCGTCACGATCCGTATCGTCGTCGACGTCGTCGCCTCCGGCCCGATTGCCTTCGATTCGGCCATCGCGATCGGGCTCTGGCTCACGGTGCTGTTCGCCAACTTCGCCGAGGCGATGGCGGAGGGACGCGGGAAGGCGCAAGCCGACTCGTTGCGCAAGACACGCGCGGATCTGGTTGCGCGCAGGCTCCGAGCGGACGGAACCGAATTGTCCATACCCGCGTCGCAATTGCGCCTCGGGGACTTCGTAGTGGTCTCGGCAGGCGAGCTGATCCCGGGAGACGGCGAGATCGTCGAAGGTATCGCCTCCGTCGACGAATCGGCGATCACCGGCGAGTCCGCGCCCGTCATTCGGGAATCCGGCGGGGACCGCTCCGCCGTCACCGGAGGGACCAAGGTGCTCTCGGACTGGATCAAGGTCCGGATCACGCAGCAGCCGGGCGAATCCTTCATCGACCGCATGATCCGTCTCGTCGAGGGCGCCGCCCGTCAGAAGACGCCGAACGAGATCGCACTCTCGCTCTTGCTGGTGAAGTTCACCATCATCTTCTTGATCGTGATCGTGTCGCTGCAACCCTTCGCGATCTATGCCGGTCACCGGGTGAGCGACGCGATCCTGATCGCCCTGTTCGTCTGTCTCATCCCGACGACGATCGGGGGGCTGCTCTCCGCGATCGGGATCGCCGGAATGGACCGGCTCGTCCAGCGAAACGTCCTCGCCATGAGCGGACGCGCCGTCGAAGCGGCGGGCGACGTCTCTACGCTCCTGCTCGACAAGACGGGAACCATCACGCTCGGCAACAGGCAGGCAGTGCGGTTCATCCCGGCGCCCGGCGTGGAGGAGGGAGAGTTCGCCGAGATCGCCCAGCTCGCGTCGCTCGCCGACGAGACGCCCGAGGGCCGCTCGATCGTGGTGCTCGCGAAGCAACATTACGGCTTGCGCGAGCGCAACCTGCTGGAGTCCCACGCGCAGTTCGTGCCCTTTACCGCGCAAACGCGTATGTCGGGCGTCGACGAGGGCGAGACACAGATCCGCAAAGGCGCGGTCGACGCCGTCTTGGGCTGGTCCGGCCGCGACCTGCCGCCCGGCCTCGCCGCCGAGGTCGAGCGGATCGCGCGAGCTGGCGGCACTCCACTGGCCGTAGCCAAAGACCGCGTCCCCGTGGGCGTGATCGAGCTGAAGGACATCATCAAGGAAGGACTCGTCGAGCGCTTCCGCCAGCTCAGGAAGATGGGGATCCGCACGATCATGATCACCGGCGACAACCCGCTCACCGCAGCTGCGATCGCACAAGAGAGCGGCGTCGACGACTTCCTGGCCGAAGCGACTCCCGAGACGAAGATGGATCTCATCAAGCACGAACAGCATGGCGGCGTGCTGGTCGCGATGACCGGAGACGGCACGAACGACGCGCCGGCGCTCGCTCAGGCAGACGTCGGCGTCGCGATGAACACAGGGACGTCGGCGGCGAAAGAAGCCGGCAACATGGTCGACCTCGACTCCAACCCGACGAAGCTCATGGACATCGTCGAGATCGGCAAGCAACTCCTGATCACGCGCGGCGCGCTGACCACGTTCTCGATCGCGAACGACGTCTCGAAGTATTTCGCAATCATCCCGGCGATGTTCGTCCGCACCTACCCCGCGCTGAACAGGCTCAACATCATGCATCTGAAGACCCCGGAGTCCGCGATCCTGTCCGCGGTCATCTTCAACGCGGTCATCATCGTTCTGCTGGTGCCGCTCGCTCTTCGAGGCGTGCGCTACCGCCCGGTCGGAGCCGAGGGCCTGTTGCGGCGCAACCTGCTCATCTACGGGGTCGGCGGGATCATCGTGCCGTTCATCGGCATCAAGGTCATCGATCTCCTCCTAGCGGCAGTGAGGTTCCCTTGATCAGGAACATCTGGCGCGCCGCGCTCGCGACGGTGGTGCTCGCCGTCGTGACCGGACTCATCTACCCGCTGGTCATGACCGGCTTCGCACAGCTGGCTTTCCACGGCGAGGCGGAGGGATCGATCGTCCGGGTGGACGGCAACCCGGTAGCAAGCAGGCTGATCGGGCAGAGATGGGTCGGACCTTCATGGTTCTACGGGCGCCCTTCGGCGATCGACTACGACGCTAAGACCTCGAGCGGCTCGAACCTCGGCCCCCTGTCGGCAGACCTTGCGAAAGGGATCAAAGAGCGCGCCGCGGCGATCCTCAAGGTCGAAGGCCCCTACGTCCCCGGCCTGACGGTGTCCGGGATCCCAGCCGACCTGTTGCTCGCGTCGGCAAGCGGCCTTGATCCTGATATCTCGCCGGTCGCCGCGCTGTTCCAGGCCCCCAGGATCGCGGCAGCGCGCGGTATCCCTTTGGCTGCGCTCAGAGACCTCATCTCGAAACATACAGGGCGATCGCCGCTCAACCTCTTCGGCGACCCTCACGTCAATGTCTTCGAGCTGAACCTTGCCCTTCAAGGGATGAAGGGTCAGTAGCGTGGGCCGCATCGTGCTCGTCCTCGGCCAGGATCCGGCTCTCGACGTCGAGCCGATCATCCGCAAGGCCTGGAAGGAGAACCTCGAGCTCGTCGTGCTCAACCTCGGGTGGGTTCCGCTATCGTCCGGTCAAAAGAAGATCTGCGACGCCGCCCTGGAGGCAGCCGGACGCGGACTCGTTTGGCTCGAGGAGAAGATCATCGCCGACCCCGCCGATATCCCTGGACTTCTGCGCGAGGACGACATCGTGTACTTGGCGTTGTCGCTCCTCGAGCAGAAGCGGATGGAAACGACCGGTCGCGAAAGGCCGGGGCCGTCGACGAAAGAGGCGGGGTGAGGGGGGTTCGCGAGATCATAGCCCACGGAGTGTCCAACTGATATTGAGGACTTCTTGAGCAAACTGAGATCATCATTGAGCGGACGCTGAGATGACACCACGGAAACTGGAATCCGTGAACGTTCGGACGGAGCACCAACCGGCCACGACGTCGGGCTCACCCGGCGACGCAATCGAATGCGGGCCCGTGTGGCTGTCGCCGCACGAGATGTGCGAGCTCCGGGTTCGGGGCCACCGCGTCCCGATGTCCGAAACGCAGCTTCACATGCTTGCTTCGCTTATCGGCGCGGAGGGGAAGATCATCTCCCGCGATGAGCTTCTGGCCGGTGGAGCCGTGAACGGCGCCCCCGGGTCATCGTCTCGGGCAGTCGACATCCATATCTCCAGGATGCGGGTCGCACTCGGTCCTCTCGGGCGCCACATCATCGCCGTCCGCGGACGCGGCTATCGCATCGACGTCCGAGGCCTCGCCCGCGCACGGTAGGAGCGGTGGCGAGCCCGCCGCGGGAGGCTCAGATCGAGCCGATGGCGTCAGCGAGGCGCCGTTCGACCTCCTCGATCCGCGAGCCGTCGGTGACCTTCTGGCCGTCGACATCCCAGGCGTAGAAGACGTCGACGACGTCCTCACCGTACGTGGCTACCTTCGCCAGATGGATATCCAGACCCAGGCTCGACAGCGCTCGAGTGACGTCGTAGAGCAGGCCGATCCGATCGACCGCATGAACCTCGACCACCGTGTAGAAATCGCTCGCGTGATTGTCGACGACCACCCGAGGCTCGCTCGGCCGCGTCTTCGACGGCCGCCTCGCGTACTCGCGTCGCTTCTCCACTAGCAGCGAACCGAGCGGCAGTTGATCCCGAAGCGCAGCGCGGACGTGGTCGAACACCCGTACCCATCGTTCCTCGTCGAGGACGGGGTCGAGCGCCCCCGTGAGGCGGAACACCTCCAATGCGGCGCCGTCGGAGCGCGTGTGGATCTGCGCCGACACCACATTGATCCCGTTCAAGGACAGGGCGCCGGCGACTGTGCTGAACAATCCCGGCCGGTCGGCCGCCACGAGCGTTAGCTCGTAAAGCCCGCGCTCATCGGTTGCTGCTACGTGCGTCCGGATCTCACCGGTGGGAAGTCGCGCGGCCAAGAGCGGGTAGTGACGGATCAAAATGGAGGTCGGGAACGCAAGGAAGTAGGCGCGCGACATCCCTCGGATGTGCGCGTCGACCTCCTCCGGTGGATGGCGTTCCAAGGCGCGCCGGAGCTCGGCCTTGCGAAGACGCACGAGCTCGTTCGCGTCGCGCGAAGCGAGCTCGCCGCGTTCGAGAACGTGGAGCATCCGGTTGAACAACTCCGCGACGAGCGTCGACTTCCACGGCGTCCACGCGGTCGGCCCGGTGCCGATCCCGTCGGCGACCGTGAGCGCGTAGAGCATGCGCAACCGTTCCGGATCCGCCACCTGCGCGGCCGTCTCGACGACCAAGTTCTCGTCTCCGGTGTCGCGGCGCGTCGCGGTGTCGACCAGGATCAGGTGGTGGCGGACGAGCCAGGCCAACGTCTCGGTGCGGTGACGGTCGAAGCCGGCCCTCGCGGCGATCTCTTTCGCGAGGCGTTCGCCTGTTTCGGAGTGATCGCCGGGTGAGCCCTTCCCGAGGTCGTGGAGCAGCCCGGCCAGGAGAAGCAGATCCCGGTCTCGCACGTCGGAAGAGACGCGTGCGGCGATCGGCTCCTGTTCCGATTGCGGCATGCGCGCGAGGTGCGCCGCCGTTTGGTAGGCGTGGATATCGACGGTGAAGCGGTGGTACACGTTGTGCTGCGGCCGGTAGCGGATCAGCTCCCACTCCGGGAGGTATCGCGAAAGCACGCCGCCTTGGTCGCACTCCTTGAGCGCCTCTGCACCCCCAGCCGAGAGGAGCCCGAAAAACGCGAGCCGCATCTCGTCCGTCCAATTGACGCCCGGTTCCCGCGCCGCCGCGCGCATGAGCCCGATCATCTCGCGAGCGTCGGAACCAGCCGCCGGCTTTCGTTGTCGCTTCCGCGAGCTCAGGCTTTCGAGCCGCGTGAACGCTTCGCCCACGCGACCCTCGATCGCGCGGGTGACCCGGTATACATCGCGCATGAACGCATCCCAGGCGGACCAACCCTCCTCGTCCGTCCACCCGAGGGACTGGGCGGTCGGCTCCTGCACATGCAGCAGCAGAACGTCCTGACGACGGTTCGCAAAGTAGTGCAGATGGTTGCGCGTGCGATGCAGGAGTTCGCCTTGTCGTTCGCCTTCTTCGACCGGCGCCTCGCCGAACACCAGCTCCAGCCACCTCACCGTGTGCAGGTCCCTCAGCCCGCCGGCGCCCTCCTTCAGGTTCGGCTCGAGGAGGCACGAAGCGTTGCCGTCCTTCGCGTGTCTCGCTTCGACGGCCGCCCGCGCGTCGTCGACGAACGCGGCGCCGCGCTTGCGCGTGAAACGCAGCGCGGCGGAAGAGAACTCCTCGAACAAGCCGCCGTCTCCCGCAACGCATCGTGCTTCGAGGAACGACGTCTCCGCCTCGAAGTTGACCCGCGCGAGCTTGATGCACTCCGCGACCGAGCGGACGGCGTGCCCGACCTCGAACCCGGCGTCCCAGAGCCGGTAGAACACGCCCTTCGCCGACTCCGGTGCGCTCTTGGCACCCCGGTGAAGGACCATGAGGTCGAGGTCCGAGTACGGCGACAACTCGCCTCGGCCGTATCCGCCGAGCGCCACGAGCGCCAGACCCCGACGATCGCCGACGATCTCCGCCCACAACGCCGCGACCGCCGCGTCAACCGCGGCGGCCAGCGACCGTACGAGTGAGAGCCCGGAAATCCCGGTTAGATGCGCTTGATGGAGGCGCTCGCGCTCGGCGGCGAGCACCTCGATCGGACCGGCGCCGAGCTCCTCATTAGATGGCATCCTTTCCCGCCTCGCCCGTGCGGATACGGTAGACCTGCTCCGCCGGGAGGACGATGATCTTGCCGTCGCCGATCTTCCCTGTGCGGGCGGTCTTGATGATCGTGTCGACGACCTGTTGGACCTGGCCCGCCTCGCAGAGCACCTCGATCCTAACTTTGGGGACGAAGTCGACGCTGTATTCGGCGCCGCGGTAGACCTCGGTGTGCCCGCGCTGACGTCCGAACCCCCGTGCCTCCGACACGGTCATCCCCTGCACGCCGACGCCCCGCAACGCTTCCTTGACCTCATCCAGCTTGAAGGGTTTGACGATCGCCGTTATGAGGTTCATGGATGAGCCTCCTCAGGGATCGTGACGACCGGCGCCGACGACGACGAAGCGGAACCGCCCGCCGGCCCGACGGCTGAAGACTGCAGCACGAAGTCCGGGTAGCACACCGCGCCGAACTCAGGCATGTCGAGGCCTTCGACCTCGACCTCCGGCGTGACACGGAAGCGGATCCTGCGCTTGACGACCGAGAAGATGACGTACGTGATGCCGAACGCCCAGATGAAGCCGACCACCGCGTCGACCACCTGCGCGCCGAGCTGTCCCGGATTGCCGTAGAGGATCCCCTTAACGGTTCCGCTGATGCCGTTCCAGCCCGAGCCGTAGGTCCCGTCGGCGAAGATCCCGACGGAAAGGACGCCCCACACGCCGCACACGCCGTGAACGGAGATCGCGCCGCACGGATCGTCGACGCCCATCCGGTCCCAGAACGCCACCCCGTAGCAGACGAGGAACCCGGCGACAAGGCCGATCATCGAGGCGGCCCAGGGAGCCACGAACGCGCACGGAGCTGTGATCGCGACGAGGCCGGCCAGCATCCCGTTGCACGACATCGAGATATCGGGTTTTCCCCACTTTGCGTTCGTCCACCCCATCGCGGCGACGAAGCCGAAGCACGCAGCGAGCAGCGTGTTCACCGCTACGACCGAGATCCTCAGATCGGACGCGCCCAGTGTCGAGCCCGGGTTGAAGCCCATCCAACCGAACACGAGCACCAGCGTGCCGATCACGACGTACCCCAGGTTGTGGCCAGGGAAGGCATTGGGTGAGCCGTCCTTGTTGAACTTGCCGATCCGCGGCCCGAGCAACACAGCTAAGGCGAGCGCACACCACCCCCCCGTGGCATGCACGACGCCCGATCCGGCGAAGTCCACCGCCCCGTGGCCGAGGTTGTAGGTCTGTCCGAGGTGAGCGAGGAATCCTCCGCCCCACACCCAGTTCCCGTAGATCGGATAGATCAACGCTCCCATCGCAAGTTCGGCGAGGATGAAGCCGGCGAAGCTGATCCGCTCGGCGATCGCGCCGATGATGATGTAACCGGCGGTCTCCATGAACACGACCTGGAACAGGAACATCGCGAGTACGCCGACGTCGTAACCGTGACCGCTCTGAAGGAAGAAGGCCTTCAGGCCGATCAGACCCCAGTTCCCGCTCGGCGCGAAGTGGTTGAGCGGGCCGAGGCCTCCTAGGTTTGCCACGGGCGCGATACCGCCGAAGTGGAACGCAAAGCCGACCATATAGTAGGCAATCAAAGCGACCGCGAACGCGGCGATGTTCATCATCATCATGTGCCCGGCGTTCTTGGCTCTCGTTAATCCGGTCACCAGGAACGCGAAACCGACCTGCATGAAGAGCACCAGGAACCCGGTCAGCAGGGTCCACGTGAAGTTGATCGACACGCGCAAGTGCCCGGCTTCGTTGGCCAGTGCATTCACACCGACCTGCGATATCGGGACGTCCTTGTCTTGCGTTCCGGTCGCGGTGAGGAAGTCGCTCTTGGCGCCCGTCGCGGTGCCGGCAGCGTCGCCGGGCTTGTGGTTGTATCGCGCACCGACCACGACCAGCGCGATGAACGTCAGCAACGTGAGCGCGACCAACTTCTTGGTATTCGACACCTGTCCCTCCCCCTCACGCGGGCGCAGCCGCGGCGGCTACGCGAAACGCCGAGGGATCACCCTCGGCGCCATTGCCGGTGAGGACGCTAACGCAGACGAGTTTCGTCGCCGTTTCGCAAGCAATAACTTCGTGTTACGCAGGTGTCGCTTTCTTTGCAGTTTTGTAACAACCGCAGAACACGGGGCCCAGGAGACGAGCACGGTCAGCGCTGCTTGCGGGCGATGACGTGCATATCGATGTTCGCGCCCTTGCGGATCAGTTTGCTGATGAAGGAGCCGCCGACCATCTCCTGCCACCGCGAGCCGGCCGACTCTCCGACGACGATCTGTGTGATGTGGTTGCGATAAGCGCAGCCCAAGACCCCGTCGACGGCGGAGTCCGCGTCGACGACCTGGAACTCGCCTCCGAGGTCGCGGGTCAGCCGCGTCATCTGCTCGATCCACTTTGGATCCGTCTCTGCGTCCCCGGTGCGAACGTGGAGCACGTAGAGATCTCCTCGAGACCGCTGAGCCATGCGAGCGCCGCGCCGGATCAGGTCCTCCGCGAGGTCCTTGCGCGAGATGCACACGAGCACGCGCTCCCGCGTCTCCGGGACCGCACCTTTCGACCAACGAGCGACGAGCTCTTCGTCGACGCGGTTCGCCACCCGCATGAGCGCGAGCTCGCGGAGCGCGGTCAGGTTCTCGGCGGTGAAGAAGCGCCGCAACGCCAGATCGGCCTTGTGCGGGTCGGGGTAGATGTTCCCGTGCATCATCCGGCGCTGAAGCGCATACGGCGAGGAATCTACGAGCTCGACGTCGTCGGCGAGGTCGACGAGCCAGTCGGGCACCGTCTCTTTCTGGCGGATCCCGGTGATGTTCGCGATCACGTCGTTGAGACTTTCGAGGTGCTGGATGTTGACCGTAGTGATGACGAGGATCCCTTCGGCGAGGAGGGCGGCGACGTCCTCCCACCGCTTGGCGTATCTACTGCCGGGGATGTTGGTGTGCGCGAGCTCGTCGACGAGCGCCACCTCGGGCCGTCGTGCGACGACCGCGTCGACGTCGAGCTCCTCAAACCCCGTCCCTCTGTACTCGAGGCGGCGACGCGCTACCACCTCGAGCCCTGAGAGCATCTCGGCGGTCCGCGGACGTCCGTAGGTCTCGACGTACGCGACGACGACGTCGGTCCCCCGGCTCTTGCGTCGCTGCCCTTCGCTGAGCATCGCGTAGGTCTTGCCGACGCCCGGCGCGGACCCGAGGTAGACGCGGAAGCGCCCCTTCTTCTTGGCTCGCGTTTCGCCGGGCGTCCAGACCGTGTCGACGACGGCTTCAACAACCGCGTGACCGGACAACGCCTCAACCGACTCCGCTCCAGGAGAGATCTCTGTGCCCTGCATGAGGAGATTATGGAACGCGGACGGGCCGGAGGCGATAACTCCTTGGTCTAGAGTGCCGGAGATGGTCACCGTCTTCGGCGTGCTCGCTTTGACGTTCATGATGGTGATGTACGCGCTCGAACGCCGGGGCCCGAAGTTCACCCTCGCTTTCGCGGCGGGATGTGCTTTGTCGAGCGCCTACGGATTCCTCGCCGGAGCCTGGCCGTTCGGCGCGATCGAGGCTATCTGGTGCGTGATCGCGCTCCGGCGTTACCTGTCGCTCAACGCGGCGGTTCGGTAACGCCCGGATCACCCCGGCGTCTGCGCGGTTCCGCCTAGATCCTCCGAGATTCGAAGGAAGTCTTCCCGGCTGAGCTCACCCCTCGCATAACGCATGCGCGCCTCGCTCAACGCGGCGTCGGGGCCCGGCACGGGATGACCGGCCGGTGGGGTCATGAACGGCGGCGGAGCCGTCGCCGGGGCCGCGGGATGTTTCCGCAGCGACCTCGCGAGCAAAACCCCTAGAGCCACGAGCAGCCCAACGATGGCCAACGTGAAAAACAAATGCGCCAAACCGACCCACCAGAGTTCCCGCACGGGGTATGGCCGGAACGGCCCGAATCTGTGGAACACGAACTCCACCTCCTTCAGGAGACTTTACCGGTCTCCGGCGCCGGAGACGCCGGAGACTCGACGGGTAGCGTGACGATGAACCGGGCTCCGGCTCCCGGCGCGGTCTCGACGGCGACGCGACCGCCGTGTGCGTGAGCGATCGCCGCAACGATCGACAAACCTAGCCCGGAACCTCCGTCGTCTCGCGACCGGGCCTCGTCGACGCGGAAGAAGCGATCGAACACGCGCGCGGCGTCCTCGGTCGAGAGGCCGGGTCCCTCGTCGGCGACTTCGAGCGTCGCCTCTCCGTCCGAGGACGACACCCGCACGTGCACGGGCGTACCTTCCGGTGTGTGCTCGAGCGCGTTCGAAAGCAGGTTCGCCGCGACTTGCCTCAGCCGGGCCTCGTCGCCGTCGACCACGACCGGGTGAGCCGCGGACAGTTCGATCATCCGGCCGTTCCCGACCGTCCTCGCGTCGGAGACGGCGTCCGCCGCCAACCGCGTGAGATCGACGGCCGCGCGTTCGAGCTGCGGCCCTTGATCGAGCCTTGCGAGGAGCAACAGCTCCTCGACGAGCACACCCATGCGGGCCGCTTCCTCCTCGATGCGGCGCATCGACTTCGCCAAGTCCTCCGGCCGGGAGTCGGCGCCGTGGCGGAACAGCTCCGCGTAACCGCGGATCGATGTGAGCGGTGTGCGGAGCTCATGCGACGCGTCGGCGACGAAGCGCCGCAGCCGGGCCTCGGTCGCGCGGCGCTCGGCGAACGCGGCCTCGATCCGTTCCATCATCACGTTGAGGGCGCGCCCGAGCCGCCCCACCTCCGTGTGCCCTTCGGAGGGCTCGACGCGCCGGGACAGGTCTCCGGCGGCGATTTCGGCGGCCGCTTGCTCAATCTGCGTCAGAGGACGTAATCCGAGTCTCACGATCCACAGCGCCAGGCCTGCCACCGCCGCCAGCACCGCAGCGGTGACGAGTGATTCGATAAGCAGCAGCTTTCCGAGCGCCGCTTCCGCGTCGCCGAGCGGGAAGGCCAGCACCAACGTCCCACCGTCCGCACTCGCGGCCGCGAGCACCCGGTACCGGATAGACCCGTCGACGGAGCTCGTTGTGAAGAGCCGGGTCGAGTCGTTCACAGAGGTTGACGAGCCCGGAAGCCCGGCCGGGAGCACGGGTGGTGACTGCGCGTAACCGAACATGCCCGGGCTCGTGTACACCACCGAGCCCGAGGGATCGAGCCGCAGGATCACCTGCGACTGCGGCGCGTCGCCGTGGTCGTGGCGGCCGCCGCCGAAGCCATCGCCGCCGGGCCCGCGCCCGCCGTCGCCGAACGAGAGCCGGCCGGCGAACTCGCTCGCGCCTTTGAGCTGTGCGTCGACCCGACCGATCAGCGACGAGCGAAGGATCCCGTACGTAACGCCGTCGGCGACGAACAGCCCGACACCGACCAGGATCACGGTCGCGAGCAGGAGGCGCCCACGGAGCGACACCGCGCTCACGCCTTCGGCAATCTCAGGCAGTAGCCGACGCCGCGCACCGTATGGATCAGCGGCGGGTCGAACGTATCGATCTTCTTGCGGAGGTAGCTGATGTACGTCTCGACGACATTCGCCTCTCCTGCGAAGTCGTAATGCCACACGTGGTCGAGGATCTGCGACTTCGAGAGAACTCGGCGCGGGTTGAGCATCATGTAACGCATCAGCGTGAACTCGGTGGGCGTCAGATCGATCGAGATCCCGGCGCGGTGGACCTCGTGTCGTTCTTCGTCGAGCTCGAGATCGGCGAACCGCAGCGTAGTGCCCGGCGATCCGTCCTGTCCGTGCGAGCGCCGCAACACGGCGCGAACGCGCGCCACGAACTCTTCGAGGCTGAAGGGCTTTGTGACGTAGTCGTCCGCTCCCATCGTGAGGCCGCGGACCTTGTCGTCGGTCGCGTCCTTCGCGGTCAGGAACACGACCGGAACCCGCGCCTCGTCGGCGAGTCTGCGCTGAACCTCGAACCCGTCGACGTCGGGAAGCATCACGTCGAGCACGACCAGATGCGGACGGAAGGTCTCGACGGCACGCAGCCCGTCGCGGCCTGAGGATGCCGTCAGGACCT
>Ga0070708_100001129_pt1 | contig 20459 bp, 19 predicted proteins | sample KBSK5503metaG_FD_65469 | JGI IMG/M metagenome (GOLD analysis project Ga0070708, IMG submission 65469) | Corn, switchgrass and miscanthus rhizosphere microbial communities from Kellogg Biological Station, Michigan, USA - KBS K5-50-3 metaG | ecosystem: Host-associated > Plants > Roots >... | reverse complement strand
GCGGAGCTCGGCGGAGCGCACGGCCCGGCGCGCTGAGGGTTCGCCGGCCGTAGGCGTCTAGAATCACTCTCGCGTCGGGGGCTGGCGCAGTTTGGCAGCGCGCACGGTTCGGGACCGTGAGGCCCCGGGTTCAAATCCCGGGCCCCCGACCAAAATCTGAATTCGAAGCTAAGTCCCTTGGGAACGCTAACGTGATAGCCCTCATGTCCTCTGTAGTAGTCGTGTAGTAGTTTCGCGGGAGGTGTCCGATCAAGAGCTCGCAACTCCACCTGACCTCACACCAACCGCGTGAGTGACCTGCACGAACGCTACGAGGGACGGTGGTGGATCCCAGGAAAGCAGAGCGCTGACGGAGTTTCCGGCGGTTCGCTTGATCTTGGTGGCGACTTTGGGGGTGTTCTGCGACTAAATGGCTCCCTGCAATGGGATCTAAGTAGGAGAGCAGAGCAGACCTACGACATCCCTGTCATCCATGGTGAGTCCGCCGAGGGTGATCGACTGACGCTCTTAGACGCCTTCGTTACCGGCACCCGCTCGCGACTCGGGGGCACGGCTACATCGCAAGAGCTTGTTGTCCAGGAAGTCCTTGTCGGAGAACATCTGGACGCTCAATCGCTCGTATTTGACTCGATTGAGTTCGAGTTGACGGCCCTAGCAGAGTGGTTGGGTGGTCCACGGGTCGTTGTTGAGGAGTCTCAAACGACTGATGCATTCGTCGTGACGTACAAGCGATCAACGCCGGCCGCGACCACGGTGAACCCGATTGGCGAGGTGGTGTTGGTTCGGGGTCCGGAGTACAAGTCGACGCCAGGTACGTTCACTCTTCGAGATAGCGTCCGATTCCTTGTAAAGCTCGAGACTCCACGGTCAATCGAAGAGGTCTTCGACCTTGCTGTCGCGCCGTTGCAGAACCTTGTGACGTTTGCGACGCTCACTCCCTCGTTGCCAAGTCGAGTCACTGCTACGTCTCCAGGCGTGCTCGTCACACCAAATTTGGAAGTCCAGCTGCCCATTGCCGTCTATCGCCGAGGCGTTGAAAGAGCAGACCTGGCGGAACGCCGCGTCGCCGGTTCGTATGAGCGGCTGTTCACGCTGGGCGGCGCGCCAGTTGGATTTGGGGACCTGGTTCGCAGGTGGTTTGACCTAAGTTCCCGTCTAGGGCCTCTGATCGATTTGTATTTGTCTCTTGACTACTCGCCTTCGGCACACGTGGAGACCAGTTTCATCAACGTTTGTCAGGCAGCGGAGGGATACCATCGAGCAACTCTTACGGAGTCCGTGATGAAACAAGAAGAGCATCGCGGACTTGTTGAGATTCTTCTTCAGAGTGTGCCACCGGGCCGCCGCGAATGGCTTAGCGGCGTTCTCGCGCACTCGAACGAACCGTCTTTCAGACGGAGGGTCAACGCGCTTGCAGATCGAGCCGGGGATGCCATCAGACCGCTAGTCGCGACCCGGCCGAGGTATTCGGCAAAGATGCGTGATCACCGCAACGACTTCGCGCACTGGCTCATTTCTGAACCAATCCAACCCGAAACCGCGATTGAACTCGACGATCTTGTCCGTGTAACTCGATTCGTACTCGCCTCAAACCTGATGATTGACCTCGGATGGTCAGTCCCGGACATAGCTCAGGCGTTCAATCAGAACTGGCAGTATGCAGCTCTCGTACAGCGCGGACGACGGGCGGCTGGGTCTCCTACCTGACGCAGTCGTGATGTATTAGCTTCCGTACCGCCTCTGTGTCAAGGAAGCCAAGCACTAAGTCGGTGATCGACAACCTCGCCTCAGCGGGCATCAGCCGCTGGACTCGAGCCGACCTCATCGGCTGGCCTAGGTAGTTACTTGCCGTCGAGACAATCGGCCTAACCTGTCTGGACGAGACCCTATGAAATTGCCGACCTCCATCTCGCGTGCGCCGGTAATCCTGCTAACGGGCGCAGGCGCGTCCGCTCCGTTGGGCCTTCATCCGACCAAACAGTTCTTGCGGTATTTCTTGGACGGCCCCTTCCGACAGCTCGAGACAAAGGCCGACTCTGAGCGGGCCGGTGACATGCAGAAGCTGCTGCTCCAGATCCGGGTTCTGGCCTCACCAGAAAATGTGGACATCGAGCGAGTTCTCAGCTTTGTCGAACGGAACGTCGACGATGTGCAACGCCTAAAAAGTGACCGCGCCTTCACTGACACCGTCGCCTATGGCCAGCCGGCCTCACTTGATCGCTTCGTCGAATGCAACATGACCATTCGAGATCTCATTTATCAGGAGGTTATCAAGCACTACGACGCGATAGATACCCGTGCCGCAGCGAGCCTCTACAGACCACTCTTCATGGACTTCTACAAGTGGCTTGCTCAGGTCCCGGGCGCGGGTTCTACCGTCCCATTGTTCACCTTGAACTATGACCGGGCTGTTGAAGCAGCGGCGTCGCAGCTTGGAATCGGGCTGGTCGATGGGCTGCAAGACGAGGTTGGTGCCACGGAGCGCCGCTGGAGTCGCGCCGCCTTCGAGGCGTACCACGAAGCCAAGGATCAGCCAGCCGTCGTGCTCGTCAAACTCCATGGTTCGGTGCGTTGGGGTCGAAATGTGGATGACTCGGTCGTTCAGCTGCCTTCAGGCGTCGGCCACAATCCTGGGGATCTGCGTCAGGTCGTGTTGTATCCGAGCGATCAGCTCAAGCCAATGCATATCGATCCGTTCTGGACGATGTATCGCATTTTCCGAGAATGCCTCAACAATGCCTATCTGCTTGTTGTGATCGGCTGCTCACTCAGGGACCAGGAAATACAAACTGCAATCAGTGATGCAATGGATGACAACGAGAAGCTGCATCTTCTGCTATTTGGCCCGGAGACAAATCATGCATCGCTGGCTCCGGTTCTTAGCCTCGACAGTTCTCGTGTTGCGGCGGTACAGAGACTCTTTGAAATTCAAGAACCGAACCAGGCGGAAAGCGAATTCATGGGCTGCGTTCGTGGATTTGCTCAAACTGCAGCCGGTGTCGGTAGTGAGCTAGGAGCCGATCGAGTGTTCCGTTTCGGTCAAACGTATAACGGGTGGCCCTGGCCCTCACGAGAGGAACTCCAGCGAATGGTGCCGAGCGGACGGTTACGCCACAGGTTCGGTCCGCGTTCCTGATTGATTAACGTGACGCTCTAGGATCGCTTGCATCTCTGCGATGCCTCCCATTGAAGTCGGGCACCATCGCGGGTCATTCGCTTGGATTACCGTGAAGTCGCTTACGGAGCGCTTCGCGAGCGAGATCCCCAAGAACGGCCTGAGCCGTCCACGTACCGTTGCCGTCAATGCTGAGTTCGTCGAGCAGGTCCCTCAGCTTCACCATGTAGGTTCGGTTGCTAGCCTCCTCCGGCCTGGCAGCGTCCGGGTCCTCCGCGCCTCCGCACGCAATCCTGAGCAGGTCTCCGACGAGCGCTTCGGGGTCATCGGAGTCGAGGAACCCATCCTCTCTGAATCGCTGGATCGCATTGGCTGCCGTATCCATTCGAACTCCTCCCTGAAGCGTGGTCGATAGGGACTTGGCCTAAGCTCTGGCTCGATCGTATGGGCAACACAACTACAGCGACTACTCCAAGTTGGCACGGCTTCCGGCTTGACCCAGCAAGCGTCGGAGTTCTTGCGGTTGTGGCTCCAGGCGTTGGGTACGGAGTCGCATATGCCCACGAGCTTGGATGGGCGATCCAGTTCGGGATTCCGATCGGCCTTATCACCACACAACTGGCCGATGTACTTGCTGCAACTGCTTTTCTGTTCGCGCTCACACTGTCCGTTTCGCTACTGGTTTTCTTTTATGGATTGATACGACCGAGTGTGCCAATCACCCCAGTTGAGGCTCTGGTCGTAGGCGGATTTACACCCCTCGCCCTCCTTGTGTTACTGGTGACCGCTGGAGATCCGGACCAAGCAGCTGGTCCGTGGATTGCTAGTGGACTTCTGATCATCGTACTAATCGCGGCGGCCACCTTTCGGATAGGGGTCTTTCGGGATCGCCTGGTTAGGGACCCGCTCGGTTCATGGGATTCAGTGAGACTATTGACGAATCGAGGCCGTTCTTTCTGGATCCCTTTGGGCATCGCTGTCGTTGTGGGTTTGTTGGTTTTCGCCTATACGTTTGGTGGCGAACAGGCTCGGAACCAAGCAGTCTTTCTAGTCACCGACAGCGCCAAGACTCCGGAGCTCGACCTGGCTATCTACGGCGACATTATGGTCTTGGCGCCGTTCGACCAATCGAAGCACCTGGTGCTACCCGAATTTGACATCATCAAAATCGGGGCAACGTCCTTGCACCTTCGTTACCGGAATGTCGGGCCGTTCAAGACGGACAAGAAGCTGATTGTGGGCGCCGCATGACGGCTTTTGAACCTAAGGCGATCATACTGAGCTAGCTCGACCTTATCCAATGCGAGCTGGGCGGTGCTCGTCTGGTTCGCCGAGGTTAGTGGGCAACAGCAGGTCCATATATTCCGGACCGGGGCTCAAGGAGTCCCACCTTCCACGGCTTTCATGACGGAGAGACCTACGCTCTACTGCGGGCCGCATCGTCTAGCGCGTCTGCGTCTACCTCTGAGCTGAGTGCGCCCAGACTCCTTTCACAGCAATTTGGCAGCAATGGCCGCGAGCAGTTATGGACGTCCACAGACAAATTCCACCCGGGGAGGGCTTATTACGATCTTGAGCGGACCTTGTTCGACTGCCATAACCACTCGGCGTTCAGACTTGGAAACCTTAATCAATGAGATCCGACACTGACGGTTGCTCGCGATAAGAGCGAGATGAGTTCAGCGAGAGGACAGGGGTTGCTCGGGGACCGCGACGTGGTTGCGGAGTTGATGGAGGGCCGCTCCGACGCAAAATACGGCACGTGAGGGTGATTCGTGGGTGATCGTGAGGAGGAGCTGAGCGGAGAAGGTCAAGAGGCCGGAGCAGACGATTCGGTCGACAAGCGGGCTGCGACGACAACACGGGCCCCGCATCAAGAGTCGAAGGCCCTGCGATGGAGGCTTCGCCTCCACCACCGCTGGCCGGCCATCTTTCCCGAGCCCGGGCTTAGCGAGATGCTCGAGTTCTATCGCTCGCGCGATGTCGAGAAGAATGCTGAGAGCGCTTTGCCCGATGGCCTTGAAATCCGCCTTGAAGCAATCTGGGTTGTAGAGGTATATCCGCCCACCCTGATACGCCATCTGTATCAGGACTTGGACAGGCTCGATTGGAACAAAGACCCAGACAAACTAGATCAGGCTCCGGTAGGCGACTTCATCACGCAGCAGCGTGAGTCGACTCGCGGCGGGGGCTGGATCAATCTTGGTCTGATCCTGCGGCCGACCGATTCGCGCTTTCTGGGCGGACACCGCCGGGCCAAACTACCAGCCGGCGTTGATCATGCGATGGGCGGCATCCATTTCCCGACGGCTTCGCCTGCCGTCGTTGTCATGACTTTCGTCCTTGACGCGTCGAGTGCTCGGGGTATCAATGATGCCCTGACGCGCACCTACCGGACGGAGGTCCGCCGAGTGGGCGTCGGTTATGCATTTGACGAGCCACCGGAGCGGAGAATCGCGGCTCGAGCGCGCGCGCATTCGTAACGCTTGCCGCAATTGGATCGCTCAGAACCTACATGGCACCTTCAGCGAGGACAAGCTCAGGAGAAGACATCCCTGCGCAGAGCTTGTAACGGCGAACTCTCGCCTCCTAATTGGCGAAAAGGACGACAAGATCTGGTCGCCTCGGAGGGTCCTCGGCTTCGACCGCGAGCGGAGTTCTTGGGAGTCTCGGGGGGACGTGCTCGTTCGAATGTCCATCGAAAGTGCCGAGGATACCGGCGCTGATGTCGTGCTGAACGTCGATCGGAACCTTGCCGTGCGTGCGGCGACGAGAGCCGGCCACGGTATGCCGGAGCCGGCTCAGTTCCTCGATCATCGGGTCAGCGCCTTCATGGCCATCTGGAGCCTCCATCGTCTATTTGGACGGTACGAAACGGGACTCGCAAGGATCAGGGATAGCCTGTTGGAAAGCGCCAAACGCTCCGACCGACGTGGTGCGCTAAAGAGGTTGCGCGACTTGCACGACGTCGTGCTTTCAGCGAGCCCGGATGTGCGAGTGATCACGACGGACGTCGAAGAGCTAACTAACGATGCGGGTATCTCCTTAAGGGAGTCTTTCGATTTCAAGGCTATGGATACCAGGTTCAACGGCGAGGGTAACTTCCTTGAGGTGCTTCTGAAGAGCCTCGTCCTTCGAGCTCATCGGATGCGAGATCGAGAGTCACAGTTGCAGGACCTGCTCGTGGTCGATGCCACAACCAAGAACGCCATTGCCTCAATGCAGCTGCAGTGGAGGGTCGGTTTGCTTGGAATATTCATCGCTATAGCCGGCGTCGTGATAGCTGTGCTTCAACTGAGGCGTTGATCTGCTGTAGTGAACCAACAAAACTCGCCGAACAGGATGGCTGTAAGTTACCCGGATTGCACCTGCGAGCGATTGACTTGCTATCGATAAGCGTCGGATATCAGCAGAGGTTCTGATCGAATCTCTGGCCGCGTTTAGGCTTGCGCGCTTATGTTGGCCTCTTCCGGACCCGGATCCTCATACGAGACTAATAACTTGTACGCGTCCCTGTACCGAGGGGGAACCGCTCTGTCGCCATCGCGAAGGACTGTGTCGACTACTTCGGTCCATCGGACCTTCGGCCTCTTGGCTGCAGACTTCTTAGCCGGCCGTTCTCTCTTCAAGTCCTGTAGCAAGCGAACGATCTCATCCTCAAACTTGTTGAACCGCCGCAACAATTTCGCGGATTCGCGGCTAGTCAAATTTCGACGGCGCTTTGCGTTGTCGGCCAGCCGCTTGGCTCGCATCGATCTGACCGACTTGCTGGCGGCACTGGTCGAAGGATTCTTGTAGCCGAGCTGGTTTGCGATAACGCCGAGAAAGAGGATTCGACGAATCGTTTCGGGATGGTGATCCCAACGAAGGCCGTTGCAGCTCGTGCAAGCGAGGAGCATGTTGTAAGGCTCATCGTCACCGCCAAGCTCAAGTGGAACGACATGGTCAAAGACGTAGCCCTTACTTTTGACCATATCGATCCGCCGACCACAGATGTGACAGTGGGCATTGGTCTTGTTAGCAACGTCAGTCTTTTCGGTATCCGATAGCCGCCGTCGACGACCGCCCAAGCAGCTCTCCTCCCAGCGCCCTACCCACCGCAATTGGTTGCGGCGATTCCGCCTGCCTCTAAACATCGGCAAATATACGTGTTGGAGTGTTGGGCGTCCAGAATGCGCTCCTTCTCTAGAAGGAGATCCGACGATGGGCCTCAGTTCCGGTCCCAGGAACTCCGCCACGGACGAGCCAGCGTGAGGTTTGTCTCCATAGGGGTACGACTTTCGGCTCGGTTCGCCACGGTCTGTCTAAGTGCCTCGACAGAGCACCGTCGGGATTGCGGGTTCTGTATTGGTGAAACAGGGAGCACACTCTGAATCGTGTCGCATCGTCAATCCAACGCTGATCCTCTACGGACCCTTTCGCGAACAGATCCATGCTGGTGCGGAAGCGGTCAGGCCTATCGCGACTGCCACGACGCCAGCCATCCTCTCAGCGGAGCGGGAGATCCCCTGCCAGCCGACCCCGATGGTGCCCTGTATATATCGCCGAACACGCTCATATCCGATATCACGCTGGCCCAACTGGCGCGCTCTTACCGAGGGTCGCCGATCTACGCGCCCAGCCGCCGTGATGTTCTCCGACCTCTGAGAACGACCGCAGGTGCATACCGATTGGGCAAGGCCGCTGCGGCACGGGCGACACACGACGTTCCCACCCTGGCCAGCCAGAGGTTCGAGATACTTAAAGGACACGGCTTGATGCCCCGGCGGGACATTGGAAGACATCTTCGCCAACTAACGGAAACCGATCTCAATCAATTGCGCTACGCCGCAGTTGACATCGCGCGGCTGACAATCGATCGATTGCTTTGGGAAGCGAAACAGGATCTGCCTCCAACCACCGTGTGGGCTCCAGGAGCGGAGCCGGCTCGTGCCGTCGCCTCGACCATGTTTTGGGCCGACCACTACCTCATGGAAGACGAATTTCTCTCGGCAGTAATGGCCGAGCCCATTGACCCTACTGCAGTGGCTGCAGCAGTGCGGAACCTTCATCGTCACCGAGGCCTTCTTGAGGCTGGCTTGCTCGTGCCTCTCGCCATGGATGTTGCCGAGGTAATGGGCAGCACGGTCGGCGATGCCTGGACAGAGCGCGATCTCCAAGACGCCAGGCTGATGGCATGGCTCCGCTCGCAGATCACGTTAGTTGAGGGTCCGTCAGCTCGGCAGGCAATCCTCTTTCAGGTCCGTGATGACTGGAACGACGAAGCCATTTATTACCTGTATGCCGAGATCATGAAGGAGACTGCCGAGCAGCAACCTAACGGTGCCATGCAGGTAGTGTCTCGCCTGCTTGGTCCCTATCGATCTAATTTCGACTATGGACCTTGGATCAGGGAGAGTAGGCGTCGTGCGGCGGTCACGGTGTTACGTCGCGTGAACATTCAGATGGCGATCGCGGAAATCTTCGGATCGCACCTGCTGGCTACATCGCCCTTTCTCGGTAGATTGCTCCACCGAAAGGGTTCCAATTCAGGTTCACCGGGACAGGCGCTAGCCTGGGCTGGCGTTCCTGCCCTGATCCGGGGGGATGCTGCTGCCCTTGCGCGCATCCTCCAGCATCATGACTCCGTCGAAGCGCTCCGGCTTTCGGTTAGGAGGGCCTTCCTAACGGCCAGCCGGATGACACCAGACGACGCAGCGAAATTGGCCCGCGAACTGGTCGACGACATCCAGCGTGAGGGGCAAATGCTCCAGCGGAAAATGGAGTCCGATCGCAAGACCATTCGCGCGGTGTTCCATCTCGGACTGGCTAGTCTTGCAATAGGCGCGATTGGCGGCGTCGCGGGAGTTTTGGCCGGGAGCGTCGGCGGATTGGCTGCTCTCACGGCTCTTCGACCTCTCCGCCAGGAGCAACGCCGCCACCCGGCGTTCGCGGTTCTGTTGGAAGGCTCGGCTTCAGTGCGTCAACCTCGGTCGAACCGCGGCCAGTTTATGGCGGCAGGAGGCTTCACCGACACAGTGCTCACCCGGTGATGGCTTTCGGCAGCTCCGCGTGAGTCTGGCCGCTACTCAGTTTCGCGAGCGCTGTCGCCTGGAACCTAACCGAACTCGGTATCAGTTGTGGGGTAGCGTAACGATGTCCACGTACACCGCTCCGTCCCCGCATCGAGACGCAGCGCCTAGCTACCTAGGTGCATGCGAACGAACCAAAAGATGATGGCAATGAATCCCAACACCAATCGAATGTGCCTACGTCGTAGGCGAAACACGACGATTAGTCGAAACATCACTAGCTACTCCAAGTCTTTGTCTCTCCCGGAACCGTCGACGATTGATCCGTGGCGATATCGACGTGGATCGGCGACGGAGCCATGGAGCGCTGACGGGCAGCAGAGTTGGTCTCGTCTGCGGTGCCAGATTGGCACCGATTACTTGCCTGCCAGCCGGCGGCGCTCGCGCAAGGAGAGGGTCTCGTAGCTATAGGCTGAAAGACACCCTCAATTAATTACGCCATGGGCGAAGGTATTTATTTTCACACCCGTGCTGCAATTGAGGGCCAGCAGTTAGCCCCCTCATATATCTAGGCCTCTTCGAGGAATTATTTCCTGCAGTTGCGACATCCGGACGAGTAGGCGTCCGCCACTGATCTGCGAGGCGGGCCGTGGTAGCAGGGAACATCACCAGCACGTAGTACTCTTCGTCACCATCTGGCCCTTGTTTGGAATTCCTGTCGATGCGGCGGCGCTAGCGGGCGTTGGCTCCTCCGCCCGCCTCTCAGTGGGCGATGAAGCATGGACATGGGCCGAGAGGATTTCATCGATCATCACGATCGCCGGTCTCGTGGTTCTGTTTTTGCAGCTACGCCAACTGACTCGGCGGACAAAGGTCAGAGTCGGCTTCCATCAAGACCCTGGCGGAACAGGAACACGACTTCTGAAAACGGTGAGAACGATTGACTTACCGGTTCGCTGGAATCCCGAAGACGACCTATCTCAACCGATCAGGCTCGCAGTGGTCGTCGTTAACGAGGCCAGCGCTTCGGCGACAGCACAGGATGTCAACTTCGAGGTTCGCTATCCGAAGTGGCTCGTCCCCGATGGTATGGGTGAACTCAAAGAGCCGCCCGGCATGGACGTATGGTCATTCTCGAAGGAGCGCCTGACGCTTAACCCTGGTTTGGCCGAGTGGTTACGTGCAACGTTTCGTGTTCCCCGCGGCCATCAGCGCATACAACTGCTGGCGATCGCTTCTATGCGCGACTCTAAGTTTGTCCATCAGCTGCTCACGATCTCGTTGAAGGAATCCTGAGGCCCCCGGCGCTGCCAGAGCGTACCTTTGGAGGAACTCGACACTGCTCTAGAGACTGGCACGGCCGACGCCGAGAACCCGAGGGATCTCCGCAAGGTGACGCCGGAGCCGCGCTAGTGGTGTCGATAATGGGTGCCTATCGATAGCACGTCGCCAAGGCCACTACATGCGGAGACTTTAGGCCGCGATTAGTGGGTTCTTCCGAGCCTCGACATAAAGCGTCTCGGGAGCCAGGTCAGCCCCATTTGGCCAAACGACGGTGGCGGCCTCCGTATCGACTCTGACCTTCGCAAAGTACGTCGGGTCGTGGAGCGGCTCAAAGACTCCCTTCCACGCCATCGATGAGAAGTCCACGTCTCCAGCAGTCCCGTCATCGAAAAGAAGCCGAAGCCTGTGGTCGCCGATCACTGCGACGCCAACAACGGCCGGCAGGTAGCTCATTTGACTCAAATCTTAGGCCAGTGGTTCGATCGGGAGAATCGACGACTGCTCTCGCTAACGAGTCAATGGAGGCTCCGCCCGGGAGCAGTCGCTCTGGCAGGACTAGGGCTTCGGACCGTGGGCCGCGATCGAGAAGGTTAGTGGTAAGTGGGTTGGCCGGATCGGCCTGAACCGTCTTGATGACTGGCCGCTGGAGGACAAATGGGAGGTCGGGTGGCTGCTCGACCGGACGTACTGGGGTCGGAGACTTGCCACGGAAGGCGCCAGGCCGAGCTTCGGTTCGGATCCGAGGCCGCGAAACTTACAGCAGATCATCAGGGTGACGGTTCCGGACAACACACGCTCTCGGCGAGTGATGGAGAAATGGGGGTTGACCTATCAGGGAGAGCTTTCTTGGAAGGAGTCCGCCGTGGCTTGGTATGCGATTGGTCGCACCACCTGGACCGAGATCCCAGTGGAGCTAACCGGATAAGCACAAGGCTCCGCTATCAACGACGTCGACCACAGAAACCCAGAGGTAGACACGGCCTTGCGCGGCCAGGTATGACGTCAACAACCGCATTACGGTGAAAGGTGTGACTAAGAAGTTCGCCGGAGAGATGACTGACCCGACCATGGGGGCTCAACCTACCGCTCGCTACTATCCACCCGCTTGAGAGCGAGGCCACGCTCAGTTGCCCAAGAAGCGATTTGGCTACGCGAGCGAAAATCCAGCTTGTTCATGATGTGCTGGACATGGTTATCGATCGTGCGTTCCGACAAGACCAAAACGTTCGCGATCTGGCGATTGCTGTATCCGGAGGAAATAAGCGCAGCTACGTCCCGCTCACGGGGGGTGAGCCGGTTGAATGCTGGTTCGGCGGGTCGTAGCTCAGTCGTGATCGCAAATTCGAACGCTTCGTCGGTCGTCAGCCGGAGGCCCTCCTGCCAATACGTCTCGGCTCGAGGACCAAGTGTCTCCTTGGCGGTCGTGATCGCAGAATCGAAAGTCGTCCGCCAGGCCCCCAAGAGAGGAGCTCGCAGAGGTCGTCGCGCGGACTGGGCCGCCGCCGCCAGCCGCAGGGCGCGCTCGTGTTGGGACTGAAGCACAGCCACCACAGCGAATGCATCGAGCATGTTCGCGATTCCGACCGGGTGGCCGATAGCCAGGTAAAGGCTCAGAGATTGCGAAAGGCTGCTCTTGGATGCGGCAAACGCACGCTGCTTGAGGTGGAGGACTCCCAGAATCCCGAGGGCCGCCGCCTCATCGACGGCATCGCGACCGCGCGACAACAATAGGCTCTCCTCAAGACAGTTCTTCGCGGTTTGCAGATCACCCGCGAGAATGTTCATTTCCCCCTTCATCCAGAGCGACCGCGCTCGCTCGACGTCGTCGTTTGTGAGCCGCAGACACTCCTCGAGCAACACGCCTGCCGTGGCAAAATCGCCTCCCTGGTAGGCGGAGCGTGCGACCCAGATGAGCGCTCCCGCAACCGCTCGCGGGTTTCCCGCCTCGCGGTAGATTTGAGCGCTCTCTTGGCCCAGGTGCCGCGCACTCTCATAGTCGCCTTGAAAAAAAGCAAGCCGTGTCAACTCGAACAGTGCGTGTGCACGCAGCAAGGATGGTTGCGTGTGGCGTGTGAGGCAGCGGCTGAGCCAGTCCCTACCTTCCGTGTAGAAACCCCTGATCTGCCAGAACCAACCGAGTGCCGTAGCAAGCCTGAGGGCGATTTCGGGATCAGCGGCCATTGCCCAATCAAGGGCCGCCCTGAAGTTTTCATGCTCAGTTTCGAGACGGATGACCCAGAGGCTCTGCGCGTTACCGCGCTCCTCATGCGCTAGAGATTCCGCAAGCTCGAGAAAGTACTGACAATGGGCGAGCAAGATGGGGTCATGGCAATCGGTCTGTCGTAAGTGCTCGTAAGCGTGTTGCCGAATCGTCTCAAGCATTCGATATCGCGCCACTGGCCCGCTCGTGTCAGCGACAAGAAGTGAGTTGTCGACCAGCAGCGAAATCGAATCCAACACAGTCCAATTACGATCGTTAGATCCACATACCTTCTCGACAGCTTCCAGCGAAAATCCACCTCGGAAGACAGCCATTTGTTCATAGGCTGACTGGACTGCAGTCGGAAGTAGTCGGTAGCTCCATTCCATCGTTGCCGCCAGACTGTGCTGGCGAGAGGATGCCTCGGTCGCCGGGTTTGCCAGCGTATGGAGCGAGTCCTGCAAGCGCTCCAGGATCTGCTGGGGAGTCAGCACATTGGTCCGGGCGGCAGCCAATTCAATCGCTAGCGGCATTCCTTCCAACCGTCGACAGATCTCAGCCACCGTCAACACGTTCTGATCTGAGACCTCAATCGAGGCAGCGGATCTATCGATAAAGAGGCGCACGGACTCGTATTTCCTGGCCTCATTCACAGCCGAAACCGACGGCGGCGGCTCCGACAGCGCGGGTACCTGCCAGGCCACCTCGGAGACGACCTTGACTGCCGCACGGCTAGTCGCCAGTACTTTGAGTCGCGAGCACTTGTCGAGCAGCGCCGCGACTAATGGAGAGAGGACATCCGCGACGTGTTCACAGTTGTCCAGCACGAGTAGCGACGCGCCGTCGCCGATTGCCGCGGCGAGTTTCTCGACAAGTACCTTGTCTCGATCCTCAACGACACCCAAAGCTGCGCTCAGTACCTCCTCGACCTGCGGTCGATCGGCTACTGGTGCTAGATCTACGAACCACCCGACGCATTTGTTTGCGTCCTCAATGGCTTTTGCTGCACGGATCGCCAGACGAGTCTTGCCGCAACCTCCAGGACCAGTCAGCGTGACCATGGCAATGCGGCCAAGCAACTGCCTGACTTCGGCGATCTCCCATTCCCGGCCAACGAAGCTCGTGCGCTCGCTGGGTAGCCCCTGCACGCGGTTCTCCCTGAATTGCCCTGACCAAGATAGGTACCAAGACAGCACCCGTCAAGTGAGTCAGGCGGAATCTGTGGATCAGGCGGAATCAACCGCCCGTGGCTTTGAGTTCGCTTGAGTTCTCTTCGGCTCTGGTACTCATGGCCGTGAGCACTCAAATTGAGCATTCCTCTGGATGGCCGGAAACCTTTCCTCCACTACGGTCTCCTTAGATGCCTGCTCAGCCGAAGCAATGATGCCGAACTGAATGCAGGGACCCTGCCGCCCCGCAGCACAGAACGTGCGTGAACCAGAGAACAGTGCTCGGCACGTCAGAGAGCAGGACGACTGAAACCGTGTTTCGTGGAGAAGAGAAATGAGATACCAACTTCAACGGGCCCTTCCCAGGCATCTCTTACGGGCCATGGCCTCTGTGTTGTGTGCGCTTGTAGTCATACCGCTTGCGGGCTCACGTGCGTCCGTATCGGCTGACGACCAGACGGGCTGGCAACCGATCGACGCGACCGCCGATACCCTGGCCTGGGCTCACTATCAGAACACGTACTCCGGATATACACGTGTCGAACGGTCGCTCGAACTCGCACTTATCCACCAGATCTATCAAGACAACCCGGCCATTCCCAATAAGGACGTGGACAAGGAGGTCCTCCGGCTACGCGACACCCTGGAGGCGACATCCAAGTCACCTCAAGCCGAGTTCCTGGACACGGCCCAGACATGGATGACAATGCTCGACGTTGCCGCAACAGCTGCGTCAGCCAATCCCGAGGGGGAGGCAGGCGCAGCGATCGTCAACGCCGCGACTAAGCTGTTGAACTTCACATCGGAATTCAACAAAGCCGAAATCACAAACGAGAACGCGTACCTCACAACCGTGGATCGCTCTGCTCACACAGAACAGGTCGCCCAGTACGAAGAGGTGACCTTTCAGGCCGTACGGAGTTCGCCGAACCAGTTCGAGATCGCGGCGGCTAACAGCCTGTACTTGCCAGAGCTCAACCTGGCCGTTAACGCTAGTGAGAATTCCATCATCAAGGTAGATCAAGCAATTCGATCCACTCTGACGATCATGGGGGCGATCGATATCCAGACAGGGCAACTCAGCCAGGAGATTCACAATGGCGTTGCTTCGATTCGTTTAGACCTCTCGAAGCTGAATGCCGCCTGGAACGAGAAGTGGTCTGAAACGCAATCCGAGCTTAAGGGCATCAACAGTTCCCTTGCTGATATCAATAGCAAGCTTGACGCTCAAGGAAAGAGCTTCGCCGCCTATGTTGCTGACCAGAAGGCGCGTCAAGCATATGCAGATCAGAAAGCCAAAGATGCCCAGCAGTACCAGCAAGCGCTCATGGGCATTCAAGCCAGCATTTCGATCATCTCTAAGTTGGTAGGCCTGATCGATCCCAAGGCCGGCCACGCGATCCAAGCAGTCGGTATGGCTGCGCTATCAATCGGCACGTCGCTAGTGACCTGGATTAAGCAAGTCGGCAGTCTCGCCACACTTGCTACGCCATTAGGGCTACTTAACAGCGCGACCTTGGTCAATAACGTGATAGGAGCTGTGCAATCCATTTTCGGCGCCTTTAGTGGAACGTCCGCTCCAACCGAACTCGACCTCGTCTCAGCGAAGCTGGACCAACTGAAAGAGCAGGTCGCAAACCTGCAGCAAGAAATGGACACCCGTTTTGACCGTCTAAACGAGATTCTGAAACAGGTGTTCGATGGAATGAACACTCAGTTCCAAATGCTCAACCGAGAACTGGTAGCCGTAAGTGCGAATGTCCAGTTGGCTCTGAGCAAGCTCTCGAACCTCCAGATCAGCCTGTCAGGCCTCGACAACGCGATCCGCCAATTCGCCACCGCCGAAGCAGTGTCCAGGGTCCAAGACATGATCGGAAGCGTGATCAACTACTCAGACAACCATCCCGGAAGTGAGCTCCCACAGGACCTATACAACGGGGCAAGCGACCTATTCAGCACGTTCGGACTTGTTGACGCTTTGTCGGATCCGCGTTTAGTTGGGGAATCCGGTCGCAGCACAGACCCGCGCGACGTAGCGAAAGAACTGTCCCTACCTCTGGAGGGCAACCTCCAGTACATAAGTTCCCTCATTCAGCTCAGGACCGGTGAACCAGGTCTGGGCTCCCAGCCCATGAACCCTCGAGCTTGGGCCTGGGCGGCTCAGGCGCTGGCGCTTCTCTACCAGCAATGGCCGGACTATGCGCGTCAGGACGACGATGGGCACGGCTCAACAAAACATCTGGATGACTTCATCGCTGCGGGCCAGAGACTCCAGGCAGCGACCACCGCTATGACTCGAGATCGTCTGTTGATGAAGGATCTCCTTGACCAATATGCCGCGGACACGTCCGCGTTAATCGGCGTCGACAGCGGATCGGCCACTGCCAGCAGCAGCATGGGGACTCTGCAGGGGTTGGAAAGCGCAGAACTGCACAATCTCGTTCCGAATCTGATGACCAAAGGAGCGACCGCCGAGAGCTTGCTTTGGGGCCCAATCTCGCAACCGCTTGAACCACCGGACGTCCCATTTGCGCCGAATATCCCGATCGGTTGCGGCCCCGGCTCTGGCTGGGCCACATCGGCGCCATATAGCCTTCGGTGGCCAGGAGCAACCGCTATGGCGGTGAAGTTCGGCCTCGCGGACGTCAACGCGTGCCTGACCAATAAGTGGGTTAACTCAGTCACAGATTCTGAAGGCGATGTGACAGCCAATCTACAGTTCACGGTTAGCGTTACCGAGGCACTCAAGAGCAACAGCCAGAGTCCGGCGGCCTGGCACGAGGTGATGCGGTCTACCTATGTCGATCGTCAGAGCGAACTTGAGTGCATGCCTCCAGATCGGGAGACAGGACGGCCTAGGCTTTGCATCAGCGCGCAACTTCTGGGACAGAAGCGATTTGCTGGCGCGGCCGCGTACTTGGCGACTGAGGAGGTGGTGATCCCGAGTGGGAGCACCGAGATCAACTCAGTCGTGTCAAACGACCAGTCGCGGCTGAGGCAACAGTTTTACGAACAGGTCGGCGCCGCACTAACCGGAGTTGGCGGCAGTGAGGTGGAGGGCCTGCGGGAGCAGATTGCTGTGGTCGCGGGCGACAAAGCCCTGCTTTCCGTCGCGTTGCAAATCGCTCTTCCGCGCGCGCTGGAGTCGGATGACTATCTAGCGTCGCTGATCGCGGGACCGGATCTCATTCCCGATCCGGCCGAACCTTCCGGCATCAGCCTCGACGGTTCGATTATCGGAGGGGATTCGACAAGCATCAGCAATTGGCTTGACGGTTCTCGAACTTCCGCTGCGCCTGACGTTGCATTGGCGACTCTCGACAGTAACAATTCGTCGCATGTGGAGGCGCTCCGTCAGACGATTGATTACTACCAGACCAAGGTAATTCAAGGTGTTTACGAGGAATCCCTGCCCGTCGTGGGGGAAACGCTGACTCGATTAGATGCGGCCAAGAGGGTCGTCTTCGGCCAGATGCGGCTGAAAACGCCTCAGGCCACGAGCGAAGATGGCATTCAGGCCGTTGAGCGGCACGAACACTATCACCAGCTGCCGTATATGGACACTGCCGGTCGTTGCAGTGTCGGATACGGTCATGTGATCCACGACGGACGGTGCAATGGAACCGAACCGGCAGAGTTCATCCACGGAATCACACAGACTCGCGCAGACCAGCTGGCGCTCGAAGATATCCGAACCACAGAGAAGACGATAAGCACGACGGTCACAGTGTGTCTGAATCAGCACGAATTCGACGCGTTGGTCGATCTTGTGTTCAACATCCGGTCTGACCGCTTCACATCATCGAGGGTGCTTCAACTCCTGAATTCTGGTGACCCCAATGCCACGGTCGATGCAATACGAGGGTGGCGCTATGTAGACGGAAATGACGTTTCTGATCTGACCGCACGCCGCGAGGATGAGATCAGAGAGTTCCAACTAGGAGGCGTGTTGAGTTGCTAAGGTCAAGTTTAGTTCGCATTGTTGCCGTCGGTGCGACCATTGCGGCGCTTGTCAGTTGCGCCCCTAAACCGGACCCGAGCCTCGTCGGCCCGACCTCCGCGGTCCCTGCCGGCTCGGCCATCACTATTACCGGCCACGGTTGGGGAACAGCAAACTCCGGATGTGCCACAACGGTTAGCGCGAAGGCATTTGTCAGCGGCATAAGTCCATATGGTGCGATCGACTTGCCTCGAAGTACGGTCGATTCTGTGGGCAATTTCCAATCTGCGTGGCAGACGCCTGACGTTTCGGAGAGCATGAAATGGACCATTGAGGTAACCCAGGCCTGCAATGGCAGCTCAACTCTGGTTCGATCCATCGTCATTGAGCTCAACATCAGATGATTGCTCTCACTCCAACCGTGATCGGCCGGTCCGGAGTCGAGCTATGCCTGGCGTCGACTAAACTGTGCCAGGTACCGAACCGTCACGAGAAATTCGCCGTCGTGACGACAGTTGGTAAGGCGCAGGCTGCCAAACGGCGCGACTTCACCGACAGATGTGACCTCGAGCTCTATGTCACGTAGGGCAGCGATGAGGAACTCAAATAGCTCTACTTTCGATCGCAGCGCGTCTCGAGTTCGGCTCGCAGGTAACGAATTAACGGCGGCGACGAGCGCTTTAATCGCCGAATACGCTTCGCTCCGAGACGAGATTGGCCGACATCAACATCAGCAAAAGGAGATCATGCAGTTCGGATACGCGGTCCTTCCTGTCGCAGCGGTGATTGCCGTAGCGATAGTGGGTCAAGCACCAGATAGGCTCAGGGCGTATGCGTTCGGCCTCCTCGTGTTCCCCCTCATCTACGGTGTGCTAGCGGCAATTTACACAGATCGCACGTTCCGTCTGATGTGGGTTGGCGACTACCTCCACAATCACCTGAGACCCCAAATATGCAAACTCCTGCAACTCAACATTTGGCAATGGGAAGAATATAGGCGGCGCACGACCTTGTTCAATCGGATAGCCGTGAGCGTTTTGGACCGAAGTCGATGGCTCGTATTTATAGGTCCATCCCTTGGCTGCATTATTGCTTTCATGATCATCGCTGGCCCCAACGCTGGGCCGTGGCTCGAACTGTGGCTTGTCGGCGACGTCCTAATATTCGGTACAAGCATATGGGCGATGCTCTTTGTCAATGAGGTGGGCGGTGTCCCTGATGGCACTCGGCTACAGCTCCCGGACCTCAGGGAGTATTGAGGCGATCCTGCTGCTTCCTCTGATGGTCAGCGGCTAACTGGCGCAGCCGGACGCTCTGCGCGAATCGTTTGCCGTCGAAGAGCGTCAGCATCTGCCCATGACCTTCTTGCTGCCGCGGATCTGCTCTTATACGATCGCCTTCTGCAGTTCCTCTCAGCGGGCCTTGCGGAGCGCGAGGCATTCAAGACTCACTGTTCAAGAGGACGTATTGAATCGCCCTCCCGAAGTCATTGTTGATTCGCTGTATGTTCGAACCTATCTCGATGGAAGGTAGCGAGATTCCGCGAAGGGCACACTTGGTCGGACAATAAGTGGCCAGGATGTAGACCGCTCGAGATCACGCGCCGTCGCCTGAGGGCGTCTACTCGCTGGTTGTCGAATTCTGTAGTACTTCATGTAGTAATCCGACTGAAGATTCGGGCAAATCTGGACGGTCCGCGCCCGTCGACTTGAAGGATCGAACTGAAAAACGCAGAAACCGACATGGTTGGATGAACTGTCGTGTGATTCGGGACCGTGAGGCCCCGGGTTCAAATCCCGGGCCCCCGACCAGTTTTGTATTCAAAATCGGCGATTTTCGGGCGTCGTCCAGTGCCGCCGGGGCACAGCCGGGGCACAGATTCTCCAGTAACTCGGCAGCTTAGCCCCCGTCGTAAGGTGTCCGCGGACCGTCGATCAAACTCGCGCACGGCAATTACACAGCCGATATATCAGCGCGCGCACGGCCCCGGGACCGTGAGGCACCTGCTTCGAAAATCGCAAGCCGGCACGCCTTAGGACGCACAGTGCAGGACCGTGCGGCCGCAGGCCATAGTCCCAAGCCCCAGTTTCGATCCCAGGCCCGGGCCAGTGTTTGAATGCGAGCCCTTTCTCAGTCGGCGTCTTGTGCGTTGGCACCGCTCGTCAACGAGGCAGACTCCTCCAGAAACCGTGTGGCCTTCGCTCAGCGGGCCGAAGGACCCATGTCGCGACGAATGTCCACCAAATACGCTGCTGGTAATGGCTCTCCAGGCGAGTTCAGCACTAGATGGCCGGGTCGGAATAGACCTCTACTGGCTCCCGTTGGGCGCGGGTGGCAACTTTGTGCGCTTGAACGGACGCATTTATGAAGAGATCAAGGCACGCCTCGACCGCCGGCCGGTGTTCAATCTCTATCACTCTGGCCTGCAGGTCTTCGTGCCTGAGGGTCGTTACACGATCGAGCAGACGCCGGTTGTTGACGGCCGCGGGCAGGAGCGAGGCGTGGTCGCCGAGGGCCCAGTTGGAGCCCGGTGGGCTGGACGGTTTCGTATCTTTCGCTACGAAATGCGCAGATGGCGCGACGGCGTGATTCCTGACACCGGTGAGGCCGTCGACAGTCCGCGACGACTGAGCGACGATCTAGCCGATGCCCGGCGCTTGCTTGAATTGGTGCCGCAGATACCGATCCTCGTGTGGGGCCGCGACGAGCTCCGGACAGGTGAAATGTGGAACTCGAACTC
>Ga0070708_100001128_pt1 | contig 20468 bp, 20 predicted proteins | sample KBSK5503metaG_FD_65469 | JGI IMG/M metagenome (GOLD analysis project Ga0070708, IMG submission 65469) | Corn, switchgrass and miscanthus rhizosphere microbial communities from Kellogg Biological Station, Michigan, USA - KBS K5-50-3 metaG | ecosystem: Host-associated > Plants > Roots >... | reverse complement strand
AGGCATTCCAATGACTCACCCTCACCGCGAGTTCAACCCTGATCCTGTTCCGCTTGCTTACCTGATTACCTTTCGCGCCTACGGTACCTGGCTCCATGGCGATTCTCGCGGCTCTGTGGATCGCTTTCACAATCGCTACGGTGCGCCTCTAATTCCAGCTAACCGACGCTGGTAACAGTACAACGAACGTGTTCTGAAGCGCCTCCTGTCCAATTTACTGCGAGACGAAGAGCAGCTATCGAAGCGGCGATTCGGGAGACGTGTGAAATTCGCAAGTGGCGATTGTGGACTCTCAATGTTAGAACGAACCATGTTCATTCAGTAGTGACTGCTAACTGCGACCCGGAGATAGTCCTAAACGCTTTCAAAGCGAATGCAACACGCAAAATGAGAGAATTAGGTTGCTGGCAGAGTGGCAAGACGCCTTGGGTGAAGAAGGGTAGCAAGCGACGTCTTTGGAAGGAGAAGGATCTAATCGCGGCGATTGTATACGTTGAATCTGATCAGGGTGAGCCCCTTCCTTAAAGGCATGGCCTTAAGAATTGGAACGGGTCCCAATTTGTGCATGTTGAGCTTTCCGCAAGTTTGACCCGGTCGCTACCGCTCACCGGTTCTGACGTTGAGCGTCGCATTGCGGTGCTTCATCGATACGGGTCAAACGGCTCATGAGATGCACGCTCAACGTCAGAACCGGTGAGCGGTAGCGACCGGGTCAATCTGAGATGGCACTCAAGCATCGTTCTTACCAGCACCCGCCAGGAATACAAAGCTGGTGAACCTTAGTCGAGTCTTGTGCGCGTGTGACCCGGTCGCTACCGCTCCTCGGTTCTGACGTTGATTCGCGAACTCCATCAATGAGCTAATGCAAATCCTTTTTCAAGATACAAATTCAGAGGTATAATCGCGCGCCATGAGAAAACTATCTAGCCACGCCTTAGCGACTATTTTGATCATCCTGTTCTCTATCTCACCCGCCTGGGCCACCTGCGGTGGTGGCGGAGGCGGCGGAGGCGGTGGCATGTCGAGCGGTGGTGGTGCCGGTTCGGCGCCGGTTGTCTACAACGTCCCATGGAAGGTCTGGACAGCCAAAGAAACACCGAGCAAAGGGCTCATTTTGTATTGGTTCCCGCTCTCGCAGAACGAGTTGGAGAAGTCCAGTCTTCGCGCCTCGCGTATCCTCTCGCTCTACTCCTCCCAATGCGTGGCCATGGAGGTCGCAGATCCCCGCCTTCCCCAACTGCAGAAGGTGCTGGGCGATTCCAAACCACCCGTGGCCGTATTGGCAACGCCCGATGGCTCGGCAATTAAGCGGGTCGAAGGCAAAGATGGCTATCTCAAAGCAGAGCCGGTGGAAAAAGCCGTCGATAGTGAGATGAAACAAAGGGAGAATGCGCTCAACGCGCACCTGAAAGAGGCGAAGGACAAGGAGAAAGCGGGAGACAATCCAGCTGCGATCGCATTGCTTCGTAATGTGCAGGAAGAGAAATGCATGTTCCCCAAGAAGGCGAAGGAAGCGACAAAGGAACTCAGGAAACTAGGCGTGGACGAAATTAGCAGCGTGACGACGACACCAGTATTCGAGACGCGTGAAAGTGCGCGGATAGAACAAGTCATGCGCAATGGCTTGCGTGCGGAAATGGCAGCTCGTTATACGCTCGCGGAAAGACTCTACTCTCAGGCAAACCGCATGGACCCGGCAGATCCGACTCCGCTGCGCTACCTGGGCGAACTCTATCGCCATCAAATTGGAGATTGGACCAAGGCCCGCGCGACGTTCGAAACAATCCTGAACATGCAGGCTGATCCACTTGCGCGCGCCGTCGCGCTGCACGGCTTAGGCAAAATCACTATTCATGAAGGTGAATTCAAAAAGGGATTGGCCCTGATGGAACGGTCCGTCGCAGAATTCCCTCTTGCCTTGGCATACCGCAATCTGGCCGTGTATTGGAATTCCGAGGGAGATCTGGTGAAGGGCAATGAGTACACGAAGGAGGCTCTTGCCCTCGAGCCCAGAGATCCATACAACCTGGTCTTTGCCGCCGTCTTCATGGCCGCCTCAGGCCATGCTAACGAAGCTTTGAAAATCGCCCGCGCTAATCAGCAGTTGCTGCCCGCTTCGTATAACCTTGCCGCTGTCTACGCACAAACCGGGCACCGCGAGAAAGCCCTCGCGCTCTTGAAACGTCACTTCTTTCAATACGAGCGCTACCAGGCGGTGCGTAGCAAAGAGATGATGGAAGCCCGCGTCGACGCCGTGTTTGACACTTTGCGCGAAGACCCTTCTTTCGTTGCTCTCACCCGCGGCGCCGACGGCAAACTCCCCATGCCAATGAGAGACATGAAGACTATGCAAAACCGCGAACGGTAACGAGCAATTAACGAAATCCTCACTAAGATTCGCTCCGAACTAAATCGCACACCTTGAACTCGGCGGAGCCGAAAGAACTCCAGGTAAATAGTTCTGCGAACTTAACAGAGGAGAGTTAAAGACTTGAAGCAAAGTACTTCACTCTCAACAGCCGCAGGCCGCGCGCGTGCAGACCTGGACCACGGTTACAAGATCTGGCAAGTTATAGCTGCTTCTTCTGTCGGTACTATGATTGAATGGTACGACTTCTACATCTTCGGCAGCCTGGCCATCATAATCTCACCGCTCTTCTACCCTAGTGGGAATAACACACTGGCACTCATCGCTTACCTTTCGACGTTCGCAGTTGGTTTCGTTGTCCGTCCATTCGGTGCCCTCTTCTTCGGACGTATCGGTGATCTGGTTGGACGTAAGTATGCGTTCCTCGTCACGCTGCTGATCATGGGTGGCGCTACGGCAATGATTGGTTTCCTTCCAACTTACGCGACTAGCCACTCAAAGAAGCTTTTACGAAATGGGTGAACCTAAAGCGCGTTCTCATCTCGCTCTTTGGGGCAACGGCCGGTCAGGGCGTCGTTTGGTATACGGGACAGTTTTATTCAAGTGATCTTTGTAACGATGGTCTATGGTCCCATCGCCGCCTATTTGGTTGAGGCCTTACCAGCCAAGATCAGATATACGTCGCTCTCATTGCCATATCACATTGGCAACGGAGTCTTCGGCGGCTTGCTGCCACTGATTGGGCTTAGTGTTATCGCGCAAACAGGAAACATCTACGCCGGTTTGTACTACCCGATTATGGTCGCGGGAATCACGTTCGTAGTTGGTTCCTTGTTGCTCAAGGAAACGAAGCATGTATTGATCTGGAATGAGATGGACACACTTCGAAGTGCGGAGACGGAAGAGACGGTATGAGGAATACCACGATGAACGCCACGAACTTAACCCTTGCAATCTGTTTCCTGTTTTGCATAATCCCGACTTTGGCAATGGGCCAACAACCTCAGCAGGAAATACCGCTGTGGCCGAACGGGGCTCCCGGGTTTGAAAGCAGGCGCAATGAACCTCCGGTGGCCAAGGACTATTGGGTTGCAAATATCCATAACCCATCGATCACGCTGTATCTCCCGCCAAAGGAGAAGGCGACGGGCGCGGCCGTTGTAATCTGTCCCGGAGGTGGCCACCGCTTACTGGTCTTTAATGCGGAGGGAGATGAGCCTGCCCGCTACTTGGCGAGTATTGGAGTGGCCGCATTCGTTCTCAAGTATCGACTCGGGCGTCAGGAAGGTTCGCCTTATTCAATCGAGAAACACGCTCGCGAGGATGGGGTGCGCGCGATGCGAGTGGTTCGCAGCCGGGCCAGAGAATGGAACCTCGATCCGAACCGGATCGGCATGATGGGCTTCTCTGCTGGTGGTGAGATTGTCTCTATGGTGGCGTTCGGTTCGGCCAGCGCGGATGTGAACGCAGCTGACGAAATCGATCGGGTTGATTCTCGTCCCAGCTTCGTGATCATGATCTATCCAGGTCCGCTAGGTATTCCCGATGTTCTTCCAGTCAATGCACCGCCGGCGTTTCTGCTTGCCGCCAATGATGACGAGTGTTGTTCGCCATCCGTCATGAAGCTACTTCAGCGATATCGTGATGCGAAGATTCCAGTGGAGGCTCACATTTACGCTCATGGCAGTCATGCCTTTAACATGGGCAATCGATCGAAATTGGCTTCAATAAAAGGCTGGCCGCAACGACTGGCAGACTGGCTGGCTGATAATCACTTTCTTGATGCTTCTCACTGAAGAATCGTGCAAAGCTTCGCGAAGTCGATATTGCCTCCCGAAACGATACATACCACCTTTCCTTTCCCTGCTCGCCCATCCAGAGCACAGGCAATAGGACAAGCGCCGGCACCTTCCGCAATTACACGGTTGCGTTCCGCCATCAAACGCAACGCACGCGCCACTTCGTCCAGCTCTGCGACGAGCGACCCTTCGATCAACTCTACCGCGCGCTCAAACATCTGAGGGAAAACGCCCTTGCCACCAATACCATCTACAAAAGAGGCTTTGTATTCGATCTCCTGCGGTGAGCCAGCTGCCAAGGAAGCGGCAAGCGGAGCCGCCGTTGCCACTTCTGCGGCAAATACTTTGCATTTCGGCCTCAACGCACGCATCGCCGAAGCAATACCGCATGTGAGTCCTCCACCTCCCCAGGGAATTACGACTGCATCGACGTCTGGCAGGTCCTCAAAGATTTCGAGCGCGATTGTTCCGTTGCCGGCCATCACATTTAGATCGTCAAACGCGTGGATAAAAGTTCCCTCAATACCAGGAAAAGCGCGTTGCTCAAAAGCATTCCACCACTCGTCGAAGGTGACTTTGATCACTTGTCCTCCGAGTCGTTGGATTGCCTTGATCTTTGTATCAGGCGCGCCCTCAGGGGCGATAACGGTGCACCGTATACCGAGTTCGCGTGCGCACCAGGCTACGCCTTGGGCCATATTACCTGCGGATGCGGTGAGAACTCCGCCAGCCAGCACTCCTGGTTCCATATGACCAATAGCATTTGCCGCTCCTCGGACTTTGAACGACCCTATCGGCTGTAGATTTTCCAACTTTAGATAGATCTCTGCGGGCGCTCGACGGATGTTGAGTCGCACAAGCGGTGTACGAATGGCCGAACCCGCGATCACACCACGCGCGCTCTGGATTTCAGCAAGAGATGGCAGCTTTATCATTGCTTCAGCCAATTCACACGCGTCCTCGCCAAACACTGTCCTGCCGAACAGCATGAAGCACAGCGGCAATGATCACAAGCCGCTCTGCTTCAATCACTTCGTAAATAACGCGATAGGGAAATCTTTTTGGATAACGCCAACGGATGTTCTTTGCTGGATGTCAGCGGCTGTGCAAAAGCGGGCTGATTTGAAGGGCATCGAATACCGTCAATATCTCTTCGGTGAATTCATTTCCAAGACCTACACGGTGAGTCTCATACCACTCTGCTGCTTCACGTATGTCGTCTTCCGCCTGAGGACGCGCAACGACTATCCATTTCATGATTTCGATCGAGACCGCAAACGATCCTTGAGTTCAGTCAGCGGTACAGAGGAACTCGGATCGGAGTGATGCTCAGCCAGGCGCGCTTCAACCAACTCCTCGTCAACCGCCAATAATGGCGGATCGTCCAGTTCCAAAGCCAGACGAATTAGAATCTGACGTTCCTCAAAAGTAAGCTTCGGAAGCTCTGCTATAACTTCGTTGAAACTCATAGATGAAGCTTAGCGCTGCTTGCGGAGTTTTTCAATGGAAGCGGACTCTTACGGTTTCCTTATCTCGTTTGGATAGAATGGATATGCTACCGACATACTTTGCTGTGTGTAGATCACGCCGTTCTTCATTACGAACACGACCTTCTGCATGTTATGAATGTCTTTGAGCGGATCGCCTGCAACGGCAACGATGTCGGCCCATTTGCCCGCAGTCAAAGAACCTAGATGCGCGTCCCAGCCAAGTAATCTTGCACCGTTGAGCGTGCCCGCCATGATTGAATCCATGTTGCTCATACCACCCCACTCAACCATCAGCACAAACTCATGCGCATTGGTTCCGTGAGGAATCACGCCTGCATCTGTTCCCAAAGCAATTTGAATCTTGTTCGCAACAGCAAGCTTGATAGCCCGGCGGATTGCCGCTGCAGCAGCCAATGCCTTCTCAGCTCGCAGGCCCTTCAACACACCGCTCTTCGCGGCTCGCTCTACAGCTTCGCCGGCCGAAAGTGTCGGCACAAGGAATGTTCCCCTCTCTTTCATCAGCGCGGCGCCTTCTTCGTCAAGGAAAGATCCGTGTTCAATTGATGACACTCCAGCGCGTACGGCCAGCTTGATTCCTTCGGCGCCATGCGCATGAGCGGCAACTTTTCGATCTAGTTTGTTGGCTTCTTCTACCAGCGCCTTCAACTCCTCAAAACTGTATTGCGTAGCGCCAACCGCATCGCCTTCAGACAGCACGCCGCCCGTTGCGCAAGTCTTAATCACATCGGCGCCGTACTTGATTTGATAACGCACGGCCGCGCGAATCTCTTCGGGTCCGTTTGCCACACCATCGGCAATTGATGGCTCCAGCAATCCCGGACGAAAGCCGTTCTCATCGCAGTGCCCGCCAGTGATACCAATCGCATGTCCTGCCGTTTCAATTCGCGGACCTGGTATGAAGCCGTCGTTAATCGCTTTGCGCAGCGCCATATCGTCAAACCGGCCGGCTGCGCCAACGTTACGCACACTGGTGAATCCAGCGAGAAGAGTGTCGCGAGCGTGTATGACACCGAGAATCGCACCAAACGACTCATAGTCCCTGACCACGGACAGGTCGCTTTCAGGATCTCCGAGCACGCGACCAATCAAGTGCGTATGAGCGTCAATGAAACCAGGAAGCAGCGTGACGTCGCCAAGTTCGATAAGCTTTGCATTCGCGGGTATGCTCACCGAGCCGGCCGGACCGACGGCGGCGATCTTATTGTCGTTAACAACGATGACTGCGTTGTTTATTGCAGCTGCGCCCGTCCCATCGATCAAACGCGCTGCGCGCAATACGACGACGCCTTTTCCTTCTGGTGCTTCAGGACGAATGAGTCCGGCTGGAGTTTGTGGGACAGCAAAGATAGACAGGCATGCGGCGCCTATCAATGCGAGTGTAAACAGTGTGTAGTGTCTCACTGAACGCTCCTTGAAATTTCAATTGTATGACGAGTTTGAAGCCAATAGCCGGGGCATTCTAGTTGAGATTCCGTTCAGGGCCAACAAATGATCGGAAGCGGTAGAGTCCTAATTTCACGTCCAATGGGGTTCTCCCTGTTCTCTGTGTCTCCGTGGTGAAATGGTTTTCGGCACTTTTATCACCACGGAGGCACGGAGAACACAGAATGCACTAATACAATCTCAAATTAGGACGCTACTTCGGAAGCATTGCTCTTGACGTTGGTCGCGCAGCCCGTATGCTAACCCTCATCACAGAAGAAAAAGAAAACTGGCAAAGAGCTCAATCGCCTCAGCAACTAACGGTAGAACAGGCCACTCAGCTGATCGGCGAGTGCGCACCTCTGGCGCGTAAGACTGTGGCTCGTCTTGAGCTGTTGTCTGGTGGGCTGATGAATACCAACTATCGTGTCCACTTCGTTGGCAGCGAGTGGTCAGTAGTTCTGCGTTTTTATGTGCGCGAACCAACTGCATGCGCGAGAGAAGTCCTCCTGCTGCGTTTAGTTAGTAGCGATGTGCCGGTGGCCGAGGTTCTCCACGCGGAACCAGACGGAATCCAGGGATTTCCACCTTTTGCGATTCTCGAATATGTGGATGGGATTCTGTTTCGCACTCTTCGCCCCACGAAAGATCAAGCAGCCATTGCTCAGGCAGCCGCTGCAATTGGTAAGACGCTAACGACCATAGCAAGCTATAAGTTTCCTCGGCAGGGGCTGTTGGGAACTGGTCTCGAAGTTAGCCCATGGTTAATCGATGGTCCCGATACCATCCCACGATTAGTTGATGCATGTCTCGGGTCCGAAATATTCAGGAGACGCGTCGATGCACGCTGGGCCGAGCGCATTCACAAGTTTGCCTGGGAATGGTCCGAACATCTCTCGCCTTTAGATGGCGAAACTTCGCTGGTCCATTCGGACTTTAACGCTGCGAATATCATGGTGAAGCATGTGCAGGATTCATGGCGAGTGGTGGCAGTCCTCGACTGGGAGTTCTCATTCTCCGGATCGACGCTTTGGGACATTGGGAACTTTCTCCGCTACGAACGAAAAGCTCGACCACTTGTCGAGCCTTTCTTCTCCCACGGTTGCATCGATGCGGGAATGGCGCTACCGGACGATTGGCGCAGAATCGCACGGGCAGCTGATATGTGCAGCCTGTGCGAGATCCTGACCCGAGAATCTCTTCCGGCAGATGTTGTGGAAGAAATAGTCGAACTGGTTCGAGCAACCGTTGAAGATCGGGATCCGGAGTAGGCTTGCTGCTTTTCTGTAAGCGCTTGCCCCACGGAAGACCTGGACGGCGCGTGTGTTTGCTGCGAACATTAGCCTTGTTAAATTGTAAAGTATTGTTTCGACAAAGTGACCGTGCGCACTCTTTCAACAAGAACAACTCCCACAGTTTTTTTAGCAATCATCTCGCTATTGTTGTGTCTTCAGTCTGTCGTTGGACAAACCAGCTGCTTGAGTGGCGACGATGTGAAAAAGATGCTCGTGCACCTAAACTCGGCGCAAACTGTTTCGCCTAACAAGAAACTGAGAGAGCAATTATTGAAGCTGGCCGAGAAAGACCAGCAGCGGCTGCGAAATATCCTCGGCGAAACCAGGAAGTCAGACGATTTGCTCAAAGAGATGAGGACAAACAGGGAGAAGAATACACTCTCACTTTGTCCGATCGTGAAAGAATATGGTTGGCCTACTACCGCCGTGGTGGGCAAAGACGGTGTGGCAGCCGCTCTACTCTTACTAAAGAACTCGTCCTCATTCGCATTACAGGCCGACCTGCTGCCGGTTATCGTTGCCGCTGTAAAGATAGGCGAGATACCAAAGGCAGTTTTTGCGGGATACTTCGACCGACTGAGGGTGAGTGCGGGTTTGAAACAACTGTTCGGCACGCAAGCGACTATCTCCGGCGGCTTCCTTGTTCTTTATCCCATTGAGACGGAAAAGTACGTAGATGCAAGACGAGCGCAATACGATCTGCCTCCTTTGGCCGACTATCTCAGAGTGCTCGAAAGAAGCTACGGAATGGTGATGGTAAAATCGCCGGGCTCGTTGACAAGCTCACTTCCCGAGAAATCGAGATCGGCCATTGCCTGGACCGCGCCGGCAGCACTTCTCGACGGTCAAGCCGTAGAAGAAGATGAAGTCATTCGCTTTGATACCGACCTGGTTAGCCTGAATGTGAGCGTCTTCAACCAGACAAACAAAGCACCTGTGAGCAGACTCGAACAAAAAGACTTTACCGTGACCGAAGACGGACACGACGAAACCATTGCATTTTTCGGAACGACAGATGTTCCTTTTGATTTGGTGCTGCTAATTGATCTATCGGGTTCTACTGCTAACAAACGAGACTTGATACGGAAGGCGACTCAACGCTTTATTGAAGCGGCACGTCCATCCGACCGGGTTGCGATCGTAACATTCTCAGACGACGTGCAGATCGTTTCACCCCTAACCGTGGACCATGCAAAACTCCTTGAAGACATTCGTAAGATCGAAGGCAGTGGCAGCTCAAATGTCTGGGCAGCATTGAAGTTCACACTCGATAAAGTGGTTGGGCCCAAAACGCTCGAACGTCGCAGAGCTGTGGTGTTCATTACTGATGGGATCGACAACTCCCTGGCTCCCATAGTTGAGACGACCTCCAGCGTAAGTTTTGCAGACTTGCTTGAAACCGTAAGGGAAAGCGACACGTTGATCATACCTATTTACCTGGAACCATCAGATGGGAACGTTTACTTGCGGATGCTTGAAAATGCTCGCAAGACCCTGGCATTGTTGGCCGAGGAGAGTGGCGGGCTTTTTTACAAAGCTCGAAGAATTGGAGACCTGAACGGCGTCTATGATCAGGTCATCGAGGATTTGGGCCAGGTTTATAGTTTGGGCTATAGGCCGACAAATGATAAACGCGACGACTCCTGGCGTACGGTAAAGATCCAGATATCAAACCGACCGGAGCTGGTGACTCACGCCAGACCCGGCTACTACGCCAAATAATTAGGTCTCCTTTAACGTGGCCAATGAGCACAAAACCTCCAAAAGAGTTGCTGACTTTCCTCAGGCCATACAGTCGGACAATTCGTGAGTTGGCAATTGGCCTTCGCAAAGTTGTAATCGGCGAACTCGCCCCATGTCATGAAAACATCTATGACGCATACAACGCGGTGGCGCTGGGATATGGATCGACGGAAGGGTCAAAAGAAGGCATCTGCCACATTGCAGTCTACGCTCATCATGTAAACCTGGGCTTTAATCGCGGAGCAACGCTGGCTGATCCGCTCAAGATATTGCGAGGTAGCGGCAAACACATTCGTCACATCACACTCAAAGACGCGGCTGCTTTGAAACGACCCGAGCTTCGTGAATATCTTCGCAGAGCCAGCAAACAGGCAGGACATGCAGGAGGCAAGTCCGGCGAAGTTATTTCCGTTGTGAAGGGAAATTATCCCGTTAAGCGAAGACCGTCGTAATCAGCAACCAGGGGTAGACGGCAGGTTCACTCAAGCGAAACGAGTCAACACAGGCCGCGACTTTGTGCTCCGCCATCACATACGACAGGCTTAATCACGGTGGCGCCGATGATGATTGCGGCAGTTGCAACGGCGCCGATGATGATCCACGAGCGCGTCGAAAGACCACCATGATGTTTCTTCACCTGGTCCACTTCCGCATACGAGACGGCTTGGGTGCTATACGTAATGGGGATGGAAGAAGGGCCGGGATTAGACGCCTGGCGGGCACTCCACTCGAATCTAGCGCCACCCTTTTCTGTTGCACTCCACTTTCAACACTGGAGCAAAAATCCAACTATTGGAGTATCGATCTAACAAAATGGCCCATTTGCTTCTCGTCCTTGTCTGTCGGAGGCTGTATCAAAGCTGAGGAATCCTACCAAGAGGAAGTGTGAGAAAAGGAACGGAGTCACTCATGCTGCGGTCCCATGAGGTCAGTACTACCGTGCGGTAGCGGGTGGGTAGAAACTTGGCGATTGAGCATGAATTATACGATTGGTGTCGCCACTCAATACAGTACCGCGAGCGAAGCGACCGGATGCCGGCACTCAACCACCGTTTTAAGAGTTCTTGGGATTATCGAGTGCCGGCATCCGGTCGCTTCGCTCTTGGTACTGTATTGAGTTGCGATCATGTTGGTGTCCTTCCTCACTCGACTGATTTTTCACACGGTCTTGGTAGCGGGTGGGTCCTGCTCGCAATTGACATGTGCTAAGGACGAATCTAGAAAGTTGCGCAGCGAGACCCACCCGCGCTACCCGTGGTTGGATTTCCGACTTCTCACAGCCTCCGTGCGCCTTTAAAGGATTTCTTCTTTTGGTTTGCGGTGTTTGTCCCAAGGATCCGGAAAGTAAGGATCAGCGTCATGATTTTGTGAATCGAACACTGCCAGATGCTTGATTACCGGTTGGTCACTTCGCTGAAACTCATCGACGTTACCGCTGAAAACAAGTCTGCCTGAGTCGAGCACCATCACTTTTGTCTGCGGCAGATCGTCCTTTGAAGCTTCTTTCACCTCGATATCACCATTCTTATCTTTGGCGGCACGATATGTCGCCAGATAAGGAATCTCGTAGAGTCTCTTCGTTACGTAGATTGAGGAGACATTGTTAAGATCTCGAGCCCGAACAACTAGTTCCATTACCTGCAGGGCATTGATAGGATCCAGACCCATCGTTGCTTCGTCAAACAACATTATCGAGGGCCACCCGATCAGCGCACGCGCGATTTCGACGCGTCGCTTCATCCCGCCAGATAGTTCATCAGGAAACTTTTCCTCCTCGCCTGCGAGTCCGACAAATCGCAGCACTTCCAGTACAGATTTGTCTATGGTCGCTTCGTCCCAGCCATGCTCTTCGAGCCTATAAGCAACGTTGTCGTAAACCGACATGCTGGTAAAGAGCGAGTCCTCCTGGAATACCATACCCATCGAACCGCCGCGCACCGCCAACAAATCAGACTCATCCAGGTTTTCAATCTCGCGGCCTTCAACAAAGATTTGGCCTTCGTCCGGTTTGATCAGCCCCATGGCAAGATGCAGCAATACCGACTTGCCGGAACCAGATACGCCGGTCAGGAAGATCATCTCGTCTCGCTCGAGCCGGAAACTCACATCTGTAAGTGCCGGTTTGTCCTCGAAGCTCAACGATACGTTACGAAATTCAATTGCTGGATCTGGGACAGACGTGTCTTGCATTTTTGATAGGCTCCGTGATTCGAAATTAGACCCGGTTCACAGCCTTATGGCAACCCTTAAATTGAGAGTTGAGGCCGACGAGTCACAGACGCCGCTGGTAAACGAGAGGGAAAGGGGTTAGAGTCCAAGAGCGTTAGTTGTAAGAAGGGCCGATGAGCACCGCAATAAACAAGCCTTTTACCTTTAGGTTCATAGATGTTGGAGCGAACGTTGTCCTGGAGTTGACCAACGGAACGAACGAAACGCTCGACTGCGTTGAGATTCTGACTGTGTTTCTCAAGGACGAAGTAACACCTGGAGGTGGCCCTTCACAGGCCCACATCAAATTTGAGGCTATGAACACTATCCAACCGAAATCGGCGTGCATCCTCTCTCACAAAACCTGGATTAACGGCAAACCGGTAGGAGTTGATCAGGACCAATTGAATCGACTTCAGGTGAGGCCGGGGCAAGCACAGCCTTATGTCCTGGACATCTCATGGCAGAATGCTACAGGCAAGACATACTTTCAGCGCATTCCGGTTGGATCTTAGTCACTCAGATTCGCGGGTTATGAAATATTTTTGGAGGAAGTGAATTGTGATAGTTTGCGAATTCTGTCGGGAGTACCAACAAGATGGGAAATGTAATCTCGAGTTGAAAATTCCCAAGGGCATGAGTTGTCGAGAATTCAGCCCAGGGATGTCGAAGTTTTGTTCCGACCCGAATGATTTTGTAGATCCCAGGCAAATAGTCGAGATGGCCAAGTTTTTTGGAATGAAGGGAACGGAGCTGAAGAAGGTTAAAGTTATGGCCGCTACTGAAGCCACCGCCAGGAATCAAGTCTCAGTATAGTCTATCTCGCAAATTACACAGCGAAAAACCAATATCGGCAGCGATTGATTAATCCCACTCGCTGCCGCTGTTTGGTCCCCCTGCGCCTAATCTAACGCCTAATAGTCGGCGTCGCCACAGTCCAAACCTCGACTGGCCCAAGGTTTAGATTCACCACTTTGAAGATGTAAGTGCCGGCTTGAGAGACAGGAGAATCAATCACCGCGACTCCATTGGAGCTGTCGGCTGTCTGAAGTACCGATCCTGACGGACTAATAAGCAACAGCTTGATCGGCAGATCGTTGCTCGACTCTGCCACGACAGAAATTGCCGTCGCACCGGAACTGATCGGAACGTCGCTGCTCGACTCCTGCCCTCCTTGCACTGCTCTGTCAGAACTCGAAGTCTCCCCAGGTCCCTGCGTGGGCTGACTGTTTGAACTCGAGTTCTCCAAACAGAACCCGTCCACATAGACGTCGTCTCTCATGTTCTTGATCACCAACGTGTGCTGCCCGGGAGCCAAGTTGGCCAACTCGATCTTAGGACCAAAGAGCGGCGCTTTTGTGCTGCCAATATTACCGTGGTAGTTGATCGCGCCTTGCGACAGCCCGTCAAGTAAGACGTCCGCGCTGCCTCCCCTGGTACTCGTAGCGTAATAGTAAGTTAGTTTGCCAGTCTTTCCCGCGCCTACCGTGAACGTCACACTCGCTGAATGACCGGGATTGTTCCCACTATGAAAGCGGAAGTGCCCGCCGCTCGCATTGGTAGCTCCGACCGAGTGCCAACCGCTCGAATAACTGATGCGTGCATCGTCATCGTCAAGGCAAACAAGCTCATTCACTGAGATGTTGACTGCGTTCGAGGTCGCGGTCGCATGGCTGTTATCCGTAGCTTTTGCTGTCAGAGAGTAATTGCCAGGCGCAACTCCACTCCAGGTGAAGCTAAACGGAGTGCTCGTGTCTTCGCCGAGCTTTGTACTCCCCTGGAAGAATTCCACCTTGCTCACCGTACCGTCACTGTCTGCTGCGTTAGCGGTGATAGTGATAGTTGCCGGAGCGGTAAACGTAGCACCATTCGCCGGCGACACAATGCTCACAGTGGGCGCAACGTTACAAACTGCCCAATTAGCTCCGAAAGAACCTGAATCTGGAGTGCGATCAACCTTCGCCGTGAAGTGCACTGCTTCCTCATGAGCGAAGATAGCTGCATACGGTTCGATTACAGCCGGCAACGCGTCCAGGTCGGTAACCGGAATCGTGGGATTGCCGAGGAGGGCGAGCGTCACGTTGACCTTGACGGTGCCACCTGGACCGGCCGTAGTCGAACCAGTCACTGTCGTGGTAGTACCGCTTAGGAAACTGTCGCCTCCTGGATCGTACTGCCCGAAGGTGTAGGTCGTGCCTATCAAACTCACATTGGCCTGCGTCGCGTAGGTCTTGGAAGTGATGCTTCCGTCGGCGTTTCTACTCGCTGCGGTCCAAACGGTGTTGTAAAGCGTCCCCAGTGTGCCAGTGATCGGCGTAGTAGAGAAGTTGGCCAGGGTGATGGTTGAAACTAACGAGTGCCCATCCGCACTGAGCGAGAAGTTGAGGCCCGTGATGTCAACCTGATCGGTGCTGCCACCGTTAGATCCCAGAAGTGGATGGCTGGCATCGCCGACTGGATCACTGGCAACATTGCCGTCGCACGATATGCCCGGCGCAGGCGGTAATGGTCGCGCGGGCGGCTCAGCCACTGGTCCAGGCGGAGGATCATAGGTGGCAAACATGCGCTTCCCACCTGTCTGACGAGCGATAACGGCCTTCACAGTAAAGTCATTATCTGCTGGTATGCCGTATGACCTTTGTCCAGTGATGCAGGCACGAGTAACACAACCGTCCTCGTAACCTACGAGCACGCGACCTTCCTTGTCGATCTCCGCGCCGAAGAAGTCGAGCAGGTTGCGGCAGGCGCCGGTGGTGCATATACCACCTCGCTGGATCGGATCGCCCGGTGTCGCGTTTTGAGTCCACCAGGTCTTGCCACGATCATATGTGGTTGCGATGTAGAGGTACCAAATTCCCGTGAAGCCCGGCGTGTTGTAGTCCGTGCCTCCTGTGGTAGTGCCAAAAAAGGCTACCGCCGCCCGATCTCCGTCGCCAGCGACTGCCGCATGGAAAACACCGTTCTTAATGCCAAGCTGGGCTCCAATATCGGTGTCGTCAACCCAGGTCACTCCTTTGTCACGCGAAGTGGCGACGTGCGAATGACCGTCCGCGTTCTGATACGCGAAATAAAGTGTGCTGTCAGAGCCGACAGCCACGGAAGGATCGCGGTCGGCGGCACTCGATTGCGGGAGCTTTCTGATTGACCACGAGATACCATTGTTCTCCGAGACGATCACGGCCTGATTGGAGCCGCACTGCACGTTTGGCACGTAGGCAGTTCCATCCGGGCCGATCTTGATGTGACCGTGGATGCCACCGCAGTCAAGCAGTGAATACATCGGCACGGCCGGACCAAAAGTCATGCCGCCATCGAGCGAGAGCGAGCAGACTGCGTCAGCAATAGACTGCGAGCAGTACCAGACTCCATTGGGATAGACGGGGTTGATGCCCGTCGGCAGAGGTTGTGCGTAAGGCCCCCCGCCAACGGTCTCATGGTCAATGCCTGAAGGCGCGCCCGATCCTTCGCTTGGCAAGAATGTATTTCCGTCATTGTCCGTCCATTCCATTGTCGAGCCCAATGGCGTCAAACCCATCTCCTGGGAGACGAATGTGCGACCAGTTTGATGGTCGGTAAAAAGAATTGGATCCCCGAATAGTCGAGGCGCATTTGCGATTGTTAGGCCGGCCTTTTCCCAGATAGCCTTCGCGGGCGTTAGGGCGTCATCGAATGTGACGCGCAACATGTAGGGCAGGAAGCCGCCGAAGAAATTAACCGTGCCACCATTCGGGATACCACCAAAGGTCCTTTCAGTTCTCCAGTTCACGCCGATTGAAGGCTCACCGGCAGCGTCGGCAACTCCGGGCGGCGCGAAGTAGCTGTAGAAGCGAGGAGTGCCGGGAGGCTCGTTTGTCGGAGTGGGCGTCGGTCCGGGAGTCGGTGGCGGCGGCACATTTGCCACGCTGGCTGTGCCCGTGTATTGGTCAGCAGACGTTGCCGCGTAGTAGACGACGTGCACGGTAAACATGCCGGTTCCGATTGATGGACTACTTGGATCTAGCTCCGCGTCCTCGCTGGTCAGTATGCCGTTGGTCGCGCCGTTGCCGGAGTTTGCAACCACTGGACCGTTTAAGTCCCCCCGGTGGATGTAAAGATCGAAGTCCTGGGTTGGAATGGTCCAGCCAAGATGAACATGGACCAATTTTTGTGCGTTGGCCCAGTCAATAGGAGTACCGCCGATCGTAAGTGTGAAGCTGTCGCAGTTTGTGCCTTCTATGCAAAGGTCCTCTGAGGTGACGAAGCCGAGGACGGGGTCACCGACCGCGGCGCCGCCTGTAGCCGTGCCTCGCCAGGTGACTTGAGTGGAAGTCGTATTCAGCGTTCCAGCAGTCGGATTCGAAGCGTGTGCGGTTGGCTGCACAATTAGCGCAAAAATCACAAACGTCAACATTCCCAGTGCCACAAACAAGGCGCCATAAGAATTCAGCGCCGGACAGGAAATTACTCTGGAACGTATCGAGTTCGTTATCCCCGTGTGCTCTTGAACGTGACAACACTTCCGCGTGCTCGCTTTGCTCACATACGGTTTCATCTTGATGCGACTCCTTTTTTCGTCGACAGAATCTGTAGCCGGACCGGATCACCAAGCCAATCCCAACTGCTGAGAAAGTGCTAACTAGAAAACCACCCCTACACTTTATTTAACCGGGTTGAGGAATTCTTGAGGAATTCTTGAGGAATTCTTGAGGTGGCAGACTACCGCTCTCGAATCGTTGTTCTTGAAGATTCTTGGACGAGTTCGGGAGGTGTCGGACACTTCTTTCACTAGAAACTTTTTCAGTCAGTCTGGCCTATCCCTATTAGCAGTGTTTTCCAGTTTACGCTGATATTTCGCAGAGTAGAGGTGGCATCGTCGTTGCACCCAATCAGCTCGCTTTATCAATAAGCGACCAGCTGACTGCGAAACTCGTTCGCAGTACGCCCAAGGGTCACGACGTTGCAGCGTACGAATGAGGAATCACAATGCTGAAGACATACCTGTCCATCTTATTCGGGGCCTTGCTCTGCCTAAGCGCTGTCTCTCAGCCGGGGGCAGCCCAGCAAGACAAACAACCCATGAATGAGCTGATCAAGATCAAAATTGCCAAGCTCGGAGTCGGAGAGAAAGCTAAGGCAGCAATCACGGTGAAGGATGGTACGAAAATTAACGGATATATCTCGCGGGTTGGGGATGACGACTTCGTAGTACGCGATCGGAAAACTGATGTTGCAACGACTATCCGCTACGCAGACGTTCTGAAGGCTGAAAGCAAGAGAGGCCACTCAACCGCAAGAAATATAGCCATCGGCGTCGGGATCGGTGTTGGTGCGTTCCTTGCGGCTATAGCAATTATACTTACCCACCTTGATTGACGCGTCCGCGCCAAAGGTCGATCAATCTTCAAGCTAAGTTTGGACGCGTCAATGGGCGAGTCAAAAGTCCGCGTTCTAGTACCGGCGATGCCTGTGACGCTTACGGATCTTATAGGTGTATAGTGCTCCACTTCCGGCACCGGCAAGCGCGCCAATTGCTGCGCCTTTCTTGCCTCCAGCGATTCCACCGATGGCTGCGCCACCCAGGGTTGTTCCCGCCACAGTTAGCTTATCCCTATGTTTTTTCCAGAAAGTGCGGTGACGACGATAACGTCGAGTTTGCGCCGAGGCTATTGGGCCAACTGAAAATACGAGCGTCAATAGCATTAAAAAAAGCGCTAAAGATCTCTTCAATCTCTGTAATGAGACAGACCTTTTCATAGATACCCCCCTTTTGGTTTCCTTGGCGAAGTGAGCAAAAGGCGTGCCCGATAATGATTTCGGGCAACATGGGGCCGCCGCCGGCTTGCGATGCTTCCCTGTTCCGAATTGTAGCGCCGTCGATGCGTATGCTTAAAAGGCAGATCACACTTTTTTCAGTACATTGTGTATTCGATCTTAGCAGAGGTCACGCGACGTTGAACCCGGACCTGCGCCGCCGCCGTACCACCGGCAAGCAAGACAATTGCGGTTAACAACAATGCTGCCAGAAGGAGTCCAATGATTCGGCGAACCAATCTTGCGTTCATATCAACCTCCTTTCGCCAGTAAGATCATACGAACTCTCGCGTGGAAATGTGTTGCGAGCACCATGCCTGTGGGTGTATACGCGTCTGTGAAAACTTTGCGGGTTTCTTGCGTTTTTATTAAGCTCGCCGCCTGGTACAGAGACTCGGATTCGCGCCCCGCCGTTCGGCTGCACTCGACAGATTGGCAACTCGACTCTAATGTTCCCGTACATGGACCAGGATTTTTTGAGATTCGGGTTGGCGGCTTTTGTTACCCTGCTGGTAGTCGTCGATCCACCCGGCGTGGTGCCGATATACGTGGCACTAACCAAGGATGAGATCCCGGCGCACCGCCGCTCAATACTAATCCGCGCCGTACTTATCGCCTTTGGCGTCGCACTATTCTTCCTCATCGCAGGGCGCGCGGTGCTTCAGTATCTCGGTGTCACGGTTCACGCATTTTCAATCAGTGGCGGGATCCTTCTTTTCGTCGCAGCGATGCCAATGTTGTTTGGCCAACGCGGCGGTCTGCAAGCGCCGGAACCAAAAGAGCAAGGCTCTGTAGGCCAGGACATCTCCGTCTTTCCCTTGGCGATGCCTTTGCTGTCCGGACCGGGCGCGATTGCCACAATCCTGCTGCTCACGTCGCAGACGCAGGGTGACCTCAAGAAGTTGGTGGCCATCGGGCTCGCGATTGCTGTAGTCTTTCTCGTTTCCTTCGTTTCGCTGTATATGGGCGCGCGGTTGATCAGGTTGGTGGGCGAAGGGGGCGTGCACATTGCCACCCGCGTTATGGGCATTGTGCTGGCGGCGCTAGCCGTTCAGTATGTGCTCAACGGAATCACTGGTTATTACAACCTATTGTCCGGCCGCTGAGGTGCATATCCCATCAACTTCCACCCAAGGATGACGGCGACGATAAGACCAACAGCTACCCAGGCCAGATTGCCTAATATCTCCGCCATAGCCTGAACGCGATCGCTGAAGACGTATCCCAGCGTGACATATAGGACCACCCAGAGGACTTCGCCAAGCACATCCCACAGCAGAAAGCGCTGCCATGGGTAACCGGCAATGCCGCTTGTGACATTCACCCACGGTCCTAACGCAGTCACCAACCAACGACTAACAAAGATACCGGCGCCACTCCATCGCTTGGTGAGTGCTTCCGCCTTCTTGATCTGTGCCTCAACGCCAAGACGTCTGCTAACCTGCCCAATCAAACGACGGCCACCCCACCTGGCTAGAGCATATCCAACCTGGTCGCCGGCGATGGCAGCAACGCTGGCCACTGTTATCACCTGCCACAGTTTCATATCACCTTGTTGCACAAATGAGCCGGCAGCAACAAGCATTAGGCTAACGGGAAAAGGAATGCCAACGGAACAGATCAAGATCACGCCAAAGAGAACCGGCAGACCATAGAGCAACAACGCCCCGAGCACTTGATCGGTGATGCTCATGGCGATCGTCCTTGCCTGTTGCCCTCATCTTGCGGGGGGCGCTGCGAGGGGCCCGGTGGTGGGTAAGGTGGTCGGACATGAACGATCGCGCTCTGCAAGATCTCGATCACTTCTTTTACTGGGCGATTTTGTTGTCGGGCGATTTCTCTGATGGGGCGGCGGTCGGGTTTAGGGGGTAAGCCAAGGGCTTCGGTGAGTACATACGGCGGCACACGATACGAGTGGGCGATGTAGCCGATGCTCATCCACGGACGAATTGGTTCGTCCCTGTGGTTGTGCCAGTAAACCGCGCGGCGGACCGTGCGAACTGCAAAAAGCCCGGTCAGCGTCACAGCCAGAGCAAACGCCAGCACTACCAGCCATTGTCGCCATCCAAGATTCTTCATCCGCCACGCGCCTATGGTCCAGAGCATAACGCCTTAAGGAGGGTACCGCGAGCGTGCGCAGGTAAGAAAGATTTTCTTTTTAGTGGAACTAGTTTCCTGGCCCCCGGCTTCGCCGCCCGATGTGAGGCGGCGGCTGTGAAGACTGTGTCAAAACTCGGATGGCAACGATATGGCCGCTGTGTGGATACACAAAGTCAGAATCGGGAGCGGTAGCGACCGGGTCGTTTCCGTGATGCTCAACTACTTCCGGCCA
>Ga0070708_100001127_pt1 | contig 20470 bp, 17 predicted proteins | sample KBSK5503metaG_FD_65469 | JGI IMG/M metagenome (GOLD analysis project Ga0070708, IMG submission 65469) | Corn, switchgrass and miscanthus rhizosphere microbial communities from Kellogg Biological Station, Michigan, USA - KBS K5-50-3 metaG | ecosystem: Host-associated > Plants > Roots >... | reverse complement strand
GTGGTGTTGGCGCCGCGAGAATGAGCAGCGTAGGACGAAGGTGGATGACGACTTTCATAAATGCACCGGCGCAGCGCGCGTCATTCGCAGATCACGCCGAATCCGCCCTGCCCAAACAGTCGCTCGTTACCAGAGACCGGGTACCAGCCGGTACGGCACGCGCGCCGCATAGTCACGATAGCCTGGCAATTCACGTCGCAGAAAACGCTCCTCGAGTCCAATCCGCACCACCAAGAGCCCAAGCGGAATTGCCGCGAACAGCGCCGCGGTATACGATCCCAGCCAGAAACTCAGACCTACATTCACCAACGGACTTCCGGCATACATTGGGTGCCGGACGACGCCATAGATCCCGGTCATCACTACGGCATGCTGGCGCTCGGGTTGGAGGCGAACCACAGTAGCCGCGAAGGGGTTCTTCCCAAGAGCCACGGCGATGATCGTCCAACCAAGGACGAACAGTATGAGCCCTCCACGGACAAGAACGAGCGGTGGGCTCGGTAGCACCTGCCAGTGGAACACATCGAGCGCCGCAACAGCGGGTACCCCCACAAACGCCGTCGCCATGAAGGCGAGCAGGATCAGCCTGTCGATCCAGGGTTGATGTCGGTGGATCAACACCGTGGCGCGCTCTCTGAGTAAGGCGGGATTGACGCGGAACACCGCGATTGCGCTCAAAGTTCTGACGACGAGCAGCACGGCGACGAGCACCGACGCTCGTTGCCACGCGAGCGTGCCGGCCGCGACGAACAACACGATCGCGACGACCACTGCGTCCGCGACAACTCGTGTCAGTACTCTGAACATCGGCGCCACATATACAGAAATATTCGACGGAGTGTGTGGCAGCCTCACGCGAGGCTCAGCTGCAGGCCAGCTTAGGCAAGATATCAACAGACTAAACCGAGAACTCGACGGGCGTCACGAGCGCGCGACCAATTGGCAATGCTGCGAGCCCTCGCAGCGTAACATGCCGCGCCGAGCGCCAAGCCGCCGAGCGCTCTCGTGGGGCACCACAGCCCACAGAGCTCGTAAACCGCCGCGGTATGGCATGCGCCAACGATTCGCGCCTGACGCGTTGCCTCGTTCACCGGCGTAACGAGCGAGGCGCAAATCGGCGCGGGGGTAGACTTGCATCTTGGTCAGATCCCAAACACCCGCCACACATAACCCAAGCGAATCACCTCGCGCGGCGGCACGAAGTCGCCCGTCACACCGATCAATAGATCCGCCATATCCTTTCGCGCCGACAACCCCCGCGCCGCACGATTGATCAGCGGCGCGGAGCCGACCACGGCACCGATCACTCGCTCCACAAGCCACTTTCCGCCAAACTCACGCCGGCGCGCCGCGTCATATTCGGCGAGCGGCGCGTCGCTCGCACGCGGTGACGTCGCCGCCAACGATTCACGAGCCGATTCCGCCAACATCTCGCCGCCGCGCATCGCGGCGTAAATTCCTTCGCCCGTGAATGGGTCGAAGAAGTCGGCCGCGTCGCCGACGAGTGCCGCGCCCGGCGACCACGCTCGCCGCGCGTGCGACGCGAATGGTCCCGTGGCCACCACCGGCGACACACGCTCGGCGCGCGCGAAGCGCGGCGCGAGATGTGGGCGGGCGAGCAACCAACGATCGAGAAACGCGGCGCGATCTTCTGAGAACGCTCGCGCCCGCGACGCCGGTACCACCAACGCGACCGTCGTGATCCCGTGACCGACGTCGGCGATGCCGACATATCCGTCTCGCTCCACGTGCATCTCGCCATGCGCGCCAATCTCCCCGACGCCGGAATAATGCGAGACGAGCGCGATTCGCCGGGGCCAGCGCAGCACGTTCGCGAGCCCGAGTCGATGCGCGATCACCGAACGAAGTCCGTCGGCCGCGATCACTAACCTCGCGCGAATCTCGCCTGGAGTGCCACTCACAAGCGTGCGAACGCCGACAACACGCTGCGTGGGGTCGCGCACGACGTCGGTCACGCGAGCGCCCTCGCACACGACCGCACCGGCGTCGCGCGCGCAATCGAGCAGGATTGCGTCGAGCACCTCGCGTCGCACCGAGAGTCCGCGATCACGAAAGCCGCGGAAGCCGTGTGACGCGATGAAGTCGCCCTTGATGACGGCACCGCTCGGCGCGCGAACGCTGATGCCCGAGAGTTGCGCCGCGCCGGATTGCTCCACGCGCTCGAGCGCGCCCATCGCGTCGAGGAGGCGCGATGCCTCCGGACTCAAATACTCAGCACACGGTTTCGGACGCGGGAAATGCGCGCGATCGACGACGCGAACATCCACGCCGGCCCGGGCGAGAAACGTCGCCGCCGACGATCCGGCCGGTCCACCGCCGACGACGAGCACGTCCACATCGATCATCGCAGAGACTCTATCGAGAGAGCATGGCGGCGATCAGCCCGCCCGCCGCGCTGCTCAGAAAATTCACCATGTCGTTATCGATCCACCGGAAGCCCTTAACGTTGTGCGTGGCCGCGCCGCAGTCGTGCACGATGTGTTCGGTCTCGCGATTGCACGTGTCACACCGCCGACGCGATTGCACCGTCGCGCCGAGTACTGAGTCGAGCAGCGCACCGGCGACACCGCCGACCATCGCATAACTCGCCACGATCCACGTCCAGCCGAGTGCCGCGACGACGAGTGCGACGAACATGGCGCCGGCGATTCCCGCCAGCGTGCCAATCGCCGAGACGCCACCCGAAGTTCCCACGGGCACACGTCGCCAGGTGAGAATCGAGCGCGGGGTGTCGCCATACAACGTGCCGATCTCGGTCGACCACGTGTCCGCCGCCGACGCGGCGAGCGAACCGGCGCCGAGCGCAATCCAGCGGACGTCCGGCCTGATCGTCGCGACGACGGCCGCGGCGGCGAACATCGCGCCATTCGCCAGCACCTGCGTTGCGTCACGTGCGCCGCCCTTCGCCACGATCGATGCCGTCCGGCGTTCCTTTACTTCTTTGCCGACGTGCGACAGCGCGGCCGACGTGGCGAAGTAGACGATGAGCAAGGCGCCCCAACTCCAGCCGGCGGCGACGGCGAGCGTTCCCACCACCGTCGCGGCGATCGCCCCACTCGACGTCAGCGAGCGAGTTCGCCGCGCGACGAATGAGACCAGCGCCGCGAGCGCAAGCCCAGCCAACGCGCGACCGATCATCGCGCGGCGGCTTGAAGGAGACGCAGCCGACGGCTACCTTCGCACCCTGTCCCGTTCATGGCCCACATGCTTGCCAACGTTAATGCGCTCCTGCCACTCAGTCTCCTTGAAGCCGTCCGGAACGTCGACACGCCGAGCGATCAAACCGACGCCGAGTATGTCGACGAGCTTCGCAACAAGCGGCTCGGGTTGAGTGATACGATCTACGCACAGATCAAGCGGCATAGCGAGGCGGCGCGGCGGGGCCATCGGATCAGCCAGGACGAAGCGATCGCCCTCGCCAAACTGATCGGCCGGCGCCCGGACGCCGAAACGGTATTTCGAGCCGCCGGTCGATACATGGCGCTCCAGTCCTATCGTACAATCTCGCCCATTACCCGCACGATGATGCGGCTCCTTCCGTCGGCCATGTCGCGGCCGCTGGCTTTTCGCCGCGCGCGGAAGATCGCCGGACGCTACCTCAACGGCAACTTGCGACGCGTCGGTAGCTTCCTCCTGCTCGACGTCCCGCGCTCGATCACCCTCGGCACGGCTCCCGGCATCATCGGGTGCACGTACTACGAATCGTCGTTACGCGAGCTGCTGTTGCTGTTGATCGGAAGCATCGGCGCCGTGGAGCACGTGCGCTGCAGCGGACGCGGCGAAGGGACGTGCGAGTGGCGCGCCGACTGGCGCTCGTTCGACCGAACCGCCGGCCTTTCCTGATCGCTCATGTTGACTCCTGAATCGTTGCCCCTCGTCCAACGCGCGCTCGCCGACGCGCGCGTCGACGGATGGTTGCTCTACGATTTTCGCGGGCTGAATCCCGTCGCGGCGGCACTGATGCGTCTCGACGGCATGACGACGCGCCGCGCGTTCGCGTTCATCCCGACGCGCGGAACGCCTGTCGCCATTACGCACGCGATCGAACAAGCGCCGTGGCGACACTGGCCCGCGTCGTGGTCGAAGGAGATCTACGCGTCGTGGCGGAGCCTCGAGGCATTGCTCGCCAAACACGTCGGGGGCAAGCGTGTCGCGATGGAGTATTCGGCGGGCGACGCCGTGCCGTATCTCGACCGCGTGCCGGCAGGCGTGATCGAGATGGTGCGCGAGGCCGGCGCGACGGTCGTGTCGTCGGGCGAGCTGGTGAGCCGATTCTACGCATCGTGGGATGCCGAGCACATCGCGTCGCACGTGCGTGCCGCCGAAGCGATCGCGACGATCGCGCGCGAGGCGATGCGGCTCGCCGGCGAACGCGCGCGGGGCTCGGAGCCGCTCGCCGAACACGAGCTGATGGCGTGGATCCGCTCCCGATTCGATCGCGCGGGGCTCGTGACCGATCACGGTCCGAACGTGTCCGTCGGCTCGAACGCGGCGAACCCGCACTACGAGCCGTCGGCCGGCGCTCCGCGCGTCATTCTCACAGGCGAAGTCGTGCTGATCGATCTCTGGGCGAAAGAGCCCGAGGGCGTCTACGCCGATCAGACGTGGATGGCGTCGATCGGCCCGGTCGACAACGAGAATTTAAAGATCTGGAATGCAGTACGCGACGCCCGCGACGCGGCGATCGACCTCGTTCGAGATCGCGCCAAAGCCAGCGATGCGGTCCCCGGCGCCGACGTCGATGACGCCGCCCGAGCAGTGATCGACTCGCGCGGCTACGGCCAATACTTCACGCACCGCACGGGCCATTCGATCGATCCGCGCGATTTGCATGGCTCAGGCCCACACCTGGACAACCTCGAGACGCGCGAGACGCGACTGCTCGTTCCCGGCATCGCGTTCTCGATCGAGCCCGGGATCTACATTCCCGGTCGCGTTGGAATGCGCTCGGAGGTAAACGTCTACATCACGCCGGGCGAGGCGGTCATCACGCCGCGCGAGTATCAGAAGGAGTTAATGATAGTATAGGCTGGGGTGGTTGGCAGGGAGAAGGCAGCCGTCAGCATATCGAGCAATTGCTAAGGTGCCAGATACATCACGTCGGGAATGTCCGTTTTCAGTCATCGGTTTTCCGAACTCTACGTTTTCCGTGCGCCGTTTTGAATGACCAGTTTTCAGTCGCGCGGCTCCGGGACGGCTCTCGATAACGCCAGCCTCTGCGGCCGCGCGTTTTATTGGGTAAGCCTCGTGAACGGTCTCGACCCGTCGCGGTCAATCGGTCACTAGAGAACTGAAAACGGACAACTGAAATCGGAAAACGCTAGTTCGGACAACGGATAACGGAAAACGCGATGCAGCAACAACGGCGACAGCAGATCCCGCGCTTCGCTCAAGTTGACCAGAAAGTGGTTCCCCCGTTCCCGTTATCGCGCCAACACGCTCCACACCCTCGGATCCTCGAGCCCCAATCGCCACAGCGCGATCTTCGTCACGCCGAGCGACGTGACCTCGGCGTGCAGCGCACGTAGGAGCTCGGCGTCGCTCTGCCAGACTTCCCAGTCGCCCGGCTGAATCGCATGCAACGACTGCGACGCCGGGTCGCGAATCAGCTCGACGCCCGCTTGCGCCGCGGCTCGGCGCGCGTCGTCGAAGCTGAATGGCGTCGCCGCCTGCGTCGTCCGCCACTGGTAGCCGTAAACCGGAAGTGCCGCGACGATTCGGCTCGCGCCGACCTCGGCGACGCGCTGGCCGAGCGTGCGTCGAACCCAGGTCGGCGTGGCGATCGGGCCAGGGGTCGAAGTGGACCAGTGTTCGTCGTAGAGCATCACGATCAGCAGATCGACCGCGGACATGAACGTGCGAGTCGGATATCCGGTGGTGTCGGCCGCCGGAATCGCCATCGCGACGAGCGATCCGCCGCGGCCGCGCGAGCTGTCGGCAAATGCGCGGACGACGCGCAGCGTGAGCGCCGTGTCGGCCGGCGATTGCGCTTCGAGGTCGACGACGATGCCGCGATATTTCCCCTGTGCCACGATCTCGGCGAGGCGTTGGGCGGCGAGCGACAATGCGCGGTCGTCGGCAGCGAGCGCGCGAATCACTTCAGGGTGAAAGCTCTGGCCTTGATAACTCGTGACGAGTGCCAATCGCGTCGCGCTCGGCGACGAACGAGTTGGGTCGTCGGCGTAGAGGAGCGATGGTCGGTGCGTGACGCTGTCGAGCTGGATCCAACCGGTCACGGTCACGTCGAGACGCGACGCGTTGGCGCGCAGGCTCGAGTCGCTGCGCGCGTCCCACGGCGCGGTGAAGCCCCAAACGGCGGGGCGTGTCGGCGCAACCGACGGCCTCGGCGTCGTGGTGGGGACGGTAGCAGCCGTCGCCGGAGCGCACGCCGCCGCCGTCACGCAGCAGAGCGCGAGTGCGACCCGCGGCGCCCATCGTCGGTTCGTGTGACGTGTCACGATGCGCGAACGTTCACTCGCCGGCTCCGCAACGGGAAGGGCGGCAGGCAATGGCGCGTCGTTTGCCCCCAAGGTCGCCGAGCTCCTAGATCGAACCCCTTACGAGAATCGTGATCTTCGTCTCCCCGCGTCGGCTCAGCACTGTTCTGTTCGCCACGACATTCGTGCTTGCCTGCTCGACGGACGCCGCGCCTCCCGAACGTACTCCGTCGGCCAAACGCGTCGGCCCGGCCGAGGCTGCGACGACCAAGATCGACAATTCGGCCAGCGCTGTCGATCTCGGAAGCGTGCCGTACACCCCCCTCGCGCTGTCGGCGGTTGGCTCGATTGCGGGAAACATCAAACTCGACGGACCCGCACCGCCCGATACGACGACGATTACGGTCGATCAGCCGATTTGCGGAACGACACCGGAGGCCGCGACGGTCGCGACGTCGAAGGGCGTGTCGAATGCCATCGTCTGGATCGCCGGCGTCAAGTCGGGCAAGGATCTTCCGGTCGAGAAACGCACCGAGCTCTCGAGCGAAAAGTGCGCGATCGATCCGCGCGTCCAGGCGGTCGTCGTCGGCACAACGGTGAATGTCTACAACGAAGACCGGTTGATCCACACGCTCGCGTTCATTCGCGGTGCGCACGACACGCTCACGCAGATGCCGTTCTTCAACGGCGGTCAGGTGGTGGCGAGCGAGCGACTCGCGACCAGGCCGGGAATCGTCGAGGTGCGATGCGCGCTGCACCCATGGACTCGCGGCTACATCGCCGTGTTCGATCATCCCTACTTCGCCGTCACTGATGCCAACGGCGCCTTTACGATCGATTCGCTCGCCCCCGGTACGTACCGAATGATGGTCTGGCACGAAGGAATGGCACAGCCGGTCGCGCAACGGATTCAAGTTGCGGCCAATGCGCCGGCCAAGGTCGATCTCGCTATACGGGTTGCGCGTTGATCGTATAGAGGCGTGCGTAGAGTCCGGGCCGGTCGAGCAATTGCTCGTGCGTTCCCTCCTCGACAATCCGGCCGCGATCGAGCACGATCACGCGATCGGCGCGCCGCACGGTGCTCAAGCGATGCGCGATGATCAGCGTCGATCGCCCACGCAGCAGATCTTCCATCGCCGCCTCGATCGCGCGTTCGCTCTCGGTGTCGAGGCTCGACGTGGCTTCGTCGAGCACGACAATCGCCGGGTCCTTCAAGAAGACGCGTGCAATGGCGAGCCGCTGGCGTTGTCCGCCGGACAACTTGACGCCGCGCTCACCGACGGGCGTGTCGAAGCCGAGTGGGAGGCGCTCGATGAACTCCATGGCGTGCGCGCCGGTGGCTGCCGCCACGATCTCCGCTTCCGTCGGCCGCGGGCCGACCTCGTCCGGACGGGCATAGGCGATGTTGTCGCGGATCGTTCCACTGAACAACGCCGGCTCCTGCGGCACCATCCCGATCGCGCCGCGCAGGTCGGCGAATGAGAGATCTCGAACGTCTGTTCCGTCGATCGATATTCTGCCGGCCGTCACGTCCCAGAAGCGCGGCAGGAGCGACGCGATCGTGGTCTTGCCGGCACCCGACGGTCCGACCAACGCGACGATTTCGCCCGACCCGATGCGCAGATCGATCTGACTCACGACCTCTGGCATCGAGGGGGCGTAGCGAAAGCTCACGTCCTCGAACGCCACTTCCCCGCGAATGGGTCGCGTCAATGGGCGCGGATGCTCGGGCTCCGACACGGTCGGCTGTACGTCGAGCAGCTCGAAGACACGCGTCGCGGCGCCGAGTGCTTCCTGGTAGCTGCCGAACAGGGAGGCGAGCGAGCCGACGGCGGCGGCGACGGTGATCGCGTAGAGGAGGAACGAGACGAGCGCACCGGGCGTGAGCGCGCCCTCGAGCACGAGCTGCCCGCCCTCCCACAGAACGGCCACGACCCCACCAAAGGCGACGAACCCCACGACGCCGAAGAACACGGCGCGGATCTTGGCGCGCGCGATCGCTGCCGTGACGACGTCGGCGAGCTGCGACGAATAGCGTCGCGTCTCCTCCGCCTCTCGATGAAAGCTCTGCACCGTGCGGATTTGCGAGAACGCCTCGTCGGCGCCGGCCATCGCGTCGGCGATGCGGTCTTGCACGCCGGTGCTCGCCCTGCGCAAGCGACGTCCGAACACGATCGCCACGGTCACGACGACCGGGACCACGGCGAGCGTCGTCGTCGTGAGTCGAGGGTGCGTGAGCGTGAGCAGCACGATCCCGCCAACCAAGAACAGCACCTGGCGCGACATCTCCGAGATCCACGTGCTCAACAGGGATTGCAGGACGGCGAGGTCGGCCGACAAACGGCTCGTCAGCTCACCGGTGCGACGATCGGTGAAGAACCCGGGCGACAGTCGCACGAGATGCGCGAAGACGTCTTCGCGCAACCGCGCGACGACACGCTCGGTCGTCGACGTGAGCAGATACACCTGCACGAAGTTCATCGCACCCTGCAACGCGAACAGACCGACGAGTCCGAGCGCGACACGATCGAGCAGAGAACGGTCGTGTCGCTGAAACGCCGCGTCGAGCAGCGTGCGCACGACTTGCGGAAACGCTAAGCCGACAGCCGCGGCGACGAGGAGACACAACGCGGCGACCGCGAGGCGCCCGCGATACGGGCGCACGAGTGGAAGCAGCCGGCCCAGCGGTTTTGGCGAGCGGAACCTGCCCTGATGCGAAGCGGAGGGTCGCCGCGACGGCTCCGCGGCCGGCGATGTCAAGCGAGGATCCCGCGATCCACGACCATCGCGGCGAAGAGCAGCGCGAGGTAAAGGAGAGAGAACTTATATAGGCGCCACGCGGGCTTGTTCCATTCCGTGGTGCGCATGACGCGAACGACATCGACGAGGAAGAGCCCGCCGAGCACCGCAGCCGACGCGAGATAAATCGGGCCGAGGACGCCGAACGTGTAGGGGAGCAGCGTGAGCGGAATGAGAATCAACGTGTACCAGAGCATCTGGCGCTTCGTCTCGCGCTCGCCCCACACCAGCGGAGCCATTGGAACGCCGGCGCGGCCGTAGTCCTTTTGTTTGAGCAAGGCGAGCGCCCAGAAATGCGGTGGCGTCCAGTAGAAGATGATGAGAAAGAGGTAGATCGCGAGCAGATCGATGCGATTCGTGACCGCCGCCCAACCGACGAGCGGCGGGAACGCGCCTGCCGCGCCACCGATGACGATGTTCTGCGGCGTACTGCGTTTGAGCCAGCGTGTGTAGACGAACACGTAGAAGTAGAATCCGGCCAGGGCGAGCGCCGCGGTCAGCACGTTCGCGGCGTGGGCGAGCAGCCACGTCGCCGTCGTCGAGAGTAGCACACCGAACGCCAGCACCTCGCGCGGCTGCATGCGGCCGCTCGGAATCGGACGGAGGCGCGTGCGCGACATGCGGTCGTCGATGTCGCGATCCATGTACATGTTCACCGCGTTGGCACCGCCGGCCATGAGATATCCGCCCACGAACACCGCGAGCACGAGCGGCCAGCTCGGATGCCCGGCGACGAACATCGGCCCGATGGTCGTCACGAGCAGCAGCGAGATGATTCGCGGCTTGGTGAGCGCGACCAGGTCGCGCACCAGCGATCGGCTGCGCGTCTCCACGGCGACGGCCTGACTCACAGGTCGGCTCCGCGCGCGGCCGCCACAGGAATGCGCTGATGGGATCGCGGTGCTGACACGCTGACCTCACGTGCGAGTGGCTCCGGCGTGACTCGTCGAGCCAAATAGGCGAGCACGAAGCAACTCAACCAGATCCCGACACCGGTCGCCTCGTGCAGCGAGCGAAGAACCGCGGGCAGATGGAGCACAATCATCGATGACGCGACGACGAACTGCAGGATCACAATCCCCAACGCGATCACCGCCGCGCGAACGACAACCGGCGCTTCATCGCCGCGGCGTTTTCGCAGCATCATCACGACCCCGACCAGGTGCAGCAGGAGAAGCACGGCGACCGTGCGGTGTGTGATTTGGATGTACGCGCCCAGCGGCTCGACATTGGGATTCCGTCCGCAGCTTGGCACTGTCGTACAGCCGACGGCGGCGCCTGCCACCTTCGCCGTGAGTCCGCCGAGGGCGACAGCGAGAATCGCGAGAGCGGCTGCCGCGCGCGCCGAATGCGCGGCGCGCGCCGTTCCCCGCTGCGTCGTCGCGCTCGATCCGCCGAGCGCACCGGCGCGCATTGCCGTCGTGGCGACGAGCGCCAGGAGCGTCATCGCGACGAGCCAATGCGCCACGGTCGCCCAGGGTGCATTGCCCATTTTCACGGTCACGCCGCCAAGAATTGCCGCGAACACGACGGCGCACACGGATCCGACGCTCGAGCGAAGGACGCCGCCACGCCCAGCAATGCCCGGCTCGCCGCGATACCGAAATGCAACGAGCGCCATCGACGTCACGGTAATCACGAGGATCGACGCGAGGTAGCGGTGGCTGACCTCCACCACCAGGTCGGGGCGATTGAACGGTGGGAACCAGTATCCATAGCACTTAGGCCAATTGTCGCCGCATCCCATCCCGGAGCCCGAGATGCGCACGATCGCGCCAAAGATCAGGTGCAAGCACGCCACGACGAGTGCAGCGATCGAGAGGCGACGCACCGAGTTCATCGCGACAGACCCGCGATGATCGACGCGGAGAGATGCGCCACGTGAATGGCGCGCCATGTGAACACGAACACGACGGCGAGTGCGACGCCGGGCAGAATCGCCCAGGCGATCTCGGCGAGCCGGCGCGCGGTCGACGCAGGTGCGCGGTCGGCGGCGCGAGCCGGCGAAATGACGACGGATTGTACGATCGCCAATTGGGCGACGAGACAACACGCGACCGCGATCCAGAAGATCGCGTCAGCGATGCGAAGAGACATTGGTGGAAATGATGGCTGGAGAAGCGACGATGAAAGCTAGCGGCCGTCCGCGGTCAGCCGCCACCGGCGCCCGCTCGCCACGCTCCGCTCCACGAGCTACCATATAGAATGGCACACGCGACCACCTCAGCGCCTCAAGCGCCGGCAATCACCAGAACCAGCGACGCGCCCGAGGCACTTCCGAGACGACTCGGCCTTTGGAGCGCCATCGCGGTCGTGGTCGGAATCACGATTGGCTCAGGCATTTTCCGCACGCCGGCCAGCGTCGCGAATCGGCTGCCGGGACCGCTTCCCGTCTTCGGCGTGTGGATCGCGGGCGGCATCGTCGCAATGTGTGGGGCGCTCACGCTGGCCGAGGTCGCCGCCGCGTTCCCCGACACGGGCGGAATCTTCGTTTTCATTCGGAAATCGTGGGGACGACTCCCGGCGTTTCTCTTCGGCTGGGCGGAGCTCGCGATCATTCGCGCGGCGGCGGTCGGCGCCATCGCGACGACATTCGCCGAGTATCTCCTCCGCGTACTCGGCTTCGATCCCGGAGTTGCGCCGTACGACAGTTGGGTGCACTACGTCGCGGCCGTGGCGATCGCGGTGATCGCCGCGCTCAACTATGTCGGCATCCGCTGGGGCTCGCTGGTTCAGAACGTGACCACGGTCGCGAAGTATTTTGGTCTGCTGTTCATCGTCATCGCGGCGATCGCGATCGGCATTCCGAAGACGGGCGGACATTTCACTCCGATGTTGCCGCCGGGAAGCTTCTCGATCGCGCCGTTCGGGCTTGCGTTAGTCTCGGTGCTGTGGGCGTACGACGGATGGGCGGACCTCGCGTTCATCTCGGGCGAGGTGAAAGATCCCGGTCGCAATCTGCCGCGCGCTCTGATATTCGGAACGCTCGCCGTGATCGTGATCTACCTGCTGGCGAACGTTGCGTATCTGGGCGTCATGCCGGTGGAGGAAGTCCGCCACTCGAAGCTCGTCGCCGCCGATGTCGCGCTGCGACTGATCGGTCCCGCCGGCGTCACGTTCATCGCGCTGACCGTGATGTTGTCGACGCTCGGCACGCTCAACGGATCGATCCTCACCAACCCGCGCGTGTTCTTCGCGATGGCGGCCGACGGACTGTTGTTCCGCAGGATCGCCGACGTGCATCCGCGCTTCAAAACGCCGTACGTCGCGATCGCGTTGACGGCGGCGCTCGGGATCATTTTCGTCTTGTTGCGCACGTTCGAGCAGCTCGCCGATTCATTCGTCACGGCGATTCTGCCATTCTACGCACTGGGCGTCGCGTCGATCTTCGTGTTTCGCCGGCGAAGCGCGGCGGACTACTCGCCGCCGTTCAGGGCGCCGTTCTATCCCATCGCGCCGATTCTGTTCGTGCTCGCGACGTTGTATCTGCTCGTCAACGCGTTGATCGATCCGAGCAGCCGGTGGGCGACGCTGGCGATCTTCGGCGTGATCCTGGCGGGGATTCCGGTTTACTACGCGACGGTCGGACGGAGCGCGGCGCGAGCAGCGGCGGAATGACGCGTGCTGCGGCTGCGTGATGGTGCTTTGAGGCAAGGCGAGGGCATCATGTCTGACGACATGAGAACGTTCCGAACCGACATCGAGCTGGCGCACCCTGCGCGTCCGGACCAGGCAGTGGCGCTCCGCCAGGTGTTGGTCGACACCGGAACGGAATTATCTTGGGTCCCGTCGCGACGCTCGAGACCGTCGTTGAAACGGACCGCTCTACGAGGGTTCGCTAACTAATTAGTCCCGCTTTGTCCAAATGACAATTACCGCGCATGCATCACTCAGGAACTCTGCCGGAATTACGGAGACGCCAACGTAGACCTCCATTAACTGGATGCTCTGTGGCTTGACCGTATTGAGTGTTTCATAGATGCCTCTGGGGCCCACAACGGCTGGCATACGAAATCCATCGATCCAGACCTGGACCTTTGCATTAGCCCCTGGTTGGCTAAGGACTTCCAGGCCGGACTGGCACCGCTGAAACGTCACGCCGCGATCATTCGCACTCACGCCGGCAATCCTATTTAGCAGAGTTTGATACTCACTGGCGTTCGACTGCTCGATGTCCTCGCGCGTGATGAAAAACCCTCGGCCTCCGGCGGCCCGCTTGTAGGCCGCTTCGAAGAATCGTGGGAACGTCACTGCCCGTCCGGAGATGACGGTCTTCTCCAGCCCGACGGCTACGCGCCGAAGCACGAATGCGTGTTCGGCACTATCGCGCTCTTGGATCCGAATGTTGTCGATCGCCTCCTGATAGCCGAGGTGACGCACACGAATGACATGCGGTCCGGGCGACAGCGCGCCAATGATGAAGCGCCCGCTCGAGTCCGTGAGTTGACGCAGACTCGTCTCACTGATCTCAATCGTCGCACCGGCGATCGGGAGGCGCGTAAGGGAGTCAAGGACGCGTCCCCGAAACTGGCCGCCGCGGCTCTCCGTCTGCGCGATCGCGTTAGGTGCGCCCGCCATCGCCAGTAACAGCAGCATGGGCGATAGACCTCTCACCGTTGCTACTCTCCCTCGGGTCGATCCGACCTAAAAAATCCGCAAATTTATATACTTTCTCGGATTCTTCTTGAAGTCCGCCATCAACGAGTCGGTCTGCTGCACCAGACGGCGAATGTCAGTGTAAAGCAGAGAGTCGGTCAGCAGCTTTCCCACGGTGCCGTTCCCATTCTGCATCTGCGCGAGCGCTTTGCGGAGCGCGGTGTTCGTCGAGTCGAGATTGGCCGAGAAGCGCGCCGCGTTCTCGCTCGTCTGACGGAGGTTGGCGAGCGTCGCCTGAATCTGCGCCGAATCAGCCACGCTGCTCAGATGTGCCGCCGAGTTGCGGAACGAGGCCATCGTCTCCGTGAGATTGCGATTCTGCTGCGCGAGCACCGTTTGCAGCTGCGCCGAGAGCGCCGCCGTTGACGCGATCGTGCGATGGACATCCTTAAGTGTGCCCGCCTCGATGACTTCCACTCGGAGAGCGCGCGCGAGGACGGACACCGACTGACCGATCGAATCAACGCGACTCATGATCTGATCGAAGTCGGCTGCCGGCGGACCCGGAGGAACCGTATCGCCAGCGGAGTATGACGCGGCCGGCACCGGAATTGGCGGCGTGAGCGCCACCGCAACGTCACCGAAAATTCCAACCGACTTTACCGCCGCAGTCGAACCCTTCGGGATCGTGTACTGATCATTGATGCTGAGCTGAACATCGAGATACCCGTTGCGTCGCAGCGTCACGTCGCCGACGTATCCGACGCTCACACCGGCGAGCAGTACGGGCTGGCCCTGCTTGAGATTCTGTCCCCAGGCGAAGCGCGTGTACAACGGATAGCCAGACTTGAGACCACCGCGCGCGAGCCAGAGCGTCCCGAGCACCAGGACGATGACCGAAATCGTGATGAGAATGCCGACCGTGACTTCGTCGCGGCGTTTCATGATTGGAGGAACGGGGCGAGCACGGCTGTCGTCAAGGCGTCGAGCACGAGGATGGTCGTCGAGGTGATCACCACCGCGCGAGCGGTCGATCGGCCGACCCCCTCCGCTCCAGCCTCGGTAATGTAACCCTCATATGAGCAAACGAGAGCGATCGCCAGCCCGAACAGCGTTGCTTTGAAGAGACTGTACACAACCTGGAAAGTGCCGAACCCCAGTCGTAGTCCAGTGATGAAATCGGAGGGCGTGACGTCGGTGATCCGAACCGACACCAAGTACGCGCTCCCTAGTCCGACGGCGTCGGCCAGCACAACCAGCGTGGGTAGCATCACGATGGAGGCGAGAAGGCGCGGCACGATCAGGAACGCCATGGGGTCGTACGCCAACGTCTCGAGCGCGTCGATCTGCTCCGTCACGCGCATCGTCCCGATCTCGGCGGTCATGCGCCCGCCGACGCGGCCAGTCAGCACGAGACCCGTGAGCAACGGCCCGAGCTCGAGCACGACCATCAATCGGCTGGCGAGTCCGATGATCGACAGTTGAACGCCGGGGAGGAGCTGATATCGCGTCTGCAACGCGATGACACCGCCGATGAATGCCGCGACGATCACCGTGAGCGGCACGGAGTCGACGCCGATGTTCTTCATCTGGCGAATCGTTTCCGGCGCGTACGTCGCCGGGTCCCCGAACGCGCGAGCGATGTCGCGCATGAAATACGTGCGGGCGCCGATGTCCCGAAATACATCGGTCCAGGTGCGCGTGATGCGCCGGAAGAATCGGATCGATGTGCGTTGAACGACCGGGAAGGTCTGTGTTTCCCGGGAGACGGGGAGCGGTCCGCTCAAGTCCGAACCCGCGCCAGGAGGACCAGTCCCATCGCGGCGAAGATCGCGCCCGGCACCCACGCCGCGTAGTCCGGCGGGATCACGCCTTTGCTCCCAATGGCGCGCGTCAGCTGAATCATGAGCAGAAAGATCATCGTGGTCGCAAGACTCACCGCGATGCCATACGCCGAGCCGCCGCGTTGCGTGCTCGTAGCCAGAGGCGCGCCGAACAGCGCGATGATGATGCACGTGACTGGAATCGCGATCTTGAGCGCGCGTTCGACGCGTAGCACGTTCGCATCGCCGCCCGAGCGCTCGAGCGACGCGATGAACCGCGTCAACTCGTCGTAGCGCATGTCGTGCGGGTCGCGCGGCTTGGACATCATGTCGGTCGGCTGCTCGGTGAACCGCTTGTCGCGCGCGGCGGCGAAGGAAACCGAAAACGAATTGCTCGTGTCACCGATAATACTGAGCACGCCGTGCTTCAGCGTCCACTCGGTCCGCTTGGGGTTGTAGACCGCACTGTCCGCCGACAGGAGGTACGTCGGGTAGTTGCGACCCGACCCCTTGCGCTCGATCTGCAAGCTCCTGATCCGCCCCGAATCGGTTCTGAGCTCGTAGGCCTTGTAGACGCGCCCGAACTCGCCCGCGACAGCAAAATTGTAGCGATTCGTGCCGACCTGCGCGCGATCTTCCTGAAGCAGTTGCGTCCGACGGCGATTCGTGATCGGCACGACCTCGCCGAGCGCAAGATCCAACCCGCAGGCGAACACGGCTCCGAGAAAAATGGGAAGGATCATTCGATAGAAGCTGATTCCCGACGCCTTCGCGGCCGTCAGCTCGGCGTGCCGCGTGAACGAGCCGATCGAGAACACGGTCGCGAAGAGCACGGCTGCCGGCAACACCATGAACATCGAATCAGGAATCCAGAACAAATAGCTCAGCGTGAGGTCGCGCGCCGAGATATGGCGATTGAGATAGTCGTGCGCGTGATCGGCCAAGTCGATCACGACGAGAAGAATGGGAAACCCGAGCGCGGTGACCGAAAAGATCTTCCAGAATTCGCTGAAGACGTAGCGGTCGAGTGGACGAACGATGTGTCTCATGAGGCGCGCGCTGCCGCCTCGCGGTCGGGACCGATGTCGCTGCGGCCTCGCTGGCGGGCGAACCACGTCCGCACGGCGTCGAGCTTCTCGCCCAAGTTACCACCGCGACTGGTGACGCCTTCACGTCCCATTCGGCTGATGAATGCCAGTCCGACGAGTAAGAAGACGACGTTGTCGAGCCACATTGCCCAGAACGGCGGCATGAGATTGTTGTCGGCCAGCGCCTCGCCGCCGATCAGTCCGACGTAGTAGACGGCGAACACAAAGAAGCTCACGCCGATCACGACGCCCACACCACCACGCGGAAAGCGCAAGGCGATCGGCGCGCCGACCAGCACGAAGACGATGCACGCCGCCGCGAGCGAGAACTTCTTTTGGATCTCGACGCCGTATCGGTTCACGCGATGCCTTGCCTCCTCGAGTCGGAGCTTCGCGTCCAGAATCTCAGGCGGGACGAAGGCCGCCGTCTTCGGATCGCGCGCTGCGCCCGCGGCCCCCGGGTTCGGTGCTGGCGTAGGCGTGACCGCGGCGGCCGGGTTCTGCGCCGGGGGCTGTTGTTGCGGCACGATCGTCGCCGGCACACCGGCAGGCGGCTGCGCGGTTGTCACGGGTGCGCTTGCCTGCCCGGCGATCGGCTGGGCGACGTGGGTCGTCTCCGGGATGTATGCGCCGGGCGGAACCTTGTCGCGAGGCACCTTCGTGAGCACTGTGCCGATGAGCACCATGACCGAGTCACCCGGTCCAGCTTTCTGCTGCCCTGGTTTCTTCGTTGTGTCCTGCGACGCTCGTGACGGCGGGACCTCAGCGTGTGCTTCCTTCACCTTGAGCGTCTTCATCAGCTTCTTGATTTCGCGCGAGGTCTTGTCGATTGCGTCGCAATAGATCGCGCCAATGCCGCCGGCTTTCTTGATCTTGACCGCTTTCGCCGCCGATGCGTCCGCCGACGGCTGACCGGTGCGCAGTCGCACGACGGTCAGCAGACTCTCAGCATACGCGTGCTGGACGGCGGCGTTCGCGTTCTCGTATTCCTTCTGCATCTCACAGACAGACATCTCCCGCTCGCCCTTGGACGCGGTGTCGGCGTCGATGGGATTGAACGAGTTGGCGACGTCGCGCACCTTGAGCTCGTTCTCCCGATAATAAATCCGGTTGAGCTGTTCCGGTTGGTTTGTCGGCGACGACATCATCCATCCGTGATACAAGTGCAGGAGGATGTCCTTCTTGTTCGGCGCGAACGCCAAAAAGCCGCTGTCGCCGAAGATCGTTCGCCGGCGCGACGCGTCGCTCACGTCGTAGATCGTCACGTCGCGCAACCGACCCGACTGCTCGCGGTCGATGTAGCCGGCGCGCAGATACAGCTGCCCTTCCTTGATCCCGTTGATGACCTGCTCTTTGAGCGCGAAGCTCGGCTTGGTGCGCAAAATGGCGATTTGCAGCGTCGCGAGCTCATGATTCGTGCGCGGAAGGACCTGGTCGTTAAACCAGAGCATGAACATCGCGAGGAACACCGAGCCGACGAGCGCAGGTCGCATGAGCGAGCGAGTGGAGATCCCGCCGGCCTTGAGCGCCGTGATCTCGTTCTCCGACGCCATGCGACTGAACGCGTGAAGTACGGCGACGAGCACCGCCATGGGCAGCGTCATGGCGACGGTAAACGGAATGGAGAGCAACATGAACTCCGTGATCACCTGCCACGACAGTCCTCGACCGACCAAGTCGCCGAACTTGCGCGCGATATACTGCAGCAGCAGCAGCGACGTGAGCGCCGACAGGGCGAACACGAATGGCCCGATATGCTCCTTGAGGACGTAGCGATTGATTATTCTCACGTGGGATCCGAGGCTGTCGCGCGATCGCGGAACTTCAACGATTTCAGAGGGTTGTACGGCCTTGCCTGGTCTGTATATTCCACCCGCCACCCACTCGAATACAAGCCGTCCGGGGAGACACCAGATCCTTCGCTGCGCCCAGAATGACAGGCCAAGGAGCTTGACGGAACCCGACCGACCTACGGCTAGACCCAATGGCGGGTTCCTACCCCACCCTTAGGGTTTGGTGCGACCGTCGTTCCCACGCCGTAAACCGCCCCCCTCCAACCGCGTAGGCCAGCTACGTCACGTTCCCGGACGCGATTCCTTGTAGTCTGCCTCGCCTTCGCGGCTGGCCTTCCGGCGTTGCTTGACGCACAGACACCGCCGCGCGACACGAGCGCGCGGTCGAGAGACTCGACTCGACGCGTGGTAATGCCGAGACCGCCGGCGGACACCGATACGACCCGAAACGCCGGCGCGATCGTGATTCCAGGGTCCGATCTCCCCGTTCAGGTCAATCTGCGCCTCGAGGCAAAAACGGAACGCGACCGGAATCTGCGATGCAATTCCGTCGAGGCGGCGCAGGTGAGCGCGCTGTCCGGCTGCGGCGCGGGCTTTCTTCCCCCGACCTTGGGGTTCAACGGGACGATCAAAAGCGCCGGCATGGTCGGCGATCGCGTTCACGTCAACGTCGATTACGACATGCAGCGCGAGTTCGACGCATCGCAGACGGTCTCGCTCTACTACGAGGGCAAGCCAGGCGAGCGACTCCAGCGCGTCGACGTCGGCAACATCAGCTTCGCGCCGCCGGCGTCGCGATTCATCACGTCGTCGTTGCCGAGTGGGAATTACGGCATTCAGATCACGAACCAGTTCGGCCGGCTGCGTCTCAAGACGATCTACGCGCAACAGACCGGCAACGTCGTGCAGAGCCGTCAATTCACGATCGGGGGCACGGGCACGGGACCAGGGCGGAGCCAGCAGCTCACCGAGCGCGAGACCAACGACTACCAAATCGAGCGGCTACGCTTCTTTTTCACGGTCGATCCGGCGCTGTTCGGTCGCGCGTTTCCCAATATCGATATTCTGAATCGCCAGCAGCTCGCCGCGTTGCGCAGCGCACTCCCCGACACGCTTCGGCCGAGCCGCGTGCTGCTGTACCGTTTGCAATTCGGCGCGCAACCGCAGAATCCGAATGGCCCACGCTTCAAGTTGCGCGACGATCCCCGCGGCCAGCAGACGTACGATCTTCTGCGTGAAGGCGTCGACTACGTGATGGACAATTCGCTCCTCTGGTTCGCGCTCGTGCGGCCACTCAACGAAACGAACGAACGGCTCGTCGTCGCGTACAATGTGCGACTCAACGGCCGCGACACCGTATGGACGACGACCGGCGGCACGCCTGATCTCCAGCTCGTCACGTCGCGCGACCAGGTGGCCAATCTCGTCATGGATCCCACGGTCGGCCCGGCGTCGCCGGCGTTCCGCAACGAGATTCGATCAGTGTATCGCGTGGCGGGCGAGGATCTCGTTCGCCAAACGACGACCTTACGTGTCGCCGCCGGAAGCGGACTGCTCGAGCATCCGATCGCCGGCTCGGACGCGACGTTCCTCGAGATGTTCGGACTCGCTAAGTCCACCAGCCCGGCGGAATTCGACTACGAGAACCGTATCTGGCCACGCACGAGCGAGGCCGTGTTCAACCTCGGCGCCGGTGCTGCCGACGTGCGCAACGGCCAATCGCTCGATGTTGCTCACATCATCCACGACTATTTTCTCGTCTTTCCGTCGCTGCGGCCGTTCGCGCCGCGCGATTCGGGCCTCGTCGTCGCCGGCAATCCGACGAACGAGGCGATCTACACGATCCCGGGCGAGTATCTCTACTCGACGCAGCATCCGTCGTCGATCTACCGGCTTCACATGCGGTATCAAAC
>Ga0070708_100001126_pt1 | contig 20473 bp, 18 predicted proteins | sample KBSK5503metaG_FD_65469 | JGI IMG/M metagenome (GOLD analysis project Ga0070708, IMG submission 65469) | Corn, switchgrass and miscanthus rhizosphere microbial communities from Kellogg Biological Station, Michigan, USA - KBS K5-50-3 metaG | ecosystem: Host-associated > Plants > Roots >... | reverse complement strand
CAGGCAGCGCCCGAACGGCTGGCGCCTGGCGTGCCAACTTGCGGCCGCCCTTCTGCTGACGGCGCTTCCCGTGTTGGCCGGTGGAAGCCGAGCGCAGGACGAAGTCACGCGCAATTTTGAGAAAAGCTTGACGCTGGCAGCCGGGCAGTCCGTCCACATCGAGCACAAATTTGGGGAGGTTAAGGTCCACGGCGAGTCCGGACGCGACGTCAAAATCTCCGCCACCATCCGCGCCCAAGCCAGCTCGCATGACGAAGCGGAGTCGTTCGTCCAACAGATCAAAATCGAAGTGGAACAAACCAGCGAGGGCGTGCGGATTAAAACCGTCTATCCCGAAGAAGAGAAGAGATGGTTCCATCTGAGCAAGCGTTCGTCCTATTCCGTAAACTACGACATCGCCATGCCAGCGGATGCGCCGCTCTACGTAAAGAACAGTTTCGGCAGTGTCACCACCACCGGAATTCATGCCGCTGCGGATGTCGACAACAGCTACGGGTCCATCACCATGCATGATGCAGGCGTGGCGCGACTCAACAATTCCTTCGGGAGCATCGAGCTGACAGGGGCGGCGGGAAATTCCACGGTGAATGACAACAACGGATCCGTGCAGGTCTCCGATGTGAAGGGGACGCTCGACGTGCGCAATCGCTTCGGCAGCATCACTGTGCGCAACGTTCAAGGAGCAGTAAGCCTGACCGGTGGCAATGGCGCCGTCACGCTGTCCGATGTGGCTTCCGCGAATGTCACGACGTCCTTCGGAAGCGTGGATGCCCGGAATATCCGGGGAGACCTATCCATTCACGACAACAACGGCAATGTCGACTTTTCGACAGTGGCCGGAAGCGCGGAGATCACGAATAGCTTCGGCAATGTAACTTTCACTGACGTCAAGGGCCGCGTAAACTGCACCACCAACAACGGCCGGGTCAAAGCAAGCGGGCTGACGGGAAACTCCGTCACGATCCGCGATTCCTTCGGCAATCTCGAACTGGAAAATGTCAACGGCAGCCTGGATGCGGAAACATCAAATGGAAAGATCACGGTCCGCGACATTCGAGGGATCGTAACGCTCAAGTCCTCGTTTGGGGCCATTGATGCATCGAACATCCCCAAGGGCATCCGCGCGGTCACGGGGAATGGAGCCATCACGCTAGCTGATATCGGGGCTGACGCATACGCGAAAACCAGCTTTGGCAGTATCCTGGCCGAACGCATCAACGGCAACTTGACTGCAGAAAACAGCAACGGCTCGGTCACCGCGCGAAACGTCAAAGGCGACGCCGGCGTGAACACTTCTTTCGCCGGTGTGACGCTGGAATCCATTGGCGGACGCATTCGCGTAGACAATCAAAACGGTGCGATCTCCGTGACCGCAGTGCGTCCTGCCAGCGGTTGCCGCGACATTTCTCTGAAGACGTCTTTCTCCTCCATCCGTGTCCACATTCCGGATGGCGTGGGCTACAACGTTGCGGCACGCACGTCTTTCGGGAGAGTTTCTTCCGAGTTGCCGGTGACCGCGACTGGAAACTTGGGCGGAGATTCGCTGAACGGGACAATCGGTGCTGGCGGTTGCCAATTGCAACTGGTCGATTCCAATGGAAGCATCGAAATCGCCAAGGCGCCTTGATCTTGACGAACGCAGCAGGCTGATCCGCGTGCGGATTAGCGCAGGAAACGGCGCGCGAGTTCCATTGCGAATGCCCTCTTTAGCACGCGAGTGGCGGTTTCAGTCAGGTGATATTGGTCAAGCTCGTCCTCTCCCGCAAAAGCCACGTCGGTCACATCGCTTCCGGCTCGCGGTTCCCCGCCGATGCGCTCGCATAGGTAATCGACAATGACGAAATGAAACCGGGGCTGGTTTTTCGCCTCAAGCGCGTGCGGGCCGTCCTGCGGAAATATTCTGTCAAACACTTCGATAAGCTCAAGTACTCGTACATCCAGGCCCGTTTCTTCGCGTAGCTCACGCGCGACACCTTCTTGGAGGGACTCTCCGAGCTCGAGAGTCCCGCCCGGAATCGACCATTCGCCTCGCAGGGGTTCGCTGCCGCGGCGAATCAGCAGAGCGCGGCCATTTTCAATAATCACCCCACCCACGCCAACGATGGGACGCTCAGGATATTCGCGTGAGGAAGCCACTTTGGGAAATCTGCCTTTGTCGGTTTACAATCGAAGCAGCCGCGCCGAGCATAAGAGTTGACTTAGGACAGCACGGTATATAATACGCCATGGCGGCGGCAGCACAGTCTGTGGGGCCCCGCCCAGCGAACATTTCTACGGAGGATGGTGCCGTGATCCGCTGCCCTGAATGTTCCACCGAAATCGACGTGGATGAAGACGAAGTCGAGGAAGGCGAAATCCTGAGTTGTCCCGAGTGCGAGTCCGAGCTGGAGGTCTCGCAGACGCATCCCGTGCATCTAAACCTCATCTCTGATGACGACGACGAAGAAGAAGAGGACGAGGAAGACGAAGCCGGAGAGAACGGCGACCTCCTCGAAGACGATGAGGAAGACGAAAAAGAAGAAGAGGAGGACGAGGAGTAAGCGGCTTCCCCCTCCCGTCCAGTATCCACTTTCCCCGGCATCGGCATCTAATTCAATAGGAGTGTGCCCATGAAGAGTCCCGGGCGGATCGTCCTGGCGGGAATGGCCACTATGCTTATTTGCGCTGTTCTAGCCTTTTGTCGGGCGCAAGAGCCTGTGCCTCCGGCTCCGCAAGCCGCGCCTCCCGCTCAGAGCTCCAGCTCGGAAAAGCCAAAGAAACCGAAATACAGCCACGCCAATGATTTTCTGATTAGCGGGACAGTATTCGATCCCAAGGGGTATGCCTTTCCGGGAGTGCAACTCAAGATTAGGCGCAGCACTGAAAAGAGATTTCGATGGGATGACTTCACGAATTCACGCGGCGAATTTGCCGTGCGCGTGCCGAAGGGATGGGAGTATGAGATGGTGGTTCAAGTCAAGGGATTTGCCGATCAAACGCGCGAACTGGATGCCAAGTCCGGCCTGAGTGAGGCACGCATTGTGTTTCGTATGGAGCCTGGAGGAGGAAAGAACAAATGAACATGCTAAAACGACTTGTTTTTCTGGCGGCAATAGTGGCTTTTGCGGCCATGGCAACCGTTGCTCAGGACTCCAAGCGCGAAGCGCAGCTCCGCACGGTCCACGGAATCGTACAAGACAAGTCCGAAAACCTCGTCCCCGAAAGCGTGGTTTTCCTGAAGAACACGAGGACAAACGTGGTGCGCAGCTCCTATACGGACACTTCCGGCAATTACCGCTTTAGCGGGCTCGATCCGAATGCCGACTACGAAATCCACGCCGAAAAAGAAGGCGCCAAATCATCAACTCATACCGTTTCGAGTTTTGACAGCCGTAAAGACATCACCATGAATCTCAAAATCGAAAAGAAGAAGAGTTGAGCGCTCGGCTTCGCGCGCCGAATATTCAGTGCCCGTGCCCCGCAACCACAAAGTCATATGGCGGACAACTTTTGGCCGGCGGCCCATATCGCTCACTTGCCTGCAGCAAAACTCCCAAGAGTGACAGCTTCGGATATGCGCGTGCCATGCACGTGAAACCAATCTTGATGGCGGCGAATCTAAGCCGCAAGCCTGATTTTGTGGAAACTCGGGTAGCCCATCCTATTCAATTTCGTTCTCCCAGGAGAGAACTGGAGTTTTGCATGGACCGAACAATTGGGAGACCGAGCCGCCCGTTTATCCGCTTCTTGATTTCGTTCTTAATCTTAGTTCCTTCCGCTTTGGCTCAACAGCCGCAGTCACAGCCGCCCACGCCGACTCCAGCCCAGGCGCCCGCAGAGAGGCCGAAAGAGGGGAAGGATGGTCAGGACAAACAGACACCTGATGAACAGATTGGAAAGAGCAAGCTCGAGAAGGAAACCGGCACGGTAAACGACCGTATCTTCGAAGTAATGCCAAATTACGGGACTGTTGAAACTTCCAAGGAACTGCCGCCCCTTACTTCGGGGCAAAAGTTTCGGCTGGCTACTGCTGGCGTCTTTGATTGGGGTTCGTATCCTTTCAACGGTGCGCTGTCCGCTATTGCCCAGGCCAAAAACGACCCGAAATCGTGGGGACAGGGCTGGGACGCTTATGGGAAACGCTATGGAGCATCGTTTGCCGACAACAGCATTGGAACCTACATGACCACTGCGATTTTCCCCAGTTTGCTCCGTGAGGATCCCCGCTATTACCAAATGGGGAAAGGAAGCTTCGCCCGCAGGGCCTATCACGGGGTCAATCGGCTGTTCGTCACGCGCACAGATTCAGGAAGCAATCGGTTCAACATCTCGGAGTCGGCAGGCAATGCCGTGGCAGCCGCAATCTCCAATATTTACCATGCGCCAGAGGACCGCACTGCCTCGCGAAACGCTTCCACATTTGCATTTCTAATCCTTTACGATGGCCTCTCCAACGAACTGAAAGAGTTTTGGCCGGATATTCGCCGCAAAGTGTTCCATAAGAACACGCCATGAAAATGCGCGGGAGCTTGAACAGTTCCCATTAATTGTCCCTCGGCACCAGAACTCGTACTCCGTGCGGAACGACATCGATTTGCACCGGCGCGGGACCCACGATCTCGCCATCCCCATGAAACAAGCAAGGCCGGTCGGTAGTGAGCTTCACGGACTTGGCCCGGACCCGCTCGACATGAGGAGTGCGCAATTCACCGCTCTTAAGCAATCGCGGTAACAACTGCAAAACTTGGAAGGTACTCAGATCTTCGATGACTACCGCGTCGAGCCAACCGTCGTCCAGGAGTGCATCTGGGGCGAGCCTGATCCCCGCTCCGTAGGTTGGAGTATTCAGTACGGCGGCCAGGAGAGACTTGGCATCGATGGGAGGCAGGTCGCTCCCGGGAAACTCAACTCTTACTCCAATAGGGCGATAGCCCCACAATGCTCGCAGCGCTGCGGCAATGTAGCGAGATCTGCCGGGCAACCGGCGAAACAATCCGTTCGCGTGGCGGGCAGCTTCCGCATCTATCCCCAATCCTCCTCCGCCCAAATAAAGACGAACGCGACCGTCCGCCGCGCGCGCTCGCGCGAGATCGATGAACTTCGTTTGGCCCCGAAGAATTGCCGTGGCCGCTGTAACCGGGTCCTCCGGCAAATGAATGCAAGCCGCAAAATCATTCCCGCCCCCTGCCGGCAAAACCCCCAGGACCACGTCAGCGCCGTAAGCGGCATTCACCAATCCTTGAAACGTTCCGTCGCCTCCAAGTGCAAACAACAGGCGTTTGCCGCTCTCAATCGCTGCACGAGCGCGCGATTCGAGATCTTCCATGCTCTCGGTGAAGATGAATTCTGCACGAACGGATGCCGCCTCGAATACTTTCTTAACTTGCGGGACGGAGGAGCGGGCACAGTCCCCGCCTGCGGCAGGGTTCACATACACAACTGCTGGGAGCAATGGAGAGAGCGGACTTGAGTTGGCCACTGGGTGTGCCATCCTGCCCAACCAGCTGCGCGCCTGTCAATCAAAAGGAGTGGAAGGGAGCGCCCCAATTAGCCCAACATAGCGGATGTGGCGAGCCGGTGTAGTTTAAGGCTCGTCCTGTAAGCCATCGCCGGGGCAAGTCTGCGGCAAGACCAGGATGCGGGCGCCACTGGTTTGTGCGGGGGGCCCTCCCCCCGGTCTTTTCATAAGTGTTGATTTTAATAGATTTACCATTCGCGTAACTCGTTTAGAATGAATACTTGCGAGCTATCTTGCAAGTGTTGATTCTAAAGAAGTTGTTGACAAAGAATGGAGCAAGGTGCGGTTTGCTTAGTAAGTGTGGAGAACAAAGAACTTAGCTCGTAATGGCGGTCTCCAAAAAGCAAAAACGCCAATCAGGAGATTGGCGTTCACGGGCACGCGGCAGAACGATACCCAAGAACTACTATATGCCAAGAGTAACAGTCTGTCAAGCGAAAAAGACTGGGCCAAAAAGCAGGTCGATGACCTCTGGCTTTCTTCTGTGCGCCGTGTAGCAGCGAAGCGTTTGAAAGTAAGACAACGCCAGTCGGACGGGAGGCGCGTGGACGGGGGCCTCTACTTGCCATCCTCCGTCAAACGCGCAGCCGCAGACGCGCCTACAATGGCGGCGACATTGTTTTCCGAGAGAGTGCGATTGAATGCTGGAAGATCCTCGGCGACGATTTTCTTGTACTCGTCAACTGCTCCCGTCAGATCCTTTTCAATTGTTTGGAGTAATTCCAACTCTGTGTCCGTCGGAGGAAAGTCGGCGCCTCCAGCAACGTCACCGCCTCCCGTACCGACCTCGGCGTTGAGCCAAATCAGGTTCAAATAAACCTTATAGGCTTCGACATAATATTTGTCGTCGCTGTTGACTTCCGACGGTGACACAAGCTTGAACTCTATGGCTTGGAGTTTCTTGTCCATCTCCTCGACGGTTTTGAGTAGTTCGGTTTTGCGTTTTGTCTGGGCTTCATCCTGCGCCGGCGCAGGCTCTGGTTCCTCGAAGTCGTCCGGCTCCGCGAAAGGCGGCCTTTCCCTTTCTTTCTTCTTTGGCGGGCGAAGCATGGTTTCGATGACCTCGAGTTGCTTGCGCAACCATTCGATTTGGTTGACGGTGTCCGAAACGCGCGTGATGTCATCCCGGATTCGGAGTTGGGTTTTTACGGAGCTTTCGATGTCCCCCTCCGAGGCCGGCACACGTGGATCGGGCAACAAGGTGAATGGCTTGGTGAAGGATTGGCCTCCGACCGTCAATCGCACGGAGTATTTGCCGGGAGCGGCAAACGGGCCGACCTCGGCAGGGCGGATTCCCCAGTGCGTGATGGGCCGCGAGTCCGTTTCACGGAAGCGAGGTTCCTGCCAAATGTGCGGGTTATCGGCGGATACCGTTCGCAGCGCAATGAGACGCGGCGATTCATAATGCAGATCCCACTTCATTCGGTTAATTCCAGTGTGGGCTTTGGTCTTTAGGGTTCGAATCGCTTTGCCGTCCTCGTTCAGGACCTCAATTTGTACTGGATCTTTGGGCGCTGCCTTTAGCGAAAAATTAATCATGCCCTGCCCGCCGTGCACAAATCGATAGGTGGGACGCAGTTCGAAAAGCACCGCTGGAGCGTCGGAATGGTTCTTGGCGAGCTGTTCGAGCGGGGTGATGTCGTCAAGAATGTATAGTCCGCGCCCATAAGTGGAAATGACCAAGTCGTGAAAATTTTTCTGCACCACGGCCCAAGTGACTGGCGCGTGAGGCAGCCCGGTTTCCAACGCCGTCCAATGGCCTCCGTCATCGAGTGAGTAGTACAGCCCGTTTCCCGTGCCGGCAAACAAGAGTCCTGCGCAGTTGGGGTCTTCGACGACGGAACGGACATAGGCCAGAGGATGTTTCGGCAGGTTTCCGCTGATCTGCTTCCAGGTCTTGCCAAAGTCCGCGGTTTTGTAAATGAAGGGATCCCGATTGTCCATCAGGTGAAAATCGATCGCGACGTAAGCAGTGCCTGGATCAAAATTCGATGGCGCAATGCTGGTGACGGTTCCCCAAGCAGGCAATCCGGAAATGTTTTTGGTGACGTTCGTCCACGTGGAAGCGCCATCTTTCGTATACCAGATTTGGCCGTCATTCGTGCCCGCCCAAATCAGTCCCTTCTGAATTTTTGAGGGCGCGATGGCAAACACAACTTCTCCGTAAAATTGTCCCAGATTGTCTCCGACAATTCCTCCGGAAGAGACGATGTGGCTGGGATCCTGCGTGGAGAGGTCCGGGCTGGTCACCTTCCAACTTTGGCCGCCGTTCGTCGTTTTGAAAATGACTTGGCAGCCGTAATAGACGACATTGTGGTCGAAGGGATCGACAGCGAGCGGCGGCGTCCAATGGCAACGGTATTTCAGGTCACTTGGCGCTGAGTCAATCGTATGAAGGTACGGGCTGACAGACCGGGCTCCCTTCGTTTTGGCATCCCAGCGTGTCACTTCGTCACCATAGCAGGTCGCCCAAACTGTAGCGGGATCGGCGGGATCCGGGATCGTAAAGCCGGATTCACAACCCCCCATGTGGTGATCCCATCCCGTTTCCTGCGAATCGATAGGCACGCTGGGGCCGCGCATGTTTCCGTCATCTTGCATGTTGCTATAGAAGTAGTAGGGGATCTGATTATCGACATCCACGTGATACATCTGGCCGATGGGCAACTGAACTCGGTGAAAACCGCGGCCGTGGACGGTGGTAATAATTAACCCAGCGTCGTCTGTGATTACAAATCGATCAGGATTTGCCGGATCAATCCAAATATCGTGAGTATCTCCGCCCCAGCGCACCTCTTGAAAATTCAGGCCTCCGTCCAGCGATTGATGAAACGAACTATTCGCCACCAGGACTTCGTTGTCATTTCCGGATGACACGGCGATTCGGATGTAGTAACCCGCCCGCCCGACCAAAGACCTCTGATAATTGACGGCCTTCCAATGCGCGCCCGCGTCGTCCGATCTCCATACCGAGCCCTGGTCTTTGGTCTGAATCAAAGCAAAAACGCGATTCGAGTTTGTGGGGGCAACCGCCACGTCAATCTTGCCTAGCGGCGAATGCGGCAAACCGTGCTCTTCGATGCGGGTCCACTTCGATCCTCCGTCACGCGAAACGTACACTGCGCTGCCCGGCCCTCCGCTGAACTCGGCCCAGGTGTGCATTTCGAGCTGCCACATTCCTGCGAAGAGCACCCGCGGATTGTGTGGATCCATGGAAAGACCGGAACACCCAATGTTTTCCCCCGCAAAAAGTACGCGTTCCCAGTGCAGCCCGCCGTCCATCGTGCGGTAAACGCCGCGTTCTTGCTGAGGCCCGGTCGCGCGTCCAACAGCGCAAGCAAATACAACATCGGGGTTCGAGGGATGAACGATTATCCGGCCAATGCGTCCTGTTTCTTGCAGCCCCATATTGGTCCAGGTCTTGCCAGCATCCGTGGACTTGTAGATTCCATTCCCGATTACATCGCTATCGCGGATGACCCATGCCTCACCGGTTCCGGCCCACACCACACTCGGGTCCGACGGAGCTACGGCAAGCGCGCCAATGGCTGCAACCGGCTCCTTATCGAAAACTGGTGTCCAACGATTGCCGCCGTCAGACGATTTCCATACGCCCCCCGAAGCGGCACCTGCGTAGTACGTGCTGGGGTCACCGGGAACTCCCGCAACTGATGCGATCCTGTTTCCAATTTTCGGACCGACAAATCGGAACCGAAATTGGCTGCCCTCTGCGGCTTCCGGCTCCTGCGCGTGTGCCGCAGCCACAAAGCTCAGAACCGTAAACAGTGCAAGACAAGCCTTCCACTTTCGGGTGAGCGCCACAAGAACCTCCAGAAGAGAATTATGGAATTCGATGTCCCAGGTCAGACGGGAAGACGCGGAACGCGGAGAGTATACATTATCCTCCGCGGCATTCGCGGTCCATACGATAGCAATCCTCCCTTGCCCTTTGGTGTGCCAGGGCGTTCGCGGAGTCCGCGCAAATCGCATTCCTCTCGCTTCAACAGAACTTCAGCAGGAGCTGCACGACACAACCGGATTCTAATCTGCTCCTTAATTGGATCGAAATCGATCGCGATGTTCTGCCCAGCATACGCAAACAATGCTGCCCATTCCAAGCGAAGTCTCGGTTCGAGGAGAGGATTATGAACTCTGTGGCCGTGTCCGGCTTGTAGTAGCTCGGAAATAATCGCGGGGTAATTGGTGCCGGCGGGGGGAATCGAACCCACGGCCTAGGGATTATGAGACCCTCGCTCTTCCACTGAGCTACGCCGGCACAAAGACAATTCTTAATGCTACGAAGTCTGTCGCAAAGGTGTCAAGCATTCCCGCAGACACGAACGGGGAAGCCTGGTCAGGTTCGACGCACTCTGTTTTTTCGTTCCAGTCGATTCATGCTGCTCAAGTTGCCCGGGTGGGCGACTGTCCTTAAGTCCCAAGACTCTTAGTACTACTGTACTGTTGACCCTACAAGTCCTAAACCCTATTCTCGTCGCGTAGTGAATTGACGGCCTCATCCGAACGGGCGAAAGCCTAGCGAAGAGACAGGCCGGGTAAGTGTGTACCTATGCGGAACAGGTCCGTTGCACGAGTTCCTTGACATCCCTGTAATAAGGGATAGAGTGTCTCTGGGTGTCTTTCATCCCCGGAGGCAAAATGTCCAGGAAACTCACGGTTGTGTTCCTTACCATGCTCATTTTGGTAGGGGCAATGGGCTTGAAAACTGTTGTTACGGCGCACGGCGACGGCTCCGTAATAATGGCGAACGGCGCAGCACCAGCACCGCCGACACCGTATAGGAACGGAGCCGCGCCGGCACCACCGACGCCGTATAGAAACGGCGCCGCACCGGCACCACCGACGCCCTATTGATGGCCGCGTAGTAGCCGCAGACGTTAGCTTAGATTTGCTGCGGAGCGGGGATCAGGGGGCGTAGATTGGCGGGAACGTGCCTGGTCCATTTGCATGCTTTATTTGGTTCGTGGGCCTCCTTTGTGAGGCGGCCGTCTTGGTGTGTGCGCTCAAGAAGCGGGCATTCCGCCGATATCTCCTCCTAAATCTGTACATGGCTTGCGTTGTGGTCAGCGAGCTCGGACGCTTCAAAGTCGTGGCAGAGTACGGCTTTAGCTCCATGCAATACCGATACTTCTACTTTTACTCAGATGCGATCTTGACGATCTTTCTCTATTTCGCCCTGAGTACCCTTTATGCGCATGTGTTCAGCGAAATGAAGGCTGAACGCTACGTGAAAATGGGTACCTTGCTGCTTCTTGCAGGGACGGCACTATTTACCTACGCGGTGGTGGAGCAATCCACTGCGAAATTCGTCACTCGTTTCGTCGTGGAGCTCTCCCAGAACCTATACTTCGTAGGTTTGGTTCTGACTTACGTTTTATGGGCGGCGATCCTCAAGCTTCGCGAGACTCGCACTCGGCTCATCCAACTCGTTCTCTCTCTAGGTGTTTACTTCAGCCTCTATGCCGCCAACTACGCCATCCGGAATCTATATCCGCCGCTGAGCTCGGTATTCGTGCCGTTGGTGCAGGTTTTTAGCCTATTCCTGCCGCTGGCCTGGGCTTATGCCTTCTGGCGTTTGCCAGAAGAAGCAAGATTGGTCCCTGCGCGTCTTGCGGTGATCCCCCGATGATGGCCGCGATCATTCTCGTCTGCTCAGTGGTTTTCTTGCTGCAGTTCTTTGTGTCTTATTGCCGCTCCCTGATTGCCGCGTCGATCAAGCAACCGCTTTCTGCAGAGGTGCAGGACGTCACAGGGATTAAAAGCTCCGCGAGCGGCGAAGATTTTGCGCGGGTCGTTCAGCTCCTGCAGCTCTGTCCGGACCGCCCGGAAGACCGCAATGGTGTTCAAGCTATCGGAGCCTACTTCGGCCTCCTGGGCTTTGTTCGCTCCACCGTAGCGCGACTTATTCCTACACTGCGCACGTGGACGGAAAGAGAACGCGGGCAGTGTACCTATTTTGCGGCGGTAACTCTCGAACGCCGCATTGCCTTCAGTAGAGACATGTTTGCCCAGCAGTTGGAATCCTAACGTCAGGCCGTTGACGACACTTCCTGTCAGACCCATCCGCTGCATGATTCGCCACATCCTCGCTGCATTCTTGGCTTGACTTTTCCCTTTTCGTGGTACGCTCATTTCGTTCCCTCCTCACCGGAGTGGACGCGTCCGCAGCGCAAAAACGACCGGTGACAAAAACATGTCTGCAATGTGGCGCCGTACTGCCTTCGAGCATACGCGTCTGCAAATTCTGTGATTCAGCTATTGAGGTTGGTTTCCATTCTCAGGAGGAGTGTTCCGCCTCCAGTGGGCAAGACAGTTCCGGTCTGAAAACAGGCCGGAGCAACGCGCGCTCCGCTGCCGGAGTGGACTCGGATTCCGCTTGGCGTGGCGAGCTCTCACAGCGGCTTCATGCCTACCGCGTCCGGCGGCGCAAGGTTGCACCGAGTCTTTCTCAATCACAGCTGCCATTCGAGGAGCCGACGTCAGAACCGGCGGTTCCTGCCAGTGTCGCCGTCGCCGAGGCGCAGCACGCGCCGGATGAAGATTTTGCCTTCACCATCGCAATCGGCCGAAATGCTGCGACGCGTGAAGAAGCCCGGATGGAAATCGACGTATCGCTGCCTCCCGTCGTCGACCAATCTTCTGGACAGACGCCTCGACAAGAGGAGCGTTCCGACCATTCGGGTTTGTACCCAGTGGCCTCGATTGATGAGCGCCGGATTGCCGGACTAATCGATGCCGGCTGCCTGCTTTTTGCGTATGGCGGCTTCCTCGCGCTCTTTGGTTCGCTCGGCGGGCAATTTACCTTGAGTAAACTAAGCGGAGCTGTGTGCATCGCGACGTTCGTTATCGTCTACTTGCAGTATTTCGCCCTGTTCACAGTTTTCGGAGGAACGACGCCAGGAATGATGCTGCGCGGCTTGCAAGTTGTCAGCTTCTCCGGCGAAACTCCCACCCCGCGGCAAATGCTTTGGCGCAGTGTTGGTTACATGCTTTCCGTTGGCACTTTCTTCATGGGATTTCTGTGGGCCATGTGGGATGAAGACGCCCTGACGTGGCACGATCGTTTGTCGCACACTTATCTTTGTCCGGCGCCGACGTTCGCCGACATGGACGCCACTCACGTCGCTCACAGCCGATGATGTGTGCACGTGCAGCAGACTTTTCGGGAACGGCTCTCTAGCGCTGGCAAGAGCGTGCAATGCGCAAGATCGCTGCGAGGCTAAGTTCGACATCGGCTTCTGTCGTCGCCCAGGAAGAGACGCTGACTCGCATCGCGGACTTTCCCTGCCACACCGTTCCGCCGCACCAGCATGTGCCGTCCTCCTGAACGGCGCGAATCACTTTTTGCGTGACTTCCGCGCTACCAAAAGACACCAGCACTTGATTGATGACAACTTCGTTCAGCACTTCGAAGCCTGCCTCGCGAAATCCCTCCGCGAATCGTTGCGCGTACGCACAGGTTCGCTCAATCAAGGAGCGCAGGCCTTCCCGGCCCAGGGACTTTAGCGCTGCCCACAATTCCACTCCACGCGCTCTTCGAGACGCCTCAGGTACGTGATACATCGGCTCGCGAAGTGTGCCTGCCTCGAGATATGCGGCGGTCATTGTCATGGCAGTACGCAACGCCATTCCGTTCTTCACAAGTACGATGCCGCTATCGTAATTGACGTTCGGCCATTTGTGCGCGTCGGTGGCCCACGAATCGGCTTGCCCGAAACCTTCGGTCAGATAGCGGTACTTGGGGGAGACGGCGGCCCACAAACCAAACGCTCCATCCACATGGACCCAAGCTCCTTGCTCACGGGCACGCGTGCAAATTTCCGCTGCTGGATCGAAGGACCCGGTGTTCACGTTGCCGGCCTGAAGGCAGAGGATGGTGCGCTGGTTGAGCCGTGGCAACTTGTCAGGGCGCATCCGGCCTTGACCGTCAACTTCCACGCACTTTAGACGCTTCTTCCCGAAACCTGCGAGCGTCAGCGCCTTGAGAAGTGAGGCATGAACTTCGTCACCGACCACGACATCGATTGGCGGCGCCCCAAACATTCCGTCATCCTCGACGTTCCATCCCGCGCGGGCGAGAAGGGCATGGCGCGCCGCCACTATTGCCGTAAAGTTCGCCATCGTCGCGCAAGTCACCAGCCCCCCGTGGCAATTCTCCGGTAAACCAAGAGCTTCGCATACCCAGCGCAGCGCCACCTCTTCCAGTTCGGCCGCCACGGGCGACATTATTCGCAATCCGGCATTTTGGTCCCACGCTGCCGCCAGCCAACTGGCCGCAAGAGATGCGGGGAGGGCTCCGCCAATTACAAAGCCGAAGTATCGTCCGCCTGTTGTGGCCACCGTCGCTGGAGAGCCAAGTCCATCCAGTTTCTCGATCACCTGGACCGCATCACTCGGCGAGGTGGGAAATGGTTCGCGGAATTTTGCCAGGCTCTGAACGTCCTCCTGTGCAGGGGCGACTCGGCGTTCACCAATGCCCCCCACGTATTTTAAGGCGCGTTCCGATGCTTGCCGTAGCACAACCTCAGCCGCAGTGCCCCGTTCATCTGGACTTTTTCGCATAGTCATGACCCTTTTCCATCCTGGCGTGCTCTCGTGGATAAGCACTCCGGCAAAGTTGGCGCGCCGGCGCCGGTTCGATCAGAGTATCTGGTTGAAAAGGGAGGGAAAGAGCCGAATTGTCTGCTACTTCTTTATGACCGCTTCGTCGGAAGCGATCTTTCCATCGCGGATAAAGATAATTCGGTGGGCGTGCTGCGCGATATCGTGTTCATGCGTGACGAGGATAATCGTGTTGCCTTGCCGGTAAAGGTTTTCGAACAGCGCCATAATCTCTTCGCCGGTTTTCGAATCGAGGTTGCCAGTTGGCTCATCCGCCAGAACGATCGAGGGCGAATTGACAAGGGCTCTGGCAATCGCCACACGCTGTCTCTGGCCGCCTGAGAGCTCGTTGGGCTTGTGAGACATCCGGTCCATCAAGTCGACGCGTTGCAGCGCCTTTTTTGCTTTTTCGATGCGCTCCTCCGCAGGCGTGCCGTTATAGATCAGCGGAAGTTCCACGTTGTGCAATGCCGTCGCGCGGGGCAGCAAATTAAACGTTTGAAAAACGAAACCAATCTCCTTGTTTCGGATATACGCCAACTCGTCGTCGTCCAAATCACTCACCAGGCGTCCGGCAAGCCAGTATTTTCCGGCGCTGGGAGAATCCAAACATCCAATAAGGTTCATCAATGTGGACTTCCCGGAACCGGAAGGTCCCATGATCGCCACATACTCGCCCTTGCGAATCTCCACGTCCACGCCGCTGAGTGCGTGTACCTTCTCCGAACCCATTTCATACACTTTTGTAAGGGCTTCCGTCTTGATCACGATACCGGAGCTGACCAAATCCTCGCGGTATGAATCTGCTGCCGTCGTCTCCACGGGCATTCGAATATCCTCGCTTGTTCAGATCCGTCAGCTCTGCTGGTCGTCCTGCTTCTTGGGAGCGGAGTTGTCTACTTTAATGCTAGCTTCCGGCTTCAGCGTTCTCAGCGCTTTGTAGCTGCCTACAACGATCTCATCGCCGACTTGCAAACCCTTCGTGACTTCAATATTGGTCACGCCGGTGATTCCGGTTTCCACCGGCCGGAAGATTGCTTTCTTGCCGTTGACGACGAAGACGCCTTGAATCTCTTCCTTCTTGGGATCGCCGGCCGCTGCCGGAGCGGGCGCTGCGAGCGTAACCCCAGAACCGCCTTGACTCTTTGCATTCTTGGCCGCTTCCTCGAGATCCTTTCGTGTGCGCACCGCCAGCGCCTGAATCGGAATGGCAATTACACTTTTCTTCTCGGCGGTTTTGATCTTTGCCGTCGTTGAAAGCCCGGGCCGCAAATTGCTCGGCGGACTGTCGAGTCTCACAACCACCTTGAAGTCCTTAGCTTCCTGCGTGCTCGTGGTGGACTGCGTCGTGGCCAGCCCGGAGCTCCGCAGCGTCGCCTGCGAACCGATCTCCGTGACTTTGCCTTTGAATACTTTCCCAGGCACCGCGTCGATGGTTACGTCGGCATCTTGACCGAGCTTCACGCTCACGATGTCCGTTTCGTCAACTTTTACTTCAGCGGTTACGACCGACATATCCGATAGCGTCATCAAAAAACTGCCGTTGGAATTCTGAATCCCCGGAACGACATAGTCGCCAACGCGCTCCGGCAAGTAACTCACGATTCCGTCGATGGGCGAGGTATACGTGGTCTTCGACAATACGTCTTTTGTCCGTACCAGCATCGCCTGGTTCTGATTAACCTGCGACCTGGTCTGGTCCAGTTGCGCTTTCAGCGACTGCACCTTCGCGCGAGCCGAATCCACCGCGGCCGCCGCAGAGTCATAGGTGGATTTTCGCTGATCGAAATCTTGCTTCGGTATCAGTCCATCCTTGAAGAGTCCTTGTCCGCGCTCCCAATCGAGCTTGGCCTTTTGCATGTTTGCCTGCTGAGAAACCAGGTCTGCCTGAGCCGCATCGTAACTTGCGTCAGCCGCCTGCACGCCGGATTCGGCTGAATGGATTGCAGCCGACTGCGCCTGTACGTCCGCGCTCGCCTGTACGTTTTCCTGGAGCAACAACTTGTCGCCCTTCTTGATATGGTCGCCTTCTTTCACAAGGATGGCGGTGATCCTGCCGAATCCCTGCGCCGTCACGTTCGTATAAGTGGTCGGTTTGATTTCTCCAGAGGCCGTCACGAGCGAAACCAATTCGTCTTGATTTGCCACCTTTGCCGTCTGGACCGTCACCACACCCTTGTTCGCCTGGTGGAGACTGAACAGCACAATCCCTATCAACACCCCGGCCACGACCACTCCGATGACTGCCTTTTTCCACGTCTTCATTTGAATCCTCTTTAATCCACTCTCAAAAGCGCGCCCCAACCGTGCCCGGGGCAGACCATCCAAGAAGGGACACGGTTGCGTTGCTTTTCGCCCGTCCTCTACCTTACATACGCCCGTATAGGTCGAAATGTTTCGCGAGAGGATACAGCGTACTTCGCGGTATGGGCTTCCCGCCAGGGCCACCACGAGCCCTACTGACGGGGTAACTCGGCCTAACTTCGGCAACTCAGGCGCGAATCTCCTCCCTATTCTAGATTCAAACCAGCCTAAAGGGAAGAAATCCTCGCTGCTTGCTCGAACTCCCGGAAACGTACCGACCTACCTATTATGACGACTGCCAGCACAATTTGTTACAGGGTGGCGGCCGGTCTTGGGGCACATTGCCCGTTTGTCCTAATTGGTTTGATGCTATACTTTTTGTCATTCGACAGGTGGACTTCTCTGCCGTCAAACGCAGCGAGGTTTCCGCTCAAAAAACCGCGGAGAGGTGGCAGAGCGGCTGAATGCGGCGGTTTGCTAAACCGTTGTAGGGGCCAAAACTCCTACCGGGGGTTCGAATCCCCCCCTCTCCGCCAGAATTCAGACACTATATTAGTTCATAGTGCTATTCAGAATTGACGCCGAGGCGATTTGCCTGCATCGCTTGCGAGAGCGAGGCGCTTTCACCAGCCATGTGGGGACGCACTCGCGCCAGGCAGAGTTGCAGTCGCACGGGCGAAGGAATCCGCAAAAGCATACGCATCAACGTGGACGTGTTGGAGTAGGTTCCCGGTCCTCATGTATCTCAAAATTTGCCGGCGGCGTCACGCCAAGGAGGTATTCGACGAAGTAATCCCGTCGCCGGCGGACAAGATACAAGTTCCCGCCCTCCCCGTGGTACATGTTCGGAACGATCAGCATGTCAAAATCTTTGTTGGTCTTCATCAAGGCATCGGCAAACCGCATCGTCTCCACCACATGAACGTCGTCGTCAACGTCGCCATGGATGATCAATAGATGTCCCTTCAGCCGGGTCACAAACTCCAACCTGAGTCTGACCAGACTCAAATATGCCAAAAGCGCCCAAGCGTTCCAGGGTCATTTCAAAATCTAAATGAATGGTAGCGAAAACCCAAGAACAAGTCGCAGGACCGAGAGGAAAAAGTGATTGCTCTCGGGCCGGATTATGTATATTGTATGCAAGACGTGATGTCAATATGAATTAAAAGATTTGTGCGGCCCGCTCTCCCCGCCTTTTCGTTTTGCGGGAGCTGCTTATTCATTGAAGTATATCGGCTACATTCATAGGCAATCTAAGCGGCGAATATGCCAAGTTGCGCCGAGTGATTTTGCAAAAATCAGACGTTACTAAAAGCCTACGTACTGTCGGTCTTTCGAGGGCGAGGCGAATAGCAATCCTGAATCCGGAAGGGTCGAGGAATCCCCATTTCCATGTTTGAACGACTGCAGCGTGTTCACATAGTTGATTCACACACGGGAGGCGAGCCGACGCGCATCATCGTCTCTGGAGGGCCGGCGCTGCCTTGCAAAGATATGGCATTGTGTCTCGGCCAGTTTCGAAACGGCCACGATTTCTTGCGGCGCGCGCTCGTGAACGAGCCTCGCGGCTCGGAAGTTGTCGTCGGGGCGCTGCTCTGCGAGCCCGTGAAACCTGGAAGCGCCGCGGGAGTCATCTACTTTAATAATGTCGGCTACCTGGGGATGTGCGTGCATGGCACCATCGGGCTGGTAGCCACCCTTTCGTATCTGGGGCGAATTGGCATCGGCGAACACAAGATCGACACTCCAGTAGGCACAGTTTCGGCCACACTGCTGGAAACGGGCGAAGTCTCCGTCGCAAACGTTCCGAGCCAGCGAACCGAGAAATGCGTCGCGGTTCACGTACCGGGGTATGGAACGGTACGCGGCGACGTGGCCTGGGGGGGAAATTGGTTTTTCCTCGTCAACGACCATTCCTTCGATCTACTGATCGGCAACATCGATGAACTGACACAATTTACTTGGGCGATCCGCCAGGCCCTCGAGAAGAAGGGAATTAAGGGCGCGGACGGAAAAGAGATTGATCACATCGAGCTCTTCAGTCCTTCCCAGATTCCGGGTGTCAACAGCAAGAATTTTGTGCTTTGCCCTGGAAAAGCATACGACCGTTCGCCATGCGGTACAGGCACGAGCGCCAAGCTTGCTTGTCTCTACGCAGATGGCAAGCTCAACCCGGGCGAGGTTTGGCGGCAAGAAAGTATTGTTGGGAGTGTGTTCGAGGGGCAGGTCCGCATCGAAAACGGGGAAATCATTCCCGTCATCAAGGGCTCTGCGTTCATCACTTCTGACGCGGATTTCATTTTTGATCCGTGTGATCCGTTCCGTTACGGCATTCAAGAATGATGCGTGCAACCGATGTTTTGATCGTTGGCGCGGGAATCGTGGGTGCCGCGTGCGCTTTTGAACTTGCTCGTGCCGGATTGCGCGTGGCCGTCGTGGAAGAGCGATTCACTTCGGCGGGGGCAACCGGCGCTTCGATGGGCCACCTCGTGGTGATGGACGATTCGGAAGCGCAGTTCTCTTTGACCCGTTATTCTCAGGTTCTGTGGGAAGAAATCCACGAGGAGTTGCCGCCTTACGTCGAATTCGAAAGATGTGGAACTATTTGGGTTGCCGCGGATGAAGAAGAACTGGCGGAAGTCCGCCGAAAGTGCGCCTACTATCATGACCGTGGAGTTCACGCCGAAATCCTCGATCCTCAAGCTTTGCACCAGGCCGAGCCACAACTACGCATGCCCCTTGCGGGCGGTCTACTAGTAGAAGATGATTCCGTCATCTATCCTCCGGCAGCTGCCACCTTTCTGCTGCAAAGAGCGATCGAGTTGGGCGCTTTGCTGCACGTAGGTAAACCGGTGGTATCACTGTCCAAAGGGAGCGCCCGCCTGGCGGACGGCACCACCTTCAGCGCTGGACGACTGATCAATGCTGCCGGCCAATTCGCTCCCAGGTTAACTCCGGGCGTTCAGGTCAAACCACGGAAGGGGCATCTTGTTATCACCGACCGTTATCCAGGCACGGTTCACCATCAACTCGTTGAGCTTGGCTACCTCAAGTCGGCGCACTCACTCACAAGCGATTCCGTCGCTTTTAATGTCCAGCCCCGCAAGACCGGCCAGCTACTCATCGGTTCGTCGCGGCAGTACGATGTTGCGCACGATGAGGTTGAACCAGACATTGTCTCGCGGATGCTGGAGCGCTCATTTGAATACCTGCCGGCCTTGTCTGCATTTTCCGGCATTCGGGTGTGGACTGGTTTTCGTCCCGCTACTCCAGACAAGCTGCCGCTGATCGGTCCATGGCTCGAGGATCCGACTCTTTACATCGCGACCGGGCATGAAGGGCTGGGAATTACGACTTCCTTGGCCACGGGCAAGCTGATTTGCGCGCAGCTTCTCGGTCAGACTCCCGCGATTCCGGCCGAGCCCTATTTGCCGTCGAGACAAATGGCGAACGCCGCAAAAGTCGAAACAAATGTCTGAAACTCTCACAGTTCGTGTGAACGGCACGCCGGTAATTGTCCCTGCTGGATCTGCTGTGGCTGTCGCTGTGCTTCTCTCGAGCGGTACTTCCCGAACGTCGGTCTCAGGCCAGCCTCGCGCTCCGCTTTGTGGTATGGGTACTTGCTTCGAATGCCGCGTGGAAATTAACGGCCAACCCCACCGTCGGAGTTGCCAGGTCCTGTGTGAAGAAAATATGGAAATCAACGCCCATGGATAGTAGCTCTCATAGGAACTTTGACGTCGCGGTGATCGGCGCCGGCCCTGCGGGAATTGCCGCCGCGGTAACGGCCGCCGAGTCCGGTGCCAGCGTTGCGCTCCTGGATGACAACCCCGCACCCGGCGGCCAGATCTGGCGCGGCAGCGCGAGCGGATCGCATCACTCGGAGTCGACGCGCTGGCTCGAAAGGCTCTCGAGGTCAAACGTCACCTTGATAGCCGGCACACGCGTTTTCCACGCTCACGACGGCCGCCTGGAAGCAGAGTCGGACGATTCTCTTTGGCAGATACACTACAGTAAGTTGATCCTTGCGACCGGAGCACGCGAACTTTTTCT
>Ga0070708_100001125_pt1 | contig 20476 bp, 17 predicted proteins | sample KBSK5503metaG_FD_65469 | JGI IMG/M metagenome (GOLD analysis project Ga0070708, IMG submission 65469) | Corn, switchgrass and miscanthus rhizosphere microbial communities from Kellogg Biological Station, Michigan, USA - KBS K5-50-3 metaG | ecosystem: Host-associated > Plants > Roots >... | reverse complement strand
AGAAACGTGTACCACTGAAACGCCATGATGTCGCCGATCGACGCGCGGCCGGCGATGTTCAAGTATCCGCCGTACCACACGATCACGACGTTGACGCCGCTCAGCAGCAACCCCCACGACGTCCACAGAATGAGCTCGCGCCGATGCGCGAACAGCTCCTTGCGGAGCACGGTGTGCCGGCCACGAACGTAGTTGAGCAACTCCGCCACCTCGCGCCGGAACGCGCGGACGACACGAATGCCCGAGAACGTCTCGCCGACGCGTCCGTCGATCTCTTCCGCGTCCTTGCGCACCGAACGGTAGATCGGCCGCACCCGACGAGCCACTGTGAGGCTCACGAGCATCACGCCCGGAATGATCGCCAGGGCGGTCAGGGCGAGTCGCCAATTCAGGGATAGCAGCACGACGACCGCGATCATCAGGCGGATGATCGACACCGACGGCGATACGACGGCCATCTGCAGCAGGCCGGTCGTCGTCTCCACGTCGCCCGTGAGGCGGGACAGAATGCCGCCCGTCTTCATGTCCCACAGCTTCGGCAGCGGCAAATGCAGCAGCCGTTCGAACAGCGACCGGCGCAGCGACAACATGACGCGCGTGTTCAGCAAACGCTGACGGTAATCCTTGGCCGCGCCGATCAGGTTCGATCCGACGACGACGACGAGGAACGTCGCGCCGGCCAGTTGCAGTCGCGCCAAGCGGGACGCCGTATCCAAACGAACGTTGAGCAGGACTTTGTCGATGATGAATCGCATGAACAGCGGTTCGATCATCTCGAGGCCGGCGGCCGCCATCGCCAACAAGAGAACGACGGCGACGGCATTGCGATGAGGACGCAGCCAGCGGAGGTATTCACGAAGGCGCTCGCGTCGCTTGGCGGGATCCTTCTTCTCGGCCGTTGACGCGTCGTCGCCCGTGGTCGTCGGTTCGCCGATCTGCTTCTGCGCCTTATCTGCCTCGGTCTCGGAGTCGAGCCGACGATGCTTGTAATCCTGGACGAACCCGAGATAGCGTTGGCGCGACGAACGCTTATGATCGTGTTTCATTCTACAGCGAACATAGAGCAGCGTCACGACGATCGCGAACACGAGGGAGAGCAACGGAAGGCTCCACGAGCATCCATCGGGTGCCCGCCCCGGCGCCAGCGGGTGATTCGCGAGTAGCCACGGGTTCACCGCGCCTTCTCTGATCGGCGAGACGACGCAGGCCACGGCGTGAATCACCAGAACATAGAGCGAGTAATAAAAGAACGGCACTAGCCACGGTTCCGCCTGTCCCTGGGGCCCGCGGATTGCAGCGATCGCGTGGCGTTGCCGCACCACCATCAGTCGTGTGCCGCCGCGAGGGAGTGATGACATTCCGCCATCGACGTTCTGCCCAGCCTCAAGCCGGGCCAGTGCTCACGCTCGCGGTGCTCGCCGTCTCAGTCGTACCACCGATTCTTGCACAGTCTGATCTTCCGCGTTTCGAGCGCGCCGAATGCCCCGTGAACGGCGCATGGGCGGGCGACGCGCGACGCGAGTGCGGTTGGCTCACGGTACAGGAATCGCGCGACAGTCGGAGTTCGAGTACGGCGCGCCTCGCGGTGGAGATCTTTCGCGCGCGGGCGCCAAACGGCATGCCTCCACTCGTGATGCTCCACGGCGGACCCGGTGGTGCCGGTGGGATTCGAATCTATTCTCCCTTTGTCGCGACCGGCCCGTTCGCTCAGCATCGCGACGTCGTGATCTACGATCAGCGCGGTGCGGGTTTCTCCCAACCGAAGCTGTGCCCCACCTACGAGGCCGTCGCGGACAGCGCGCGCAATCTTGGGACGAAAGCCGAGAAGGATCAGCGTTGGGCGCAAGGGCGTCTCGCGTGCCTCGCCGAGCTCCGCGCCAAAGCGATTGATCCGCTGGCGTATAACACCGCAGCGAGTGCCGCCGATTTGATCGATCTACGTGGCACTCTGGGCTACGCGTCCTGGGACATCTTCAGCGAATCGTACGGCGCGCGTCTCGCCCAGGAGGCGATGGTCCGCGACGGTCCCGCGATTCGCAGTGTCGTGCTCGCAAGCTCTGTCTCGCGCAGTCCGATGAGAGAACTGGAAGCTGCTGTCTCCGAGCAGCGAGCCTTTGAGCACCTGTTCGCGGCATGCTCGGCACAGCGCACATGCCACGAGGCGTTTCCCGTGGTCGAGCAAGACTTCTATGCCGACTACGAGCAGCTGAATGACTCACCCCTCGCGGTATCGATCGAGCGCCCAGGTCACGCTGCGGACACGGTGTGGCTCGATGGTACGCGCCTGGTGAACGACATTCGGAACCGTCTCTTCCCGCGCGCGCCGGCGAATGTCGCGCGCGTTCCGCTGCTCCTGCATGAGCTACGCGCCGGCGATCGAACGCGAGCGGCGCGTGCAATAGTTGGCGATGGCGCTCTCGGGCCGGGAGCCGACACGATGGGTGAGCGTGCCTTGCGCGAAATCACGATCTGTTACGACTCGTATAGCGCGACTGACCAAGCGTCATTGGACTCCGTCAACGCGCTGGTGCGCCCGCCGTTCCGGAAACCTTCGGACCACGACTGCGAGCAATGGTTGCCGCGATTTGGTGACCCTGCGACGCGCACGCCGGTTCGCAGTGACATCCCGACACTGATCATCACGGGCTACTTCGACGACAGGACGCCGATCGAACAGGGTCGCCGAATCGCGGCAACGCTCAGCCGAGCCTACGTCTTCGAGTTTCCGAACGAAGGCCACGGCGCCAGGCCGACCGGCTGTTACGTTTCTATGCTCACACAATTCTTCGAGGATCCGTCGCGGAGACCCGACGCGTCCTGCATCGCGGCGATCGCCCCCATCGCCTTCATGACGTCGTGGGAATCGAGGAACGAGCGTCCCTGATTCATCACGATTACGTCGTCGATCTGACGGTTCTCGAGGAGATTGAGGACCTGCTGCCCATCATCACGGATCGTGTCGAGGCGCGACGGTCGGCAGCGACGCGGTCCTGTCGCTACATCATCCGCCTCGCCGCGACGAAGTACGCCACGAACCACTCGCCGCCCGCATTGAGATCCGTATAGCCCACACTTCCGAGAGAGCTCGACGCGTGAAGGATGACCCCATCGCCCGCGTAGATCGCGACGTGCGAGATCGATTCGCCCGGCTCGGCGAAGAACATGAGATCGCCGGGGCGCAACACACGAAAGTCCGGCGCGACGCCCGCTCCCACGCGCACCTGTTCGCGCGCGGTTCTCGGCAACGTGACGCCGGACTTCGCGAACACGTATTTCGTGAACCCGGAGCAGTCGAAGCCTTCGCGCGGCGTGCTGCCGCCCCACACGTACTTGACGCCGGCGTATGAGTCTCCGGTGCGCAGCACCCGAACTGCGGCGGGCGAGGGCGGTGGGGAGTTCGGGATTCGCCGGCGCGAGGGAGTCGTTCGATCGGAGCCCGTCGTCGTTGTAGACGACGGGAGGCTCGCGATGACGGTCGCGAGAACCGATTCGGGCGATACGCCGAGGCTCGCCGACGTGCAGCCGGCGATCGACAAGAGAGATACTGCGGCGATCGCGCCGACTCGAGTAGGCGAGGGCGTGATCATGCAGACGGCGAACGCAGATTTGGCGCCGAGCCATCACCGATCGAAAAGCGATTGTCACGCAATGTGTTAGCCGAACGTCGCCGTGAATCCGAGCCCGTCCGGCGTCCGACGACAAAGACAAAGCAGTGTCGCAAACGAGGACACATCGCGGCCGGCCGCGATCCCTCGCCCGATCGACCGCCTACGCTAATCCGGAGATTGCCGCGACGCCAACAAGCGAAGCGTCGCGGGATCGCGTTCGCCGGAGTAGAACTTGTCGAGGACTCGCTCGAACACGGACCCTGGCGGAGAGACGTGCGCGAACAGGGTCGCACACGATCTCAGTTTCAAATCGTCTGGAGATCCAAGGATGGCCGTGGCCGATTTTCCGTCGATGGCCAGGAGCGCTTGGGCGCACTGCGTCAGCCGCGGCCCCAGAACGGGGTGCGCGAGATACGCGCGTGCTTCGTCTCTACTCTTGATCGAGTAGAACCTCGAAATCGGAGTCGATCCGAGACCGTCGAGCTGCGGGAAGATGAACCACATCCAATGTGACTCCTTTCGTCCGCGCTCGAGCTCCGACAATGCCTGCTCGTAGTTCTCTTCGTGCGCGCGGACGAAGCGGTTCAAGTCGTACGGGTCGGTCATGTCGTCAGGTGCTCAGCCGGAGAAGCCGGGCGACCTGTTCCCGTCGCCGACGACTGACCGGCACGCGTGTTCCGTCGCGCAGCACGATGACCGTCTCGCCACTCGAGTCGCTCGCGGCGCGTAGCTCGCGGACGCGATCGATGTTGACGATCGCCGAGCGATGCGCGCGAACGAATCGCGCCGCGTCGAGCCGTTGTTCCAACGACGCGAGTGACTCGCGGATGAGATGACGACGACCGCGCGCGTGAATCGCCGCGTAATAGTCGTCGGCTTCGATCCAATCGATCTCGCTGGTGTCGAGTACCACGTCGCCCGTCGACGTCGGAACGAGCAACCGCTGCTTGGGCGCGCCGGTTGCGTCGCTCGCCCGTTCATGCATCGCCAAAAGCGCCGCTAGCTTCTCCGACCGCGCGACCGCTTCGACAGAGCGCATTCGCTCGCGTGTGCGCTCGAGTGCTTGAGCGAAGCGCGCCTCCTCGACCGGTTTCACGAGATAATCGAGCGCGTTTGCGTCGAAAGCGCGAACCGCGAAGTCGTCGTGGGCCGTCACAAAGATCACGGCCGGCATCTGCTCGACGCCGAGCTCGCGCAGCACACCGAACCCGTCCAGCTCCGGCATCTGTACGTCGAGGAACAGCAGATCGGGATGCAGCGCGCGGACGGCGCGTGCGGTCTCGATTCCATTTCGCGCCTCGGCGACGACCGTCACGTCGTGGTGCGGCGTGAGCAACTGGCGAATGCCTCGACGAGCGAGGGGCTCGTCGTCGGCGATCACGGCGCGGATGTCGTCCGGTCGGTCACTCATATGGAGCTCGCCGCAACGGAAACCGCACCGTCGCGATCGTACCGCCGCCCTCGGCCTGGACAATCTCGAGTCGTCCCGCGCTGCCGAACAACGTCTCCAGTCGCGCCCGCGTATTCGCGAGTCCGACCCCCGCGTCGCCGTCAGAGGCGCGATATCCGGGTCCGTCATCGCGAACACTCAGGACGATGTCACTGCCCTCGCCACGTGCCGCGACCTCGATGGTTCCTGCCTCGCTCCGTTTCGCCACGCCGTGACGGACCGCGTTCTCGACGAGCGGCTGCAAGATGAATTCCGGCACGAGCGCGTCACGCACGGCCTCGTCGATCGACCATTGAACTTTGAGTCGATCGGAAAAGCGCACCTGTTCGATTGACAGGTATTGCTCGATGAAGCGGAGCTCCTCATTGAGAGAAATCTCTTGTCGCTTCTCGCCATGAAGCACCTGGCGTAACACGCCGCCCAGCAGCTCGAGCATCCGCGATGCGTCGCGGGTGTTCTGGTCGCGCACGAGCACGCCGATGGCATTGAGGCTATTGAACAGAAAGTGTGGATTGAGCTGCATCCGCAGCGCGCCGAGCTTTGCCTCGGCGAGTTGCGCCGCGAGACGCGCCTGTTGGGCTTCGCGCTCGCGGGCCTCGAGAAAATACGTAAACGCGTAGACGCATCCGAGGACGGTGAAGTACATGAACACCGACCACGGCAAGCTCGTGAGCACCCAACTCAGGTACGCTCTCGGCAGCGGGCCGTCCGCCGGATAGCTGTTAAGCAATAAGCCGAGCGCGATTCCGAGGCTGGCCCACCCGACGCAGAGCGCGAGCGCGCCGGCGACATGCGCGGCGAGAATCCGGCCGATCTTGTCGCGGCGCAGGGGAAATCGGCGAGCCAGCAGGTACGTGATCGGAGTCAGCGCGCCGAGGAAGAGCCATTCGGTACCGGCGAACACGACTTGGCCCCACGGAACGTGCCCATTCCCCCCGAGCCGTCCTTTCATGTACGTCTGGAACGCGTCGAGTACCGCGGGTACGACGCATGCGGCGGCAATGAGTCGCGGGACTGACCACCGTCTTGGCGGCGCGGCTTCTACGTAGGTCGCCACGAATCGTCGCGGATCATCGGTGTTCCGATTCGAGAATTACCGGCTCGGCTTTGTCTTGCGCCGAAGAAACAAGCAGGCACTCGCGGGCGTCGGCAAGTCGCCGCCGCCCGATGGGTTTCTTGACGGCCGCGAATTTCCGAGCGAGACTGATGACGCGGAGGATCATTTCATGAGACGACACGTTGCCGTTTGCGCGGTCGTGGCGATGGTTTCGCTCGGCGCAGCTCCAGTTCGCGCGCAATCTCGCGCACAGCAGGGGACCACGATTCAGGAGCGACTCGGCTATCCTGCGAATTCGCGCCTGCTCATTCTCCACGCCGACGACCTAGGTATGTCGCACTCGGTCAACCGCGCGATCTTCGAGGCACTCGAGCACGGCTGGGTCACGTCGGCGAGTATCCTCGTCCCGTGTCCGTGGTTCGCCGAAGTGGCGCAGTGGGCCAAGGCGCATCAGGACGCGGACCTCGGAATCCACCTCGCCTTGAACAGCGAGTGGACGACGTTTCGCTGGGGTCCGGTCAGTGGTCGCGACGCCGTGCCGTCGCTCCTCGACGCGCAGGGCTACCTCCCGCTGGAGACGGACGCAGTCTCAAAGCGTGCGAAACCGCAGGAGGTCGAACGGGAGCTGCGTGCGCAGATTGATTTCGCTCGCGCCTCCGGAGTGAAGATCACGCACCTCGACTCACACATGGCCGCGCTGTTTCAGACGGAGCCGCTCTACGACGTCTATCATCGTCTCGGACAATCGTACGATCTGCCGCAGCTCATCGAGCGCGTCGGCGCCCGCGGCGGCGAGCAGGCGCCTCCGTGGGCCGTGCGGGCGCGCGTCGACGCGCTCGTGGATCGGGTGGTCAGTATGGCGCCGAACGTCGCGGCGAATCAGTGGTTCGATGCGTATAAGAAGATGCTGACACCGCTGCCGCCGGGTGTGTACGAACTGATCGTGCATCTCGGCCATGATGACGACGAGATGCGTGGCGCAACGTCCGATCATCCGAACTGGGGCGCGGCGTGGCGACAGTCGGACCTCGATTTAATGAAGAGCGCCGCGTTTCAGGATTTCCTCAAACAGCAGCAGTTCCACCTGATCACGTGGCGTGAGCTGGGAAAGGCGCGAGCAAAAACCGCGTCGCACTGACGCGTCGGTGGTGTTGCGTGCGGTTTGAGAAAGCCGATGGAATGGGCTTGTTGGCGCTCATTGTCCAACAGCTTATCGACGTCAGGCTCACCCATCCTCTCGCACATTAGACGACATCGCCTCGCCGTATAACGTGCCAGCTCGTCTCGAAAACGCAGAGCGCTTCCGCGGAGGTATATAGAGTCCGACGTTTCCGGAGCCCGCTGTTCATAGGCCACCGCCGCTGTAGGTTCTCACCTGAACTTTCCGCGATCTCTCCCCCGACGCGTGGTGGTCGTGCATGAATGTCGCGAACAAGGGCCTCTACGTCGTGATGGGAGTTTCCGGCTCCGGCAAGAGTCTCATCGGCGCGACGTTTGCTCGTGCGCTCGACGTCGACTTCGTCGAGGGCGATGAGTATCACCCCGCCCAAAACGTCGCGCGTATGGCAGCGGGCATTCCACTCACAGACGACGACCGCCTTCCGTGGCTTCGCGCGCTCGCCAGGCGCATCCGCGACGCGAAGAACGCCGGCGCGGGACTCGTCGTCGCCTGCTCCGCGCTCAAACGATCGTACCGCGACATCCTTCGACATGAATCGGGCGCGCCGGAGCTGCAGTTCGTGTTTCTGCGTGGTCCGCGCGCGCTGATCGCTGAACGCCTCCCCGGCCGAGGCGGACACTTCATGCCGCCTACCTTGCTCGACAGTCAGTTCGCGACGCTCGAGGAGCCGTCACGCGACGAACACGCGTGGGTGGCTAACATCAACGACTCGCCGGAAGATCTTGTCGCCGCACTCGTGGCCCGCGCCTCGACATGAGTCCTGACACTCGGCTGCTTCTCTACGCGTTCGCCGCAGTGGGCACGCTCATCGTGCTCATCGCGCGATTCAAGCTGCACCCGTTCATCGCGCTGGTCAGTGTGTCACTCGGCTTGGGGCTGATCGCCGGGATGCCGCTGGGCACGGTCGTCAAGGCGTTCCAGGATGGCGTCGGCAACGTGCTCGGGTTCATTGCAATCGTCCTGGGACTCGGCACGATGCTGGGTAAAATGATGGCCGAGTCAGGCGCCGCGACTCGGATCGCGATCACGTTGATCGGCCTATTTGGCGAACGGCGTGTGCACTGGGCCATCATGGTCGTTGCCTTCATCGTCGGCATCCCCGTCTTTTTTCAGGTCGGCTTCGTCCTTCTCGTTCCGCTCGTGTTCACAATCGCGCGCCGCACTGGGATGTCGCTCATCAAGATCGGAATCCCGCTCGTGGCTGGACTGTCGGTGGTGCACGGGATGCTGCCGCCGCATCCAGCCGCCATGCTCGCAGTGGGTGCGTACAACGCTGACGTGGGGCGCACGATTCTGTATGGGCTGGTAGTCGGTCTCCCCACGGCCGCGCTGGCGGGGCCGATCTTCGCGACGTGGATCTCGCCGCGCATCGCGGCACCATTAGAGAATCCTCTTGCGGCGCAGCTGCAAGGCACCTCGAATGTCGACGACGCCCCCGGTTTCGGGATCTCCGTGTTCACGGTGTTGATACCCGTAATCCTCATGCTCCTCGCCAGCGCGGCCGACGTCGCGCTCGACTCGGCGAGCCCGCTGCGCGCCACACTCCATTTCGTCGGACAGCCGTTGGTGGCGCTTCTTCTCGCGCTCCTGATCTCGTTCTGGTCGCTGCGTGCCGGCCCCGCTGGGCGCTTCACGGCAGAGCAGGTTCGCGCCTTCTGCAACGACTGTCTCGCGCCAACCGCGGTCATCCTCTTGGTGATCGGCGCCGGAGGCGGCTTCAATCAGGTGCTCGTGCAGAGCGGCGTTGGCCGCGCAGTTGCCGACGTGGCGCGCGGTTCTGCCGCGTCGCCGCTTTTGCTCGCCTGGATCATCGCGGCGCTCATCCGCGTGGCGACGGGATCGGCCACAGTGGCGATGACCACCGCGGCCGGCATCGTTGCACCGATCGCCGTCGCGACGCCCGGCTCACACCCCGAGCTGCTGGTGCTCGCGACAGGCGCCGGTTCCCTCGTGCTCTCGCACGTGAACGATTCCGGATTCTGGCTGATCAAGGAATTCTTCAACATGACTGTCTCCGACACATTGAAGACATGGACCGTGGCGGAAACCATCATTGGCGTCGCGGGACTCGGATTCACCATGCTTCTCAGCCTCGTGCTCTGATCCACGCAGTCCGGAGAATGATATGACGACAGAGAGACGCAGCAGCTGGCGTGCTTGGACCATCACGGCGTTCGTGGTCCTGGGAACGGGAATGGCGTTCACGCCACAGCGCACCACACAGTCGACAGGATGGATCGACGCGACGGCGACGCTCGATCCCGCGACCACGCCGGTCTACGAGGGCAACGCCCCCCTGCGATTCGAGTTCGTGATGGACATGCGCAAAGGTGACGCGCTGACGCTATCGGCATACTCGCTGGGGGCGCACAGCGGAACGCACATCGACGCGCCGATGCACTTCCTGTCGGGCGGCGCATCGATCGACAAATTGCCGCTCGAGACAATGATCGGACCGGCGCGAGTGGTCGACATTGCCGACAACGTGCAAGCGATCGACGCCGCGGAGCTCGCACGACACAATTGGAAGGGCGCCGCGCGAGTCCTGTTTCGCACGCGGAGCTCGCGACGAGGCTGGATGTCGTCGCCCATCTTTCATCATGACTTCGCCTACATCGCCCCCGACGCGGCGCAGCTGCTCGCCGACGCGGGCGTGCAACTGGTTGGCATCGACTACCTCTCGGCCGAGCAGTTCGGCGCGCCGGCGCCACGAACACATCGGATTCTGCTCAGCAAGGGAATTCCGATCGTCGAGGGATTAGCGCTCGAAGCGATCAGCGCGGGAGACTACGATTTGATCGTGCTACCGATGAAGGTCGCGGGGCACGAAGGCGCGCCGGCGCGAGCGTTGCTCCGGAGACGAGCCCCGTAGCAACGGATTGACGCGAATCGTCAGAGCGGAGGATCAGCTTTTCCGGGGTGCTTCGTCTTGATGACGATGACGCCATTGGCCCCACGGATCCCGTAGATCCCAATATCCTCCGGGTTCTTCAACACCTCGATCGATTCGATGTCATACGGATTCACGCCGGAGAGCGCACCGCCGGGTCCCGAGCGAACCGGGACGCCGTTAATCACGAACAGCGGTTCGTTGCTGCTCATGAACGACGAGACACCCCGAATCCGAAGGGAGATGCCGCCGTCGGCCGCGCGCGTGACCAAGACGCCCGCGGCCTTCGCTTGAAGCAGGTCCTCGATTGGGTGGTTGCCGCCGTGTTCGATGTCCTCCGCCGTCACCGTCGGCCCGCCAGGGGGCTCGCGTCGTGCGGTGCCGGAGGCACAACCGGCCGCGAGCCCGATGATGACGACGGACAGCGCGGCACGCGGTAAAGAGGAAGTCATGGGAGCTGCGGCCCGAACCGCTCGTAAGAAAGAGGAACATGCGTCGGGCGGGCTGTCCGGCGCTTATGCTTGAACACTGCGCACTGTGAGCGCGCACGGCAAGTCCGCCCGTCGGTTGGGCGATACCAGCAGCATATCCTTCGTTTCGCTCAGGATGACACGGCGTTTTGCCACGTCCAGTGCTAGGGAATTGCCGAGTTGCTCACGAACGCTAGTCGCTTCCCGTCCGGCGACCATGACGGAACGTTGATCGTTCCCTGGCCACCATACACGTAGGCGATGACCCGCGCCGGTCCGCCGCTGATCGGCATCAATCGAAGCAGAACGTGCTTGTAGAACGGATGATCGTCCGCCGCGACCGTTGGCGGAAATGCGATGTACGCGATCCATTTGCCATCGGGAGAGATGTGCGGGAACCAGTTGTTGAACCCATCGTTCGTGATCTGCTGTTGTGCCTTCCCGTCAGGTCGCATCCGCCAAACCTGCATTCGCCCGCTGCGTGACGAGTTGAAATAGATGTACGCGCCATCGGGTGTGAACTCCGGCCCGTCGTCCAGTCCCGGCGCCGACGTGAGACGGATCTCGTCGCCACCGGAGACAGGCACTTTATAGATGTCGAATTCACCGCTTCGCTGGCCTGTGTACACGAGCCACCGGCCGTCGGGCGACCAGCCATGCAGGTATGATGGCCCTTTCGCCGTGACGCGCGTTGGCGCGCCGCCTGTTGCCGGCAGCGTGTAGACGATCGACGCGCCGCTGTCCTCGGCGGCATGGTGGCTGATGCCCAGCATGCGGCCATCGAATGATAGGACGTGGTCGTTGTTGTTGCGCGTCGCGAAACCCGTGTTGATCGCCTCGGCCGAGCGCGATGCCAGATCGAAGTGGTACAGGCGGCCCTCTTGGGAGTAAATCAGCGCGCTGCCGTCACGCGTCCAGTTGGGCGCCTGAAATGATCCGCGGTACTCGTGCACGATGGTCGCGTTGCCGGTCGCGACGTCGAGAATCTCGAGATTGCTGCCGAGGTAATCACGATAGGGGACGAAGTCCCGCGTGGCCGGTGTCGCGATTCGCACATTGCTGAACGCAGCCCGCTCGACGACGGTGTCGTTGTGTGCGCACACGAACAGCCCGACATACACGGTGTCCGGCAGCGACACCCCGGTGAGATCTTGCGTGACGAGCGTGTCGCCGAATTGAGCGACTGACATGATGTAGATGTTATCGCGCCGCTCGAGCTGGATTACCGCGTCGGCATCCAGCAGGCTGTCGCGTGATTTGACTTCCTCCGTGGTCGCACCCGTTGTCCGACGGAACTGGAGCGACGCCAGGCCATTGCCATGCAGCGCCGCGGTCACGTGCGCGCTGTTGGTTGCGAGCGACGGGCGAATGGTCCACCCGATCTTTCGGTGCGCCTCGACTCCCGGGCCCATGAAGCGGGCGCGCGTGGAGAGGATGAAGTTGCCGGTCATCCGCTTCCACACAAATTGAAAGTCGTCATGAACGTCCCACATGTTCCGACCCGAGCCAGCGAGCATGTAGTGTTGAGGCTGCGGGTCGTATGACGCGGAACCTTGACGTGCGCTGCCGACGTTCGCTTGCGCATCGAAGATTCCGACCGGCGTCTGGCCGCTAGCAACGGCGCTCAGCGAGGCGACGCTCAGCAGACACGAAAGAGTGCGACGGACGGGAGACATGCGGTCGAGCCATCCGACGCTGCGGCGCGGCCACAGGGGTCGGTTAGTCATGATCCGCCTCGGATGTCGAGGGTGGAGCGGCCGAAGACGGCGCCTTCGGCGGCGAAACGTGTCATAACGGGCAACGCAAAATCGAGCAGTTCACGCGCACTGATGAGGTAACACTCGGCGTCGCCAACCTTTCCGCCTCGATTCGATGACGCAGCGAGACAGCTGTCGATGATTCTCGCGAAGAATTGATCCGGCCAGTTGGCGTGCACCCCGTCGCCCGCGGTGTTGAACTCCGCCATGTCGCGCCAGATGCGTGCGCCGTTCTCGGCCACCGGTACCTTGAACCGCGCGATCCGCTTGTCGGGGATGTCCACGACGTGCTCGGCATAATGAAGAAACGTCACCGCGTCGTGGTCGCAGCCGAGCAAGAGAATCTTCCCATTCAAACCCACAAATCGATCCAACGCCGAATCGCGACCGAACGCGTAATCCCACGGTTGTCGCGAGAAGAGATACTCGGCCTGTTTGCCCCAAGCGACGAATCGCGCGACATGATGGTTCACGCGTGACGCGGGATAGCTTCGCAGGAACTCCACGAGCGTTCCGTTGTCTCGATCGGCGCGTGCCGTCTCCGGATCGAATGGCGGGAGCTTCTCCAACACCTCCGCTTCTTCTTCAGGAGACAGATTGCCGCGGCCCACTTCGTCATAGTACCGGGGACAGCCGGCGTACATCAATAGCGTGCCGTCGGTTGTCAGCGCATCCTTGAGCGCGAGATGGATCTCGTCCGGACCGCCCGCAATTTCTCCGACAGCGCGCACCGACGCATGCACCATCACCACGTCGCCCGGCGCCACGCCGAGCGAGCGAAGATCAGCCGTGAGTTGGCGCCGAGAGTGCATCGTTCGCACGCGTTGATTCAGGTTCCCACTCGATCCGGTCGCCGACGTGAATGACGCCGTCAGCGATCACTTGCGCGAATACTCCGCCTCGCCATTCGGCACGCATGGCCGACTGAAGTCCGGGAAGCGCTTCTTCCATCCGTTCACACGGCGTCAGCTCGCCTCCGACCACCAGGCGCGCCGACCCAATCACCAGCACGCGGCCCCGCGTGTTCGCGAGACGCAGTCCGCTGACGAGAAGATTCGCGCGGCGGCGCGACGGGTCGGCCTTCGCGCCGATCTCTGCCTCGCAACGCTCCCACGCCTCTTGCTCGAGGAGCGTCACCTGCCGTCGCCGACTGCGATCGACGCTGCCCTCGAGCCCGCGACCGGCGATCAAGGTCGCCTCGCGTACTGCGTCCATCGGTCCACGATGCGCCCGCTTTATCCAAATGGCTTCGATTCGGCCAGAATCCTCGATCATCGGCACCGCAATGTTGCAGGGTCAGTGCCGGACCGCTCCCATTACTCGGTCGTCAATGCGATCAGCGGGTCGATGCGCGCCGCGCGTCGCGCCGGAATCACCGTGGCGGCGAGCGAGGCCAGGCTGATGATAGTGGTTGCGCCGGCAAGCGCCGTTGTGTCGAGCGCCGTAACACCGAATAATACTCGCTCGATCAGATGACCGACCGTCCAGGTTCCAACGAGGCCGATCGAAAGGCCCGTGACCAGCAAATACATCCCGCGCACGAGGAACCGGGAACCGATCTGTCGGGGTTGCGCGCCGAGCGCGATGCGCACACCAATCTCGCGCCGGCGCTGGGCAACGGCGTAACTGAGCACGCCATACGTGCCGATCGCGGCCAACATCAAGGCCACGGACGCGAAGATCATGGCGAGGAACGCCGGAGATCGCCGAGTGTCCAAACGGTCGGAGATGCGAGCCTCCATGGGTCGCACATCGGCGACCGCAAGATTGGGATCGAGTTGCCGCACGACCTTGACCACGGTCGTTCCGAAGAACGTCGGATCTTGGCGGAGGCGAGTGACGACGAAGATGTCTCCCTCGGCGCGCCACTGAAATGGAAAGTACACCGCGCCCTGCGCCGATGTCTCGGTAACGTCGGCCTGTTTCACCGCGCCAACCACGCCGACGATGGTGAAGGCGCGCGCGGCGCTGGTATCGTCGCCGGCCTGGAAGATCTGATGACCGACCGCGCTCGCGTGCGGCCAATAGCGTCGCGCGAAATTCTCATCGACGACACAAACGCGCTCCGGTCGTTGGGTGTCGTCGGATCCGATGATCCGGCCCTCGCGCAACGGTATCCGGAGCGCCGTGAAGTAATCGCCAGCCACGCCGTAGGTGTAATGTCCCTGCAGGGATTCGCCCGCACGAGGTACGTATCCGCGCACGCTGACGGCGCTCTTGATGTTATTTCCGCTGAGCGGAATGTTGGTGATCACACCGGCGGCGATCACGTCGGGCTGAACGCGCATCGCTCCGACGATTCGTTCGGAGAAAGCAACGAGCGATGGGACAGTTCGGTAGGTTGTCCAAGGCAGGCTGATTTCTCCGCTCAACACTCGATCCGCGCGAAAGCCCACCGGCGTCTGCATTGCCCGTCTGAGACTCAGCGCGAGCATAATCGATCCTGAGAACAGCACAAAAGCGAGCGCCACCTGCGCCACGATGAAGCCGTTGCGCAGGCGGGTCATGGCGCGCGACGCCGTACCGCCACGCGTCTCTGATTTCAGCGCCGCCGCAAGATCACCGCGCACATGCAGCCACGTGATGGGAAACGCGATCACAATTCCCAGGACAATCGCGGCCGCGAGCGTGATCCCCACAACACGTACGCTGAGCGCCACATCGGCCCCGAGTGGAAGTTGCTCGACGCCGAACACTCCAATGAGACGAACGCCAACCGCACCGACGACGACTCCCAGCAGTCCGCCGGCGACGGTGATGCAGAGCGTCTCGACGAGCATCTGGCTCAATACGTGGAGTCGCGTGGCGCCGATCGACTGGCGAATCATGAGCTCTTTGCCCCGCACGCTCGTGCGAATCGAGAGCAGGTTCGCGAGATTCACGGCGGCGATCAAGACGAGCAACAGCACCCCGGCCTGGAGCAACAGCAGCGTCGGTCGAATCGAGGCGACATGATCGCCATGCAGCGAGACGACAACGGTTTTGAATCCCGCGTCAGCGATCACCTTCGCCTCTGGATCGTCCTTCTCGAGCTCGGCGTTCTGCCTGTCGAGTTGCGCTCGGGCGTCGGCGATCGACGCACCCGGTCGCAACCGGGCGATCATCTCGGAGTTGCTTCCGGAATGTCGTTGTATCGAGCTTCGCTGCTCGGTACTCGACGCGAGCGGAAGAAACAGCGTCGCTTTGGACGAGAGAAATCGGAATCTGGATGGCAACACCCCAACGACTGTCTTCTGCACGCCGTCGATTCGCAAACTCCGTCCCACTACGCGCGGATCGCTGGTGAATCGATCACGCCAGAATTCGTTGGACAGGATGACGACGTCGCTCGCTCCGGCATCCATCTCTCGGTCAGCAAAGGCGCGGCCGCGTACGGGCGGAACGCCGAGTGTGGCGAAAAAGTCCGACGTGACACGCATGATATCCGCGCGCTCGCTGGTTCCCGCGTCGCCGACAGTTGCCGTACCATACCGATAGAGCGAGACGCCCGACAACGCCGCTATCCGGCCACGGCGCTCGTAGTAGTTCGCCACCGAGCTCCCGTCACGGTCGACGCCTGCGCGTGGATAGGTATTGAAGGTGGCGATCAGCCGGTCGGCGTTGAGGAATGGAAGCGGCCGCAGGAGCACGGAGTCGATGACCGCGAAGATCGCGAGGTTCGCGCCGAGCGACAGCGCGAGCGTGAGGAGTGCCGTGATCGTGAAACCCGGCGTGCGGACGAAGCCGCGAATGGCGATCTTGAGATCGCGTGCCGCGAGAACCGATGCGACGGCATTTTCCCATCCATAGTCGCGCACCTGTTCTCTGACGTTCGTCACGTTGCCAAGCTCGAGGCGAGCCGCCCGGCGCGCCTCATCGATCGACAAGCCGCGCGCGGCGTGAGCTGCGGTCGCCTGTTCGAGGTAGTGCTGGACTTCGTCGGCGACGTCGGCGTCGGCGGACTGCCGATCAATCAGAGCGTGCAGGCCGCGGACGAGCTGTCGCCAAGGTGACACGGATTAACTCGGATTGGGATGCTCGATCATACGCCGCCTACATCTTGTCTGTCAAGATGTGGCGTTCAAAGGCAAGGCAAGCTCGCCGACCCGGCGTGGTTAGCGCTCCATCACCGCCGCGAGAATTCGCTGGATCATTCCGTCCATCGACGATCCTTGATGCCAGTGCCACACGAACACGATGTCGTGTTCGGGATCGATCCAGATGGTGTTCGACCCATTGCCAATCGCCGCGAAGCTCGACGCCGGAGCGCTTGGCCATTGACGTTGCTTCGTATTCAGCCACCACAAATAGCCGTAATCGGGGCCGTGCTCGCTTGGCGTGACGGCGTCGCGAAACCACTGCTGAGACACGAGCTGCCGGCCATTCCAGTTGCCGTGGTTGAGCGCCAGAAGCCCGAATCGTGCGAGGTCTTCCGAGTTGATCCAGAGACCGCCGCCCCATCGCGTGCCGCCACTCACCGATCCAATCTCTCGGTCGCCGATCTGGACTTGTGAGTTGTCATATGGAACCCAGCGCCAGTTCTTGGACGCGCCGATCGGATCCATGATGCCGGTCTTCAAGACGTCCGGCAGGCCAGTTCCAAACAATCGCAGCAGCGAAAGCGAGAACCGATTGATGCGAACGTCGTTGTACTCGTAAAACGAGCCCGGCGCCTGGATCGCGCGCGGCTTGCGCTCGCCGGCGCCGAACTCCGCCGCGCCGACGAAGTCGGAATTCTTCCCCCACATATTGCCCTCCCACTCGCTCTCTTGCTGGAGATGGTTCTTCCAGGTGATGAGGCGATTGTGGGGAGAGTCATAGCCGCCGTCGTGGATGTAGTTGGCGACCGGGTCATTCACGTTCTTGATCAGGCCGCGCTCGACCGCGAGACCGGCGACAGTCGAGAGAAAGCTCTTGGCGACACTATAGACCGGATCGTTGGCCGCGATGTCTCCGAACGAGGCGACGATATAGCCGTGCCGAACAATGATGCCGTTGGTCGCCGCTCGCTGCTTTGGCAACGGGCCGAGTGCCCGGCCGAACGTGCGGACCTGATCCCGCTCGAAGTCCCAGGTGCTCCCGTGCGACTCCGCGAACTCGATCGCCGCTCGGAGTTTCACCGAGTCCATGCCGACCTCCGCCGCCGACTTCCGTTGCCAGGCGTCGGCTAGAGGAAAGTAGCCGTTCGCCTGTTGGGCAAAGGCCGCCGCGCTCGCGAAGACCAGCGCATGCGCGGCGACGAACAGGCGAACAGTCCGCTGTGAGCGAATCATAATTGGCGTTTCTCCATTATCCGAATGCTCCAGCGAATTAGGCGACATTCCCGACGGAAAGCTCAGACACGATTCCTTGGACGTCGCAGTGCGCGCTGACGAGCCACTTGCCGGCGATCCACATTGCCACGACCGCGTCGGATCTGTGTGGCTTTCCCCAGCGCCTCACGACGTCGGCGCAGCGATCGCCGACGCGTACACCGCCGACCGCGGCAAGGCCGCGGCGGCGCACCGTAATGATGGCGACTCCCCCGGCGGACGTCCCGAGAACCGATAGGGAATGGTCGGCGGTCGAATAGCTGTACGCCACCGACGGTACGCGTCCCAACGTGTCGACGGTGACTGCGCCCTTGATCGTTTTTCGCGCGCTGTCCAACCGCTCGCCAAGCCAAAACCCGGCGACGCGAGGCGCCCTGTCACCGGCGCGCCATGGGAATCGACGGGTTTGGGCCGCCGCCGGTCGTGATAACGCGAACCCGACCGCAACCGCCAACGCAACGCGACGCCCTGTGGACGCTGACTTCATCTTCGCTTGAGGATTGCGGAAGAATTTGCGGCGCCTCATCACGGAAGCAGGTCCGTTGGTTCTGGATCGCGATACACGCGCACGTAGTCGATCACCATTTGCCGTGGAAGCGTCGTCGACGCATCCGGATCACCAGGCCACCCTCCGCCCACAGCGAGATTGAGCAGGAGAAAGAAGGAATGATCGAATACCCACTTGGTTCCGCTGGGCAAATCCGCCGGCGTCATCCGATGATACTGGCGGCCGTCCACGTACCAGCGAATCTCGTTCGGCTGCCACGCGACCGCGAAGACATGAAAGTCGTCGGCGTACGCGCCGTGCGACAGCGTGTCGGCTCGGCCGATGCCTCCCGCGCCCGAGTAGCCGGGTCCATGGAGCGTTCCGTGCGCGATGGCCGGTTCGCGTCCAATGTTCTCCATGATGTCGATCTCGCCCGATTGCGGCCATCCGATCGAATCGATGTTTGTGCCGAGCATCCAGAACGCCGGCCACATCCCTTGTCCGCGCGGGATGCGGATCCTCGCCTCGAAGCGGCCGTACGTTTGCGCGAACAGCCCCTTGGTCTTGAGGCGCGTCGACGTATAGAGACATCGGCCGTACCAACATGTGTCGGCCGACGTCGTCGACGCGGCGCGCGCGGTGATGACGAGGTGACCATCCCCGTCGAGCGCGACGTTCTCGGCACGTGTCGTGTAGAACTCGCGCTCTTGGTTGCCGAAGCCTTGACCGCCGGTGTCCGCGACCCACTTCGTCCGGTCAAACGACGTTCCCGCCGGACCATCGAACTCGTCGTGCCACACGAGGGTCGGCGACGTGGCGCGACCGGCGCACGCGGCGAGCGCGAGACAGGCGAAGAGTGCGAAGCACGTCTGTTTCACGCGGTCGAATATGACGAAACGTTCGGTCGGTCGCGAGCGGGCCTTGCGCGCGATCGATTGCGGAAGTGCCGACGGTCCGAGCGGTCCCCATCCACGAAGTGAGGCGGCGAAGCCATCGTCCTCAACGGGCACGGAATTAGAGATTGCGCATCTCCGCGGCTGCGTCGAGCAGCGTGTCGATCTCGCGCGACAGCGCTCGCACTTCCTGTGTCGCCGTCGAGACGTCGGAGAACGCCGACTGAAGTCCGGACGATCGAAACTTGATCAGGTCGAGTCGGAGGTTACCGAGCGCCAGGCCCGCGCTGTCGATCTGCCGCGCGAGCGCGAGACGACGCTGCATGAGCTCCTCGAATGTGGTGCGCTGGCGGCGGAGGAGCGCCAACCGTCGCTCGCTCTCCGCCGACTCGCGCTCATGCTCGGCCTCTGCGATACGGGCGTCGAGATCATCGCCTTGACCAGGGTCGATGCTCTGGTCGAGGCGTTGATACATCTGCGCGAGATACGCGACGCGTTCGACGAGCGCGTTGACCGTTGCGTCGATATCGGGGAGGAGCGCGCGATCGGGCTTCGATAAGCCACGAACGATGTCCATGATGGCCGCACGATCCTCCGCCGCGCGTCGGATGGCGGCGCCCTGGGGACTGTCGAGAATCTCGCGCGGCGCCAGTTTCTCCAGTTGTTGTTCCGTCGGTATCGGCGGCGGCGCGGGAAGAGCACGACGTGCTCGCAGCGACAGGAACACGCGACGCAACTTGAGACCGCTGGCGCGCAGCGACTTGCCGCGCCGCCGCAACTTCATCGCCATGTAGATTGGAACGATCGGCGAGAGCACGAGCGGCGGCACTTCTTCACCGACGCCGAAGGCGAAACCGGCAATGCCGGCGCCGGTCATCGCCAGGGTGAACAACGCGTAGCCGCGCGCCGCTTTGACGCGATCGAGCAAATTCACACGGCCGTGCCAGAGTCGGAGGTCCTGCCGTTGTGCCGGCGTGAGTGTAACGAGGTGATCCGGTTCGAGGATGATCCCACCCGGCGGACGCTGTCGCGCCGCCACGTTCGTCGGGGACTCGGCGACGGGAGCGGTGCGCCGCGGCGGACCGGACCGCGAATCAGCGGCGTCGCGAGCCGGGCGATCTCGACGTGTGCTGTCAGGAATGGGCGACGTGTACCGCACTGGCTCGCGTCGCTCGGCACGCCACGAGGCAGCGGGCGCCTCGTCGGACATGAGCGCCTCGCGCAACGCCGCCGCGGTCGGCCACCGGTCCTCGGGCGATTTCAGCATCGCGCGCTCGATCACGTCGCGCAACGCCTTCGGCGCCTCCGGACGCAGCTCGACGATGGGCCGCGGTCGCGCCGTGACGTGCTTGAGCAACAACGCCATCGAGTTGCCGCCGGTGAACGGCACACG
>Ga0070708_100001124_pt1 | contig 20480 bp, 17 predicted proteins | sample KBSK5503metaG_FD_65469 | JGI IMG/M metagenome (GOLD analysis project Ga0070708, IMG submission 65469) | Corn, switchgrass and miscanthus rhizosphere microbial communities from Kellogg Biological Station, Michigan, USA - KBS K5-50-3 metaG | ecosystem: Host-associated > Plants > Roots >... | reverse complement strand
ACCGGCGCCGCCGCCGGGGACCGCACAGGTGGCAGCACCGCGACGGCGACGGCTCATTTGAGAGCACCGGCGCCCGCGGGGGACGGCGCGGATGGTGCGCACCAGGCGGCGGCCGGCGAGGACGGCGGCACGGCCGAGCCGTCGATCACGGTGCTGCACCAGGACAAGCCCGCGCTGATGCTGCCGCTCATATCGGCCGACGCCAGGATGATCGCCTGGCCCGGCAACGGCGCCTGGACGGCGACCATGAACTACGTCCGGATGCGGCCCGGCGAGGAGAACACCCCGCACACCCACGCGGAGTCAGAAGATACGATCGTGATCCTCGAGGGCCGCGGCAGCATCGACGACCTGACCCACGGCGAAACACACGAGTTCGGGGCCGGGGACGTGATCCACGTGCCGGCCGGGTTGCGTCACGCCGTTCGCGCCAACCGCGGCGAGAACGTGGTGAGCGTCGGCGGCCCCTGCCCGGCAGACCTGCCCTTCTTGCGGGCGTGCGGTGCCGAGATCCCGGAACGGGACCAGCCCGCACCCGGCCAGCCACGGCGCCACGGCATGCCTTGACCCGGGCGGGCGACCGCCCAGAGCGGACAATGAGAGAAGGCGACCATGCGCAGTCACGCCAGACACGCCAGCACCCGGGCACCGGCCGCGGGCCTCCTGGCGGTGCTTCTCACCCTCGCCGCGTGCGGTTCGCACGGCTCCACGGGCGGGTCCGGCGGCACCGGGCCGCTCACCTTTGCCGTTTTCAACCCATTCAGCGGCAAGGACGCGAGCTTCGGGCCGGAGCAACTGGCCGGCTGCATCCCGGCCGCTGCCGCGATCAACGCCGCCGGCGGAATCCTGGGCCACACAAAGATTTCTTGCAAAACGTCAGACAGCCGGGGTGACCCGGCAGACGCCGTGCCAGCCGCCGAAGCGCTGATCGCGACGACGTCGTCGCTCGTGGGGGTTCTCGGGCCGAGCTCGGACGAGGCGAGCGCGACCGTGCCACTTTTCAACCGGGCGCACATCCCGATGTTCGGCGACACCGGCCAGGCCGTGTTCAACCAGAGCTCGTTCAAGTACTTCTACCGGATCACCCCGCCCGACGACGCGGTCGGCTACGCGATGGCTGTGTACGCGCACCAGAAGGGGTACGCCACCGCCGCCGCAGTCTTCGGCAACGACATCAGCTCGCAAGGGTCGCTGGGCACCGTCGTGGCCGGGTTCAAGAAGCTGGGCGGCAAGATCGTGCTGGTCCAGTCGATTCCGCTCGACCTGAGCTCCTACCGCACGGAGGTGTCGGCCCTGGCCGCCGCGCACCCCAGCGTGATCTTTACCGAGGCCGACCCGCAGACGAGCGCGACCTACTTCGCCGAGGTGAAGCAGCTTGGGCACCTGGGCCCGTTCATCGGCACCGACGGGACGACGCAGCCGCCGTGGCTGAAGGCGGTGGGGAACGCGGTCGGGACGGCCAACCTGAAGCGCTTCTACGTCGGCGCCCAGCCGTACGCGCCCACGACCGGAGCGACGTACCAGTTGTGGCTCGCGCAGATCAAGGCGGTCAGCCACCAGGTCACCCAGCCGGCCAGCCAGTGGTACGGCGACTCCTACAGCATGGCTGCGTGGGACAGCATCAACCTGATGGCACTGGCGATGGAGGCCGCCAAGAGCACGAACCCGGTGGTCTTCCGGCCATGGATCGTGAAGGTGGCGACCCCCTCCCCGGGCGCAGTCGTGGTGCACAACTTCGCCCAGGGGAAGACCGCGCTCTCCCACGGCAAGACGATCCAGTATGTCGGCGCCACCGGCCTGATCAGCTTTGACCGATGGCAGAACTCGCCCGGCGCGTTTTCGTTCGTGACCTCCGATGGCTCGACCAAGGTGGCGACCTACACCGCCGCGCAGATCAGCTCCGCGAAATAAATCGGGCATGCTCGTAGTGACCGCGCCAGCGGATGAAGCGGAGATGAGGGAGCCGCTGGGATGACGAGCAGCCTTTTCGTCCAGTCGATCGGGTTCGGCCTGGTCACGGCCTCGATCCTGGCGCTGGCCTCGGTGGGCTTCACGCTGCAGTTCGGCGTCTCGAACATCCTGAACCTGGCCTACGGCGACATCATGACCGCGTGCGCGTTCGCCGGGTACGCGGTCAACCAGGCGGGCGGCAGCATCCCGGAGTCGCTGGCGGCCGGGGCGGGCTGCGGGGCCCTGGCCTCCGTGCTGCTGAACCGCTACCTCTACCGGCCGTTCGTGCGGCACGGCACGAAGCTGTTCGGGATGGTCGTGGTGACCCTCGCGGTGGGCATCATCGTGCAGAACATCCTGCTCGGCGCCTACGGCGCGACGTTCTTCAGCTACAACTTCTCAACCGGGCGCCAGGTGCATTTCCTCGGCATGGTCTTCGACACGTCCCAGCTCATGATCATCGGCCTGTCGGTCGTGGCCATGATCTTGGTGCAGTTGCTGCTCACCCGGACCAGGCTGGGCAAGGCGATGCGCGCGACCGCGGCCAACCCCAGCCTCGCGCAGGCCTCGGGCATCGCGACCGACCAGGTCACCGACCTGGCCTGGCTACTTTCGGGCGCGCTGTGCGGGCTGGCCGGGGTGGTGCTCGTGCTGAATACCAGCGCCTTCCAGTCGACCACGGGCAACGACTTCCTGGTCATCATCATCGCCGCGGCGATGCTCGGCGGAGTGGGCCGGCCGGCCGGCGCCATGGCCGCCTCGGTCGTGCTCGGCGTGGTGACCGAGGTGGCGGCCGGGTTCATCACACCGAGCTTCAAGGAGGTCATCGCGTTCGGGGTGCTGGTCGTGGTGCTGCTGTTCCGGCCCACCGGCATCTTCGGCCAGGGCGCCACGGTGAAGGAAATACCGACGTGAACGCGGCGTTCTCCTTCTACGCCTCCACGCTGCTCGTCTACCTGGGGGTCGACATCCTGGCCGTGTGGAGCCTGAACCTGCAGTACGGGGTGACGGGCATCTACAACTTCGCCTGGATCATGTTCCAGGCCGTCGGGGCGTACACCGCCGGGGTGCTCACGCTCGGCCCTGACACCGGCAACGGCGGGTTCCAGCAGTACGTCCTCGGCCTGCGCCTGCCTGAGCCGCTGCCCGTGCTGCTGGCCGGCGCCGTCTCGGGCGCCCTGGCGCTGGTCGTCGGGATCGTGGCGCTGCGCCGGCTGCGCACCGACTACCAGGCCATGGTCATGCTGGTCATCTCGGTCATCGCGGTGCTCGTGGTCGAGAACGTCACCAAGCTTTTCAACGGCCCGGCCGGCCTGTCGCTGGTGCCGCAGCCGTTCGGCTCGCTGCCGCTGTCTGCGCTGGGATACCAGTGGTTCTACGTGGGCCTCACCGCGGCGGTGTGCCTGATCGTCTACCTGTTCGTGCACCGCGTCACGTCCTCGCCGCTGGGCCGGGCGCTGCGCGCGACCAGGGACAACGAGGACGCGGCGCAGGCCCTGGGCAAGAACGTCGTACGGCTGCGGCTGTTCGTGTTCGTGTTCGGCGGCGCGATCGCCGGGATCAGCGGGGCGGTCCTGATCGAGTTCATCGGGGCCTGGTCGCCCGGGTCGTGGGCGTACGTGGAAACGCTCGTCGTGCTCACCGCGATCATCGTCGGCGGCACCGGCAACAACGCCGGGGTCATGCTCGGCGCGCTGCTGGTGCCGGTCGCGTTCAACGAGGCGACCCGGTTCATCCCGCAGTTCGGCCGGCCCGGCCTGGTCGACGCGCTGCAGTGGATCGTGATCGGGGGGCTTGCGCTGGTCTTTCTGTGGTTCTGGCCACGCGGCATCATCCCGGAGCGGCGGCGCCGGTTCCCCGGCGGTCCCGCCGCGGTACCGGCGGTCCCGGCACCCCGCCCCGGTGAGCCGGCGTGAGCGTCCCTGATGGCCAGAGCTTTCTGGTCGCCGACGGCCTGCGCCGCGAGTTCGGCGGCGTCTGGGCGTGCGACGGCGCCACGTTCGGGCTCCGCCGGGGCGCGATCACGAGCCTGATCGGCCCCAACGGCGCGGGCAAGTCGACCGTCGTCGGGATCATCGGCGGCGCGATCGCGCCGAGCGGCGGCCGGGTCATGTTCGACGGGACCGACATCACGCCGATGCCGCCACACCAGCGGGCCCGGATCGGCCTGGTCCGCACCTACCAGCTGTCCAGCGAGTTCGGCAGGCTGACGGTGCTGGAGAACCTGCTCGTGGCCGCGCCCGGCCAGCGCGGCGAGCGGATCCGGACGCTCCTGTACGGCAAGCGGTCGTGGCGGACGCAAGAAGGAGAACTTCTGGACCAGGCAAGGACCCTGCTCGGCAGGTTCGCCATGAGCCACATGGCGGACGAGTACGCGGGCAACCTGAGCGGCGGGCAGAAGCGGCTGCTCGAGATCATGCGCGCGCTCATGTGCCGGCCCAAGATGCTGCTGCTTGACGAGCCGATGGCCGGGGTGAACCCGACCCTCGCCACCGCGATCGAGGGTTACCTGGCTGGCCTCGCCGCGGAGGGGCTGACCATGCTGCTGGTGGAGCACGAACTCGGGCTGGTCGAGCGGCTGTCTGAGACAGTGATCGTGATGGCGCAGGGCAGAGTGATAGCCACTGGCACCATGCCAGAGCTGAGGGCGCGCCCGGAGGTGCTGCATGCCTACCTCGCCGGCTGACCGCGCCGCCACGCCGCCAGCTCGCCCCCCGGCCACGCTGTCGGTGACGGACGTGGTGAGCGGCTACGGCGGGGCGCCGATCGTGCGCGGGGTGACCGTCCAGGTCGGCGCCGGCGAGATCGTGACGATCGTCGGGCCCAACGGCGCGGGCAAGAGCACGCTGCTGAAGACCATCGCCGGGCTGCTCCGGGCTGAGTCCGGCGACGTGGTCCTCGGCGGCACCACCATCACCAACCAGCGCACCAGCCGGCTCGCCCGGCTCGGCCTCGGCTACGTGCCGCAGAGCAACGACGTGTTCGACCCGCTCACCGTGCGGGAGAACCTGGAGATCGGCGGCTACCGCGTGCCCCGGCAGCAGGTCGGCGGGCGGATCGATGAGGTCGTCGGCCTCCTCCCGGCGCTGGGCGGGCTCATGGGCCGCCGGGCGGCCAAGCTCTCCGGCGGTGAGCGGAAGATGGTCGCGGTCGGCCGGGCGCTGATGGCCAAGCCCGGGGTGCTGCTCCTCGACGAGCCCACGTCCGGGCTGTCGGCCGAGCGGTCGGCTCAGCTGCTGACCAGGGACATCCGTGCGCTCGCCGAGTCCGGGGCGTCGGTCCTGCTGGTCGAGCAGAAGGCGCTGGCGTCGCTGGAGATCTCGCACTGGGGGTACGTGCTCGCGCTCGGCCGCGTGGTCTTCTCCGCCCCGGCGCCCGACTTGCTCGCGCGCCCCGACCTGGGCGAGGTCTTCCTCGGCCGTGTTGCCGGCTCGGAGACTGCCACCAGGGTGAAGCCGTGAGCAGGGTCCTGACGATCGCCCTGTGCCAGCTGCGCTGGTCGCCGGACCCGGCGCGGAACCTGGACCAAGGGCTGGCCATGGCCGCCGACGGATTCGCGGCAGGCGCGGACATCGTGGTCCTCCCCGAACTCGCGATGCCCGGGTACACGACGGACCCCGCCACGCTCGCCCGGGCCGCGGAGACGCTGGACGGCCCGACCGTGCGGGCCTGGCAGAGCGCCGCGGCGGCGGGGGGCGGGTACGTCGCCGGCGGCCTCTGCGAACGCGATGGCGACCGGCTGTTCGACTCGGCGGTTCTGGTGTCCGCCGCGGGCGTCCTCGGCCGGTACCGGAAGGCGCACCTCTTTTCCGCCGAGAAGCGCGTCTTCACCCCGGGTGACCTCGGCTTTCCGGTGGTGAGTACGCCGCAGGGGCCGTTTGGCATATGTATTTGTTATGACCTCAGGTTCGTCGAAGTGCTGCGCATCCTGGCACTGCAGGGCGCCGAACTGGTCCTTGTGCCGTCGGCCTGGGTGAGCGGGTTCGACCGTGGCTCGTTCGCCGCGCGGTCCCTGCCCGGCCAGGTGGCCGGGCTGCTGGTACAGGCCAACCTGAACCAGGTCTTCGCGGTGGCCGTCTCGTTCGCCGGCCCTGGTCCTGGCCTTGAGTTCCTCGGCTGCTCGGTGGCCGCGGGCCCCTACGGCGACGCGCTGGCCGGCCCGCTGCCCGGGGACGCGCAGCAGCTCGTCTTCGCCCGGGTCGACCTGGACCTGGTCGCCGAGGCGGCGCGGCGCAGCCCGCTCGTGACGCCGGGCCAGGACCGCAGGCGGGACCTGTATTCCGTGACGCATTTGGGGCAGGAACTGTAGGGGGAGACGATGAAGCCCGCGCCGTTCAGCTACCACCGCGCGCGATCCGCCGACGAGGCCGTGTCGCTGCTCGCCGAGCTTGGCGACGACGCCAAGCTCCTCGCCGGCGGGCAGAGCCTGGTCGCGATGATGAACTTCCGGCTCGCCCGCCCGGCGGCGCTCGTCGACATCAGCAGGCTCGACGAGCTGCGCTACGTCCGGGCGGCGGGCGGCGGGATGCGGATCGGCGCGCTGGCCCTGCACCGCGATCTGGAGCGGCTCGCCGACCCCGGCCTGCTGGCCGGGTTCGGGCTGCTGCCGCGGGCGGCCCGCTACATCGGGCACTACGCCATCCGGGCCGCGGGCACCTTCGGCGGCAGCATCGCCCACGCGGACCCGGCCGCCGAGTGGTGCATGGCGGCGCTGCTGTTCGACGCCGAGATCGTGGCGCGCGGCCCGGGCGGGGAACGGGTGATCGGAGCGGGGGAGTTCTTCACCGGCTTCCTGGAAACCGAACTGCGCCCGGACGAGATGATCGTGGAGGTCCGGCTGCCCGGGCCCCGGCCCGGCACGGCGATCTGTGAGTTCGCGCAGCGGCACGGCGACTTCGCCATCGTCGCGGTGGCGGCCGCGGTGGAGCGCGAGGGCGGCGCCTGCCGCGACGCCAGGATCGTGCTCGGCGGGGTGGGCGGCACGGTGCAGCGCGCCACCGGCGCCGAGGCCGCGCTGATCGGCTCCAGCCTGGACGACGACGAGATCGAGGCCGCCGCGCGGGAGGCCGCCGCCGGGACCGACCCGCCCGGCGACATTCACGGGTCCGCGGAGTACCGCCGCCACCTGGTCCGGGTGCTCACTGCCCGCGCCCTCGGGGAGGCGGCCGCGCATGCCTGAGGCGCGCGAGACCGGGCCGGCCGGGCGCTGGATCGGGGCATCGGTGCGGCGGGTCGAGGACCGGTACCTGCTCACCGGGCGCGGGCGCTTCGTCGGCGACCAGGAGCCGCCCGGCACGCTGCACCTGGTCCTGGTGCGCAGCTACGCCGCGTCGGCCACGATCGAGTCGATCGACGCCGCGCCCGCGCTCAGCCACCCCGGCGTGGTGGCCGTGATCACCGCCGCGGACCTGGACGGGGTGGCGCCGCTGCGTGGCGTTCTGGACCGGCCCGAGTTCGTGCCGACCGACATGCCGGTCCTGGCCTCGGGCCGGGTCCGGCACGTCGGCGAGCCGGTCGCGGCGGTCCTGGCGGAGTCCGCGTACCTCGCCGAGGACGCGGCGGAACTCGTGGAGGTCGGCTACGGGGAGCTGCCCGCGGTGGTGAGCGCCGGGGACGCGCTCACGGCCGGCGCACCCGCGGTGCACGACGCGGCCCCCGGCAACGTGCTCGTCGACGTCACCCCGATCTCGTCGCCCGGCCTGGACGAGATCTTCGCCTCGGCCGCGCACGTGGTGGAGGTGGCCGTGTCCACGGGGCGCCTCACCGCGGCACCGCTGGAGGGCCGGGCCTGCGTCGCGGCGTTCGACGAGCGCACCGGGCAGGTCATCCTGCAGACCTCGACGCAGATCCCGCACACGGTGCGGACCGCGGTCGCCCAGTCACTGGGCATGGACGAGCACCAGGTGCGGGTGATCTCCCCGGACGTGGGTGGCGGTTTCGGGCAGAAGTGCGTGGTGGCCCGGGAGGAGGTGCTCGCCGCCGCGGTGGCGCGCAAGCTGCGGCGGACCGTCAAGTGGGTCGAGGACCGGCGGGAGGGGCTCACGTCGGGCTTCCAGGCGCGGGAGCAGTTCTACCGGGTCCGCGGCGCGTTCGACGGCGACGGCCGGGTGCTCGGCCTCGACGCCGATATCCGCTGCGACGTTGGCGCCTACTCCTGTTACCCGGTGACCTGCGGGGTCGAGGTGCTGATGGCCGCCAACGAGCTGCCGGGTCCCTACCGCGTGCGCAGCTACCGGGCCCGCTCCCGCGGCATCGCGACCAACAAGACCCCGATCGCCCCGTACCGGGGGGTGAGCCGGCCGCAGACGGTCCTCGCCATGGAGCGCCTGATGGACGAGGCCGGGCGGGTCACCGGCCTCGGCCCGGTGGAGGTGCGCGACCGCAACCTCATCGACGCCGCGGAGTTTCCGTACCGGAACGTGATGCGCGTCAGCTACGACGCCGGGACCTACCGTGAGTCGCTGGCCCGGTGCGCGGAGCTGCTCGGCTACACGGACTGGCCGGCCGTGCAGGCGCGGGCGCTGGCCGACGGGCTGCTGGCCGGGCTTGGCCTGTCCTGTTTCGTGGAGCCCACCGCGTACGGCACGGCGTCGTTCGGCCTGCGCAAGATGACCATCGTGCCCGGTTACGAGCAGGCGACCGTGCGGATGGACCCCAGCGGCAGCGTGCTCGTGCTGGTCGGCACCCACTCGCACGGCCAGGGGCACGCCACCGCCTACGCGCAGATCGTCGCCGACGCGGTGGGCATCGACCCGGGCCGGGTCCGGCTCCGGCAGGGGGACACCGAGCTCGTGCCGCACGGCTGGGGCACCTTCGCCAGCCGCTCGATCGTGGCAGGCGGCGGGGCGGTCGCGCGCGCCTCGGCGGACCTGGCCGGCCAGCTCCGGGCGATCGCGGCGCACCTGATCGAAGCCGCGCCCGGCGACGTGGAGCTGGCCGGCGGACGGGCTCAGGTGCGCGGCGACCCGGCCACCTCGGTGCCGGTCGCCGAGCTCGCCCGGGTCGCCCATCACGCCGCGCACCTGCTCCCCGACGGGCTGGGCCGGGGCCTGGAGGCGACGGCGTCGTTCGACCCGGAAGGGACGTTCTCGAACGCGACCCACGGCGCGGTGGTCGAGGTGTCGCCCAGCACCGGCGCCGTGCGGCTGGTTCGGTACGTGGTGGTCGAGGACTGCGGCGTCATGATCAACCCGATGATCGTCGACGGCCAGGTGGCGGGCGGTGTCGCGCAGGGGATAGGCGCCGCGCTGTTCGAGGAGCTCTGTTTCGACGCCGCCGGCCAGCCCGTCTCCGGCAGCTTCGTCGACTACCTGGTGCCGACGGCGGCAGACCTGCCGGACTTCGAGATCCACCACCTGTGCACGCCCACGACCCGGACGCCGACCGGGTCCAAGGGAATGGGGGAGGGCGGCACCATCGGCGCACCGGCGGCCGTGCTGAACGCGGTCAACGACGCGCTCGCTCAGGTGGGCGCCGCCGTGGACCGGATCCCGGTCCGCCCGGCGGACGTGGTGGCCGCGATCGCCGCCGCCCGGGGTGCGGACCTTGGTAGGGCCGCCATCGGCGGCCTGGCGGGCAGCAGGAGGGAGACCTAGTGACCGACGTTCACGCGATCCGCGTCACGGTGAACGGCACCGAGCACGAGCTTGCCGTCGAGTCCCGGCGCACGCTCGCCGACGTGCTGCGCCACGACCTGGCGTACCCCGGCACGCACATCGGCTGCGAGCACGGGATCTGCGGCGCCTGCACGGTCTTGGTGGACGGGCTGCCCGCGCGCTCCTGCCTCATGTTCGGGGTCCAGGCGGACGGGAGGTCCGTCGAGACGGTCGAGTCGCTCGGCACCCCCGACGAGCTGGGCCCGCTGCAGCAGGCCTTCACCGACCAGCACGGCCTGCAGTGCGGCTTCTGCACGCCGGGCTTCCTCATGCTGATCACGGCGTTCCTGCGCGAGACGCCGTCGCCGACCGACGAGGAGATCCGCGAGGTGATCGCCTCGAACCTGTGCCGGTGCACCGGGTACCAGGGCATCCTGCGCGCGGTGCGCGCGGCGGCGGACATGGGCGCCGGGGCGGGCGCCGGGGCGGGCGCGGACGTGGGCGCCGGCGGCTGATGGGTTACGTCGGCAGCCGGGTGCGGCGGCTCGAGGATCCCAGGCTGCTCGCGGGCGCCGGCGGTTTCGCCGACGACGAGGACCGGCCGGGACAGCTGTGGCTGCGCGTGGTCCGCTCGCCGGTCGCGCACGCCGAGCTGCGGGGGATCGACGCCGCCGCGGCGCTGGCCCTGCACGGGGTGCGCGCCGTCCTGACCGCCGCGGACATCGACCTGCCGCCGATCCCGGTGCGGGTCAGCCCCGACCCCGGGGCGCTGCTGCCCTACCTGCAGCCGGTGCTGGCCCAGGGCCGGGTCCGCTACGTGGGAGAGCCCGTGGCGGCCGTGGTCGCCGACGATCCGTACCTGGCTGAGGACGGTGCCGACCTTGTCGCCGTCGACTACGCGGAGCTCGCGCCGGTCCGCGACGCGCGCGCGGCCTGCGGGCCCGGCGCCGCGCCGCTGTTCGAGTCGCAGCCCAACGAGGTCGCCGTGGTGACCGCGTCGTTCGGCGACGCGGCGGCGACTTTTCAGAACGCGGCCCACGTGGTGGAGCTGGACGTGGCCATCGGCCGGCAAACCGCCGTCCCCATCGAGCCGCGCAGCCTGCTCGCGGTGTGGGACGAGGCCGGGCAGGTGCTGGAGGTCTGGGGCGCGACAAAGGTGCCGCACTTCAACCGGCGCGTGCTCGCCGGGTTTCTGGGGGTGCCGCCGGCGCAGGTCCGGATGCACCGGTGTGACGCGGGCGGGGGCTTCGGCGTGCGCGGCGAGCTGTACCCGGAGGACGTCCTCGTGGCGTACCTGGCGCGGCTGCTCGGGCGGCCGGTCAAATGGACCGAGGACCGCGCCGAGCACCTGGTCGCGGTCAACCACTCCCGCGACCAGGTGCACCGCATCGCCGGGGCCTTCGACGCCGATGGGCGGCTGCTGGCGATCCGCGACGAGATCTGGCACGACAACGGGGCCTACATCCGTACGCACGGGCTCACGGTGCCCGAGCTCACCGTCAGCATGCTGCCGGGCCCGTACCGGATGCTGGGTTTTGCGGCGACGGCGCACGTGGCGGTGACCAACAAGACGCCGTGCGGCACCTATCGCGCGCCGGGACGGTACGAGGGCACTTTCGCCCGGGAGCGGATGCTCGACGCGGCCGCCGCGAAGCTGGGCATCGACCCGGTCGAGCTGCGCCGGCGGAACCTGCTCGGCCCCGCTGAGCTGCCCTGCGACCGGTCGATCCGCGCGCTGGGCACCGACGTCGTGCTCGACGAGGGGGACTACCCGGGGCTGCTCGACCGCGCGGTGGCCGAATCCGGGTATGAGACCTGGGTGCGGGAGGCCGGCGCGCACCGCCACGCCGGCCGGCTCGTGGGCAATGGGGCGGCGGTATTCCTAGAGAAGAGCGGGCTCGGCCCCTACGAGGTGGCGGAGGTTCGGGTCGAGGAATCCGGCGGGATCCAGGTCATGGTTGGCGGCGCGTCGCTGGGCCAGGGCATCGAGACGGTGTTCGCCCAGATAGCCGCCGACGTGCTGGGCGTTTGCCCGGACGAGGTGCGCGTCGTGGCCGGCGACACCGGCCTGCTCGGCGACGGGGTCGGCTCCTGGGCCAGCCGCTCGACCGTCGTCGGGGGATCGGCGGTCCGCCGCGCGGCGGAGGCGACGGCCACCCTCGCCCGGGAGGCGGCCGCCGTGCTGCTGGGCGCGGACCCGGCGGACCTGTGCCTGGCCGGCGGGCGGGTGAGATCCGCGGCGGATGGCCGTTCTGCCCGTTCGGTGAGCCTGGGCGAGATCGCGGCGGCCCTCGCCGGACGGCCTGCTGGCCTGGACCTGCCGCCCGGCCCCCTGGGCGCGCGGCGGGAGTTCACCGTGGACCACATGACCTACCCGTACGGGGTGCACCTGGCGCAGGTGGAGATCGACCCCGGCACGGGGGGCGTGACGGTTCTGCGCTACTTCGTCGCCTACGAGGTTGGCCGGGCGATCAACCCCGCCACCGTGGAGGGGCAACTCGTGGGCGGGGCGCTGCAGGGCATCGGCGGGGCCCTGTTCGAGGAACTGGCCTACAGCCCGGAGGGGCAGCCGCTCAGCGCCAGCCTCATCGACTACCTGCTGCCGTCCGCCGGCGAGGCCCCCGAGGTGGCCACGCTGGTGACCGAGGACCACCCGTCCACGTCGAACCCGCTCGGCGCGAAGGGGGCCGGCGAGGGCGGCATCGCGGCCGCCGGGGCGGCCATCGCCAGCGCCGTGGGTGACGCCCTCGGCGCGCCGCGCGCGCCGGTGCGGCTCCCGCTCACCCCGGAGCGGGTCTGCGAGCTCATCGCGGCCTCGGCGGAGGTATGCCCCGGAGGGGGATGAAGCACCGCCAATACGGGCAAGACATTCCCAAATACGCCGGCGAGGGCGCCACGCCGCAGGCGCAGGCCGTTGTCAGCCTGGGCTGGCCCAGGAGGGCCCGGGCACCGTGGGAGGGCCTGGATGGTATCGCAGCAGGATGCGGCCGAGGTGGCCCGCGCGGCGCGGCACCCCCTCGACCCGCTGAGCAGCGCGGAGATCAGGCGCGCGGTCAGCATCCTCGCCGCGGATGAGCGGGTGACGGGCGCGGTGCGGTTCGTGTCGGTCAGCCTGCACGAACCGCCGAAGAGCGAGGTTGCCTCGGCCCGCCCCGGGCAGGCGTTCCGGCGCGAGGCCTTCGTCGTGGCCCTGGAACCACGGGAGCATGTGACGTACGAGGCGGTGGTGTCGATCACCGCCGGGTGCGTGCTGTCATGGCGGCCGGTCCCCGGTGCCCGGGCACCGGTCACGCTTGACGAGTACGCGGCCTGCGAGCGCCTGGTCAGAGCCGACCCAGGCTTCCGCGCCGGCCTGCGGCGCCGCGGCATCGAACACCCGGACCAGGTGCTCGTCGAGGCGTGGGGCATCGGCGGCTTTGCCCGGGCTGAGGACGAGGGCAGGCGCCTGGTCTGGACGCTGTGCTTCTACCGGGCCAGCCCCGGCGACAACCCATATGCCAAGCCGATCCAAGGGCTGCACGCCGTCGTCGACATCGACGACATGACGGTTGTCCGGGTAGAGGACCTCGGCGTGGTGCCCCTTCCGCCGGGCACGGGTAACTACACCGCTGACAGCGTGACCCCGCGGGCGGGCCTCAAGCCGCTTGAGGTACGGCAGCCTGAGGGGGCCAGTTTCCAGGTCGACGGCTGGGAGGTGCGCTGGCAGAACTGGCGTTTCCGCATCGGCTTCAACGCACGCGAAGCCCTCGTGCTGCACGCGGTCGCCTACGCGGACAACGGCCGGCTCCGGCCGGTCATCCACCGGGCCTCCGTCACCGAGCTCGTGGTCCCGTACGGCGACCCGCGGCCGTTCCAGGGGTGGCGCAACGCCTTCGACATCGGCGAGTACGGCATCGGGATCCTGGCGAACTCACTGGAGCTGGGCTGCGACTGCCTCGGGGAGATCCGGTATTTCGACGCCGTCCTCGCGGACGACCGCGGGGAGCCTTACACCATCAGGAATGCCATCTGCCTGCACGAGGAAGACCACGGCATCCTCTGGAAACACTTTGACGCCGGCCTCGACCACGCGGAGGTGCGCAGGAACCGGCGCCTGGTCGTGTCCTCCATCGTGACCGCCGGCAACTACGAATACGCCTTCTACTGGTACTTCTACGCCGACGCCACGGTCGAGATGGAAGTCAAGCTGACCGGTATCGTGCTCACCGCCGCGCTCGGGAGCGGGGAGGCCAGCGACTACGGAACGGTGGTGGCCCCGCAGACCCTCGCCTCCCACCACCAGCACTTCTTCAGCGTCCGGCTCGACATGGCGGTCGATGGGGACCGCAATTCGGTCTACGAAGTCGAAACTGAGCGCGTGCCCGCCGGGCCGGAGAATCCCTATGGCAATGCCTTCCGGTCGCGCCGGACCCTGCTCCGGACCGAATCGGAAGCGCAACGGCTGATCAGCCCCCTCACCGCCCGGCACTGGCTGGTGGTCAACCCCAATGTCTCTAACGCTCTGGGCCAGCCGGTCGGCTACAAGCTGGTCCCGGAAAGCAACGTCCTGCCGTTCGCGCACGAGGAGTCGTCCCTGATCCGCCGTGGCGGCTTCATGACCAGGCACCTGTGGGTGACTCCGTTCGCCGCCGGCGAGCGGTTTCCCGCCGGGGAGTACCCGAACCAGCATCCCGGCGGGGCCGGCCTCCCGGAGTGGACCAAGGCGGACCGGCCCATCGAGAACACCGACATCGTGCTCTGGTACACCCTCGGCAGCCATCACATCCCCCGGCCGGAGGACTGGCCGGTCATGCCGGTGGAACGAGCCGGCTTCGCGCTCAAACCGTTCGGCTTCTTCGACGGCAACCCGTCCCTGGATGTGCCACCTTCGCACGCCCATGAGACCGGCGGCCAGGGCTGAGCTGAACCGCGGCTAGGAGGCGGCAACATGGCGGATCAATCCGGGGCCGCGGCACCGGCAGCCCCAGGTGCCCCGGAAGAGCACGGGACAAGGCTGCGCAACAACGCGCTGAACCTCCTCGGCAACGTGGGCCTGGCGCTCGGTTCGGCGGCGCCGACCGCATCGCTCGCGCTGACCCTGGCGGCCATCGTTGCCGCGAGTTCGTACGCGAGCCCGGTCGCCATCCTGGTCATCGGGCTTCCCATGCTGGGGATCGCGGCCGCCTTCAAACGGCTGAACCGGTCGCACGTGAACTGCGGCGCCACGTACCAGTGGGGCGCCCGCGCCATCTCGCCCTACTACGGCTTCATGGTGGGCTGGCTGATCTTCCTCGCCTATTTCGTCGGTGTGATCTCGATCTGCCTCCCCATCGGGCCTTACGTGATCTCGCTCTTCGGCAACGCCCAAAGCCGCCTCGGTGAGGCAATCATCGGGTCGGCCGCCGTCCTGGCGGTGACGGTCGTGGCGTATGTCGGCATCCGCGTCGCTGCGTGGGTCCAGTGGGTCCTGATCGCCGTCGAGTACGTCGGCATTACGATCCTGGCCATCTTCTGCCTGGTTGCCGTCTTCGGGCAGCACGCGGGCTCGGTCCGTTTCTCGGTGCACTGGTTCGCGTGGAGTTCCCTCGGCGGCGTCAGCGGTTTCATCGCCGCCTCGCTGATCGCCGTGTACATGTTCAGCGGCTGGGACACCGGCATCATGGTCAATGAGGAGACCGAGAACGCCCGCGAAACCCCGGGCAACGCGGTCATGCTCTCGGTCGTTGTCCTCGCACTCCTCTATGCGTTCTTCACCTTCGCCTTCCAGGGCGCGGTATCGAACAAGGCCTTGCAGGCCAACGGGGCCAATGCGCTTTCATATATAGCCCAGCAGGTGGCCGGGTCCGCTTTGGCGAAATACATGATCCTCGCCGTTGCGCTTTCAGCCGTGGGGTCGACGCTGGCAACGCTCGTATCGGGCGTGCGCGAGGCGTTCGCCATGGGCGCCGACGGGGTGCTGCCCCGCGCCCTCGCCCGGACGAATCCCAGGTTCAAGACGCCGTCACTGGCCACCGTGATCATCGGTGTGCTGGCGGTCATCGGCACCTGGATCTACATTCTGGGTTCGTCCAGCGTCCAGAACTCTTTCAACAAGATCGTTTCGATCGACGGGCTGCTCTTCGCGCTCTTCTACGCCTTCACCGGGATCACGATGGTCGTCTACTTCCGGCGCATGGCCGCGGCCGGCCTGCGGAACGCGGTCTCGCTGCTGCTGATCCCGCTGGTCTCAACCGCCTTCCTTTTGTACGTGGCCTGGAAGTCGGTCCCCGGCCTTGGCGGCTGGGCCAGCGGCAACCTCATCTCGCTCTATGTTCTGCTGGGAATCGGGGCCGTGATCATGGTCGTCGCGCGGGCGTCCGGGTCGTCTGACTATTTCGCCACGCCGCGCGAGGTGTTCCAGCCCGAGGCCGCGCCCAGGCCGGCGGTCCGGGCCGGCGGTCCGGGCTGACCGCCCGGTGGGGTGAGCATGAGGCGGGCCGGCGGCAGCCCGGGTCATTCCTCCTGCAGGTAGGCGATGGCGCCGAGGATGTGCTGCTGCGTAATAGCCTGCGCGCGATCGGCGTCGCGGTCCTTGAGCGCCTCGATGAGTTGCTTGTGCTCGGCTACGGATTCTTCCCGGGGGCGGGCCATCTGCGGCCCCTGCGGAAATGACTGCCAGAGCAGCCGCATGAGAGCCAGCAGCAACGGCGAGCCGGCCATCTCATAGATGCGGAAGTGAAGCGTGCGGTTGAGGTCGTTTACCTCACCCGGGCTGCGGTCCGCCTCGGCGATTCGCTCGTTATAGGACTCGAGCTCGCGGATGTCCTCATGGGAGATCTTGGGGGCGGCCAGGGACGCGGCGAGACCTTCGAGGACGGCGCGTATCTGGTACTTCTCCCTGGTGGCGCCCGCCTCGGCCTGGACGACCGTCGAGCCCTTATGGGCGTCGTAGTTGACCAGGCCCTCGGATTCGAGCCACCGCAGTGCCTCGCGAACCGGAGTCACGCTGACGCCGAAGCGCTCCGCAAGGTCGCGCTGCCTTAGCTGTTCCCCCGGCTTCAGGTCGCCACTGATAATCAAGTCCCGGAGCAAGGCGGCGATGAAGTTGCTCTTGCTCAGATAAACCCCGCGGCCAGCCTGAGAACCCGCCTGTCCCGCCGGCAGCTCGCTGGCGTCAGCATTATCCATAACAATTACATATGATATCGCATATACCAGCGCTGTTCTTGTGGCCGTGCGCGCACCGGGTCCGGCGCGCCGCGGATTACCAGATGCCTGGTCCCGTGACCCGCGGCGTGTGTCAGGCGGTGTGCGCCCAGCGTCCGTGACGCCGGTGGATGAGTCCTCGGGCCTGGCCATGGTGGGGTGCCTGCTGCGTTGGCGACGGGCTGGCAGGCGGCGCGGACGGGCCCGGCTGGGCCGGCTGGGACACCGAGGGCGGTGCGGGAGCTGGCGCGGTGCCTGCGCTGGGCTTGGTGCTGACCGGAGCGGGCAGCCGGGCTGTGCACGTCACGAGCCCGCAGCCGCCGGCCGCCGGCCGGGTGGCGGGGCCGGGCAGGAGGATTATCGCTCCACTGGCGAGGGCCGCGGCGCCGGCCATCCCCGCGATGGCCGCGCGCCACCGGTGCCGGGCCAGCGGGCGCATCCAGCGCGGGCGGATGGTGGCCCGGTGCTGCGGCGCGGCACCGGTGCGCCGACGGAGTGTCCCCATGCACCCCCTCCGTGCGATTACGACCGGCGGCGTCACTGTAGCAACGAGACACCGGGGGAAAGCGGCGATCCAGGACATCGGGGGCCGGGCGCGCCGCGGCAGCGCGGTGCGGCAGCGCGGCGTCGGCGTCAGCCGGCCGTGACCGCCCCGTTGGCGGCGGAGCCGACGCTACCGGCGTACTTGCGGTAGACGCCAGGTGGCGGGGCTGGCTTGGGACTGGGGATGGGCGGCCGTGCCGCCAGGTCAGCACCGAGCACCTCGACCGCCCGCCGCGCGACGTCGATCTCGATCTGGTCGCCGTCGCCGATCCTGGCGATCGGGCCGCCCAGCGCCGCCTCGGGTGAGACGTGCCCGACCATCAGCCCCCGGGTGGCGCCGCTGAACCGGCCGTCGGTGACCAGGGCCACCGAGTCCTCCAGCCCGCGGCCGACGATAGCGGCGGTGACCTGGAGCATCTCCGGCATGCCTGGGCCGCCGCGGGGGCCCTCGTACCTGATGACCACCGTGTCGCCGACGGTGATCTGGCCGCCGAGCACGGCGGTGAGCGCGTCGTGCTCCCCGTCGAAGACCCGCGCCGTGCCGCGGTGATGCCGGGGCGTCGCCGCCGTCACCTTGACCACCGCGCCCTCGGGGGCGATGTTGCCCCGGAGCACACACAGGCCGCCTTCGGGGCTGAGCGGCGCCTGAACCGGCCGGATGACCTGCTGAGCCGCGTCCGGCGGCGGCCGGCGTTCGATCTCTTCGCCCAGGGTGCGGCCGGTGACCGTGACCGCTGAGCCGTCGATGAGTCCGGCCCCCAGAAGCTCGCGGAGCAGCACCGGCACGCCGCCGGCCTGGTGGAGTTCGGCCGCGGTGAACCGGCCGCCCGGCTTGAGGTCGCCGAGCAGGGGAGTCCGTTTCGAGACCGCGTCTATGTCGGCCAGGGACAGCTCCACGCCCATCTCGCGCGCCATGGCCAGCAGGTGCAGGACCGCGTTTGTGGACCCACCGGACGCCGTTGCCGCCGCCACCGCGTTCAGGAACGCCGGCCTGGTCAAGATGTCGCGGGGACGCCGGCCGGCCGCGAGGACCCGCATGGCCAGCGCGCCAGCCTCGCGCGCGGCGTCATGTTTGGCCGGGTCGGTCGCCGGGATCGAGTTGAGCCCCAGCGGTGACAGGCCGATGGCCTCCATCACCATGGACATCGTGTTGGCGGTGTACTGCCCCCCGCACGCGCCCGCCCCCGGGCAGGCCACCCGTTCCAGCTCGTCCAGGTCGCGCGGATCCATCCGGCCGGCCGAGACGGCGCCGACCGCCTCGAACACCTCGCCGACCGCGACCGGCCGGCCACGGAACAGGCCAGGCATGATCGTCCCGCCGTACAGCAGCACCGCGGGCCTGTTGACCCGGGCGAGCGCCATCGCGCAGCCGGGCACCGTCTTGTCGCAGGAAGCGACGCAGACCAGGGCGTCGAAGTGATGCCCGCGCGCGACAAGCTCGATGGAATCGGCGATGACCTCCCGGCTGATCAGCGACGAGCGCATCCCGTCGGTGCCCATCGTGATCCCGTCGGAGATGGCGATCGTCGAGAACTGCATCGGCGTGCCGCCCGCCTGGCGGACCCCAGCCTCGGCCGCCGCGGCCAGGTCCCGGTGATTGAAGTTGCACGGCATGGTGGAGGTCCACGAGTGCGCGACCCCCACGATCGGGCGCTCCAGCGCCTCCCGCGTGTACCCGATGCCGTACAGGAACGACCGGGCGCCGGCCCGGTGGAATCCCTCGTACAGCGCCCGGCTGGGAAGATCCCGGCCCGTCGCGGCCAGTTCCTCAGGCATAGGTAGCCTCCAGCGCCGGATGAGCCAGTTTGCTGGCCAAGCCACGTCAACAGTGGCCTTCCAGCAGTCTCTACCGCCTGGAAGGCCAGCGCGACCGCACTGGCGTTGACCTACAGCACGTCGGTGCGAACGACGTCGAGGTTGCGGAAGGTAGGCCCGGAGACGCACAGGGCCGACAGCTTCTGGGCGAACGCCGCGGTCTCGGGGAGGGCGGAGTTGGCCATTGCCTCCTCGTAGGAAGGGAACTCCACCACCTGCACGTAGGTGTCGGGGCGTTCGCGGTCCTTGGTGAGGAGGCTGCGGTGCGCGCTGCGGCGCCCTTCCGTCGCTGCCATCCACTGGCCCATAAGTTCCTCGATCTCGGCAACCCGGGTGGTAGTCATCTCGATGACCTGCACGAACGCCATTGTTTCCCCCTTGCTGGCCCGGCCGGGCCAGACCCCGCCACCGCAAAGGAGGCGGCTGTGTGCTCCAGATCTGGCCCGGATCAAAAAGTAACGGCACCGGCCGGCCGCGGTGCCGGTTAGCGCTTGGCGTAGTCCGCGAAGCCCTGCCAGTCAATCACCACACACGGCTGGTCGCCGACAACCCACGCGTCGTGTCCGGGCGGGATCACCGAGAAGTCGCCCGGGCCGAACTCCATCTCCTGCCCGTCGTCCATGACCACCTTCATCCGGCCGGAAATGAAATAGCCCATGTGCGGTGCCTGGCAGCTGTCGGTCTGCGCGATCGGCTTGACGTGCGCCGACCACCGCCAGCCGGGCTGGAACGTCGCCCGGCCGACCGGGCCGGCCTCGGTGCTGACGAGCTCGAGTTTGCCCATGCCGGCCTCGAACGGGCGGGTCTCCTCCGGCGTATCGAGGCTCTTGCGGACCAGTCCTGCCATCGCTGCCACCCCCGGAAGCAAGCCGTGCCTGGTTGCGTGTTCTCACTGTAACCGCACGAGGCCGGCCCGTCCCGGCTGACCCGCCCATGAAGGTCCTCCACCGGCGTGCCGTCCGGGATCGGCGCAGGTGGCTGCCATTTCAGGGCCAGGGCCTCATCCTGGCCGCAACCGGGGTCGTTACGATCCGTTACAGCTCGCTGAGCTGGACGCGCGCCGGCCCGCTGCCAGGCGCCAATGGCCGCTCAGTAGCCCACCGGGCGCTGGCCGGTGGGCAGGAGCGTACTGAGGGACCGGGCGATCCAGCGCTCGTAGCGGTCGGCGGGCCAGCCCCGCTCGACGGTGAGGATCCTGTGCACCTCGGGTGACAGCAGGGCGTACGCGATGTCGGCGGCTTCGGCCTTGTCGAGGCCGGGGTCGAGCGCCCCCCTGGCGTCCAGCGCGGCGACGATCCTGGACTGACCGGTGTGACGCTGTCGGCGGATCTCGGCCAGCAGTTCGGCCATCTCGGGGTCGACCTGGGCGGCCGTCGCCAGGACGTGCTGGATGGCTGAGGACCGGTCCATGAG
>Ga0070708_100001123_pt1 | contig 20483 bp, 21 predicted proteins | sample KBSK5503metaG_FD_65469 | JGI IMG/M metagenome (GOLD analysis project Ga0070708, IMG submission 65469) | Corn, switchgrass and miscanthus rhizosphere microbial communities from Kellogg Biological Station, Michigan, USA - KBS K5-50-3 metaG | ecosystem: Host-associated > Plants > Roots >... | reverse complement strand
CCGACTACTCACCCGAGCTTTCTCGTGATTTCAGGGGACTACGAGTGTGGTTACCGCTAAAGCTGCATGGGCTCAGCGCGTTCCGAGAGGCGCTCGACGAGAAGCTCGATCTCACTCGCGTTCTCTACGAGGCATTGAAAAGCACGCCGGGCTTCGACGTTCCGTGGCAGCCGGAACTGACGGTCGTGCCGTTCCGTTACGTGCCGCCCAACGGCGAGGCCGATGCATTCAACCGGAGGCTGCTCGAACGGATCAATGCCTCGAAGCGCGTCTTCTTGTCGAGCACCCGGCTTAACGGAGACTTCTGGATCCGCGCTTGCATCGTGAGTCACCGTACGCATCGCGACCGCATCGACGAGGCGATCACGATCATCCTGGACGCGGCACGCGCGCTGGACCCTTCTTGACCTTGACGGCAGCTTCCCTAGTCTCGTGCGACGCCGGGGGAACCTGGGTGACCTTCCCTTCTGCTGCGGCGCGCAGCGCACGATAGAGAGCCGTTCCCTTGACGTCCTCGGCGCTCGCCGGAAGGTCGACCTCGAAACCGACCTCACCTGCGCCTGCGTCGTAGACGCGCGCACCGAGATTCTCCAGCAGCTCGCGGATCGGCTGGTTCTCTGCGAGGGCTTCGCCGACGAAGTGGGTGATTCCGTTGGTCAGGGCAGTGGCGCCGAGCAGCTGGAGCAAGATCGTGCCCGCGCCGCGGTGTTGATACTCATCGACGACGACGATCGCCGCCTCGGCCGCGGTCGGATCGTCGCGCATACGCACGTAGCGCGCGACACCGATGCCGGTGCTCTTATCGGCGTCGAGACCGATCCATGCAAAGTGGTCGACGTAGTCGATCTCGGTCAGGTAGCGAAGCAGCGGCGGGCGGAGCTTGTCCATGTACCCCAAGAAGCGGCGGAATCTCGTTTCGGGGGAGAGGCGCGCGAAGCCCTCCACGAGAAGATCCTTGTCTTCCCGCACGATCGGGCGGACGCGCATCCGTGTGCCGTCCTTGAGCTTCACGATCGTCGTGTGGGTCTCGATGAAGGCGGTCGTCGGCTCCGTAGCCATGCCTCGGTATATCACTTGGTTTGACCGGCGCGCGCGGGCCGATAATCCTTGACCCACGACATCGCGAGGAGGACGAGTTGGCGGCCACCATCTTCGAGATCGGCCAGATCCCGCCGCTCGGCGAGATCCCGGCGCGCATGTACGCGCAGGTGATCCGTCCCGAGCGCTTCGGTGAGCCGGAAAAGGCGTTCCAAGTCGAGGAGATCGACGTTCCCGAGATCGGTCCGCACGACGCGCTCGTCCTCGTGATGGCGGCCGGCATCAACTACAACAACGTGTGGGCCGCGCGCGGCGTCCCCGTCGACGTCGCCAAGGTTCACGCGCGTTTCGGCGAGCCGTCGGACTTCCACGTCGGCGGATCCGATGCGTCGGGCGTTGTGTACGCGACCGGAGCCGAAGTAACGGATGTCAAGGTGGGGGATCACGTCGTGATCCACTGCGGGCAGTGGGACGTCGAAGCAGTCTCCGACGACGCAGATCCGATGTTCGACCCGTCGTTCCGGATCTGGGGCTACGAGTCGAACTGGGGATCGTTCGCGCAGTTCACGAAAGTGCAGGCACACCAGTGCATGCCGAAGGCTCCTCACCTCACGTGGGAAGCGGCGGCCGCGCCGACGCTCGTCGGTGCAACTGCGTACCGGATGCTGCACGGCTGGCCGCCGAACGAGATCACGGCCGGCGACGCCGTCCTCGTCTGGGGCGGGGCCGGCGGGCTGGGTTCGATGGCGATCCAGATCGCAGCGCTCGCCGGTGCGGAGCCGATTGCCGTCGTTTCGAGCGACGATAAGTTCGAGTTCTGCAAGAAGCTTGGTGCCGTCGGCGTGATCAATCGGAAGAACTTCGACCACTGGGGGATGCTGCCCCACTGGACCGATACCGACGCGTTCAACACGTGGCTCGAGGGCGCGAAGAAGTTCGGCAAAGCGTTCTGGGATGCGCTCGGCGACAAGCGTTCGCCTGCGATCGTCTTCGAGCATCCCGGCGAGGCGACGATCCCGACGAGCATCTTCATGTGCGACACCGGCGGCATGGTCGTCATCTGCGCAGGAACGAGCGGCTTCAACGCCGTCGTCGATCTGCGGTATCTCTGGATGCGCCAGAAGCGTTTCCAAGGCTCACATTTCGCGAACGACGAGCAAGCCTATGCGTTCAATGACCTCGTCGTCGCAGGCAAGATCGATCCCTGCCTCGGTCGGGTGTTCAGCTTCGAGGGCATCAGCCAGGCCCACCAGCTGATGTCCGAGAACCGTCATCCCGAAGGGAACATGGCCGCACTCGTCAGCGCGCCGAGAGAAGGTCTGGCAACGCTTCCGACCTAGCTGGCTAGTTGAGGTCCATCGTGTCGATGAAGCGCTCCGCGAGCGTGCGGTCGCCCAACACTTCCACGTGATCCAGGGGTATCCGTCGCCACAACGCGAGAAGTAGATCCGACGAGGATCCCCGGATACCGGCATCGCCTTTCGCGTGCTTCGCTTCAGCGCGCGCGCCCTCGGGATCCAACGTGATGACCCACTCTGCAGGCTCGTCGGTCGCGTGAACGTGGACGGTCTCGCCCGTCCCCTTCGGTGGTTCATCTTGGACGACCATGAGTGTGTCGAAGAACTCGGCGATGCCGTCTGCGGCAAGAGCCGATTCGATCGGATGCGTTTCGGATGCGGCGTGCTCGGCGTCCCAGCGGTGCACTGCTGTTTCCTGCGCCATCCGACGCTGCCAGAAGCCCACCGTTTGATCCCGCGGGAACCACGTCCACACATGCTCCGACGGTTCGTGCGTCTCGAGCACGCGCGCAAGCTGCTCGGCGCCGTCTTCGAACCAGTCGACGATCTGGCTGTCATGCGGGCGGTCGATCTCGAAACCTTGCGGTCCTTGGGGATGCTCGGTGATGAGCCAGAAGCGATGACGATGGATGCCGCCGACGTGCCAGACGAGATCGGAGACCGTCCAGTCGGGACACGATGGGACCGTCGGCGCGAGGTTGTGCCGTGCCGCATCGGCGAGCAGCGCGCTCTCACGCCGAACGGCCTCGATGTTTTCTTCAGGACGCACCGGCACCTCGTGATTTTGTCATAGCTGCACGATATACGTGCACCTGTGACATAACCACGGATCACCGCTTCTTTCCGAGTTCCGCCAACACCTCGTCCAACCACGTGAGGTAGGTTCGCTCGACGGCGACGCCAAGTCGGAGCGTCATCAGCTCGTACGGCACTTCGGGGTTGTCCGCCAGCTCGAGCAGCTTCCGGATGCCTTCGTACTCCGCCAGGAGGCTCACGTGATGGTCTCGTTGGTCGAGCAGCATCGCGCGCATCTTCGACACATCGCCGTGCGCAGCGAAGAAGAGCTTCGCCAGTGCCTCGTCGCGCAGCTCGGGGAACGAGGCGGGGGATCGGAGCCACTCGTTCACCGCCTTGCGACCTTTGGGAGTGAGGGACAGGATCCGCTTCCTGCGCGCGCCCGGCGCCTCGCGTTCCTTGATGTACCCCTCTCGTAGGAGGCGCGTTGCCTGCTGATAGACCTGGCTGTGCGCCGCGCTCCAGAAGTTGCTGACAGAGATCGTCATCGTCTTCTTGATGTCGTACGCGGACGCCGGACCCCACAGCAGGAAAGCCAGGAAGATGTGGTCCCCGGCGGGCAGCTCGGACGATTTCCTTGACATAGTCCAAGTTGGATTATACGGTGCCTCTAGACATTAGTCCAGGATGGACTATCGAAGGAGAAAGGGGCGGTCATGCCGGTCAAGACGACAGAAGGCTGGGTCCCGAACGAGGCGACCGCTCGGATCGGCGCGCGCGTGCGGCACGAGGACGTCGTCCAGGACATCGACTGGGAGCTCGCGATCATGCGCCTGAGCCCGCCTCCGATGCCCGACTACGTGCGCTCCTGGATCCATGGGCTGGAGGGCGGGTACTCCACGCCGGTTGCCGCAGCGACGTGGGATCCGGTCGTGAAAGAGATCTTCGCTGAGTACCTCGAGTCAGAGGAGGAACAGCGGGACCTCCTCTGTGAGCAGGTCGAGTCCTACCCCGCGCGTATCCTGGACGTCGCGTGCGGAACGGGGGAGAGCACCCGCGCGTGGCGCCGGCGGTTCCCGCGCGCGGAGATCACCGCCGTCGATGTCTCACCGTACATGCTTGCGGTTGCCGAGCGGAAGCTCTCCGAAGATCGCATGATCGAGGTCCGTTGCCTCGACGCAGAGCGCATGCCATTCCCCGACGCGTCGTTCGACCTCGTTACCGCGAGCTTGCTCTTCCACGAGGTTCCCGAAGACGTCTCGCCGAAGATCCTTCGCGAGATGCGGCGGGTGTGCAGGCCCGGCGGAGAGATCGCCGTGATGGAGCCGTACCGGATCGGCGGCCGCGCGCTCAAGCCCATCCCATTCCCCGAGCCGTACTTGAAGGACTACCTCGCGACCGACTGGGACCTCGCGTTCAAGGCCGCCGGGTTCGGCGCGGTCCAGACCGTGGCGTACGAGGACGGCTGGATGCGGACCGGGACGGCTTTCTAACAGTCTTCCGTCGAGCAGCCTTCCCCGACGGCCGCTTCAACGCCTTGCGAGGCGGCGCTTTCGGGGCGCCGCGCCGCGCGGGCCGAGGGATCTTCTCTTGCTCGATCGTGACCTTCGACGCTTCGAGGAAATCGCCGACGAGCTCGGCCTCCGCTTCGAGCGCCGTGTTCAAGCGTGGGTCAAGGCTCTCGTACATCTGAAGGTTGATCGTGATGCGATCGACGCCGAACCGGAACGACCACGTTCCGAGCACCTCGCCCTCCACGAGAACAACGGGGAGCGCGTTTCCCACGCCGTCGTAGATATGCGGCAACAGGCTGGAATGCGCGAAGCGGGCGCGCCCCGAAGGGGCGTATCCCATCGTGTAGCAGTCCATCTTCGGAAGCAGATTCACGCGGCCGAGGTTCGGTCGCGTTCCGTCGAGCGCGCGCTCGTCGCGGCGGTGGATCAGCAATCCGTCGCCGATGTGCGCAGGATCTTGCGAGTCGAGCGCGTCGGCCGCTTGTTCCGGCGCGGCGCCACTCCACCATGCGAAGTCCTCGTACGTGACCGGGCCGAACGCCGTCAGGTACTCGCCGGCGAGCCATGCGAGCGCCTGTTGCTGGGAAACGGACTTCATCTCCTTTCCAACCCACACCTTCGTGGCCGCGAAAGTGAACTCATTCGAGCGTATATTTGGCGACTTGATCCGCAGCAGCACGCCTTCCGAACACATCGCATTGAGAACCGGACCAAGATCCTCCGGCGGTGAGCGCAACGCGTCGTGGATCTGCTCGGGTGTCTTGGGAAAGCCGGCCGCGAGAAGAACGTCGCGTCGCAACCGTTTGTAGTCCTCATCGTCGATGCCGGCGCGTCGAAGCGCCGCCCGATACGGCGCCTCGTAACGCGTCGCCGCAAGGATGGCGGGGGCAGTCTCCATCGGAACCATGAACACGTGGCGGCGCATCGCTGGGATGCGCGTGGCGCGCTTCGTCCCGATCACGCCTTCGACGGCTGCGCCCTTGAGCAATCGCGGGACGCGCGCGAGGAGCGAAAGTGGCCCAAACGGGTTAGCGCTGTAGACCCCGATGACCGACTGAAGGCAATCCTCGACGCCCCGGCATGTCCGATCCAATCGCTGCCTGCGCCAGCTGAACCAGCGCGCGCGCTCGAGAAGGTCCTTATCCATCCGGCGGAGCGTATCGCGCGCGCGCCACGTCGGAGCGAAGGGATGTCCCCAGCCGCGGGGTTAGACGCGGATGATCAGGGCGTCGCCCTGGCCGCCGCCGCCGCACAACGCCGCCGCACCGACGCCGCCGCCCCGCCGCTTCAGCTCGTAGGCCAGCGTCAGGATCAGCCTTGCGCCGCTCATCCCGATCGGGTGACCGAGTGCAACCGCGCCGCCGTTAACGTTCACCTTGTCCTCGCTCACGCCGAGATCCTTCGTTGCCGCGAGCGAAACCGCCGCGAACGCTTCGTTGATCTCGTAGAGATCGAGAGCAGCCGCATCCAGGCCGGCTTTCTGCGCCGCCTTCTTTATCGCGTTGGAGGGCTGCAGATGAAGCGCGGTGTCGGGGCCCGCGACCTGGCCGTGCGCGACGATCTCGGCGATGGGTGTGAGGCCGAGGGATGATGCCTTCTCTTTCGGCATGACGATGAGGGCTGCCCCAGCGTCCGAGATCTGTGAGGCGTTGCCCGCAGTGATGGTTCCGTCTTTCATGAACGCCGGCTTCAGCTTGGAGAGTGACTCCGGCGTCGTTCCCGGCCGGATCCCTTCGTCTTCCTCAACGCGCACGGGGTCACCCTTGCGCGATGGAACCTCGACCGCGACGATCTCTTCTGCGAGCTTGCCTGCCTTCGTCGCGTCGGCCGCGCGCTCGTGGGAACGCGCCGACCACTCGTCTTGTTCTGTGCGACCGATGCCGAGCTTGGCGTTCACCTTGTCCGAGCCTTCGCCCATGTGGATGTGATCGAAAGCGTCCCACAGTCCGTCGTAGATCATGAGGTCGATCATCTTCGTGTCGCCCATGCGCGCGCCGGTGCGTGCGCTCGGCACCGCGTAGGGTGCGTTCGACATCGACTCGAACCCACCGGCGAGCGCGGTCTCGATCTCGCCCGAGCGGATCAACACATCCGCGAGGTGGACAGCGTTCAGTCCGGAAAGGCACACCTTGTTGATCGTTATGGCGGGGATGCTCATCGGAACGCCGCCGGCGACGGCAGCTTGGCGCGCGGTGATCTGACCTTGTCCACCCTGGAGGACCTGTCCCATCAACACGTAGTCGATCTGGTCACCGGTTAGACCCGCTCGCCGTAACGCTTCGGCGACTGCGAAGCCGCCGAGCTGCATGCCGGTGAAGCCCGCGAGCGCGCCTTGGAACTTGCCGATCGGGGTGCGCGCGCCTGCGACGATGACAGATCCAGCCACAGTTTTACCTCCTGTTCATGTAAGGCAACATTCTAGACGGCGCCCTCATTCCCTGCGACGACGACCTCCGGCGACCACAATCCGACACGACATCCGGTCGGATCGAGCAACACCGCATAGGACCCGGCCTGCTCGGAGATGGGTGTCGGCGATTGCTCGACCACGGCGCCCAGCACCTTCGCGCCTTCGATGGCTCCCTCGAGCGTCTCGACCTGAACGTACAGCAGAACGCCTTGTTCGCCGGGCGGCTCGTCGCTTTCGACGATGCCGCCGGAAACCGAACCTTCTTGTGTCGAGATGAGCCAGTAGCCGGTGTCATCGCGATCGATGGGTGCGAACTGCCACCCGAACATCAAGCCGTAGAATTCTTTCGCGCGCTCGACATCGGGCGTGTACAACTCGAACCAAACAACCGGATTTCCCACTTCGCGCCCTCCCTCCGAACCATATGCGAATCCCGTAGAATCGCGCCATGTTCACCCGTGTCGACCACGTTGGTATCGCCGTCCGCGACCTGGATGAGGCGATCGCTTTCTACGAAAAGACGTTCGGCGTTACGTTCACGTACCGCCACACAGCAACCGATCAAGGGGTCGAAGAGGCGATGGGCCAAGTGGGCGAGTCGTGGATACAACTATTGAAGCCGCTGGGTCCCGACACGCCGGTCGGCAAGTTCATCGAGAGTCGCGGCGAGGGTGTTCATCACATCGGCTACGGGGTGGCCGACGTTGGCGCCGCGCTCGAAGACCTGAAAGGCCAAAGTATCCGCGTCATCGATGAGCACCCCCGGCCCGGCTCCCGAGGGGCGTCGATCGCATTCATCCATCCGAAGAGTGTCGGCGGCGTTCTGGTCGAGCTGGTTCAAGAGTAAGTGGCGGCCACCGCGGAGGACATCAAGAAGCCCGGCAAGGGTGCTTTGGTCAAACTCATCCTTCGGATCGCGATCGGGCTCGCTGTCGTCGCTGTTCTGATCGTCCGAACGCCGGATCGTGCGCAACTCCGGCACGCACTGACGAGCGCCAGCATCGGGTGGGTCGTCGCAGCGGGGGTTGCGATCTTCTCAGGCATCATGGTCAGTGCGTTGCGCTGGCGTGCGTACCTCGACGCGCTGGAGATCTACCTTCCTTTCCCCACGGTTCTTCGCCTCTACTTCGTCGGCACGTTCTTCAATTCGTTCTTGCCGAGCGGCATCGGCGGCGACGCATACAAGGCCGTCAGGATCGGTCGCGCGCGCGGCGGGATCACCCCGGCATTCGCGAGCGTATTCCTCGATCGCTTCGCCGGCTTCGTCGGGCTCGCCGGGATCGGTCTGATTGGCGCGCTGGTCACGATCGCGAGCGGCCAAAAACATCTCAAGGTCGCGCTCATCGCGACGATCCTTTCCACCGGGATGGTGATGGGGGCACTCATCCTCTTGCTCGGTGGCGAACGATTGCTCGGGCGGGGACGTGTCGTCAAGGAACACGGCATCGGTGGCAAGGTCCGTGAAGCCGTCCGTGCGATCCATGCTGCAGGCCGTCATCCTCAAGCCGCCGCGCGCGGCTACTTCTTCGGCGTCCTGTTCCAGCTGCTCGTCCTCACCTACCACCTGTGCATCCTGCGCGCGCTCCATATCACACAGATATCAGTTGTTGCGATGACCGGTGTCGTTGTGATCGTTTCCCTTGCACAGCTCATCCCATTGTCGCCCGGCGGGCTCGGGTTCCGAGAGACGGCGTACGTCTGGGCGCTCGGTACGTTCGGCGTACCGCGCCACCCAGATGCGCTCGCCTTCGCGCTTCTAGTCCTCGTCGTTCTGCTACTGACGAGCGCGGTCGGAGGACTCGTCTACGTCATCGCCGGAGGCGACGTGCCCGTGGACGTCGAAGAGGCGCCGGTCGATTAGCTACTCGTCGACTTGGTCGATGAGGCCGTAGGCGCGCGCTTCCCTCGCCGACATCCAAAAGTCTCGATCCGTATCTTCCTTGATGCGCTGGATCGATTGACCGGTTCTCTCTGAGAGGATCTCTTCCAAACGTGCTTTCAGGAAAAGGAACTCTTTCGCGGCGATCTCGAGATCCTTTGCTGAAGCTCCGTTTATCCCGCCGTGAGGCTGATGCAACATGATGCGCGCGTTCGGTGTCGCCGAGCGCGTTCCGGTTCCGGCCCCGAGGATCACCGCGGCCCCGGAGGCCGCCATGCCGACGCAGCGAGTGTGCACCGGCGAATCGATCATCCGCATCGTGTCCAAGATCGTGAAGAGTCCAGAGACATCACCACCCGGCGAATCGATGATCAACGTGATCGGATCGAAGGGCTGTGAATCAAGCGCGAGCAGCTGCGCAGCGACATCGCCGGCGACAGACCCTTGGATCGCGCCGCGAAGGAAGACGATCCGCCGCCGGAGAAGGAGGGAGAGCGCTGCATCTTCGACGCGGTCGGGCCAGCGCATAGCAGGGTCGAATTGGATAACGCCGGCATTCATGACTGCTCCTCTCGTGCAACCAGATGGTTGCATAAATCTCGAGATTGTGCAACCTTCAGGTTGCAGTAGGATGTGGGCGATGATCGTCGAGCGCCGCATCCAGATACCAGTGGGGCTTGAGGACGCCTGGAAGGCGATCCTCGATTTCGGATCGTGGTTCTGCAACAAAGCCAGCGTCGTGGAGGTCAAGCCGGGCGCGCGCGCCGAGTTCCACTGGAGCGATGGGAGCTCTCGCGCGGCCGTCTTCGAAGAGGTCGAGGCCCCGCGGTTCCTGGCATTCCGGTGGTTGCCATTCGAGCGCGATCCCGGGGGAACGCCCGTTAGCCGTCCGCAGACCCGGGTGGAGATCACGCTCGCCGCGTCAAACGACGACGTCGAGGTTGCCGTCATCGAGCGCCGCCTCGATGGAGCGCTCGCGGAGGCAAGCGCATGAGAGACGAACGCATCGGTGCGGTGTTCTCGGCGCTGGGCGACCCGACACGTCGGCACGTCGTGGAATGTCTTGCGACTGAGGGCGAGATGACGGCGACGGAGCTGGCGGAACAGATCCCGGTCACGCGGCAGGCGATAGCCAAGCACCTTGCGACGTTGTCGGATGCGGGCCTCGTCTCGGCAGAAGCGCACGGCCGTGAGGTCCGCTATCGGCTCACTCCTGCGCCGATGAGGCACGCTGTTGCGTGGCTCGCCGAAACCGGCGCGGAGTGGGACGAGCGTTTGGCTCGCTTGCGGAGTCGGTTCTCTCGCTAGAGCATTAGCTCTGTTCTTTCGGTTCCCACCGGAACCCTCGAAGCGAGAACAGGATGGCTGCCACACCCCACGCGCCCATGATCGCGAGGTCTTTCCATTCGAACCCCGACCCCTTCGTGAGCGGGTTGTACGCCGTGATGACTGCGTGCGAAAGATGCTTGATGGGGAAGATGCTGGCCACCGTCGTCAAGGCGCCGTTGTGTTGGATCGGGATGAAGACGTCCGAGATGAAAAGGAGAGGGAAGATCGTTGCGTTGACCACGGCGGGTGCCGCATCGACGTTCGGTACGAACGTCGTCATCGCGAGGCCGAGCGCACAGAACGTGGCGGCGCCCACCACCAACGCGGCGACGAGCGCCGGCAGCGTCCGGAGACCCGGGAGCCGGACGTGGTAGAAGGCGCGCCCGAACGCTCCGATGATCACGACGAGCAGCAATCCCACCATCACCGATACCGCGATGCGCGCGAAAAGGAACACCCACGAGGGGAGTGGCGTACCGCGGAGTCGCTTCAGGATGCCGGACTCGCGCGCGAAGACAACACCCATCGCAATGTTGGTGTAGCAGGCGGTGATGATGGCAAACGCCATCAGCGCTGGCGTGTAGAAGTCCGACACCGTTCCGCCGGGTCCGAACGGCGAGTATTTCGAGTTCCCGAAGATCAGGTTGAAGATCACCATGAACATGAGCGGGAAGACGAACGTGAAGAAGGCAGACGCGGGGTTGCGCCAGAAAGAGCGGTTCTCGTACTTGATCTGACGAGCTGCAAGTGCGATATCGTTCACTGGGCTGCCTGCCCTTCGGCGCCGGTGAGCTGCAGATAGACGTCCTCGAGAGTCGGTCGTGCGACTTCGAGCTCGTCGAGCGTGACGTTCTTTTCGAGGGCCCAGCCGGTCAGCTCGTGGAGAACCTTTACCGGGTCCGCGGCTTCGATCTCGACGCGTCCGTTCTTGGAGGTCATCGCCTTCTTGAGCGAGCGCGGCAGCGCCGGCACAGGCTCGGCCAAACGGAAACGCACGACGGTTTGTGAAGTCTCACGACCGGCGAGCGTTCCAGGGGGTCCTTCCGCGACGATCCGGCCCGCGGTGATGACCGCAACGCGGTTCGCGAGCTCCTGCGCTTCCTCCATGTAATGGGTTGTCAGGAAGATCGTTTTTCCGAGAGAGACCAGATTCTTGACCGCATCCCACATGCGACGGCGTGCGCCGGGGTCGAAGCCGGTCGTCGGCTCGTCGAGGAACAGGAGCTCGGGGTCTCCCGCCAGGCCGATTGCGACGTCGAGTCGGCGTTGCTGCCCGCCCGACAGCTTCTTCACGCGCTCATCGCGTTTCTCGGTGAGACCGACAACATCGATGATTTCGTCGAGCGGCCGTGGCTTTGGATAGTAGCCGCGGTACATCTCGATGACTTCGGCAACCGTCAGGAACTGCTCGATGCTGGTCGACTGAAGGACGATGCCGATCCGTTGCTTCATCGCTCGTTCTCTGCGCGCGGGGTCGAAGTTGAGCACCGAGACCGTCCCCGCATCTGGCTGGCGGTGGCCTTCGAGGATCTCGACGATCGTTGTCTTCCCGGCCCCGTTCGGGCCGAGGAGGGCGAACACCTCACCGGTCGCGATCGCGATGTCGACGCCGCGAACAGCCTCCACGGTGCCGTAAGACTTGCGGAGTCCGCGAACGTCGATCGCCGTTTCGGTCATCGGGGCGAAGCATAGCGTCGCGGGAGGGCTGCTCGGCGGGCGTTCCTATGCGCCCCCCGCAGGCCTCGCTTGTTAGGATGCGCGCGCTTTGGCGACGAAGAAGAAACCCGCCGACGAGGTCGTCCAAGAGGCGCCCGCCGTCGACGCTGCGCGCGCGCCCGGCGCCACGGTCGAAGACAAGATCGAAGACCTGATCAAGCGCAAGGACCACGCGACGCATGCCGCGTCGGCAGAAGCGGTGAAGAAGCAGCACGATCGCGGGAAGCTCACTGCGCGCGAGCGGATCGATCTGCTGCTCGATCCGGGATCCTTCGTCGAAACCGATCGCATGGCGAGGCATCGGACGCACGGATTCGGCATCGAACGACACCGTCCTCTTTCGGACGCGGTCGTTACGGGCTGGGGCACGATCGATGGCCGCAAGGTCTTCGTGTTCAGTCAGGACTTCATGGTCTTCGGCGGATCACTCGGTGAAGTGATGAGCGAGAAGGTCTGCAAGATCATGGACCTTGCTGCGGCGACGGGCGCGCCGGTGATCGGACTCAACGACTCCGGCGGCGCGCGCATACAAGAGGGCGTGGTTTCCCTCGCGAGCTACGGCTACATCTTCGATCGCAACGTTCGCTCGTCGGGCGTCATCCCGCAGATCAGCGTGATCATGGGCCCGTGCGCAGGTGGCGCTGTCTACTCGCCGGCGATGACCGATTTCATCTTCATGGTGAAGGACACGTCTCACATGTTCATCACCGGTCCGGACGTGATCAAGACCGTCACCGGCGAAGAGGTGACGTTCGAAGACCTCGGCGGGGCAATGGCGCATGCGTCGAAGTCGGGGATCGCACACTTCGTTGCAGAGGACGAGCAGCATTGTCTCCAGATGGTGCGGTACCTCATGTCGTTCTTGCCGCAGAACAACATGGAGGATCCGCCGACCTTCGCCACGGCCGACCCGCCCGACCGTCAAGCACAAGAGCTTGTCGATCTCATGCCCGACGAGCCGAACAAGGCGTACGACATGCACGACGTCATCAAGCACGTGTTCGACGACGGTGACTTCTTCGAGGTCTTTCCGCACTACGCTCAGAACATCCTCACGGGATTCGCGCGCCTGAACGGTCATGCGGTCGGCATCGTTGCAAATCAGCCGATGCATCTCGCCGGCGTGCTCGACATCCATTCTTCAGAGAAAGCGGCAAGGTTCGTGCGTTTCTGCGACGCGTTCAACATCCCGCTTGTCGTGTTCGTCGACGTTCCCGGCTTCCTGCCGGGCACGAACCAGGAATGGGGCGGCATCATCCGGCGGGGCGCGAAGCTGCTGTTCGCGTTCAGCGAAGCGACGGTGCCCCGCATGCAGGTGATCACGCGTAAGGCGTACGGCGGCGCGTACGTCGTCATGAACTCGAAGTCGATCCGCGCCGACGTCGCGTTCGCGTGGCCGACGGCCGAGATCGCCGTGATGGGCGCCGAGGGAGCGGTCAACATCGTGTCTCGCAAGGAGCTCGACAAGGCGGAAGACAAGAAAGGGAAGCGCGCCGAGCTGATCGCCGACTACATCGAGAAGTTCGCCAATCCGTACGTTGCCGCCGAGCGGGGGTACGTCGACGACGTCATCGACCCGCGCGAGACGCGCCCTCGTCTCATCGATGCGCTCGAGATGCTGTTGACGAAGCGCGAGACGCTGGCGCCGCGCAAGCACGGCAACATCCCCTTATGACGGAGCCTCCCGAGGTTCGCGTCGTGGCGGGGTCACCGACGGAGCAAGAAGAAGCAGCCGTCCGGTCGGCGATCGTTCGGCTGTGGCAGGACGCGCGCGCGAAAGCCGCCAGGGCATCGGGTCCATCACCGTGGGTGCTCGCCGCGCGCGCCGAGGGAACGGGTCGCGGTTCGACCGCTCTGCGTGGTGCGCGCGCGTGGCGACTGTCCGGTCGTATAGGTGCGCCGCCCGTCACGCTCACGAAGATCGGCCGAGGGGACGCGAAATAAACCCGCCGCAAAGACACTGCGCAGCGCGGTGCTACATTTGGCAACTTCGCGCAAGGACGTGCCGTTCTGGGACTATTGCTCCACGAGACCTGGTCCAGTTGACCCATTTCCAAGCCTCTCCGGGCGCGGTGTCATAACGATCGAGAGGGAAACCCACAACACGCCCAAGGGTTCTAGGTCTTCGGCGTGCGGCCGGAGCATGTTGTCATGAACGACGGGGTGATCTCCCCGCCCTTGAGGCGGATCAACGATCAGCATCCCGCCTGCGCTCTGCGTGTCCATGCCGGCGATGCCGGAAACCGGTTCCTGGCGGGATGTCCATCTTGGTCGGGCCGCTCGATCCACCTTCTTAGGATGGCGGCTTGATGGCGCTGATCCTGACGGTCGACGACGAGCCCGACGTGCTTTTCTTGTTGCGGGTCATCTTCGAGCGTGCCGGCCACCTGGTGATCGAGGCCCCTCACGGGCAAGCTGCCCTCGAGGCTCTCAGGGGGCAACGGCCCGACGTCATCGTGACCGACCTCATGATGCCGGTCATGGACGGACGCGAGTTCCTCCAGACCCTCAAAGCGGATCCCAAGACCGCTTCCATCCCGGTACTCATGCTGACGGCGAACCCCAACGGGGCGCACGGAGCTGATGTGGTGATGCGGAAGCCGTTCTCGAACTCGGAGATCGTTCAACGCGTCGAGTCGCTCGCCGAAGGTTCGTGATGGAACGCCGTGGCGCCGGGAACGCGCAGCTCGACCGGATCCTCGGCGGCGGCGTGTCTCCTTTTCCTCGGCTTCGCTCCACCTCGCCGGCTGGCTGATCGCTCTCGGGCCTCAGCGTCCTCAGCATCCTGACGCCCGAGTCCAACCCCTCCGAGCAGGCCGTTTGATTCTGAGGGTTTTCATTGTTTTAATGGTGGAAACTACCGGCTGCCTGGGCGGAGTCTCTATTGTCCGGCGGCAGGCATAGCCCCAAGCGGGCGACCCCGATCAAGAACCTCGGAAGGAGAACGGCTCGATGGCCATCGCAAGTCAGCAGCTTGAAAAGCTCAACGGCGCCACGGCGGAGGAGGTCCTCGGTTGGGGCCTCGAGGAGTTCCACCCCCGGATGGCGATCTCGGCCGCGTTCCTTCCCGAGGACATGGTGGTGATCGACCTCGCGCATCGGATCAACTCCGAAGTTCGGGTCTTCACGCTCGACACCGGGCGCCTCCCGCAAGAGACCTATGACCTCATCGATCAGGTGCGGGGACGCTACGACATCAGCATCGAAGTGATGTTCCCCGACGCGGCCGACGTCGAGGCGATGACTCGCAAACACGGACTCAACCTCTTCTACAAGGAAAAGTCTCTGCGGTTACTGTGCTGTCACGTTCGAAAGGTGATCCCGCTCGAGCGCGCGCTGTCGAAGCTCGACGCGTGGGTGACGGGCTTGCGTGCCGGCCAGAACGTAACGCGCGCGGATATCGTCAAGGTCGAGGTCGATCATGCACACGGCGACGTGCTGAAGCTCAACCCGATCGCCGACTGGTCGAAGGATCAGGTCTGGGATTACATCAGATCTAACAGCGTTCCCTATTCGGCGTTGTACGACCAGGGATACACGTCGGTAGGCTGCGCGCCGTGCACGCGACCGATCCAGCCGGGTGAGGACGATCGCGCTGGGCGCTGGTGGTGGGAGCCGGCCGAAGACAAGGAATGCGGTCTCCATCACCAGTCGCCCTCGGAGCACTTCCAAGAGGAGCTCGCGTGGGTGAAGGCACAGAGGACGTAATACCGGCACCGACACCGCGGCGCGAGCGTGGTGCGCCGCGCGCGCGCACCGACAAGCGCGGGCAAGGCCAGTGGGCGCTCGGTTACCGCGAGCCGCTCAACCCCGCCGAGCGCACAAAGAAGGACGATGACGGCCTCAACGTGCGCGCCCGCATCGAGACGATCTACGCGAAGAACGGCTTCCGCTCGATCGACAAAGCCGACCTTCGCTCGCGGTTCCGGTGGTGGGGCCTCTACACGCAGCGGCGGCACGGCGTGCCCGCCGGAGCGACGGCGACCGCGGAGCCGGAGGAGCTCGAAGACGAGTTCTTCATGCTCCGCATCCGCATCGCCGGCGGCTTGCTCACGTCCGAGCAGCTGCGCGCGATCGCATACGTCTCCGAGCGCTTCGGGCGCGACGTCGCCGACGTAACCGACCGCCAAAACGTCCAGCTGCACTGGATCCGCATCGAGGACATGCCGCGGATCTTCGAGGAGATCGAGCGGGTAGGCCTGACCACCGCGGAAGCGTGCGGAGATACGCCGCGCAACATGATCGGGTGCCCACTCGCTGGGATCGACGCCGACGAAGTCATCGACGCGACGCCGTACCTCGAGGAAACGCACAAGCGATTCGTCGGCGATCCCGCGTTCAGCAACCTCCCGCGCAAGTTCAAGACGTCCATGTCGGGATGCGCACAACAGTGCGCGCAGCACGAGATCAACGACATCTCCTTCGTCGGCGTCCGCCGAGATGACGGCCGGGTCGGATTCGACCTATGGGTAGGAGGCGGCCTTGGTCCGAATCCTCACTTCGCGAAACGGCTGGGTGTGTTCGTCGAGCCCGATCTCATCCCCGACGTTTGGGCGGGCGTGACCGGCGCGTTCCGTGACTACGGGTATCGCCGGGTGCGTAACCGCGCGCGCTTGAAATTCTTGATGGCCGATTGGGGGCCCGAGCGGTTCCGCGAGGTGGTCGAACGCGAGTACCTCGGCTTCGCGCTGCCCGACGGCGACCCGCCGCCGTCGAGCGTGACGGGGCAGCGCGACCACGTCGGCGTCTTCGCGCAGAAGGACGGCCGCATGTATGTCGGCTTCGCTCCGCGCGCAGGGCGCATCGCGGGCCACCAGCTTCGCCGCGTGGCCGACCTCGCCGAGCGATACGGCTCGAGCCGGATCCGCACCACGACGCAGCAAAAGGTCGTCATCTGCGACATCGCACCTGCAGACGTTGACGCGTTGGTCAAAGAGTTGCACGACGAAGATCTTCGCGTCGAGGCGTCAGCATTCCGGCGCGGAACGATGGCGTGCACCGGCATCGAGTTCTGCAAGCTTGCACTCGCCGAGACCAAGATGCGCGCGCAGTGGCTTTATCAAGAGCTCGAGGAGCGGCTGCCCGACTTCGACGAGGACATCAGGATCAACGTGAACGGTTGCCCGAACTCGTGCGCGCGCTTCCAGGTCGCCGACATCGGGCTGATGGGAGCGGTGATGTCCCGTGCGGATGGTACGAAGGCCGACGGCTTCCTCGTCTATCTCGGCGGCCGGATCGGCGAAGGTGCGACGTTCGGCCGGAAAGCGAAAAGCGTGCGTGTCTACGGCGAAGAGCTCGTCCCGTACGTCGAAACGCTTCTTCGCCGGTACATCGCGCGTCGCAACGGAGAAGGTAACTTCGGCGATTACGTGAATTCATTGTCGGACGAGGCCTTGACGGCGTTCGCTGCGCAGTCGTGAGCGGCGAGGCGCAAGCGGGCGGACGCGCGCAGCCGTTCTACTGCCCGTATTGCGGCGAGCAGACGATACGCCCGGCTGAGGGCAACGGAACGTACTGGTGCGAGACCTGCGACCGGACCTGGGGATTGACGTTCAAAGGGTTGGGGCAGCCGAGCGAAAGCGGGGAGGCATGACGGCGAAAGAGAACGCACCTTCGATAAGCGGAACGGTCAGCCGGGAGGGCAAACCGGCCGGGGGAGTCTATGTGCGCCTCGTTGGTCCGTCCGGCGAGTTCGTCGCCGAGGAGTACACGAAGGACGACGGCGCGTTCACATTCCACGTCACCGCTGGGACCTGGACGATCGAGGCGCGCGCGGCGGGAGCAGAAACGGCCAAAGAGTCGGTCGATGTGTCGACGGGCGACGCAACGATCCAGGTCGACCTTCAGCCTGCCTAGCGCGCGCCTCTGGCGAAACGCTTCCAGCACGAGGTATGCCAGTGCCGTCGTCCCTCTTCGTCGTCGTCTCGCCACGCCACGACGTGCGCGGTCCCGGGATGGATCTCTTGGTTGCAGCCGGGACACCGATACAGCTTCACCGCTTTGACCGGTTGGATCGCGCGCACCTGCCACCCGGGCGGTGCGCCGACGACGATGTCTCCCCCGAGAGGAGACCGATCCTCATCCGGTTTGCTGCGTCGCCGTGGATGTGTGCGCCGCGGCGTCACGCCAGCGCGCCGCCGTCGATGACGATCGAAGAGCCGGTCACGTAGCTGGACGCGTCGCAGGCGAGCCAGATCGCCGCAGCGGCGATCTCCTCCGGATCGCCCCACCGCTTGATCGGCTGTTGTGCGACGAAAGTCGCTGCAGAAGCGGGATCGCTCCAGAACTGTTTGTTGAGCTCGGTCCTGACCCAACCGGGGCAGATGGCGTTCACGCGAACGCCGGCATCGCCCCATTCCAAGGCGAGCGTCTTCGTGAGCCCGATCACCGCGTGCTTCGCGGCCGAGTAGTACGAAAGGCCGGGAGCGCCGTGCAGACCGGCGACCGACGACATGTTGATCACGCTTCCGCTCCCGCGCGCGACCATGTGCCGGCCCGCTTCCTGACAGAAGGTGAAGACGCTGTCGAGGTTGAGCGCTATCGCCTTGTGCCACCCCTCCGGCCGCAGTTCGGTCAGCGGCGACATGAACTTCGTTCCCCCGGCGTTGTTCACGAGGACGTCTATCTTTCCGAACGCGCTCATGGTTTGTTCGACACAGGAACGCACGTCGTCGGGATCCGTTACGTCGGTCGTGATCGGAAGCGCGCGCCTGCCGGTCGCTTCGATCTTGCTCGCAAGCTGCTCGATATCGGAGGTCGAGCGGGCCGCGAGCGCGATGTCCGCGCCGGCCTCTGCCATCGCCATCGCGATGGCCGCGCCGATGCCGCGCGAAGCGCCGGTGACGATCGCCGCCTTGCCTTCCAGGGAAAAGACTTCGAGACCCATGTGCTTAGTACGTATAGAAGCCGCGCTTCGTCTTCCGCCCGAGGAAGCCGGCGGTGACGAGGTGCTCGAGCATCGGGGCCGGTGCGAAATACGGATCGCGGAACTCGTCGTAAAGGGTTTGGATGATCTGGTATGTGACGTCAAGGCCGACGATGTCCGCAAGTGCGAATGGTCCCATCGGGTGGCCGCAGCCGAGCTTCATCGCGGTATCGATGTCTTCCGCGGTCGCGTAGCCGCTTTCCAGCATCTTCGTCGAGTCGTTGATGTACGGGAACAGCAGTGCGTTCACGATGAACCCGGCTCGGTCGGGACAGACAACTGGATGCTTCCCGAGCTTGTTCGCGAGCGCGAAGACTGCGTCCGCGGTCTCCTCGCTGGTCCGTACGGTCTTGACGACCTCGACGAGCTTCATCACCGGCGCCGGGTTGAAGAAGTGCATCCCGACGACCTGGTCGGGGCGGCCGGTAACCGCGGCGAGCGCGATCACCGGAAGCGACGACGTCGTGCTCGCCAGGATGGCATGGCGCGGAGCGATCGCATCGAGCTGGCGGAAATAGTCGAGCTTGACTTCGAGCTCCTCCGCGATCGCCTCGATAACGATGTCGCAGTCGCCGAACGCCTCGATCTCGGTCGTGCCGTCGATGAGTGCCGTGGTCGCTTTCAGTTGGTCCTCGGTCAACTTCCCGCGCTGGACTGCCTTCGCGAGCGACTTCTCGACGGCGGCGAGGGACTCCGAAACCCGTTGCTTCGTCCGCGCACGCAGCACGACGCTGTACCCGGCCTTGGCAGCAACCTCCGCGATGCCGTTCGCCATCGTGCCCGAGCCGAGCACGCCGATCTTGCGTATGTGTCCGGCCGCGGTCTCGGGAACCTGGGGCCCGTGGTGGCCCGCTTCCTTGACGTGCGAGGACCCCGGCTCCTCGTACTCATAGAAGCCGCGTCCCGACTTCCTTCCGAGGAACCCGGCTGTGACGAGCTGCTTGATCAGAGGCGACGGCGCGTACATCGTCTCGCGGAACTGCCTGTACATCGCGTCTAGGATCTCATACCCGGAATCGAGTCCGATCAGGTCGAGCAACGCCAGCGGCCCCATCGGGTGCCCGCAGCCAAGCTGCATCGCCGCGTCGATGTCCTCTCGCGCGGCGAAGCCGCTCTCCAGCATCCGAACTGCGTTGTTCAGGTATGGGAACAGCAGCAGGTTCGCGATGAACCCCGCGCGATCCTGGCAGGCAACCGGCGTCTTCCCCAGCGATTCCACGAATCCGCGCACCTCGGTTAGGGCGTCCTCGTCGGTCACAACCGTCTTGACGAGCTCGACGAGGCCCATCACCGGAGCCGGGTTGAAGAAATGGATGCCGAGCACCCTCGACGGGCGCGTCGTCTTTACGGCCATCTCGATCACCGGAAGGGACGAAGTGTTGGTGGCGAGGACGGCGTGTTCGGGCAGAAGGGGGTCGAGGGCCCGGAACGCTTCCTGCTTCAGCTCGAGGTGCTCCGGGATCGCCTCGATGACGATGTCGCACTCTTTCAGGTCTGCGAACGTCGTCGTTCCCGAAATGCGGGATAGTGTCGCGTCGCGCTCGGCGGCCTCGATCTTGCCGCGGTCGACTGCACGGTCGATCGATTGGGTGATACGTGCGAGTCCGGCCGCTACCTGGTTGTCGTCCACCTCTCGGAA
>Ga0070708_100001121_pt1 | contig 20493 bp, 13 predicted proteins | sample KBSK5503metaG_FD_65469 | JGI IMG/M metagenome (GOLD analysis project Ga0070708, IMG submission 65469) | Corn, switchgrass and miscanthus rhizosphere microbial communities from Kellogg Biological Station, Michigan, USA - KBS K5-50-3 metaG | ecosystem: Host-associated > Plants > Roots >... | reverse complement strand
GCGCGGTGTGCCTGCCGGTCGCGCACGAGGGCCAGGCCGCTGTCGTAGGGGACGTTGAGCCACTTGTGTGCGTCGGTCGCCCAGGAATCCGCCCCCTCCACGCCCGTGAGAAGCTGCCGGTACCGGGGGCTCGCCGCGGCCCACAGGCCGAAGGCGCCGTCGACGTGCAACCAACCGTTCTCGTGCTCGTGCACGAGCTGGGCAACCCGATCGAGGGGGTCGAAGGATCCGGTGTTCACGTTGCCCGCCTGAGCGCAGACGATCGCCGGGGTGCCCCTGGCCCTCGCCAGCGCCTCGCGCAGCGGGTCCGGGAGCATCCTTCCCTGGCCGTCGCAGGCCACCGCAACGGTGGACGCGTCGCCCAGCCCGAGCAGCCTCAGCGCCCCATACACGGTGACGTGGGTCTCCTCGCCGACGATCACCGCCACCCGCGGGGCGTCCCGAAGCCCCTTCGCCGCGACGTCCCATCCGACCCGGGCGAGGACCGCCTGGCGGGCGGCGGCAAGGCAGGTGGTGTTCGCCATCTGTCCGCCGGTGACGAAGCCCATCCCGGTTCCCGCGGGCAGACCGAAAAGCCCGGTCAGCCATTCCAGCACCGTCTCCTCGACGATCGCCGCGGCGGGTGAGAGCACGAAGAGCCCGGCGTTCTGATCCCAGGCGCTGGTGAGCCAATCCGCTCCGACCGCGGCGGGAAGGCTTCCCCCGATAACAAATCCGAAAAAACGCGGTCCCGCCGTCGCCACGATCCCCGGGTCGGCACTTCGCGCCAGCGCTTCTACCACCCGCGCCGGCGACTCTCCCTGCTCGGGCAGAGGTCCTCCCAGCGCGGCGCGCATCGAAGCGGCGTCGGCGCCGACCCCCACCGGCCGACGGCCGACGTTCTCCAGATATTGGACTGCAGCCGCGTGCGCCGCATCGAGAGCCGAATGATCCATCGCTGCCTCCCCAAGCGCGTCATGATAGCGGGGCTGCGTCAGGCGGTCTGCAATTTCAGCTTCGCGGCAGGAGCAGCACCAGAGCGGAGCAGGACAGAATCGCCGAGCAGCCCAAGCCGACGGCCAGGGACCAAAGCTCCACCTGCCGGGGAGAACCGCAGATCTTCCAAGTCGCGGCCGGGGGGAGCAACGCCACCGAGACGATCACCAGGCCGCAAATTGCCCCGCCGATCCAGGCGAAGTCCGTCGAGCCGAACGCGGGCACCAGCCCGAAAAAATGGAGGCCGACCACGAGCCCAATCGCCGGCAAGATGTAGCGCGGTCGTCGGGTCCTCCTCAAAACAAATACCGTGAGGGGAATCGCGATCGCTTCAAAAGCGACCGCGAGCCAGTAGGCGCGCGGATTGTATGCATCCGCCTGGCCGGAGACCTTGCCCGTCGGGGCCTGCATCTGGCGGACCGCCAGGTTGACCAATGCGAGCGAGATCAGGGCGGAAAAGGCGGTGACGCGAAGGGCCCAGGGCGGTCCAAGGCTTCGCGCTCCCAATCCCGCCCAGAGCACGGCGAAGCTCGCGAGGAGAATCGCGCCGATGGCCGGACCCGAATTCACGATTTTCTTAGACCACGCGCCGATCGGCTTGTCAGCTGCTCAAACGACGCGATGGCAGAGCGCTCACCATCCGGCGGACGCCCTCCTGCAGCTCGGCTTCGCTGTGGCGTGAAAAGGCCAGCCGGGCAAAGGGTCTGGGCAGGCCTTGGAAATCGAATTCGCGGCCGGACGCGAAACCCACCTTCATCGCCAGGGCACGCGCGACCCAGCGATCGACGTCCACGTCCTCCGCCACCCGGGCCCAGAGGGCGACCCCGCCGCTGGGAAGCTCGAACGAGAGCACCGAACCGAGGTGTTTCTTCAGGGCGTCGATCAGCGTCGCTCGCCGGGACTCGTTGATCCGACGCACTCGACGGGCATGCCGCTGGACCTCGCCATCCTCCAGCATCTCCGCCACCGCGCCCTCGATCGCCAGATCTCCCTGCCGGTCCGACAAGGTCCGCAGCTGAACGATGCGCTCGAGCAGCGGCGCCGGGGCAACCACGAATCCCAATCGGATCCCCGGCGCGAGAATCTTGGACAGCGTTCCCACGTAGATCACGACCCCACCCGGATCGTCGCTGGCGAGCGGGAGCACCGGGCGACCCTGGTAATGGAATTCGTGGTCGTAGTCATCCTCGAGAATGGCGAACCGATTTCGCCTCGCCAGATCCATCAGCTGAAGACGGCGACCCGGCGAGAGGACCGCCATCGTCGGGTACTGATGGTGGGGCGTCAGATAGATCGCGCGCAGCTCCTCACGCGCGGCGATCTTCTCCAGCGCGTTGATTTGAAGTCCCTCCCGGTCGACCGGAACGGGGATCAGCCGTGCGCCGGAAATCCTCAGGGAGGCCCAGGCGGACGAATACCCCAGCTCTTCGACGGCGACCGCGTCCCCCGGGCCCAACAGCGCCCGCGCGGCGAGATCGATACCCATCTGACTTCCGCGGGTGACGACCAGCGAATCCGCTGTGGCCGCAATCCCGCGGGTCGCGCTGAGCATCTCCGCCAACGCCGAGCGCAGTCGAGGGTGGCCGCGCGGATCGCCATAGTCGAGCGCGGAGGAACCGCGGACGCACACCGCGCGTCGATAGGCGCGCGCCAGCGCCGCCGAGGGAATCAGGCGGGGATCCGGTATCCCGTTGGCCATATTCAACGTCCCGCGGGGGAAGGGAGCGCAATCCGCCACCGCGCGTTCAAGGAACGAGGGCGCAACGACCGGCGCTCCGCCGTTGTCCAGGCCTGGCCGGAGATCGAAGCCTGCCGTCGCGCGTGGCTGGGGACGCGAGGCCCTCATTCCCGCGACGCGCCGGGGGCGGGCGTCCGGAAGCGTCCGCGAGACAAACGTGCCCCCGGCCTGTTTGGTCTCGATCCAGCCTTCCTGGACCAGCTCGGTGTAGGCGGCGAGGATGGTGTTGCGATGAACCTGCAACGCCCTGGCCAGGGTGCGACTGCCGGGAAGTGGATCTCCCGGGCGAAGCCTGTGGCGGCGGATCTCGTTGGAGATCGCCCGAGCGATTCGCAAGAAAATCGGCAATTCGGCGGTTGAATCGAGGGTCAGATTGAGGTCCCAGGCGCGCATAGAACTGGTCTACCTTGAATGTTGAAACTGGACCTTTCGAACATACCAGGCGGCTTGCATATTGCCGCCATGGAAAAATCATTTATCGGCGAACGATGCTTCCCCTCGCGGCGGCCGGTGATGGGGATGGTCTTACTGTTTTCAGCCGCGGGCGCGGGAAATACGCAGTCTCGCCTGGGGGGTCGCGGCCCCGCCCCTTCATCGCCGGGCGCCCAGCGCTCCGGGGAGTGCTCCTCGGGTGGAGGTCAGGGTCTTCGCCTGGCTGGCCTGGCCTCCGGCCCGAATCTGCTGGCCGGCGCGGCGTGCCTGGCCAGCTGGGGCTTTCTCTGGTTGCTCACCGTTTCCGACTTCGTCTCCTTCCCGGCGAGCCGATCCGTCCCGCCGGGCGGGAATGAGAATGCGGACGCGGCGACCTTGTTTCATCAGGAGGAGCTGATCGCACCAATCGATTACAAAAACATCGATCGACAGGGCATCCATGACTCGCTACCCCTTCGCCCCGCCGGACCGTGCGGGTCAGCAATGATCGAATTGAACGGCTCCTGCATCCTCGGCGAAGAAATCGAAGTAAGCTCGCCGCCTGGATGGAGGAGGCCCGGGGCAGATGTCGAAACGGATTGAAGCGTTTTCCCCCACCGAGCGGACCACGCTTCGCCGGTTTCCCAAGCGCGGGAATTACCAGCGCGAGGTGGTGGAGGCGATCCTCGACGAGGGCCTCATCTGCCACCTGGGGTTCGTCGTCGATGGGCAGCCGTATGTGATTCCAACCACCCACGCGCGCCGGGGGCATCGCCTCTATCTGCACGGCGCGGCCGCCGGCCGGATGCTGCGAACGCTCAAGGAAGGCGCGCCGGTTTGCGTCACCGTCACCGTGATCGACGGATTGGTCCTGGCGCGATCCGCCTTCCACCATTCGATGAACTATCGCTCGGTGGTGGTGCTGGGCGTGGCGACCGAGTTGACGGAGGAGAGCGAAAAGAAGGCGGCCCTGGAGGCGATCGTCGAGCACGTCGTGGCCGGTCGGGCCGCACAGGTTCGTCCCCCGAGCGAACCCGAGCTCAAGGCGACGACGGTGTTGTCCATCCCGCTCCGGGAGGTTTCGGCCAAGATCCGGAGCGGCCCGCCGCTCGATGACGAGTCCGATTACGAATGGCCGTGCTGGGCGGGAGAGATTCCGCTTCGCCTCGTTGCAGCGCCACCGGTCGCCGATCCCAGGCTGGCCGCGGGTACCGAGGTGCCCGGGTATGCGAGAGACTACCAGCGACCAAATGCGTCGCGATCGCCGGAAGATCGCAACAAGAGCTGATTTCGCACAGGCTCCATCAGTCCATGGTGCAGGATGAATAACAGTCTGCCTTGGAGGTCGTTGGGAATCGTCTTGGCCAGAACGCTGCGGGGATTTGAGACGAGTCGGTCCGCGTCCGAATTGCCGGACCTTGAAGCTCATTGCTGCGACGCCGGGGCGACGACGTGCTCCCCGGGATTGCCGCGGCCCCCGTTTTCGGGTCGGTTCTCCTCGGTCCGGATGGCCACCGTGATGGAGGCCAAGGGCCCCAGCTTGTGACTGAAGTCCACCGGTGGCTCGCCGGTCCCGCGCTCGCCCCAGAATTCCTCGAGCAGCTTTTGACGTTCCAGCTTCTTTCGCTCTGAAATCGCCTCGAAGTCCCCTCGATTGCGGATGATGTGCGGGGTCAAGAAGAGCAGGAGGTTGACCTTCACCTTCTTCTTCGTGGTGGCGCGGAAGAGGTTTCCCAGGAGCGGAATGTCTCCGAGGAAGGGCGTCTTGGATGCCGATTCGACGATTCGATCCTGCATGATCCCGCCGAGGACGATGGTGCGGTGGTCCTGCCCCACGATGGTGGTTTTCGTGCCCCGGGTCGAAGTGGTCGGTCCGAGCACCTTGTCGATGGACGCGATCTCCTCGGTCTGCTCGTCGATTTCAAGACGTACCTCGTCCCCGTCGCCCACGTGCGGCTTGACGGTCAACTTGAGCTCCACGTTCTCCCGGGTGATCGGCGCATAGAGTTGCGAGAGGCTGTTCACGGTGGGACTGACCCCTGAGCTCGCCGCCTGCTGCAGCGCGGCAGGCGCATAGCCGGTCTGGAACGGAACTTTCTGGCCGACGTGGATCGTCGCCTCCTTGTTGTCCATCGCCAGCAAGTGAGGAGTGGAGATGACATTGACATCCGAGCTTTGCTGCAGTGCGTGGAGAATCAGGCCGAATTGGGGAATGTTGACCCCAAGCTGGCTCGACAAGTCCTTGAGGATGGGCCCCTGCACGCCGGCCAGGGCGCCATTGGCGGAGAGCAGATTCGTCAGGGAAAGAGAGCTGGGTTGCCCCGGGAAGTTGGTACCGAGCACCACGGGAACCGTTCCCTGATCGGTATGCACGCTTGCCACATCGTGGAAGCTGATCCCGAAATCGCTGTCGCGCTCGACGTCGATCTCCAGAATCGCCGCCTCGATGAAAATCTGCTTCCGCGGAAGGTCGAGTTGCTCGATCAGGCGCACCAGATTGCGATAGTCCGCTGGGTTGGCAACCACCACCAGGCCGTTGGTCGCTTCCGAGGCGGCCACCTTCACCTCGCCGGTGAACAGCGGCGCGGTGGGAACGATGCCGGGCGCCGCGGGCGTCTTTCCGCGACCTCCCTGGAGCAGAGGCTCCAGCGTCGTGGCGATTTCCTTCGCCTCGGCATTCTTGAGCGGATAGACGCTGACCTGGCCATCGCCCGGCAGCGGAACATCCAACTGGGCAACGACCTGTAAGACGCGTTCCACCGTCGCCGAGTTGCTCACGACGATCAATTTGTTGGTGCGCTCGTCGGGAACGACCAGGGGCCCGACGGGAGATTTCGCGCCCGGGGTGCGGGACTTGTCGAGGATGCGCTGAATCTTGTCCGACACCTCCTGGACGGAGGCGAACTTGATCGGGATAACCTGCAGCTGGTCGCTGGGCGCGACGTCCAGCCGGGCGAGGAGCCTCTCGATTCTCTCGAGATTCGAATCGACCTCGGTGACGATCAGAGTGTCGGGCGGGAATGGGGCCAACTCCGCGCCCGGCGAGAGCAACTGGGTGACCACGGCGCGGACGGGTTCCAGGTCCGCGTTCCGCAGTTGAAACACCCGGGTGACCATTTCCTCCTTGGTTCGATGGACCTCGCCCGGTTCGACCAACGTCTCGATCGGCGATTTACCGGCCCGCGCTTTGTCGATGATCCGGAAGAAGCTGCCGCTGTGGACCACCGTCAGGCCGTTGGCGTCCAGCGAGGCCAGAAAAGCCGTGTAGAACTGCTCGGCGTCGATTTCACCGTGGCCCTCGTCGGGCCCGATGATCGAGATCTTGCCCTTGATACTGTCGGGGACGATGAAGGTGCGGCAAGTGGCATCGGCGACGGTCTGGATCAGCTTTTCGACGTCGACGTGTTGGAAGTAGACGTTGAAGCGTTTGCCTTTGCCGAAGGTCTCGCAGGCGGGCACGGGTTTGATGGCGCGCGAACGCTCCTCCTCGACTTGAGCTCCGGCCGGGCCGAGGACGAACAAGCCTGCGAGGGCGAGTCTGCGTAAGGCTGTGGACTGACGGCGCACCGACTCGGCCAATAAGCAAGCGCAGGGCCAGGCGGTAGCGCAGTGTATTTGGGCTATTGGTTGAAGCAGGCGCTCATTCCGTCACGGCTTCCCGGCGGAGTTGAGACAATCTGTCTTCAATTCGGTTACCGGCTCTTGCCAAAGCGCAAGATTCTCCAAGTCCCCCAGCCACCCAGATGTTAGATCGAGCACACGATGGCGGCAGAGGGTTTCGCGCTTTTCGATACGGCAATCGGACGATGCGGCATCGTCTGGGGCGGCCGCGGCATCGCCGGGGTGCAGCTTCCGGAGGGCCGCGAGCCCCAGACGCGCCTGCGGTTGCTCGAGCGGTTCCCCGACGCGCGCGAAGCGCCGCCGCCGCCGGAGGTCGAGCGGGCGGTCGCCGCCATCGCCGCCCTGTTGAGAGGAGAGCCGAGCGATCTCTCCGGCATCGCGCTCGACCTTGACCGGGTGCCCCCGTTTCATCGACGCGTTTACGAGGTCGCCCGCACCATCCCCGCCGGCGCGACCGTTTGCTACGGAGAGATCGCGGAACGGATCGGCCTACCCGGCGCATCGCGTGCGGTGGGGCAAGCACTGGGGCGCAACCCCTTCGCGGTGATCGTGCCCTGTCATAGAGTCCTGGCCGCCGGCGACAAGATCGGCGGCTTCTCCGCCAACGGCGGGATCGCGACCAAGCTCAAACTGCTTTCGATCGAGGTCGCGCATGGCAACGGCGCCACCTCGCATTTCGAGGGCGACGGCGCTCTTCCCTTCGACCCCGATGCCGCCGTCGCGCATTTGCGGTCGTCCGACCCGACGCTCGGGCGCCTGATCGAATCGGTGGGCCCTTTTGGCCTGCAGCTCGACAAGACCCCCAGCCTCTTCCTCGCGCTCGCCGAGGCGATCGTCTACCAGCAGCTCACCGGGCGGGCCGCGGCGACGATCTTCGCCCGGCTGCGCGCGCTCTTTCCGCAGCCCCACCTCGGGCCGACACCCCGGCAGATCCTCCGGATCTCCGAAGAGAGGCTGCGCTCCGCCGGCCTCTCGCGCGCCAAGCTGCTTTCGCTGCGCGACCTGGCCCGCAAGACCGCCGACGGCGAGTTGCCCGAGCTCGCCGAAGTGCACCGGATGGAGGACGAGGCGATCATCGAGCGGCTTATCCAGGTGCGCGGCATCGGCCGCTGGACGGCGGAGATGCTCCTCATCTTCCGCCTCGGCCGTCCGGACGTGTTGCCCGTGGACGACTACGGTATCCGCAAGGGCTTCGCCATCGCCTTCCGGAAGCGCGAGCTGCCGGCGCGCAAGGACATCGAAAAACGGGGAATCCGGTGGAGGCCCTACCGCAGCGTAGCAAGTTGGTACCTGTGGCGCGCGACCGATCTCAAGGGCTGACGCGTCAGCGAACAGGTGATCGCCTTTCGATTGATTCGGCCGGCCGCGGCAAATAGATCGGGGAAATGCCGGCGACCACACTTCTGCAGCGGGGCCCGATCTCGGTGGTCGATTATCGCTGTGGTGTCGGCCCGGCGGACAGGCCCTGGGTCGAGGAGCACACCGACTTTTCCGTCTCCTACGTGCGCAAAGGCAGCTTCGGCTACCGCTGCCGAGGCGAGTCGTTCGATCTGGTGGCGGGCTCGGTCCTCGTCGGCCAACGCGGGGACGAATACATCTGCTCCCACGATCACGTTTACGGCGACGAATGTCTGTCTTTTCGCCTCGCGCCCTCGCTGGTGGACGCCATCGGCGGCAAGGTCGGGCTCTGGCGCAGCCGCGGCATTCCGCCGCTGCCTGAGTTGATGGTGATCGGCGAGCTGGCGCAAGCGGTGGCGGAGGGCAGATCCGACCTCGACCTCGACGAAGTGGGATTGATCTTCGCGGCGCAGTTCGTCGACATTGCCTCCGGGCGCAAGCGAAAGCCGGCGCAGGCGGGGCCGCGCGATCGCCGCCGCGCGGTGGAAGCCGCGCTGTGGATCGACGAGCATTCCGGCGATCCCATCGATCTCGAAAGCGCGGCGAGCTCGGTGGGGATCAGCTCCTTCCATTTCTTGAGGCTCTTCGGCGAAGTCCTCGGCGTCACCCCCCACCAATACCTGGTCCGCTCCCGGCTCCGCCGGGCGGCCCGGATGCTCGCCGACGGCGGCAGGTCGATCACCGAAGTCGCCCTGGAGGTCGGGTTCGGCGATCTCTCCAATTTCGTACGCACGTTCCATCGCGCCGCCGGGGTCTCTCCACGAGGCTTCCGCCGCGCGTCCCGGGGAGACCGCCACGTCTTCGAGGAACGGCTGAAGCGCTACCGCATCGCTTCCATCGGAGACAGTCGCGAAGCGCGAATCGCCGGATACATCCCGAAGACCAACGCCAGGATCAGCGCCACGACCCAGGCCACCACGGTGCCGAACGGATTGACGACCAGGCCGTAGGGGAAGGCCGCGGAGAGGGCCCGGCAAGTGAAGGTCGCGGCGGTGGTGCCGACCAACGCGCCGAGCGCCGCGAGCACCAGCGCTTCGAGGATGAACTGGATGAACACCTCCTCATCCGACGCGCCCATCGCCTTGCGCAGGCCGATCTCGTATCGCCGGTCGGAGAAGGAGATCAGCATCACCGACAGCACGCCGACCCCACCCACGAGCAGGACCGTGCCGGCCAAGCTGAGCAGGACGATCGTCCAGCCGCGGATCTGGTCGAGAAAATTCTGGTAGGAGCGGGCCATCTCGCCGTCCAAATCGACGATCTCGATGTCTTCGATTCCACGGTGAGCCTGCTTGGTGCGCGCCAGCAACAAGGAGGAGATCTCCCCCAGATCCTTCTTCGATCGGAGCTTCACCGCGAGGTGGGTGAGCTTGTGGTCCGGATCCATCCGATCGATATAGGTCTCCAGGGGAATGGTGAGGCCGTTCGCGTCCTGGTAATTCTCGTTGCTGAAGATCTGCCCCCGGGCCTGCACCCCCACCACCCGAAAAAAGATCCCGTTGACGGTGATGTCTCGCCCCACCGGATCGGCACCGCCGAAGAGCTTCGTCGCCAGCGTGGCTCCGATCACCGCCACCGCGCTGCGCCGGCGCTGATCGTCTTCCGTCAGTCCCCTCCCCACTTCCACCGGTCGATTCATCCAGTAGCCGTAGTCCGGCCAGACGCCGTTCACGAAGGTCCTCTCGCTGGACAGCGGCGTCTTCACCACCGCGCGCGTCGTCGCCCGGGGCAGGAAGACCAACACCCCGGGATGGGGGCTCGTCAGTCGACCCAGGTCCTCGTAGCGCAGCCCGGGGCTCATCCGGAAATGATTGGTCTCCTCGGTGGTGGCGGGCGCTTTCGGGGCCACCATGATCGTTCCGTCCCAACTCATGCCGGCAAAGCCCGTGGAGACCTTGTCCATCACCCCGTCCAGCACCGAGGTCATCACCACCAGGGCAAAGACGCCGAGCATCAGCAAGGTCAGGGTCAGAACCGATCGCAGCTTGTGAGCCCAGAGCTCCACCAGGCCGACCCGAACCACCTCCACCAGCATCCCGAGCCGAGGCAGGACGCGCGCCTTCCGCCTCGGCCGGTCCGGCGCGGCGGCGGATCGGTCGACCGCCAGCTCAGTCATAGCGGAGCGCCTCCATCGGAGACAGCCGGCTCGCCTTCGCCGCCGGATAGAGCGCGAAGAGGAACCCGCTCAGGCAGGCGAGGCCGATCGCCAATCCGAGGCTCGAGGGGCGCATGTAGAGCGGCACGCCGAGGATTTCCAGGATGATTCGCGAAAACGCCACCCCGACGGCGACGCCCACCAGGGCGCCCAGCCCGGCGAGCACCAGCGCCTCGGTCATGAACTCCTTGAAGATCTCGCGACCCGAGGCGCCGATCGCCATCTTGATTCCGACCTCCCGGACGCGCTCCTTGAGGGAGGCGAGCTGGATGTTCACGTTGACCAATCCACCGCCGAGCAGCGACAAGACGCCGGAGAGCACGAAGATGATGTTGTAGACGTCGCCGTTGCTCCGCTGCTTCTTGACCCTGGCGGCGACATCGTCGAGCCGAAAGTCGTCCTGCTGGCGGTGGTTCGTCCTCAAGAGATCGGACAGTCTGCGCGAGAACATCTGGAGCGAATTGATCTCCGGAATCTTGAAGGTCACCCGATCCAATCGCTGGTATTGATCGCCCTCGAAGCGGCGCTGCACCAGGGTCGCGGGCAGGGCGATGATCCGGTTCCTCCACCAGAAAATGTTGCGCCGTTGATCCTTTCGAAATCGGAAGACGCGCTCCTTCAGGAGACCGATGACCACCACCGGGACGTCCCCGACCCTGATCGTCTGGCCGAGGGCATCGCCGTTGGGGAAGAACACCTGCGTCGCTTCGCTCCCCAGGATCGCCACCGCGGCCGCAGACTCCAGATCCGCGTTGGAGAAGAGGCGCCCCTGGGCGATCTGGTAGCCCTCCCCGGGGAAGAAGTCCCGCCCAACCCCGCTGATCTGCCGCTCCTGATCGGCGAAGGCGGACCGGACCCGGGCGCGAATCAGCTTCTGGGTGCTCACCGCGGTGACCAGCCTGGGATCCAGCGCCTCTCCCGAGGTCGCGTCTTCGAACCGCAACCCCAGATTCGCATTCTTCAGGGCGCTGGGGGTGCCCTCCTTGGATACCGGCGACGGTTGAACGTTGAGCTTGTCGAACCCGCCCAGCTTGACGAAGAGCTCATCCGAGCGTTTCCGCTGACTGTCGCTGATCGACAAACCCCCGAGAACCGAGGCCACCCCCAAGATGACACCCAGCGCCTGAAGGAAGGAGCGGCCCGGGTTCTCGCGAATTTCTATCCAGGCGTTGGACACCCGTAGGCCGAGCGCGCCTGTCCCTTTCCCCCGTCTCATGCGGCGGCCGATCTCGATTCGACGACCAGCCCATCGTGGAGCTCGATTCGCCTCTGGGTCCGGGCAGCGACGCCTGGATCGTGGGTGACGATGACAATCGTATGCCCCTGCCGGTGGAGCGCTTCGAACAATCCCAGGACTTCTGCGCCGGTATTCGAATCCAGAGAGCCGGTGGGCTCATCGGCCAGGATCAGCGCCGGCTTGTTCGCCAGCGCCCGCGCAATCGCCACCCGCTGCCGCTGGCCGCCGGACAGCGCGGAGGGCAGCTCCTTCGCCTTGTCCAGGATTCCCACTTTCTCCAGAAGCTCCCGGGCGCGCGCGCCTCGCTCCTTGCGCGAAACGCCGGCATAGAGCAGCGGCAGCTCCACGTTGCGCAGCACGCTCGCGCGGGGCAGGAGGTTGTAATACTGGAAGACGAAGCCGATCTTCTCGTTGCGCACCCGGGCCAGCTCTTTTCTCGAGAGGCTCTCCACCCACTGGCCATCGAGCGCGTAGCGGCCGGAGGTCGGAGAGTCCAGGCAACCCAGGATCGCCATCAAGGTCGATTTCCCCGATCCCGAAGGTCCGACCAGGGCGACGAACTCTCCCTGGTGGATGGACGCGTCCACCCCGCGCAGCGCATGAACCACCGATTGGCCGGAGTCGTAGACCTTCTTCACTCCCAGGGTCTGGATCAGAGTCGTCATGCGAGTTTCCCAGCGCTAGTTGTTCTCATCGTCCTTTTCGATCTTGCGCCGCGAGGGATCCTCCAGGGCGACCTCGTCGCTCTCGGCGAGACCCTCGAGGATCTCCACCCGCTCCAGCGTAGCGATGCCCGCCTTGACCGGGACCACGTTGAAATAGTCCTTCCAGTGCTCCGACAGCCAGATGAACTTCGATCTGCCGTTGAGGCCCTCTTTCGCATCGCGGATCAGCTCCGGCCGCAGATCCTTCTTCAGCTGATAGGCCACCGTTTGTGCTTCGCGTTTTTGCAGCGCCTCGAGCGGGATGGACAACGTGTTGTCGCGGTTCTCTCCCAGTATCTCGACGTTGGCGCTCATTCCGGTTCGCAGGTGCTTGCCCAGCTCATCGAGCTGGATCTCCACCTTGAAGACCTTGATCTTGTCGACCAGATCCGCCGCCGGCGCGACGAACGAAACCTTGCCGGTGAAGACCTTCTGGGGGTAGGCGTCGAGGGTCACCCGCACCGGCTGTCCGAGGTCCACCTTGGCGATATCGACCTCGTTGAGGTTGACCCGGATGATCAGGCTGCGCAGATCGGCGACGGTGAACAGGACCGTTCCGCCGTTGAAGGAAGACACCCCGGACATCACGCTCTCGCCGAGCTCGACGGTCCGCTTGATCACCGTGCCGGCCATCGGGCTTTTGATCCGCGCCTTCTGCGAGGCGGCGTTGCCGGAGATCGGAATGCCGCGATCCTCGACGATCCGGTAGCGCATCTGCGCCGCCCGGAGCTCCCCGGCGGCGAGCTCGCGTTTGGTCTCGTACTCGTAGAGCGTGCTGCGAGCCACCAGATCCCGATCGAAGAGCCGCTTCTGGGAAGCGAATTCCCGCTCGGCGTCCTTCAAGCGAAGCTGGCCCTGGGTCACCGCGGTGTGGACCTCGGAGAGCGACTGCGCCTGATTGACGTCCGGCTCGACCTCGGCGAGGACGTCCCCGAGCTTGATCTCCGCGCCTTCGCGAACGTTGAGGGCGATCACCCGCCCCGATACCGGCGACTTCACCTCCACTTTCGTCACCGGGTCGACCACTCCGACCTCCCGGACGCTCACTTGAAGGCTGGATTGCTGAACCTTTCCCAGCCGGAAGGGGCGGGCCTCGGTCGATTTTGCCGTTGCGTTGCGGGCGCGCAGGACCGCGAAGAGTCCGGCGGCGAAAAGCAGGACCACCCCTACGCTGACGATCCATTTTCTGCGTGTCATCCAGGCCCCTCGAGGCATCTGCAGTAAACGGGGTTTCCCCCCGCCTAGAAGCCGCTATACGGGAGCGCTCCGGCGTGATTGCAGGGTCCAATCACTGGGAGTACGGCGCTACTGCCACGGCAGGCGCTTCAAGTTGCGCTGGGGGTCAGAACGACCCGGAACTTCGCCTGGCCGCTCATCATCCTCTCGTAGCCTTCCGCCGCGCGTTCCAGTGGTAAGACCTCGTTCATCGATCGCACCCCGGAGAGCGCGCTGAACGAGAGCGTATCCTGCGAGTCGATCGACCTTCCGGAAGGCCAGCCAACGATCGACAGCCGGCCACCGATGAGCGCCAGCGGAGCCACTTCGAGCATTTCCGGGGCAGCACCGAGAACGATCAGCTTTCCATCGACACCCAGACCGCCAAGCACCGCGCCCATCGCCTGGGCGTTGGTGACGGTGGCGAGGATCACTTTCGCCCCACCCAACTTCATCAGCTCGGCGGCGGGATCCTGCCCCTGGCTGTCGATGTAATGCCTTGCTCCCAGCTTCTTCGCCAAGGGCTCCTTGTCCTTTCCCCGGGCGATGCCCACTGTCCGAAACCCCATCTTGACGGCATATTGAATGCCCAGGTGACCCAGGCCGCCGAGCCCCAGCACGGCGACGAGATCGCCCGCCCGCGCACCGCTGTTGCGGAGAGAATTGAAGGTCGTGACCCCCGCGCACATCAGAGGTCCCGCTTCTACCGGCGAAAGCTCGTCGGGAATCAGGGCGGCCACCGCCGCAGGAGCGATCATGTATTCGGCGTAGCCACCATCGTAGGAGATGCCGGTTACTTTTGGCGCGATCCGACAGGTGATGAAGTCGCCCCGCCGGCACGAATCACAGTAGCCGCAGTGCCCTCCGTGCCAACCCACCCCGACCCGCTCGCCGACCTTCCATTGAGCCACGCCACTGCCCACAGCGTCGACAACGCCGGCGACCTCGTGCCCGGGGACCCGCGGGTACTTGACGCCCGGGTAGAGGCCTTCTTTCGTGAGCATATCGCTGTGACAGACGCCGCAGGCCTGGACTTTGATCCTGATCGAACCCGCCTCCGGCTCCGGAATCTCGCGTTCGACCAGCTCGAAAGGCCCCTTCGGTCGTGAAACCTGAACCGCCCGCATCTTCGCCATGGTCTCCTCGCTGCGGCTTCCTGGGACATCGCCGCACAAGGCAGTTAACTGCTGCCCGGCGGAGTGCGGCGCCAAGGAAACTTCGAGCGACCGGATTGTCCCTGTCGCCCCTTAGACGGACCGACTGCTCAGCGCGCTGCCCGACTTCTTCGGCAGCCACTGATAGATGACCGACAGCAGGCGCTCCGGATCGACCGGCTTGGCGATGTAGTCGGACGCTCCCGCGGCCAGGGCCTTCTCGCGATCGCCTTTCATCGCCTTGGCGGTCAGCGAAATGATCGGCAGCTGCCTGAACTCGCTCATGCTCCGGATCGCCTGGGTCGCCGCCAGACCGTCCATCTCCGGCATCATCGTGTCCATCAGGACGAGATCGACGTCGGGATGCTCCCTCAGGCGCTCGACCCCCACCCGCCCATTCTCGGCATGGATCACCCGGATCTTCCGCGCCTCGAGCACGCTGTTGATCGCGAAGATGTTGCGCATGTCGTCGTCGATCACCAATACTTTGCGATCCCGGAAATCGGCATCCTCGGGGAGGGCGGGGATGATCGGGCCGCTCTCGGTCATCCCGTTGCTCTCCCTCGGCCTGGAGGCGTCGGCGCCGGTGTAGTTCTGGGGCAGGTAGAGGGTGAACTTGCTCCCCGCTCCCGGCGCGCTGTCCACGTCGATCCATCCGCCGAGCAGCCGCGCGATTTCCCGGCTGATGGTGAGTCCCAGCCCGGTGCCGCCGTACTTGCGGTTGGTGGTTCCGTCCGCCTGCTGGAACGCCTCGAAGATCAGCTTCTGTTTCTCGTGAGGGATTCCGATTCCGGTGTCGCTGACCGAGAACGCGATCACGTTCTGGTTTGGATTGAAGCTGGAGAGCAGCAGCTTCTTGTCCTTCGACGCCGGGCGGATGGTGAGGGTCACCTTCCCGTGCTCGGTGAACTTGAAGGCGTTCGACAAGAGATTCTTCAAGATCTGCTGGAGCCGGTTCACGTCGGTGAACATGCGCTCCGGGGCCTCCGCGTCGGCCTGGATCTCGAAGCCGAGTCCCTTCTGATCCGCCACGTGGCGGAAGGTCTGCTCCACGTAGTCTTGCACTTGCTGCAGCCGGATATCTCTTGGATCGATCGGCATCTTGCCCGCTTCGACCTTGGACAGGTCGAGGATCTCGTTGATCAGGCCGAGCAGATCGTTGCCCGACGAGTAGACGGTGGTGGCGAACTTCACCTGGTCCGGCGAGAGATTCCCTTCCTTGTTCTCGGAGAGCATCTTCGAAAGGATGAGCAGGCTGTTCAGCGGGGTGCGCAGCTCGTGGGACATGTTGGCCAGGAATTCCGACTTGTACTTCGAGATGAGCTGCAGCTGCTCCGCCTTCTCCTCCAGGGAGCGGCTGGCGAGCTCGACCTCCTGGTTCTTGATCTCGAGGAGCTTCGCCTTCTCGTTCAGCTCGCTGGCCTGCGCCTCGAGCTCCGCGTTGGAACGCTTGAGCTCTTGCAGCAGCTCTTCCGTTCTCATCGAGGAGGAGATCATGTTCAGGATCACGCCGATGCTGTCCATCAGCTGACCGAGGAAGGTGAGGTGGTTCTGGCTGAAGATCCCGAACGAGGCCAGCTCGATCACGGCCTTGATCTCACCCTCGAAGAGCACCGGCAGCACCACCACGTTGCGCGCGGGCGCCTCGCCCAGGCCGGTGGCGATGCTGATGAAGTTCGGCGGCACGTCGGTGAGCACGATCCGTTTCTTCTCGAAGGCGCACTGGCCGATCAGGCTCTCCTTGAGCTTGTATGAGTTGGCGAGGTTCTTGCGCGAGGTGAAGCCGTAGCTGGCGATCAGGTTCAGGATCTGCTCCGGCTTCTCCTTCTCCGGCGTCTCCATCATGAAGAATCCGCCGTGCTGCGCGCCGATCAGCGGGGTCAGCTCGGACATGATCAGCTGCGCCACCGAGACGATGTTTCTCTGGCCCTGCATCATGCCGGAGAACTTCGCCAGGTTCGTCTTCAACCAGTCCTGCTCGGTGTTCTTCTGGGTGGTGTCCTTCAGATTGCCGATCATCTGGTTGATGTTGTCTTTGAGCGCGGCTACCTCGCCCTGCGCCTCCACGGTGATCGATCGGGTCAGGTCGCCCTTGGTCACCGCGGTGGACACCTCGGCGATCGCGCGCACCTGCGAGGTGAGGTTTCCTGCCAGCTGGTTCACGTTGTCGGTCAGGTCTCTCCACGTTCCCGCCGCGCCGGGCACCTTCGCCTGACCGCCCAGCTTCCCTTCGATTCCCACTTCGCGCGCCACCGTGGTCACCTGGTCGGCGAAGGTCCTCAGGGTGTCGGTCATGTTGTTGATCGTCTCGGCCAGAGCGGCCACTTCGCCCTTCGCTTCGAGCACGAACTTCTCGTTCAGGTTTCCGTTGGCCACCGCCGTCACCACCTTGACGATGCCGCGCACCTGGGTGGTGAGGTTGGAGGCCATGAAGTTCACGTTGTCGGTGAGGTCCTTCCAGGTTCCGGCGACGCCGGGCACGCGGGCCTGGGCGCCGAGCTTTCCTTCGATACCCACCTCGCGGGCCACCGTGGTCACCTGATCCGCGAAGATGCGCAGCGTGTCGGTCATGTTGTTGATCGTCTCGGCCAGAGCGGCCACTTCGCCCTTCGCTTCGAGCACGAACTTCTGGCTCAAGTCGCCGTTGGCCACCGCGGTCACCACCTTGACGATGCCGCGCACCTGCTTGGTGAGGTTACCGGCCATGAAGTTCACGTTGTCGGTGAGGTCCTTCCAGGTTCCGGAGACGCCCTTCACCTCCGCCTGACCGCCGAGCTTCCCTTCGGTGCCTACTTCCTTCGCCACGCGGGTCACTTCGGCGGCGAACGAGTTCAGCTGATCCACCATCACGTTGATGGTGTTCTTCAGCTCGAGGATCTCGCCTCGCGCGTCGACGGTGATCTTCTGCGACAGGTCTCCCTTGGCCACCGCGGTGGTCACCTTGGCGATGTTTCGCACCTGCGCGGTCAGGTTGCCGGCGAGGCCGTTCACGTTGTCGGTGAGGTCCTTCCAGGTTCCCGACACGCCTTCCACTTCCGCCTGTCCGCCGAGCTTTCCTTCGGTGCCCACTTCCTTCGCCACGCGGGTCACCTCCGCGGCGAACGAGTTCAGCTGGTCCACCATCACGTTGATGGTGTTCTTCAGCTCGAGGATTTCGCCCTTCGCGCCGACGGTGATCTTCTGCGAGAGGTCTCCCTTCGCCACCGCGGTGGTCACCTTGGCGATGTTGCGCACCTGGGTGGTGAGGTTGGCGGCCAGACCGTTCACGTTGTCGGTCAGGTCCTTCCAGGTTCCGGACACGCCCTTCACGTCGGCCTGACCACCGAGCTTTCCTTCCGTACCCACCTCCTTGGCCACGCGGGTCACTTCCGCGGCGAAGGACCTCAGCTGATCCACCATGACGTTGATGGTGCTCTTCAGCTCGAGGATCTCGCCCCGCGCGTCGACGGTGATCTTCTGCGACAGGTCGCCATTGGCCACCGCGGTGGTCACGTTGGCGATGTTTCGCACCTGGGCGGTCAGGTTGCCGGCGAGGCCGTTCACGTTGTCGGTCAGGTCCTTCCAGGTTCCGGCGACGCCCTTCACGTCGGCCTGTCCGCCGAGCTTTCCTTCCGTACCCACTTCCTTCGCCACGCGGGTCACCTCGGCGGCGAAGGAGTTGAGCTGGTCCACCATCGTGTTGATGGTGTTCTTCAGCGCGAGGATCTCGCCTTCCGCGTCGACGGTGATCTTCTGCGACAGGTCGCCCTTGGCCACCGCGGTGGTCACCTTGGCGATGTTTCGCACCTGGTCGGTGAGGTTTCCCGCGAGCACGTTCACGTTGTCGGTCAGGTCCTTCCAGGTTCCGGACACGCCTTTCACGTCCGCCTGACCGCCGAGCTTTCCTTCGGTACCCACTTCCTTCGCCACGCGGGTCACTTCGGCGGCGAAGGACCGCAGCGTATCCACCATCGTATTGATGGTGTTCTTCAGCTCGTAGATCTCGCCCCGCGCGTCGACGGTGATCTTCTGCGACAGGTCGCCGTTGGCCACCGCGGTGGACACCTTGGCGATGTTTCGCACCTGGTCGGAGAGGTTTCCTGCGAGCACGTTCACGTTGTCGGTCAGGTCCTTCCAGGTACCGGAGACGCCCCTCACGTTCGCCTGTCCGCCGAGCTTTCCTTCCGTACCCACCTCCTTCGCCACGCGGGTCACTTCGGCGGCGAAGGAGTTGAGCTGATCCACCATCTTGTTGATCACGTCCTTGATCTGGAGGATCTCCCCTCGCACGTCGACGGTGATCTTCTGGCCCAGGTCGCCGTTGGCGATCGCGATTGCCACCTTCGACACGTCGCGCAGCTGCACGGTGAGGTTGGAGGCCATCGTGTTCACGTTGTCGGTGAGGTCCTTCCAGGTGCCGGCCACGCCCTTCACGTCCGCCTGACCGCCGAGCTTTCCTTCGGTACCCACTTCCTTCGCCACGCGGGTCACTTCGGCGGCGAACGACCGCAGCGTATCCACCATGGTGTTGATGGTGTTCTTCAGCTCGTAGATCTCGCCCCGCGCGTCGACGGTGATCTTCTGCGACAGGTCGCCGTTCGCCACCGCCGTGGTCACCTTGGCGATGTTTCGCACCTGGGCGGTCAGGTTCGCGGCGAGGCCGTTCACGTTGTCGGTCAGGTCCTTCCAGGTTCCGGACACGCCCTTCACGTCGGCCTGACCACCGAGCTTTCCTTCGTTGCCCACTTCCTTGGCCACGCGGGTCACTTCGGCGGCGAACGAGGAGAGCTGATCGACCATCGTGTTGATGGTGTTCTTCAGCTCGAGGATTTCGCCCTTCGCATCGACGGTGATCTTCTGCGAGAGGTCGCCCTTGGCCACCGCGGTGGTCACCTTGGCGATGTTTCGCACCTGCGCGGTCAGGTTCGCGGCGAGGCCGTTCACGTTGTCGGTCAGGTCCTTCCAGGTTCCGGACACGCCCTTCACGTCGGCCTGACCGCCGAGCTTCCCTTCCGTACCCACTTCCTTGGCCACGCGGGTCACTTCGGCGGCGAACGAGTTCAGCTGGTCCACCATCGAGTTCACCGTGGTGCCGATGCGGAGGAACTCGCCGCGGACCGGGCGGCCTTCGATCTCCAGAAACATCTTCTGCGACAGGTCGCCGCGGGCGACGGCGGTGATCACGCGCGCCACCTCGTTGGTCGGAGCGACGAGGTCGCCGATCAGCTGGTTCACCGAGTTGACGCTGTGGGCCCAGGCGCCCTTGGCCGGACCCACCGACGCGCGCTCGGTCATCTTTCCTTCTTGACCGACGATCTTGCCGACGCGCACGAACTCGTTGGCCATGTGCTCGTTGAGGCCGAGGATGTCGTTGAGAAGCTCACCTGCCCTGCCGAGAATTCCGTCTCGCCGGTAGGGGAGCCGGACGCTGAAATCACCCTGCTTGACCGCGATCAGCACCTCGACGAGTTGCTCGACCTCGCGCTTGCTCGAGCTCGACAGCTCATCCCATTCCGCGCGAACGCCGCGCGCCTGTTCCTTCGCCTTCCCGGCCGCGAGCGATGAATCGGATGCCGACAAGTCGCGTGCTGACGAATGCTGCATTGAAGGCGCCGTCCCATTCCGCTTGTTGTCAGACTTCGCACGGATTGTTTGTTTCATCGCCTGAGCGTCCTTTTTATTTTGCCGAAAGTGTCGGTGAGGGCCACCGCATCTGCCCGCCCCGTCCCGGGTGTGAATCCTTCCACAGGTCACCGGACCATCTCAACGCGGACTGGAAACGTCGTCCAATTAGCATTCCCGTCGGACCTGTTGTCTACTGCACCAATTTCAGAGGTGAGTAAGTCAGGGGGGCCACGGTCGGTCGATCGCCGATTCTCCAGGCGACTTCTCACGGGGACCGGAGC
>Ga0070708_100001119_pt1 | contig 20511 bp, 26 predicted proteins | sample KBSK5503metaG_FD_65469 | JGI IMG/M metagenome (GOLD analysis project Ga0070708, IMG submission 65469) | Corn, switchgrass and miscanthus rhizosphere microbial communities from Kellogg Biological Station, Michigan, USA - KBS K5-50-3 metaG | ecosystem: Host-associated > Plants > Roots >... | reverse complement strand
GGCCAGCCTCCACGTGAGACCCCGACTATGATCTCTGGCTTGTACTGGTCTTTCAGGATCTGTTGAGCTAGATCGAGAAGCATCTGGTAGATCGCGTCCCAGCCGGGAGCTTCATATTTGAGATTCGACGTTTCAACGACCTGGCAATGCCACTCTTCCAAATATCCCATTAAGGCTTTTGAGAACGGCCCCGATCGGGAAAAATCTCGAATTGCCTGTTTGAAGAGTCAAGCCAATATAATGGAATTCCATTGTCTCGGATGGCGTTCCAAAAGCCTCTGCGGCTGGCTGAACGCCTATGATGTGGACTGACCTGCACAGAGGGCCACCTCGCCCAGATGAAGAAATGCATCTCCACTGAAGCTTTCGTACGGAAATTCGTACGGAAATAAAACCCCGGTAACAGGTTGTTTTCACTCCTGTTCTACCTATATTCTAGAGGGAGCGTAGTTGCCGTACAAGAAGGGCGAGCGAAGGGTAAGACACCGAACAATGTTTCGGCTCGATGTCCAGTGGAGGCTTCAGGCAAGTGCTACGTTTGGCGGAACTGTAACAGCCGGCTTCGCAACGACTTCCATGAGCTAAAAATTATTTGATTTCACAAAGTGGTCCGGATAGTGCAAGGCTGTGAAGAACAATGGGATGCCCGAGAAGGATAAGGGCGAAACGGGTCCCACTGTCATGAAAGAATATTCCTTCTGTTTCGGGCTGCTCTGGGGATCCTTGAATAATTGGTAAAGTCGAATCGCCTCATCGTTCCCTCCTATGATTTCTCTGAGTGCCTGCAACTCTATTCCGTATGCCAAGCCGAAGCCAAAAATGTAGATTCGAATCTGGTTGATTATTTCTCGGTCTAAGCTGGAGAGCGTTTGACTGACAAATGCCCATCCCAACCCATACTTCCTCGTCGTCCTCACTGCGTCCTTTAGTGTGGCCTTTACTAGCTCAAACTCTGGATTCTCCTGCTTCTCACGTGGAGCAAGTCGATGAGCTTCGTCTAGGACAACAAGCGTATTCAGAGTCTTTCCTCGCTTGAAGGTTCCTTGTGCTTCTGCAGTCAGTGATTCCAAAAATTCATTGATGACTATCATTCTCACGTCGTCGTTCCAATAAACATCCGATGGTACTTCAGTTTCCGACAGGTTGATGATTATCACCTGCCCACGTGCCTGTTGGGTTACGCTTCTAGTCAATTCTTTGACTTTCATAGAATCGACTTTATCCTCGTAGGTGAAAAGCCGGGCTACCCTGGCCCAATGATCATAGAGGTCGTTCACGTTTGCAGCCTTCATGTTAGCACGAACACGTTCGCGAAGATCTTGCGTAGTGTATATGTTCGAGAGCACTTGCTCGTTTTGCAGAGCCTGCCAGACCACGTCGAAGACTTCTCTCCGATGATAGTGCCAGGGTTTGGTTCCGTCAGGAACACGGAACAGGTTTGTTCGCCGACCGTGTAGGATCGCATCAATCTGGTCGCTTGCCCGGCCCTTGTTATCGTCGTGAATAATACCTAAGCGATCTAGGAACCTAGAAAGAATGAGTACTTTCTTGAACAGTGTGTCTCCTGTTAACACGAGGTTATGAAGATCGTATACTTTTACTTCCTTCCCAAGTTTGTTCTTCAAAATGCTTCCAATAACTGGCTCATCACGGATCTTTGCAAACTCGCCCTGCGGATCTAGAACAAAAATTGTCATCTGCTTATGTCTTGAATACCCTAGCATCAGCATCTTCGACAGAACAGATTTGCCTGAACCAGTCTTTCCAAAAATCCCGATGTGGTACGCCTCTCCTGCTCCACCTTCTTCGAACCCGAAATGTTTGAACCACATTGGTAGATGGACATTGGACCCGTAGGCCCTGCCGAGGAAGAAGAGCTCTTTCGTGTACTCGGACAGGAGATCATTCATTATCTGTTCGCTGACCAATCTTACGGGTGTTCCCGTCGCTGGAACAGTTCCCAGCATGCTAGGTTCGAACCCATCGGCGGTCTTGCCGAAGACAGCACTTACGAGTAGAGAGGCCGTATGAGTGTCCTGCCGCTCCGTGATAGGGTCTACTCGACCCTTCTGTCTGATGAGTCCACGCATTGTTGGATCTTCGCTCCATACGTTTCGTAGATTGATCTCTGTGATCTGGCCGAGAGCGTAATGGTCGGTACCGTCTTGAGTGAATCTGAACATGCTAAGGCCTCCCACGAGGCCTTTGTCTGCGGCGGTTCCTAGGATATCCATAGCTAGGCTGTGGGTGGAGGAGGGTGAACCTACTACTCCGATTCTTTCCGAACTATCGAATGATTTTCTGAGGTTGTCTTCCATCAGTTTCTAAGACTCCGTTCGGTAGCCGTGCATCGCCATGAAAACGCTTCCAACATCGAGTGGTGTGGTGGTCGCGATTTCTTGGGTCGTTGCTCTTCGTATGGCGGGCAAGGCTGATCCAAGATGTTTAACCATCCTATCTGCTAGGTATAATGGATACGGCTCCATGATTGCTGCTGCTCCCGACTGTAACTGCAACGATTCCAATAGAATGGAGAGACGGCTCTGGTTTCGTGCAATAGAAGGAGCGAGTTCAATTCTTAGAGCTGGAAAATGTTCGTACGGTTTGTAATACAACACGCTCAAGTCACGGATCAGTGAGATTACTTCATTCCCTCTTCCAATCAGTTCTTTTGGCAAGCTTGAAAAATGCCAGTCTTCGCCGTGTTCAATCATATCTAGCGGTCCAACTAGTTCTCCTCCTTGAAGCGAGAAGGATAGCATTGACCGATCCTCGTAGCCGCTTAGCCCCACTCGTGTAGCAACCTCGTTACGACTGGTGTACTTCGGAACGCCGGCGTAAATCTTGTCAGTCCTTTTGGAAGTCAAAATTTCTTTGTAGTTATCGAGCGCGGATCCCAGCCCACTGAGAAGACTTTGCGAGAGTTCAGTGGGAACCTCGCCTAACCTGGCGAGAGCCTGGTTAAGATGAATAACCGGAGTGGTCAGTGATCCATCCAAGAAAACGACATCGTGAGGAGCTTTTGCCGCTAATTCCATTTCCATCGTAATCATTATGGCTCTGATGACGAGGCTGGTCGCTTCGTTGTGACTGACGGTCAGGACCTTGCAAAGATGGTGTGGCTGTGGCCAAAGCCTGACCTCAGTTGGTGGGCTAAGGCCCTCAACGGCTACCCCTGCCAAGGCGGCCATGTCAGTTGCAAGAAGTCGCTCCACGGCAAATGCGCCATCAACGCCACAAGTCGTGGGATGAGAGTACAAGCGGATAATTGATGAGTCCCTCCTAAGTAGACCGGCCTTGGAGAGAAAAGCCCTAGTTTGTTCCTTCGTGTTTTCCATTTTCTGAAGCGACGTGGAAAGCTCTGTACCCAGGCGCTTGTACTCTGCAAGCATCTCTTCAACAAGAGCTTCAGGAAGGTCCTGAAAGGGTGATTCTGAAGGTGAGTTTTCCATTCTCTCAGCTTTGATTGCAAACCAGTGGAAATAAAAGGAACAGGGCTAGGACGGCGCTTATTAGTTTCCAGGTGGCTCCACCAGCCAAAGACCTCACTCTTTGGGCGTGAACCTAAGTTTGCTTGAGCAAGACGAAATCTCCCTCGAGGTCGCTGGTCGGAGAATTCCAATCGTAAGAGTGGAGAACAAAGCTAGCGGGCGGTACATCTTTTTCCTAATTACGAAGGGCGGGCTTCATTATTCGATTCATCCGAGCGGAAATCCGCACCTCAAGAACAACTCGGGGAATCTGGCCGAGCTTGATCTTGACGACCTCAAGAAAATAACTATCGAGGATTTCCAGACACTTTTCAAGTACCCGAATCACAATCGTGATGTACTTGTCTTTCCCATCCCAAAATCCTTTGGAGCTTGGGTTGGAGACAGTTTTGATATTCCCCGGTTCCTGAGCGGACTATTCCAAGCTAGGTCCATTTACATATTGAAAGCGGGAAATCTTCCAGGGTTCTTTCAAGCCAAGCCGGGAAATTATCTCATCATAGACCCTCGAAAGGACAGAGTCATGATGCAATTCGAAGGAAACCCACTCGGACCCCTCAATTTCCCTCTGGGTGAAGGACCGAGTAATTATCGAATGAAAAATATGTTCTCCATCAATCTGGGAATAGAGAAAGCGCTTCGCAAACTCCCCGATTCTCAGCTTGGAGACTTTGAGCCGGACGAACTAACTATTTCACAGATGGTTGCACAAGTCAAAGCCATTCTCGACCAAGTTCAGGTCATCAGATGGCGTGAGGGAGGGCAAGAGCTATCGCGCGGTCCAATGGTTCGTTATTTTCGGATGAGAAGACTAGATTTCGACTGAACCGCATTCGCTAGCCTCTAACACCAATTTTCCAGCAATTCGGCAGATCGATTCATAGGCACCAATACATCAAAGCACTACTCAAGTTCGCCGCGCTCTCTCATCTTAACCCCTGATTCAGTCTCAAACCACATACGGGAGGGCGAATGAATTTACGAGGAATAAGAACAAAACGGTCCAGAATTAATACTCACAACCCGTTGCCTTCACCTGAGCCGTATCAGTACATTCAACTCGCACCAGGATTTGTTAGGGAAGTCCTCGAGGTATACGACAGTTGGGACGGAAGGGAACACGTTCCCTTCAAACTCAGAGACCTCATGATGGTCTTGCGAATCGAAGTCTCAAGACATTACAAGGATGAACTGGACTAGTGGCATTGTCCTGCTAAGTCATCATTTTTCTTGTTCAGTTTTTCTGACAGAAGACGCAGAATTCGTTCATCGGCCATTATCTTCCTCACTATTTCCGTTAGATCCGCTATTCGCCTTCGCAGCTCTCTATCAACAGCTTCTACCTCGTCAATCTGTTTGAAGTCGCATGTTTCACAGTAGATCATGAACTTCACGATTGGAACGTCGGGCTCAACCTCTGAGTGACGCGTCGATAGTTCTTTGATCTCTAATGTATCATGCTGACAGCTGGGACATCTGTGCGCGACTTGAGCCTGAAGTGTTCGTCCACTTGTGTTTTCATCCCAGAACGAGTTAGCCAGAGACGTAGGCTGTCCACACTGCCAGATAGAACCGCACCATGCTCTTAGGCGTACTACATCACGATGCTTGACGCAAGTTAAACCCATAACTTTCCGTCTGTGTGGCCCCGATCTTGATCACGGCGAGCTCAAAGTCTTTTCTTACTGTCAGATTCCAGGGGGATGATATGTTGTTATCATTCCAAAAACGAAGAGAGCAACGAGGATTATGGCAACGGCAATGATGATCAGGGAAACGACGACTAAGGTTTTCATCCCTGCAGTGCACCTTTTAGGTGCCTTTAGGTTTGCCCGAATATGGACTTGGCAACTTTAGCAATCTCTCAGATAAATCATGTCCAGCATCTGCGGCGAGGATCGCCATGTCAATCAGCTGACTTTTCTGTGATTCGCTGTAGTTCGGAAAGAAGAGGCCATCACGATGAAAGAGGCTGTCTCGTTTTCTCTTGAATTGCTGAAGGACTTCAAACTCGGGATCGGATAGTAAATCCATCCGACTCAACAATCTGAGCTTGTCAGACACGCGGAGGCCTATCAGAGGTTTTGACTTTGGGTCCTGTGACGAGATGCCGTAAATTCTGAGAATGGCGTTGGTGCAATGCATCTCGATTATGCTCCATGCGAGTAGAATCACTTCAAGCGTTTTGTGCTCGCTCTCCAAGTCTTCAAGGATGTCCCTGTGAGGACGCCCTCTCTTGCTCATGGACGTTGGTTCAGTCATACCTTCCGATTAAACGTGCCTTGAGCGATATTTCGGTGACGCTCTACCATCTTTTCCGCTTCTGATGTTCCCAGCAGCCCCCGAGTGGTAATAATAGGAGCTTGAGGAATAGTAGGTTTAGGTATGCGGGACTGGTTTCGTCATGGCATCTTAGCGCTTCCCGTTTCGGGCCTACTTGTTACAGTATCGGGCCTGATCCCGGGAGCGTGGACGGACCCTTCTGTCGATCCCGCAGGCTTTGCACGGGCGTCTGCGAATATTGCCTTGGCAAACATGATCGGCATACCGGTCGCGATCTTGCTCCCCATAGGAATCTTGGCACTCTACTTATTCGTTGCAGGAACAGCGGCTGACAGGTGGGCCCTCGGTGCTTTACTCCTACTCTTCGCTGGATTGGGACTCTTCATGCCGTTTGCTGGAATCTTCGCCTTCGCCGCTCCAGTACTAGGCAGAGACTATCTCAACGGCGACACGAATGCCATCAACGTCATAACCGAATCGACCAGAGTCTCCAACACGTCCGCTCTAGTCTTCGGAGCCACCGCCGTCTTCCTTCTCGTCATTAGCTCAATCTTAGTCGCGGCCGCAATTTGGAAGTCTCATAGACTGCCGAGAGGGGCGGGAATCCTATATCCAATCGGGATGCTTCTCTCGGTCGACCCTCTATACGTCTATCAACCGGTGGTCGCGGTGATCGGTGGCGTCCTCTTGTTGGTAAGCTCTGGATGGATAGCCATCGGCGTCGTTAAACACGATCCGTAACAATGAAGAGCTCGCACTCGAAGAGATTCAGCCACTTTCTCGCCATTTGTGGAGTTACGGCGCCTCTCGTAATGCTGGTTCTCTGGATCATTGCCAGCCTACTGAGACCAGGATACAATCAGGTCACCCAGTACGGCAGTGAACTGGGCACGGGTCCGAACGGCATCATTATGAACACGAACTTTTTCATCACTGGTTGGCTAGTCATCGCATTTGCGGCAGGACTCCTCAGAGGGGTTCATGGCGGAAGATGGCTTCAACTCGGCGCCGTCCTAGTAGGAACCTTCGGCGTTGGAGAAGTGCTGACCGGATTCCTTCCCTGCGACACAGGCTGCCCCATAGTAGCCCAATCCCTCTCCCAACTAGCCCACAATGTCGACGCAGCCATCGCCTTCATGGCTCTCGCTCTCGCGCCAATCTTAGTCTCGATAGGTTTGAGGTACTATGATTACTGGAAACCTTACCGGGCCTATTCCCTGATCACAGGATTCGTAGCGATCGGACTCCTCTCAATCTTCTCTGCATCAGCCCTTGGACATCCTGGATTCGTCGGGCTTCTACAACGACTATTTCTTGCCGGGCCGTTTCTCTGGATAGAAGTCATGGCCACAAGGTTGCTAGGCGTCTACGAGCTCGATCCTCCTCAGCAATATTGAAGAGCTTAGCATTCACAGGAATTCCTAACGCCTTGGTGCTGGGTCATCTCTGGATTCCTTTGACGTTGTCATAGTCGGCTCAGGGATAGGAGGCCTAAGCCTTGGCTGCTCGCTGGCTAAGCTAGGTCGCAAGATATGCGTGCTAGAAGCTAGGCCCAGAGTAGTTCCATCGAGGAGGGGTCTAACGCTTCAGCCCAATGGATTGGACGCGTTACAGAAGCTCGATCTTCTGGAACATGCGATCAGATTAGGTGCCAGGGCTAACCGCGTCGAGTGGCGCCAGACTAATGGGGCGGTACTCGCTACACTCGACTATTCTATTCTGGACCATCCCTACGGCTACTTATTGACAATCGTCCCAAGTGAGCTGGAGCTAGCTCTCCGAGAGGAATTTTCCCGCAGAGGCGGAATTTTTCAAGAATCCACCTCATTCCGCGAGCTATCTATGGATCAGAAAGCGGTTCAAGTCAGAGCCGAAAGACTAGGGTCCTCAGTTGAGCTATCCGCCCAAGTCATTGTCGGAGCGGACGGACTAGATTCCAAGGTAAGAGAGGCTCTGCAACTGCCAACGCGAATCAAGGAGTATTCTGAACATTATCTCTTCATGCTCGCCGGACCAGCGGAAACATTCGAGCAAGTGGCCCGACAGTATCTCGGCCGTGGAAGGATGATCGGGTTTTTCCCCACACGCGGGCGGACATACATCTTCTACTATCTCTCAAAAGGCGAGCTCAACGAACTGAAAGGCCGAGGGCTGGCCACCTTCAAGAACGAACTGGCAGGCATAGAACCGGACATTGCTGACTCGCTTGATACTATCAAGTCGTGGGACGACACGTCATACGCCGTGCCGAAGAGAGTTCTCGTTGGTAGTTGGTAGCAGACCGTGCAGCTCTGCTTGGCGACGCTGCCCACGCGCTTAACCCTTCATGGGCGCAAGGTGCAAACCTGACATTACAGGACGCAGTGGTTCTGGCAGAGACCATCGAGGAATCCTTCCGGTCTGACAACTTTAGCGTGAACGCGCTCAGACCTTACGAGGAGGCAAGACGAAAACAGTCGGTCTTCGTTCAACAACAAGCAGAGAGAACTGCTCGGATCACGAACACCGAGAACCGTTTCTATCATTGGATGGGAAAGCGGGTCCTTAGAAAGACCGGTCAGAACAAGAGTCTAATGCTCACAGCATTGCAAGCGTCCTGCGGTCTCAAGGACCACTTCACTCTCAGAGAACAGATACAGTTCCTAGCATAGAAGGATACAGGTGCCGGCATTTGCCAACCTCATCGATAATCAAATGACGAGAAGTCCTGTTGCGACCAGGAAAAGCGTCCGTTTCCACCTGAGAAACACCCCGTGTTCGAGTCTGGCTGGAGAGGTTCGTTTCTCAGCGAAAAAATTCGAGAATTCAAATCATAGAACTACTCCAAGGACAGCTCGTGGTCTAATCTAGGACGTAGAATCGAGAGGTACTCAGATCCTCGTAACTCATCTGAGCTTCCGAGGTTCGTGTTTTTCGGAGCACCCTTTACACAAGGTGAGCCGGAAAGTATTCCCCTGGAGGCCTTTGACCAGTGCTCCGTTCTTCTTGCAGCCGCAGTGGCGCGTGGCACCTGCACCGGTCCGGATCACCCTTTGCCATGTTCAATACTGTGATCGACCGTTCTCGATCGCGTGTCAGCGATTCTCATCAAGTTCCGCATGATCTGTAACAGGAGCCCATATCCTCCGAGATCATTATCGAGACCTACCATTAGGAGGACCGCGTGTGGAAATGGATTGTCTTTCAACAACTCGACTTCTGAAGCTGATGAGCTTCCAGTCGTTCGGCGGTTTCTAACCAGGAAGAAAAAGAGTCAAGAACCAGTCACATTTGTTCGATAGACGACTTGAGCAGGCTACGCGTTCTCAGCTTCAGCATCTCTATCGACGGCTATGGAGCCGGTCCCGGCCAGGATCTGAACCATCCGCTCGGTCTTGGCGGTGAAGCCCTGCACGAATGGGCTTGGGCAACACGAACATTTCAGGGAATGCACGGAAAGGATGGTGGGGACACGGCCGGTCCCGACGAAGAGTTTGCAGCACGAGGATTCAGGAATATTGGCGCATGGATCATGGGCCGCAACATGTTTGGTCCAGTTCGCGGCCCCTGGCCGGATCTGAGCTGGAAAGGTTGGTGGGGAGACAACCCTCCATACCACACAGACGTGTTTGTGTTGAGTCATCACAAGCGTCCGCCTCTCGAAATGGAGGGCGGGACCACGTTCCATTTTGTGACCGAAGGGATCGAGTCTGCGCTCAAGAAAGCGTCTCAGGCTGCAAAGGGGCAGGACGTACGGCTGGGTGGCGGAGTCGCGACTATTCGAGAATATCTCAAGAGCGGACTCGTTGACGAAATTCACCTAGCGGTAGCACCTACACTCCTAGGTACGGGGGAGCATCTTCTCTCCGGTATTGACCTGCCAAAAATCGGCTATCGCTGTGTAGAATACGTCCCTTCAGTAAAAACGACCCATGTCGTACTGGCAAAATAAACTGTCAAAATTGGGGCTAATGGTCAACTGTTTCTAACGCCGGGCAGAATGGTTTGCGACTCTCTCTTCAAGGCTACCTAATTTGCGCGGGTCTGGCTCTCCCACGACTTGGTCAAACGGCGAAAACTTTTCTCCCTCTCAATCCATCTAGCCTTCATCGAAGCTTTCGAGGCTCATGCTTTTCCGAGCACTCTTTGCACAAAGCCAACCGAAACGTTTTGCCGTAAAGCTCCTTGACTTGTGCACCTTTCCTCTTGCAGCCACAATGGCATCTGCAGCGGTCAGGGTTGGGTTTCAAAGGCTTGAACCTGAAGAGTTCGATGAAGGAGCATTTCCGCCTTGACTGGTTTTTGATGAGGCAGCTGTACAAAGTCTAAGTTGATGTATTTGGCCAATGACCGGAACAGTTTCATGTCCTGTTCGGTCACTGTTATGTTGTTTCGAAACAGTCCCTGATCGAACACGCGGATTAGTGCGAGGGCTCTGGCGATTTCGAGAAAGTCTCTCGCATAGCGTAAGCCGTTTGACCCTATTGATTCGCCTAGTTTCCTTCCTGCTTCCTGGACTTCGGAACTTCACCCCATACTCCACACCACAACCTAAGAGCACTGATACGACGAGGCAGTTGACGGTGACCGACACGAATGGAGATGTTAACCTTTGGGGCTGGTCTCAATCGGATATACTGATCAACGGAACCATCACGGCGAGAGGATTTGGGGCAAACCCGGACGCGATCACGTTCATCGAGTCGAACTCTAGTGGAGACATAATTTTCCAAGCTGTCTTTCCAGCCAGCGGGCCCTTCCTCTCACCCAGCTACACTGTAGACATCGACGTCTATGTCCCCTCATCACCCAACCTGCCGACTGTGATGGCTTCAACTCTGAACGGGAACCTCCAGGCCCGATCCGTCAACGCGTCCTCCGACGAGGCGTTCTCCGTCACCAACGGAAAACTGTCCGTTTCTGGAGTGAACACCACCGATCTAACATTGACGAATACCGACGGCGACATCGACCTCTCCTGCACGTGCTATAGCGTCGTCGCGAATACAACCAACGGTGCGATAACGGCAAACCTCCCATCACTCTCGTACACAGGCACGTACGCGCTGACCTCGACGAACGGTAACGTCGACCTGAAAGTGCCCGCGGCCGGGAGCTACAAGATCACGGCAAGCACGACAAACGGCTCCGTATCTTCCACCCGACTCCCCGTCCAACTGGCAAACCATGTTGCAACGACGATAGGCGCCGGAACAGCCACAGTCACTGCTACAAGTACGAACGGCTCGATAGCAGTAACAGGGATCTAAGACGACAGCTCGCAGCATTAGCGGGATTCTATCCAACAAGAATCTTTTTGGGGCCCCTCTCGGGTCTTGGACAGAACATGATGACTCAGACTGACTCGAGCCTCAAAGGGTTCATGTCCTCGGTAACTCCCTGCCTCTGGTTCGACGGCAAGGCAGAGGAGGCGGCAAGGTTCTACACCTCGCTATTCCCGGACTCTCACGTCGATAGCGTCCAGAAGGCCCCCGCAGACTTCCCGAGCGGGAAGAAGGGCGACGTGCTGGCCGTGGAATTCACCCTGATGAGCCGAAGCTTCACCGGACTCAATGGAGGTCCAATGTTCAAGTTCAACGAAGCAGTCTCGTTCCAGATCCCGTGCAGAGACCAGGCCGAAGTCGACCGGTACTGGAAGGCACTGTCTGCTGTCCCCGAAGCCGAAGTCTGCGGCTGGGTCAAGGACCGGTACGGACTCTCTTGGCAGATCATACCGACAATGCTCCCCCGGCTCCTCGCCGATCCCGACCAGAGGAAGGCGGGACGCGTGATGGAGGCAATGCTCAAGATGAAGAAGCTGGATATTGCCGCTCTCGAGCGCTCAGCCCGCGAATAGACAATCATACAATCGCCCCAGTTCCGATATTCTACCTCAGCCACGAGTACAGCGGCAGATCGCCGATTACTCCAACTCTAATCTTTTAGAGATGGAGATGACAATCAGCTTGTCCAACCTATTTGCGAGCGACGAAGACCAGCGGGCCTGCCCAGTTTCTTGGAGAACCGGGTTTCCAGTCAACATAGGCCGCTCGTTTCCTGGTTATCTTTCTACGGATAGAAGGCTACGGCGAATACGGGTTTCTGTCTCTGATCAAACAATTAGAGTTCTTTCACAGCTTTCATCCAATTCCTCACTGTGAAGCCTTTTCGATCAAGAAGGCGGCGGGATGGGGTGTTATTCGGGTTCAGACTTGCGTAAAGCATATTGCAACTGTACTGAGTCGCCCAACTCTCCACTCTCGACAGCAGTGAGCTTCCGACGCCTCTTCTTCGGAATCTCGACTTGATTGCGATGTAATCAAGCCAGAGAATTTTCTTCTCTCCATCGGCGAAGTACATGGGCTGAGTAAGAACGAACCCCACGACCTTACCGTCAGCAGCTGCAACGAAACTGCTCTTGGTTCTGACGTAGTGATTGAAGTAAGTGGGTTGGATTCCTGATGGTACTTCGTCCCTTTCGCCTGTTCGTTTTAAGTATTGACGATACTCTCCTAGGACGGCCTTCTCAATTCTGACTATCGCTCCATAATCCGAGGACTGGAGCCGACGAATCTTCAGTCGAACGACCAAAGTCAGTGGAACCATGCGCCAACAATTCGAAATCGGGGTAGCCATCTACCTCATGGACTGCGCGAGTCTGCCTCCGCGGGCTATGTCGCTCTTCGATGTTCTTCGGAAGGTTATCGTAACTCTATCGCTCGGGTAGTTGAGAGTCTCTGACACCACCTCTGTGAGAGATTCTGCCAATAGTCGCTTCTGTTTGGAAGTGACTTTCGAGTCGAGGAGATCGACGGTGACGTTAGGCAATCTTCAGCTTCCCCTAGTGAATGGAATCCCCGCTCTGCTCACGTTCTCGGGCTTGTACTCTGTGATACGCACTACGACTTCCTCTGGAGAACAATCAAGGATTTTGACGACCGCTTCTGTGGCTTTCCTCATGGACTCTGACTTCTGGGCTGTTGAGTGTCTGCCCTCTATAGGGCGTATCTCAATCGATACTCGGTTAGTCATTTCGACCCGCCTCCTTCCCGGCCTCGAGTCTATACTGCTATTCACTAGATATTAGAGTCTGGATTTCCTTCTTGAAATTCTCCGCTTCGATGGAATGCTTCATTGCGGACACAATCAAAGGGACAATATGCGGAAAACCTCGTTCGTCTATTGAACCGAACCGGCACACCCTCAAGCCGTTTACAAAGTCCTGTTCTTCCTTCGACAACATAACTTAATGTCAAGACCCCATAGCAACCCAAGAAATTTGGACGTTTCCGTGCTACTGCCTTCTATTGACGCTCTCGGCTAGTCTAGGTGATAATTTACTAGCCGTAGGAAGAAAGTGATCGCGAGTGTTCGGGTAAAGTCACAGTTCAGCGGCTTGCTCATGACTCCAGTCTCGGACCCGGAAGAACTCGAAACTGCCTGGAGCCAGCAATACGCGCGACTAGCGGAGCATTTCTCTCGAATGCTACCCCAGGTAGGGGTCCTAGTCGAGATCGGGTGCGGCAAGGGACAACTCACAATACCCCTTGCCGATAGGATCTCGCGATTAAAGATCGTTGGCGTGGACAGGTTCAAGGGGCCCTATTCCAAGAATCACACTGAGCTGTTATCTGCCCTATCCAATCGAGGAAGGAAGATCGGGATCAAAGTAGTCGTCAGCGATTATTATCCATGGCTAGCGAGTCAGCCGGATTCAAAGTATGACGCGATAGTCTCCAGCGAGTTTCTACCCGAAATAGATTCCAAGAGGACCCGCGAATTTTTCGCCGAATCGTATCGAGTCCTCAAGCCTGGTGGAAGAACGGTTCACTCGTTCCTATCACCGGAACCAAGGAATGCAAGGCAAAGACGACTAATCGAAGCAGACAGCAAGCCGCGGTGGACTAAGACTCCACCAGAGGAGTGGTTTTCGCCCACTCCAAAGCTGGTTCTAGAGTATCTCAAATTGGCGGGATTCAAGAAACCACGAATGGTCAGAGTAAGGAGCGGACTCGTGATACGTTCCACTGCGGCGAAGGAGCTTCTGAAAGACTGGGACATACGACAGTCCTACTGGAAATCTCACAGGGGCGTACTGGAGAGGGAGGGCTTGGAGATTCCGGACTGGCTAATTTTCCGCGCGGACAAATGACTGACAAAACCGAACGAGAGTGCTCTGAATACTACCTTCTTCAAGTGTTGGGCCCTCTTGGCAAGAGGAATATGATGGACTGATCACGAAAGAGGCTGTGGTTGCTCACAACTCCGGGCTAATCCCGGCCGGGGCAATTTCTGAGATTGTCATAAATCCATTTTTCATTTGTGACGACGGTCAATCTGCCTATGCTTGAACTCGTGATTCGCCATGAATTGGTTCGGTGTTAAAGTTATTACGCGTGGTAGCCGTCTGCCGGAAAGGTGGGAGCGACTGGATGTTCTTACCAATAAGAGAAGGAGCCTTCAGATGGTCAACCCCCGACCCTGCTGACAACTGGATGATGGTCGGCCATCTGTTTGTCAGGGAAACTGGCGTCGTGTTCGTAGACCCGCCGCTCGTCCCCGGGCTGGTCGAGGCCGCAAAGAGATTGGGCAAGCTTGAGGCCGTCCTGCTGACCACGCAGAATCACATAAGGGGGTCGAATTACATTTCAAAAAGCGCGGGAGTCCCGGTTTACCTGCCTGAACAGATTCCCGAATCCATCGATGCGGTCGAGGCTGTGAAGGTCAAGCAGCTGGGCAAATTTGAAGTCTACAAGACCGGTAGCGTCCTGGGGTTCAAGGCATACAAGTTCATAGAGGATTATGCACTATTATCCGATGAGAAGGAACTCCTAGTCGGAGACAATGCGGCCGGCGACAGGGATGGAAGAGTCGTGCTATGGCCATTCTGGTATCTGAATGGTCCACCGTACTCAGATCCCTCCTCGCAGGCGTTCAAGGATCGGCTCAAGAGCGCGTTCAAGGAGATTGTCAGGAACACCGGGGCCACATCCCTCTTGGCATCTCACGGGAACGACGTCTATGGGAATCTTCAGGCGCAAGCTGACGGTCTTTGACAATATCACGCATACGGGTCGCCGTTCTGATAAAACCCGACGGAACTTCTGAGTGGGAAGCAAAGGGGATCGAAACCACAAGGGACGGCGACATGGTCTTCGTCACTTCAAAGGGGACGGCCAGAACCGGGGATCCAGGCACTGTCGGATACGAAGGAAATGTCAGCTTCCAGACTCCTTCCCAGAAGCTTTCGTGGCTCAACTCTACCAAGGGCCGGGTTGAGGGAACGTACAACAATGCTAACGGCGAATCGATAGGCAGGATCTACGCCAAGTAGTCGAGCGAAGACCCCCACGCCATCACCTTCTCTCCCTTTTACTCCTGAACCCCATTATCGGGCGAAGGAGTTTCAACGAAACTTGTCAACCTATCAAGAGGTCCTAACTCAGGCCGAATTAGAGTACCGATGACACCGGTAGCAACTTTGGAATTTGTGAAAAACCCCAAAGGCGCCAAGTTTCTTGGGACTGAGAACAGTTCATTTCAGAACGTGAAAATCGGGGCTTAAGTCATGATACGTCATCGAATAATACGGTGATTAGTAGGCGTTAATCGAACCTCCATTTCAGGTTCTCTTTTATCCAGATCCCAAAGGCAATCAAGCTTATCACGTTCTACACACTGTCTTTCAGTCGACGAAGTCCACATGTAGCAGCTGAAAGATAAGACACTGAGGGTTCTGAGATGCATGCTGTAGTCTCGCTACTTGACAAGAAGAACGACCGCACTGTGAGATCGTTATCGGAAGAATTGGAGAAAACTTTCGGAGTCCACCTCCAATACCGAACTCCAGATCCACACTTTTCCTATCAAGGCGCAACCGAATACAATCTGGCAAAGCTAGAACGTAGACTGCAAAGCTTTGCAAAAAGAACCAGAATGTTTCGAGTTCATGCTGGAGGGCTCGGGCTGTTCACCGGGTTCACACCTGTTCTATACATTCCAGTCGTGCGGGCCCCACAGCTTTCTAGGTTTCACTCGTCTCTCTGGAAGGCCGTATCATTTTCGGCCTCTGGAATATCACCATTATACAAGCCGGAGTCCTGGGTTCCCCACATAACATTGGCGCAAGGGGGCATAGATGAACGAACCCTAAGGAGAGTTATCGGCAAGCTGAGCAGAAGGGAAATAGAAATGGACCTTACGGTCGACAATCTCGCAGTGATCATCTTTGATGGCAAAAAACATTCTCTTCGTTCAAAATTCGAGTTTGGGAAATCTCGGATCTGAGCCCTTGTGTCAAGTGCTCTCCGGATGAAGAATTTTATCGCAACGATCCATGGGTCGACCCCCGAATCAAAATCAAAGCTTCGCCTCTGCACGGAAAGGGCATGTTCGCCTCAGCTCCGATAGACAAAGGCGAGGTTGTGGTGGTCTGGGGAGGAAAGAATTTCGTCGACACGAGAGCGGCAATGAAGGCGAAGACAGCTGGGAAGAAAGTGCAGCAGATCGACGAAGATGTGTTCGACGTATTCACTCACGAAGAAGCTCTTTCCGATCCAACTTACTTCATAATCATTCGTGTGATCCGAACGTTTGGATGAGCGACGAAGTGACCCTAACGGCAAGGCGAAATATCCAACTCGGAGAGGAGTTAACAACGGACTATTCGATCTGGGAAGCAGATGAGGATTTCGTAGCAGATTGGAATTGCACCTGCGGAGGGGTTTTGTGCCGTGGAAGGATCACGGGAAGGGATTGGATGTTGCCCGAACTCAAACTCAGGTACGATAATCATTTCGCCCTGATGATCAGCAAACGGATCGCTAGGGACAGACATCCAGGTAATTTGGATTCACCTATAGCCGCAGGGTCAATTGCCGATGGCTAATGTCATGATCCGTGATCAGAAAACGTTGCGCCAGACGACTCTAGTCTTTGACCCGTTCCTTGAAGGTTTTCGGAGCCGTCTGGTCTCTTTTGTCGAGAACCACCATTTCCAAGTCTTTGGGATACTCTGCTTGTGTCAATGTGAGAAGTGTCTGAATTTCCCTCTTGATGATCCTCGTCATTGCATCAGCGCTTGTCAGTAGGCTCTGGATGTTGTACTTTGGGAGTGCTTCCTCGCCAATCTCATCTCGCACTTCTTTGGGGACCCTTCTTTCGAAACGATCTGGAAACCTCTCCGGGTTGTACGCTATGACGAGAAGTTTGAACATATGCTCCCTCATGAGTTGAAGGTGCATTAGTGCGGACCATAGTCGTCCCCTCGCAGTGGCTGAAAGGAACACACCGTACCAATACCAATACCACCTCAAAGAGTTCTCCACATATTTCCGCAGAGCGTCTCCCTTGAGGACGCCCTGAAACGGAAAAGTGACCCCGTCCAACAAACCCTTCTTGTCCACTAGAACCTTGTAGGGTCCGGCGTGGAGACGCATCATGTTTTCCTTGGTTCCCAGGCCCAGCTCTCCCTTGACCCCGTTGCCATAGACAAAGAGGATTAGGTCAAAGCCGAAATTATTGTGCTCTTCGAAAAAAACGAGTCGTCCCGCTCGTTTCAGCCAGTCTCGGATTTCAATGTGAAACGCGGAGTAGGACAGGTCATCCACGAGATAGTACATGTCGATGTCCGAAAGGTCATCTGAAGTTCCGTCTGCCAGTGAGCCCCCGAGAAACGCGGAGAACACTCTTGGGTCTGATTTGGCGAGCTGCGCGAACTTGTCAACCATCAAAGACCGTTCCTCTACATCCAAGTGCACAATCACAACGACTCAAGGCTTGAACGATAAATAACGACTTTGGAGAGATTCTCGTGGCTGCGTAGGTGTCAATGATCTATCGAGATTAGGCACAAGCGTTCGCGCGGGAGTGAGTGGATGCCTGGAATGCGCACGACCTAGAACGCATTTTGTCGCATTATGCGGACGACTTCGAGATGACGAGTCCACTGATCGTGGAACGGATGGGAGTCCTAAGCGGCCGGCTGAAGGGGAAGGACTTGATTCGTCAATATTGGGGTCAAGGGCTGGCTGCGACGCCTAACCTTAGGTTTGAACTCCTCGGTGTGATGGTGGGCGTAAACTCACTAGCCATTTACTACCGAAGTGTAACTGCGCGGCGCACGGTAATCGAGCGCATCGAGTTCGACGACCACAGAAAAGCGGTGCGGGGTGAAGCGCTTCAGGGGCCCTCCGACTGAATTAAGTAGAATTGTCCAGACAGCTTACATCGCCGATTCTGCGACCCAAACTTTGGGTCAAAGTGGTTCACCTTAATCATATTAGAGGGAGGAATTAATTCAGAAACAAACCAGTTCCTATCGAAGTCTGGATAGGACTCCTGCGCCATTTGTCCCGGGCTTAATCGCGACCGCCCGTAACTTTGGGGTCTGAGGTTAGAACCTGAAACCATCTCATGCTATTGCCGTCGGGGTCGCTGAGGTCGAACCAGCTGATTACGCCTGGGCTCGTCTGTATTTCACCGGCCAGAATCCCCGCTTCGCGCAGCCTTTCCCGTTCACGAGGGAGGTTCTGGACTTCAATCTGGAGGCTCCAGCTTGAGGGCTTCACCTTTCCCCTCATTATCTGGACCCACGTGCCTCCAATCTTGAACTCTATATTTCCAGGAAACGGTTCCAGGTCGGGGCTTTTTCCAAAGAGCCGTGAATACCATTCCTTCGACTTTGGATAGTCGCTTACGGGAATTACAGTGATGGTTTCCCTAACGTTGATTGTCTCTTGCTTGGCCGCTTGCATAGCAGACCAACGGGGTCATTAGAATATAATGGCTAGCTTCCATAAAAATTATCGAAAAGCTGAGATCAAAGTATGGTCAGAACGACTATAGTCGAAAATACGTATACGAAGTGTCGACCTGGACCCCGGAACAACTTCGCAGTTTCAAAAAGCTCACTCAAAGCATAGTCAACATGTCCACTATGCGTGAAACCAAGTTCGTGTCTGAAACAACATTAGTCGAAAGGGATTGGGCATAGCTAGCGATGCTTGTTATACGTTACTCAGAGCCCTTTCTTACCCGATGATTAATCCGCGTTACTGGGTCAGTTCTGACCTGATAATCGGACCGTGCCAAGGATGTTCAGCGTTTCTTTATGTGTCGGGGCGTCAGGATATTCTAGCTAAACGTCTTAACGCAGACTCCTGTTGACACGTGACGACTTAGGCAATGGTGGCGAAGCGGGGCAATATCCGGCATGTAGAGATCAATATCTCAAACTTCGAAAAGTCGAAGGCCTTCTACCAAGACCTTCTGGAATGGTTGGGCTACAAGCGAATAGTGGAAGGGAAGGATTTTGTGGGGTGGGATAATGGCGAGGCCCAGATTTTCGTGACCTACCTTGAGCGCTACAAGGATTCGGGATTCCATCGGAGAAAAGTGGGATTGAACCACATTGCCTTCCAGGCAAAATCGAAAGCAGATGTGGACAGACTTCAAAGCGAATTTCTTGTTCCTAGGGGCATCAAGGTGCTCTATGGTGGGCCGAAGGAATATCCTGAGTATGGGAAAGGCTACTACGCAGTCTATTTCGAGGACCCTGACAGAGTCAAGTTGGAATTTGTCCATTGAGCCGGATAGGGCTCGCTAAGAAACACAGAAGAACTCAGCGGCCTCAGTGACTCTGCGTCGGTATAGTCGTGCTTTTTGTTTCCGGTATTGCTCCGACCGGAGAAGGCGTTAATCGACAGGAAAGGTAAGAGTAGTTCGCGTTAATCGATGTGGTTTTACTGACAATTTTTCTACCCGACCAGGGATAAGCAAAGTTGCAGAGCTGTTCTCATGGCCTTAAAGCCAACACCAAACGATGCCGTTCTACACGAAATTTGAAGTTCATTGTCGCCGGTGGGAACGGTTATTCCGAGTGGGAGTCAGTAAAGAGAGAAGCTGAAGAAGCCGATAAGCAAGGCTTCTGGGGATACCTAGTATCGGACCATTACATGACACCAGGTGGATACGCAGACAGTTCGACCTTGGACGCCTGGACAGCTCTCACCTATCTAGCTGGGAGGACAAAATCAATCCGACTCGGGACCCTTGTAACCCCAATACCGTTCCGCCCGCCCGGTCTGTTGGCCAAGGTCGTGTCAACACTCGACCTAGTCTCATCTGGACGTTCCCTACTAGGTGTAGGGGCGGGATGGTCCAAGCCAGAATTCGACGGTTACGGCAAATGGTCAAGCGCGAAGACGAGGGTTGACATGACGGACGAAGGAGTCCAGCTTATTCTCAGACTGTGGCAAGACCGCAAAGTCAACTTCAAAGGTCGATACTACAAAGCCAAGGGAGCTGTCTTAGAACCGAAACCGATCCAGAAACCTCATCCGCCACTTCTCTTCGGTGGAGAAGGGCCCAGAATGCTCCGTATGGCCGGAAAATACGCCGACATATGCCACATCCCAGACTGGACCAAGCCCAGCCCCTGGCAGGCGCGTGAAAAAGTGTTAGGTGAGGCTCGACTACGCAGACGTGAAAGGAAATTATCCTTCGCAGGTGGTTCGTCGCGCCCGCTCGGACCACGATATGAAAAGGCTCAACATCAGACTAAGGTAGATGAAGCCAATAAGCATGGCTGTGAATTCTTCATCGTCTCTTTCCCGGGGCAGCGGAAAGGATCGCTTGATACCCTTAGAGACTTCGCCGAGAACATAATTCCTTCCTTTGCAACCTAGCAAGTCCCAAGTCTACAATATTGAGTGAGCACCTGTGTGAATGCGGTATGGAAATGGCTATTTCCGTAGAC
>Ga0070708_100001118_pt1 | contig 20513 bp, 19 predicted proteins | sample KBSK5503metaG_FD_65469 | JGI IMG/M metagenome (GOLD analysis project Ga0070708, IMG submission 65469) | Corn, switchgrass and miscanthus rhizosphere microbial communities from Kellogg Biological Station, Michigan, USA - KBS K5-50-3 metaG | ecosystem: Host-associated > Plants > Roots >... | reverse complement strand
TCTCCACGGGAGGCCCACCGACGATCCTGGTGATCACCGACGACTTCGCCGGGTAAAGGCTTCAGGTTACCGCTGGCAGCCCCGGTGGTAACCTCGTTACCGATGGCTCAAAGGAGCCGCTCGGCTGGATTGCGGGCGATGGCGCGCTCCGCCTTCGCCGGGGCGGCCGCGGTGTTCGCAGCTGCTTGCGTCCATGGACCGCCACCGGCCTTGCGCACCACCCGATTGGTCGTGAAACGCTCGAGCGGAGGCTTCCGGCCTTTCGTTCGAGCGAGAGTGGCGGGCGAGCCGATCCTGCTCCTGTTGGATACGGGAGCGTATCGAAGCATCCTCCCCGACGGATTCGCTCGAGCGCACAAGCTGCCCCTGGGATCCGACAACAGGGCCGAACGCATGGTGGACGCCAATGGAAACATCGTGCTCATGCCTTTCCTGCCGAACGTACCGGTACAGTTCGAGGGTGAATCGAGCACCGGCACACTCGACTTCCTGATGAATACGTCCGCGGAGACGGCGGAGGGAATTCTCGCGCCTCAAGATTTGGTTCGTCCCGGATGGGCTCTGGTCATCGACCTCGAGCGCGAGGAGCTCCGTTATGAGCCGGAGGAAAGCGCAGTGAAGCGGCTGGGTGGAGAGCCGACGCCGCTCCACCAGATGGATTTCCACCGCTGCCGGATGGAGGGCTTCTTCGAGAAAGCCCACCGCATCGTCTCCGCTTCGATCAACGGCGTTAACGCGGAGATGTTGGTCGATACGGGTGCGTCTCGCACGGTTCTCGCGCGGAACAATCCGGCGCTGCCCTCCATGCTCTCGGCGCAAGGTAGCCGCCGCACGACGCTCGCGGTGACCTCAAGAGGACCGGGCCTTATCGTGGACGACGTCCCGATCGTTTTTTCGCGGACCTCGTTCCTGTTGCCGGTCAACGTGAAACCGGTGTCGGCGCCCTGCGGGCAGGGCGCCCTGGGCGCCGACGTGCTGCGCCACTGCACCCTGGTTTGGGGATGGAGCTCTTTGTGGGCGGCATGCCATCCCCCGATCGAAGGACAGTAGACGGGCTCTGAGTTTGGGGTCAGGATCCGCGACGGACAACGTGCACGAATCGAGGGCGCGAGATGAGCGACTGCATCTTCTGCAACATCGCCGCGGGAACGATGAAAGCCGAGGTGGTCTTCGAAAGTCCTCAGGCCATTGCCTTCCTGGACAAGTATCCCGTGGCGCGAGGCCACGTGGTGGTCATCCCCAAAGCCCACGCGGCGACGCTCAACGAGCTTGCCGATGACGCGGTGAGAGGCCTCTTCCTCGGGGTCAAGTCGGTGATGCGAAAGGTGACCGACGCGCTCCGGCCGCTGGGCATGAACGTCGGCTGGAACCACGGCAAGGATGCCGGTCAAGTGGTGCAGCACCTGCACGTGCACGTGCTCCCGCGCTACAGCCCGGGCGGCCATGGGGTGCAGCTCATAGGCGAGGGCGTAGGCCAGGTAAGCTTCCCCGAGCTTGCCCAGGCAATCCGCAAGGCTTGAGGCGGCAGACGGCCTCTCGGCTGAGAACCCGCGCCAGCTAAGCACCCCCGGATGGAGGACGGGTGTTTTGAACGGACCCGGCGGCGCGCCGCGGGGTTGGGGTCATGCCGTCGGAACCTGGCCTCTCGACGGGTGGTGGCCCACCTATTTCGGAATTTTATCCAACGCCGCCAGCAGATCGTCATCGGTGACGAGGTCTTTGGGGCTGTCGAGGACCTTTTTGTAGCGGACCGTTCCGCTCTTATCGATGACCGCGTACGCCCGCTTGGCGTAGCGATAGAGCCGGCTCTTCGGGTCGGTGTCGAGAAACCCATAGGCCTCGAGGGTCGTTCGCGACAGATCGCTGATCAGCGGGAAGGTGAGGCCCATCTTGTCGCTCCATGCCTGGAGCGCCGGGACGAAGTCGGTGCTGATGCCCAGGACCTGGGCGTTGCGGCTTTCGAACTTGGGGAGATCAAGTTGAAAGGCCGCGACCTCGCGCGTTCAAGTGGGGGTGAAGGCGCCGATGAAGCCGAACAGCACCACGTTCTTCTTGCCCTGGTAGTCCGAAAGCGACAGCTTCTCGCTCGTCGTCGCCGGCAGCGTGAAGGGCGGCGCCTTCCCGCCGACTTCGAGCGCACCCGCCGACCAGGCCGAAGAGATTGCGAGCACCGCCCCCACCCGGACCAGCACCATCATCAAACGCCTCATCAAGTGCCTCCTCCTGTCGATTGAAATTCACCGCTTGATCAGCGGCTCGATGAACTCGAGCGCTTCTTTCCCGTCCCAGTCGCGCGCCCCGATGGCGCGGCCCACGATCATGCCCTGGCGGTCGCGGATGACCGTCACCGGCAGCCAGCGGATGCCGTACTCGCGAGCCACCGCCATCTTGGGATCGAAGAGCGCGCGGATTTTGTGACCGTGCTTTTCCAGGTAAGGCTTGACGTCCTGGTCGCCGCGTCCGTCCATGGCGACGAAGTACACCACCAGATCTTTGGGGAACCTCGCCTGGAGGTTTTCCAGGCTCTTGAGCTCGCTGGTGCAGGACGAGCACCAGGTTGCGCCGAAGCTCAAGACCGCGACCTTCCCCGCCAGCGACTTCGAATCGATCTTCTTGCCCGACAGATCGGGAAGCGAGAACGCCGGCGCCGGCGTCCGTTCGCGCTGAATGAAGGCGTCCGAGTCTTGCGCGATCCCGCCGCTGGCCGTTCCGAGGGCGAGGATCAATGCGGTTCGCAGCAACCGGCGTCTCATCGGGCGCCAGGATTGTCCCAACCCCGGGGGCTGTCAATCGCGTTCGGCTGCTCGATGCCCTCGCGCGCGATGCGCCAAGGATGTTATCCCGAGGGCAATGGCAGATGGGCCAATTCTGGGCGTGTCCCTCTCGCGCGGCATCGCACATGGTACCGCGTACGTTCTTGCAACCGCTGCCGAATTCGCCAGTCCGATGCTGGCGATCGCCGAGCCGGACATTCCCGGCGAGATCGAGCGCCTGAGGGGGGCTCTGGCGGAAGCGCTTACCCAGCTTTCGGCGATTCAGCGCGACGTTCAGGGGAAGCTCGGCGACGACGCGGCCGAGATCTTCGACGCGCAGGTCCTCATCCTCAAGGATCCAAACTTCGTCGAAAAGATAGGCCAGCTCATCCGGACGAGGCGATTCAACGCCGAAGCAGCCCTGGCCGAGGTCATCGACAAGTACTCGCGGGCGATGAGCGGAGTGCGCGACGAGTATCTTCGCGAGCGCGGGGCGGACATCCGGGATCTGGGCCGGCGGATCCTGGCCGCGTTGATCAAGCAGCACGGAACCGAGGGGCTGGTGATTCCGGAAGGATCGGTAGTGGTGGTCGACGAGCTTCTCCCGTCGGTCACGGCCGGCCTCGAGGCAGGGATGGTGCGGGCCTTCGTCACCGAGCGCGGCGGAAGGACCTCGCACGCGGCGATCCTCGCCCGGACCAATGGGATTCCCGCCGTCAGCGGAATCAAGGGCGCGCCGGTGGAGATCAAGACCGGGGACTACCTGGTGGTCGACGGCATCGCGGGCGTCGTCATCGTCAATCCGAAGCCGGCGGTGATCCGCGAGTACGACAAGTTGGAGGAGGACTTCGAGGCGTATCGGACTTCGCTGAAGAGCCTTCTCGATCTGCCCACCCGCACCAGGGACGGAGTGACGGTCGCGCTCCTCGCCAACATCGGAAAGATCGCCGACGCGGACGCCGCGCTGCTCTTCAAGGCCGAGGGCGTGGGTCTGTATCGAACCGAGTTCTCCTACCTGATTCGCTCCAAGCTCCCCAGCGAGGACGAGCAATACACCGTCTGGAAGATGGTGGCCGAGCGACTCCATCCGCGGCCGGTGGTCTTCCGGGTGCTCGACATCGGCGCGGACAAGAGCCTGCCTTTTCTGCCCCTGCCGCGCGTTGCCAATCCATCGCTCTCCAAGCGGGGAATCCGGCTGATGCTCGCGTATCCCGAGATCCTGAGAACCCAGCTTCGCGCCCTGCTCCGGGTCAGCGCCAGCCATCCGGTCTCCATCCTGCTGCCGATGGTGGGCTCGGTCGAGGAGGCGGTCGCCGCGCGCCGGATTCTCGGCGAAGCCAAGGATCAGCTCCGGAGCGAGGGTCGACCCTTCAATCCCGACGTCCAGCTGGGAGCGATGATCGAGACCCCGGCCGCCGCGCTGACCGTCCCTTGTCTGGCGCGGGTGGTGGATTTCTTCAGCCTGGGCACCAACGATCTCGTCCAATACCTGCTCGCCGCCGACCGCCAGGATCCGGAAATGGAGCCCTTTTACGATCCGCTCCACCCCGCGGTGCTCGCCACCCTCGACCGATTGGTCCGAGATGCGCGGGCCGCCGGCAAGGAGATTTCCATCTGCGGGGACATGGCGGGAGATCCGCTTTACACCGAGTTGTTGCTCGGGCTCGGGCTGCGCAGCTTCAGCGTTGCCCCAGGGGAGATTCTCGAGCTCAAGAAGGCGGTGCGCTCGGTCGATTCGGGCGAAGCGGCCAGGTTGGCCGCGCGAGCGATCGAATGCGGCACCAGCGCGGAGGTGTCCACCTTGATCAAATCCCAAGCGGACGCGACTGGCGCGGTACCCCGGTGATCGCCGGTCGTCGGTCCGGAGAAGGACGGTCGATGGCGCCGCCCGCGGCCGCTGTAGAGTGGTCGAAGATGGCCGGCAGGAAGACGAAGGAGCGGCGCGGTGGCAGACCCAAGGGGGGAAGCGACGCCATCGTGCGCGCCGTGCTGGAAGCAACCCTCCGCCAGCTGGGGGACCGCGGCTTTGCCGGGGTGCTAGAATGACTGGACCAGTGCGCCCGGGTGGCATCCACTTCGCGGGTTACGCGGAGGCCCGGGCCGCGGATACCCGAGCCCCTCCGAGGAGGACCCCGATGCGCCTCGCCACCGTTTCCTTCCTTTTCGCCACGGCGCTCGCGGCCTGCGGCCAGGCGAAGGGCAAGGCGGTGCCACAGCCTCCCACCGTGACGGTGGTGGCGGTCGTCCAGCGCGAGGTCCCGCTGTTCGTCGAGGCGGTGGCCAGCCTCGATGGCTACGTCAACGCAGAGATCCGGGCCCGGGTGAAGGGCTATCTCGAGACGCAGAAGTACAAGGACGGCTCCTCGGTCACCCAGGGACAACCGCTCTTCACCATCGAGCGCGCCGAGTACGCGGCCGCGCTGGCCGCGGCCCAGGCCAACCTGGCGCGCGCGCAGACGTTGGTCGCCCACAACCGGGCGCAACTCGAACGCCGCCAGAACCTGGCGCCTTCGGGCGTGGTGAGCAAGCAGGAGCTGGACGACGCGCAGGCGAGCGCGGCGGACGCCGAGAGCCAGCTTCTGGGCGCCCGCGCCCAGCTGCAGCAGGCGCAGCTCAACCTCTCCTACACCGAGATTCGCTCTCCGGTCTCTGGGGTGGCCGGCCTCGCGCTCGTCCGCGTCGGCAACCTGGTGGGTCAGGACGGCCCGACGCTGCTCACCACCGTCTCGCAGGTCGATCCGATCCGGGTAAACTTTCCCTTCAGCGAGGTCGATTACTTGAAATCCCCCGACCGCTTCAAAGGGCTGGACGGGCGGGACCTCGCCTGGGCGAAGAAGCAGTTCGAGGCGCTGGTGGCCGGCGCCTCGGCCGGGGGCGACCCCGGCCTCGAGCTGATCCTCGCCGACGGCGGCACCTATCCGCGCCGCGGCGTGATCGTCGCGGCCAATCGCCAGGTCGATCCGAGCACGGGCACGATCCAGATCCAGGCGCTCTTCCCCAACCCGGAGGGCGCCCTCCGGCCCGGCCAGTACGGGCGCGTCCGCTTGCGCCGCCAGGACGCCGGCCAGAACGCGCTGGTCGTCCCGGAGAAGGCGCTGATCCAGGTGCAGGGCACCTATTCGCTCGCGGTGGTGGGCGCGGACAACAAGGTGCAGCAGCGGCACGTCGAGGTCGGCCCCTCGAACGGCGAGCTTCGCATCATCAACTCGGGGGTGGCCGTGGGAGAGCGGGTCGTCGTCGAGGGTCTGCAGCAGGCGCGCGACGGGGCCGTGGTGAATCCGCAGCCTGTTTCCACGGTCGCCACCTCGGTGAAGGACTAAGCCATGTCCCCCTTTTTCATCCGAAGGCCGATTGTGGCGATGGTGATCGCCATTGTCACCGTCCTGCTCGGCACGGTCTCGCTGCTGGGGCTGCCGATTGCACAGTTCCCGCAGATCATTCCGCCGCAGGTCGTGCTGACGACCTCCTTCACCGGCGCCGATGCGCTCACCATCGAGCAGTCGGTGGCGACGCCGATCGAGCAGCAGATGAACGGCGTCGACAACATGCTCTACATCCAGAGCACCAACGCCAACGATGGCACGATGACGCAGAACGTGACCTTCGACGTCGGCACCAACATCGACATCGACAACGTGCTGGTGCAGAACCGCTTCTCGCAGGCGCAGACCTTCCTGCCCCAGGACGTCAAGAACATCGGCGTCACGATCAAGAAGTCGCTCAATTTCCCTCTGATCGTGATCTCCCTCTATTCGCCCGATGGCCGTTACGACGCAGCCTTCCTGGGCAACTACGCGACGATCAACGTCAACGACGCGCTGCTGCGCATCAGGGGCGTCGGCGACATCCGCAACCTCGGCGGCGGCGATTATTCGATGAGGGTCTGGCTCAAGCCCGACGTGCTCGCCCGGCTCGGCCTCACCGTCGGGGATCTGCAGAACGCCATCCGCGCGCAGAACGTGGTCAATCCCTCCGGCCAGGTGGGGGCTGAGCCGGCGCCGCCTGGACAGCAGTTCGCCTATACCGTGCGCGCGCAGGGCCGGCTCGTCACCGCCGAGGAATTCGGCAGCATCATCGTCCGCGAGAACCCCGACGGCTCGCTCATCCGCATCTCCGAAGTGGCTCGCGTCGAGCTCGGTACCCAGACCTATACGCAGACGGGAGCGTTCAATGGAAAGCCCGCGGCGGTCGTCGCCGCCTTTCAGACGCCCGGCTCCAACGCGCTCGATGTGGCCTCCCAGGTGTACGCCACGATGGACGAGCTCAAGCAGCGCTTTCCGCCCGGAATGGAATATCAGATCTCGCTCGACACCACCGCGCCGGTGAAGGCCGGGATCACGGAGATCGTCTGGACGCTCCTCGAGGCCATCGCGCTCGTCGTCCTGGTGGTCTTCATCTTCCTGCAAAGCTGGCGCGCGACGCTGATTCCCCTCTTGACCGTCCCCGTCTCGCTGGTTGGCGCCTTTGCCGTCTTTCCGATGCTCGGCTTTTCGATCAACACGCTCTCGCTCTTTGGCCTGGTGCTCGCCATCGGCCTCGTGGTGGACGACGCCATCGTGGTGGTCGAGGCGGTCGAGCACCACATCGAAGAGGGGATGGCGCCCCGCGAGGCGACCTTGAAGGCGATGTCGGAGGTGACCGGCCCGGTGATCGCCATCGCGCTCATTCTCGCGGCGGTGTTCATTCCGGTGGCCTTCATGCCGGGGATCACCGGCCGCCTCTATCAGCAGTTCGCGCTGACGATCGCGGTCTCGGTGCTGATCTCCGCGTTCAATGCCCTCACCTTGAGCCCGGCGCTGAGCGCGCTCCTGCTCAAGCCGCGCAGCGAGCCGAAGGGCGTGCTGGGGCGGCTCGGCCGCGGGTTCAACCGCTGGTTCGGGCGGGTGACCGATGGATACGTCTCAATCAACGCGCGGCTGGTGCGCAAGCTCGCCATTCCGCTCTTGCTGCTCGTCGGGGTCACCGCCCTCTCCGCGGCCCTGGGGCGCAAACTTCCTTCCGGGTTCGTTCCCGAGGAGGACAACGGCTACGCGTTGATCGGCGTGCAGCTTCCCGACGCCTCTTCGCTGCAGCGCACGCGCGAGGTCTTCAAGAAGATAGAGGAGATCCTCGCCCGGACGGAAGGGGTGCGCGCCTACACCAGCCTCGTCGGCTACAGCTTTTTTACCCGCACCGCGGCGGGCTACATGGGCACCGGGTTCATCGGCTTCAAACCCTGGGACCAGCGCAACAAGCCCGAGCTCACCGCCAGCGCGATCATCCGCAAAATCAACGGCGAGTTCGCCAAGATTCCCGAGGCGCGCGTCTTCGCCCTCGGGCCGCCCGCCATTCCGGGCATCAGCGCCGCGGGCGGCTTCAGCATGTTCCTGCAAGACCGCAGCGGCGGGTCGGTGGAGTTTCTCGCCGCGAACGTCAAGCGCTTCGTCGACGAGGCGCGCAAGCGGCCGGAGCTGGTCAACGTGAATCCCAATTTCTCGCCCTCGGTGCCGCAGCTTTATGCCAAGGTGGACAAGGAGAAGCTGCTCAAGCAAGGCGTGCCGGTGAGCGACGTCTACGCTGCGCTACAGACATTCCTCGGTGGCTCGTACGTCAACGACTTCACCCGCTTCGGGCGCCAATGGAAGGTCTTTCTCGGCGCCGAGCCCAAATACCGGACCAATGCCGATGAGGTGAAGAACTACTACGTGCGCAACGGCAAAGGCGAGATGGTACCGCTCTCCTCCTTCGTGACGATGGAGTCCACCACCGGCCCCGAATACACGGTGCGCTTCAACCTCTATCGCTCGGCGGAGGTCATCGGCGCCGCCGCGCCCGGATACAGCTCGGGTCAGGCGCTCGCCGTGCTCGAGGAGGTGGCCGCCAAGACGCTGCCGGCGGAAATGGGCTACGCCTGGAACGCGCTCTCCTACCAGGAGAAGATCGCGCAGGGCGGAACGACCAAGGTGCTGGGCCTGTCGCTGATCTTCGTCTTTCTCATTCTCGCCGCGCTCTACGAGAGCTGGTCGTTGCCGTTCTCGGTCTTGCTCAGCACGCCGGTCGCCGTCTTCGGCGCCTACCTGGGGCTGCTCTCGCGGACGTTTGACAACAACGTGTATGCGCAGATCGGCCTGGTGATGTTGGTGGGCCTGACCGCGAAGAACGCGATTCTCATCGTCGAGTTCGCGGTGGCGAAGATGAAGGAGGGGAGGGGAATCGTCGACGCGGCGCTGGAGGGAGCGCGGCTGCGGCTGCGGCCCATTCTGATGACCTCGTTCGCCTTCATTTTCGGCTGCGTTCCACTCTGGATCGCCGAGGGAGCCGGCGCGAATTCGCGGCGGATCATGGGCACAGCGGTCATCTCGGGAATGTTGGCGGCGACGATGTTGGGCATCTTCCTGATTCCTTCGCTCTTCGTCTTCGTCGAGCGGCTGATGACGGGAAAGAAACCGGGGGCGCACCGGCCGGCGCAGGAGCTGGCGGTGGTCGCTCCTTCCGAAGCCGTGGATTCCTCCGGGAAGGCCGCCCGAAGCTCCCACGGCTAAGATCCAAACAGCTAAACCATCGAAGCGATCTGCTCCGGTGTGGCTCGCGTCGATATGATACTGAGCGGCAGTTTAAGGACGAAAAGCGTCCGAAATTTGCCTCTCGCTTGGCCGAACGGCGCTTGGCCGCGCCGAAGGCCGAATGCGCGCAATCGACGATTGTGCGCGTCGTCGTGCGCGCCGAGCCCGTGCTCCTGGTAGAGCCGGTGTGCCTTCTCCAGCTGATCCGGGTCGATCTCGCGCGCTGCGCTATTTCCCGCCCCGGACGCGCTCAACCAGGAAATCGAAGTCGCACCCTTCGTCTGCCTGCGTCACGTGCTGCTGGAACAGGCGGGCGTAACCGCGCGCGGGCTGGGGGCGTTCTGGCGCGGCGCCCATGCCGCGGGAGGCGAGCTCGGCGTCGCTCACCAGAAGCTCGATCCGCCGCTCCGGGACGTCGAGCCGGATCCGGTCTCCGCTGCGCACGAGCGCAAGGGGCCCGCCGACGGCCGACTCGGGGGTGATGTGCAGGACAATGGTCCCGAACGCCGTCCCGCTCATCCGCGCGTCGGAGAGACGGACCATGTCCTTCACTCCTTGCTTGAGGAGTTTCTTCGGGATGGGAAGAGAGCCCGCCTCGGGCATGCCGGGGGCGCCCTTCGGCCCGGTGTTGCGCAAGACGAGCACGTCGTCCGCGGTGACGTCGAGCGCGGGATCGTCGATCCGCCGGGTGAGGTCCTCGGTGGATTCGAACACCACCGCCCGGCCGGTGTGCTGCATCAGGCTCTTCGACGCCGCCGACTGCTTGATCACCGCTCCCCGGGGCGCCAGGTTGCCGCGGAGGATCGCCAGCGCCCCCTCGTTGCTGATCGGATTGGAGAGCGGCCGGATCGCGTCCTGTCCGGGCACCTCCTCGGCCGCAGCGATGGCGTCGGCGATCGTGCCGCCCCCCACGGTTGGGGCGTCCGTCGCCAGTGAGCCGGCGATTTCCTTCAGCAGCCGCGGCAGGCCGCCGGCGTCGTGGAAGTGCTGCATGTAATGCGCGCCGGAGGGTTTCAGGTTCACCAGGACCGGGACCTCGCGACCGAGGCGATCGAAGACGTCGTAGTCCAGGGGCTGCTTGACGCGCCCGGCGATCGCGGCGAGGTGGACGAGGGCGTTGCTCGAGCCCCCGATGGCGTGCAGCACGACGGCCGCGTTGCGCAGCGCCTTCGCGGTGAGGATCTCGCTCGGCCGGGGACCGCCGGTCGCCGCCATCTGCGCGGCGCGCCGCCCCGTCGCCTCGGCGAGGCGCCGGCGGTCGGCATGCGTCGCCGGAACGGCCGCGGTGAGGGGCAGGGATAAGCCCATCGCCTCGGTCAGGCACGCCATCGTGCTCGCCGTGCCCATCACGCCACACGTACCGACCGAGGGCACCAGCCTGCCGTTGAGCTGCTCGATCTCCGCCTCGTCGATCTCGCCGGCGCGGTGTCTGGCCCAGAAGCGCCGGCAGTCGGTGCACGCGCCGAGCACCTCCCCGCGGTGCTGCCCCGTCAACATCGGCCCCACCGGCAGGACGATCGCCGGCAGATCCACGCTCGCCGCGGCCATGATCTGCGCCGGGATCGTCTTGTCGCAGCCGCCGATCAGCACCACCGCATCCATCGGCTGGGCGCGGATCATCTCCTCCGTCTCCATCGCCATCAGATTTCGCAAGTACATCGACGTCGGGTGGGCGAAGCTCTCGTGGAGGGAGATGGTGGGGAACACCATCGGCATCGCGCCCGCGAGCATCACGCCGCGCTTGACCGCCTCGATGAGGTCAGGGACGTTGCCGTGGCACGGGTTGTAGTCGCTGTACGTGTTGGTGATGCCGACGATCGAACGATCGAGCGCATCGTCGGAGTACCCCATCGCCTTGATGAAGGCCTTCCGGAGGAAGAGCGAGAAATCCGGGTCGCCGTAGCTGGTGAGGTCCTTGCGAAGTCCGCGTGCCATCTTCGTCTCCGATCACTTGTTCTTCCAGGCCTCGTAGCGCGCCTTCGTCTCGGCGTTCATTGGATAAAGGCCGGGGAGCGGTACGCCGCGCTCGACCTCGTCCATGATCCACGCTTCCATTCGCTCCTGCTCCGGCGCGGCGGCGACCACGTGCTCGACGAGCGTCTGCGGAATCACGATGCCGCCGTCCTCGTCCGCGACCACGACGTCGTCGGGGAACACCGCCACCCCGCCGCACCCGATCGGCTCTTGCCAACCGACGAAAGTGAGCCCCGCCACGGAGGGGGGAGCGGCGACGCCGCGGCACCAGACCGGAAGCTTCGTCCCCAGCACGCCGGCGACATCGCGCACCACGCCGTCCGTGATCAGCCCCGCCGCGCCGCGCTTGCGCATCCGCGAGCAGAGGATGTCCCCGAAGATGCCCGCGTCGTCGATCCCCATCGCGTCGACCACGGCGATGCACCCCTCCGACATCGCTTCGATCGCGGCGCGGGTGGACCGGGGCGACAACCAGGATTCCGGCGTGGCGAGATCCTCGCGCGCCGGCACGAAGCGCAGCGTAAAGGCGCGACCGACGCGGCGCGGCTGCCCGGGCTGGAGCGGCCGGGTCCCGCGCATCCACACGTTGCGCAGCCCCTTCTTGAGCAGGATGGTGGTGATCGTCGCGGTCGATGCGTTCGAGAGGGTCTCAACGGTCGAGCGGTCGAGATTCAAGCGCTACCTCCTGTGATTGGAATTTGATTCTGGGTGTCCTGGCTCCGCCGCCGGACGCAGGCGCCGTCTTTGGATTGAGCCCATGTCCAACGCTCTCCCTTCTCAGCGCTCGGCCGGGCGCGGCCAGGGCGTCTCCGGCACCGGCGTGAGCGCCCCGCGGCCGTCGAACCACGAGACGAGGTTGTCCACCACCAGCTGGCCCATGATCGAGCGGGTGTAGTGCGTCGCCGAGCCGACGTGGGGGAGCACGACGACGTTGTCGAGCTCCAGCAGCGCCGGCGGCACCCGGGGCTCGTCGGCGAAGACGTCGAGTCCCGCGCCGAGGATCGTGCCGTTTTGAAGTGCGCGGACGAGCGCGTCCTCGTCGACGACCGAGCCGCGCGCGACGTTGATCAGGATTCCCCTCGGTCCGAGCGCCTCGAGCACCTGCGCGGCTATCAGATTCCGCGTCGCCGCCCCGCCGGGGACGATCACCACCAGCGTGTCCACGTCGCGCGCCATCGCGATCAGGTCCGGGTAGTGGCGCCACGGCGCGTCCGGCCGCGGGTTCCGGGCGTGGTAGACCACCGGCACGTCGAAGGCGGCGATGCGCTTGGCGATCCGCTCGCCGATCCGGCCCAGCCCCACGATGCCCACGGTGCGGTCGCGGAAGGTCGGGCCGAGTGGAAACGCCGCCTCGAGCCAGCGCCCCGAGCGTACCCAGCGATCCGCCTGGGGCAGCCGGCGCACGGTCGCCAGCAGCAGGCCGACCGCGAGATCGGCCACCTCGTCGTCCAGCACGCGCGGGGTGTTGGTCACCACCACGCCGCGCCGCACCGCCGCGGGCAGATTGATCGAGTCGTAGCCGACGCCGAAGTTCGCGATGATCTCGAGCGCGGGGAGCTGGTCGATCAGAGCGGCGGTGGTGGGCTCCCGCCCCCGGGTGGCGATCGCGCGAATGATCGGGCCGTACCGGGCGACGACGGCGGGGATTCCGTCCCTGTCCGAGCGATGCACCTGAAACCGCGCCTCCAGCGCTTCGTCGACGGCCGGCATCATCTCTCCCAGGCTGAGGACGTGCTGCTTTTGCAATCGGGCTCCGCGGCGTCAGGTCGGCGAGGGCGCGCGATGATAGCTCTACCCTGCGGCGCGCGCCACGGACTTCACCTCGTGGCCAGTGCCGCGAGTCGCTCGACAACCTCCGGCACCAGCGGCAGAGACGGGTCCGTATACGCCGACATTTGCGAGTCGAGGCTGGTGCCGGCGAGCTTGAGCACGTGGCACATGCCCTGGATGAGCGCGAGCGTGGCGTCAGGTCGCGCCGCCGCGAGGCGCTGGGCATCGGCGATGCCGACTTGCACGTCGGTCGTCCCCTGCACGATCAACGCCGGCCCGGTGAGCCTGGCCAGCTCGCGCGCCGGATCGTACTTCATCCAGGAGATGAGGTAGGGCTGAACGCGGGGCGCGAACACCGCCGCGAGCACGTCGGGAACGGAGGCGACGGTCCGGCCCGCCTCGAGCTGGTCGATGATCGCGTTCGCCTGCCCCACCAGCTCGGCATCGGGGATCTGGCGCCCGAGCTGCTCTCTGAGCACCGCGCCGATCGGCCTGCCCGCGCCCTCGAGTGAGGCGTAGGCATCTGCGTTCGCCGACTCGGCAGCAAGGATCGAGAGCAGCGAGCCCAGGCTGTGCCCGGCGAGCACCAGTCTGCCCAGGCGCGCATCGCGGCGCAGGGCCGCCATGAAGCGGCTCACGTCCGCGGCCTCCATCTCGATCGTCATCTCCTCGACGCGCCCCACCGCCGCCGCGCTCGCCCCGACGCCGCGCTTGTCGTAGCGCAGGGAAGCCACTCCTTTGGCGGCGAGCCCCTCGGCGAGCAGGCGATAGGCGTCGGTGTGCAGGGCCGGTAGCTGATTTCCGTTCCGATCGACCGGTCCCGAACCGGCGACGATCAGCACCACCGGAAACGGCGGACGGCCCGAGGGCAGGAGCAGCGTTCCGCGCATCGCGCCCACCTCGTTGGGGGTAGTCAGCTCCTCGCTCTTCTGCGCCTGTGGCCCCTGCGTCTCATGACAGGACGCGACGAGCAGGAGCAACAGCGCCCTCACGGTTCGGTGCACGACGCCCGACTACAACACCCGCCTCCCGAGCACAACGGCAGAGAAGATTGCCCCTCATCCGGGGCCGAGCTCGCCTACCGGCGGCGGGACTTGCGAGAGGCCTTTGCCGGCGGAAGAGCGCCCGTGGCGAAAGTGGCCATCTGCTTCACCGCCGCGTCGAGCAGCGCCCGGTCGCCGCCCAGGTCCAGCTTCTGGTCGAGAATGCCGTCGTTCCAGAGCGAGGCCAGGCCGTGGCCGATGGACCAGATCAACACCGTCCGCGTCATCACCTCCTGGGGAGACGCTTGCGGCGCCACGGCGTGGACCTGCCGAGCCACGACCTCCAGCGTGCGGTCCGCCGCCGCATGGAACGACGAGTGCTCCAGGGACTTGATCTCCGGAAGGAACATCACCCGGTAGTGCGCGGGGTGGGCGCGGGCGAATTCCAGATAGGCGCGGGCGAGCGCCGCGAAGCGGCCGCGCAGATCGGCAGGGGGAACGCGGGTCAGCGCGTCCTCGAGCTGCTTGCGAAGCGCCACGAAGCCCTCCTCCGCCACCGCCGCCAACAGCGCCGTCTTATCCTTGAAGTGGTGGTAGGGCGCAGCGGACGTCACCCCCGCCCGACGCGCCACCTCGCGGAGGGATAGAGTGCCCAGGTCCCCTTCGGCGATCAGGGCCAGCGCGGCATCTACCAGCGCCCGCCACAGATCTCCGTGGTGGTACCTGCGCTCGGGCTCGGTGGGCCGCTTTTTCGGAAGAGCCATTGGGTGGCTCCAGGAAATAGCACCGTTACGGCCGCCCCGCGCGCTCAATCTGAGCGGCGCTTGGTTCCAACTTGACACCGTTTAGATCGCCGCTTATCTAAGCGCTGTTCAGATATGCGCCATGGGCGCGGAGGCAATGTCATGAAGGTGTTCGTCACGGGAGCGACGGGGCTGTTGGGCGGCAACTTGGTGCGGGCCTTGCGGGCGGAAGGCCATTCGGTGCGGGCGCTGGTGCGCTCGAAGGAGAAGGCGCGGCGCCACCTCGCGGACACCGGCGCCGAGTTGGTGGTGGGCGATATGGAGGACGTGCCCGGCTTCGCCGGCGCGCTCGACGGCGCGGAGGTGCTGTTCCACACCGCGGCCTACTTCCGCGAGTACTACGCCGCCGGCAACCACTGGGCGTGAGAATGTTGCAGGCGAAGCTCGCGGTGACCTCCGCGAAGGCCGAGCAGGAGCTTGGCTGGAAGCACCGTCCGCTCCGGGCGACCCTCGCCGACGAGGTGGCCTGGTACCGCGCGCACGGCCTCGCCGCCGAGCCGGCCGCTCGCGAGGCGGCGCAGAGGCGGCATAGCCCGACAAGCGGCGCTCATCCATTAGCAGCAGTTCGGGAATCCGTTGGCAGACGGAGTGTCTTTGGGGCAGATTCTTCATCGCATGAGCTGCTGTGACGAAACCACTGCCCGCGTGCCGAGCACGGACCTGTCGCGCCGCTCGGTGCTCAAGGGGTCGATGATCGTCGCGGGCCTGGTCGCCGCCCTGGACCCGACCCGGTCCGGCGCGCAAGGCAAGCGGATCAAGCTCGCCTATTGCAGCCAGCTTTTGTGCGGCGTGCCCTACGAGGTGGCGCGCTCGGCCGGCCTCTTCAAGAGCCACGGTCTGGACGTGGAGCTCATCTACACCCGCGGTGGCCAGTCGGCGATGCAAGCTCTGGTCGGCGGCGCGGTGGACTATGCCGCCACCGCCCTCGACGTCGCGATCCAGGCCTACGCCAACGTCCACGCCGACATCCGTCGATTCGCCGTCACCGGAAGGCTCCCGCTGTTCGCCCTCGTCACCGCGCCGAAGAACGCAAGCCAGATCCGCGCCCTCAAGGACCTCGAGGGCAAGACCGTCGCCGTCTCCGCGCTCGGAAACGCCGACCACGCGCTGGCGCTCTTTCTCCTCAAGCAGGCCAAGGCCGACCCGGGCAAGGTGAAGTTCGCGACCCTGGGGGTCAATCTCCTCGAAGCCTTGCGGCAGGGACAGATCGATGCGGGCCTGGTCCAGGAGCCGGCGTTGACGCTGCTCGAACAATCGGGCGCGCGTGTGCTGGTCAACGCGATGGATCTCGCCGACGCGAGCCGGTACCTGGGCGGCACCTACGAGTTCATGGGGGTCGCGGTGCGCGGCAAGGAATTCGAGCGGCGCAAGCCGGAGATGGTCGAGCTCGCCAAGGCCCTCGCCGACGCGCTCAAGGCGATCCGCACGATGAGCGGAGATCAGCTGGTCGCCGCCCTTCCCAAGGAGATGACGACGGGCCTCGATCTGAAGACTTTCGGCGGAATCATCGCGCGCCACCGCGACTCGCTCTACCCGGAATCGGTGGCGATCGACCTCGCCGCGGCGAAGCGCGTCACCCAGAGTCTGATCGTCGGCGGCCTGATCAAGCCGGACGCGAATATTTCCGGGCTGCACGATACGTCGATCGTCGGGAGCTAGCGCCTGCGCGTCTCCGACCTGACGATTTCCTACGGCGGCGAGCCGGTGCTCGAAGGCGCAAGCATCTCGGTGGCGGAAGGTCAGTTCGTCAGCCTGGTGGGACCGTCGGGCTCCGGCAAGTCGAGCCTCCTGCGCGCGGTGATCGGGCTGCAGCCGCCGCTCAAGGGAACGGTCGATCTCGAGATGGCGCCCCGGGACGTCGCGATCCTGTTCCAGGACGACGCGCTCTTGCCGTGGAAGACGGCGCGCGACAACGTCGCGCTCGGCCTTACCCTGAACGGCATGGGCCGCCGCCCGGCGCTCGAACGGGCCGATCTTTGGCTCGAGCGGATCGGCCTCTCCGGCTTTGGCTCCCGCTTCCCGCGGCATTTGAGCGGCGGGCAGAGGAAGCGGGTCGCGCTCGCCCAGGTGTTGGCGCGCGAGCCGAGGCTGCTGCTGATGGACGAGCCCTTCGCTTCGCTCGATGCGATCGTTCGCGCCCGCATCACCATGGACGTCGCGGCGCTGGTCGAGAGCGCGCGGATCGGCGTGCTGCTGGTCACCCACGATCTCGAAGAGGCGATAAGTCTTTCGGACCACATCTTCCTGCTCTCGCAGGGGCCGCGCGCGCGGGTCACTCGGCAGTATCCAATCCCACTTCCTCGGCCGCGCGATCCGGTGGCCTCGCGGATGACGGCGGCCCTGGCGCCGCTGTACGAGAAGATCTGGAACGACCTCTCCCAGGAAGTCGATCGCGCCCAGCCCGCGAAGGTCGCGGGCGAAGCCGAGTCGGGCACCCGTACGAAGGCCAGCTACGCGTGGGCCCGTCGGTTGACGGCGCTCGGTATTGTTCTGGCGATCTGGGAAGCGGCGGGCCGCGCCGGCCGGCTCAATCCGCTCTACGCGCCGAGCCCGAGCCAGATTGGCGCGGCGCTGGTCGAGCTCTTCGGCAGCGGCCGCGTCTGGACCCATCTCGAAGCGACTTTCACCGCCGCGCTGGCCGGGCTCGGGCTCGGAATCGTGGCCGGCGTCCTGCTCGGCGTTCTCGGCGCGCTCCTCCCGTTCGTCGCCGAGCTGCTCGAGCCGGTGATGACGCTGCTCAATGCCATTCCGCGAGTCATCCTCGCGCCGCTCTTCGTCATCTGGCTCGGGATCGGCGTCGCGTCGAAAGTCGCGCTCGCCTTCATCCTGGTGACGGTGCTGATCTTCTTTACCGTGTTCAACGGCATCCGGCAGGTGGACCGGAGGCTCGTCGATCGCGTCCTCACGCTGAGCGGCGGCCGCTGGGCGCTGATGCGGCACGTCTATCTCCCTTCGGTGGCGGCCTGGGTGATGGGAAGCTTGAAGGTCGCGGTCGGCTTCGCCTTCACCGGCGCGGTGGTCGGCGAGTTCGTGGCGGCGAGCCGCGGGCTCGGCTATCTGCTCGCGTTCGCGCAGAGCACCTTCAACTCCGCGCTGATGCTTGCCCTCGTTCTGCTGATCATGGTGGTCGTGCTGGTCATTTTCGCGCTCGCCGGCCGGCTGGAAAAGTACCTGCTGCGCTGGAATTGAGCCGGAGCCGAGCGGGCCCTTGCCCTGGCCGGCGGGACATGCACCGTCAGCCCCGACCGATGCGTCCTCGTGGTCCTGTCAAGCGAAAAACCCGAAGCGATGTTGTCTGTCACTTCGAATCGGAGTAAAGAGAGGTCGCGCGCCGAGCGACTTGATCAAATCGGCGCATCGAAGGGGGTGAAGGCGAATCGGCAAACGAGACATTGCCGAACGTTCACACTCGAGAGTTTTCACCACGACACCAAAGTTTCTGGAGGCCTGCACATGCATACCTGGAAATGCGCACTTGTTGTCGGCTCCATGTTCTTAAGTCTGTCGGCCCTTCAAGCGGCTGAAAACCAGACCTGGAGCGTCAAAGCGGACTACATCGAAGCATGCTCGTGTCATCTCTTCTGCCCCTGTTATTTCAATAGCAAACCAGAAGGGGGGCACCACTGCGAGTTCAACAACGCTATCAAGATCACCGAGGGCCACGTCGGCGACGTGAAGGTGGACGGCGCCAAGGTGTGGCTGTCAGGGAATCTCGGGGGCGATTTCTCGAAGGGCGAGATGCAAGGAGCGGTGATGACCTTCGACACCGAGGTGACCCCGAAGCAGCAGGAGGCGATCAAATTCCTGATGGGGAAGATCTACCCGGTGAAGTGGGGGAAGATGGAGACCTTCGTCGCGCCGATCCTCTGGGAGATGAATGGCGAAAATGCCCATGCCAAGTTGGGCAAGGGCGAGGGCGAAGTGATGTTGACGGGAGTCAAGGGCCCCGATGGCCGGCAGAGTATTTTGCAGAACGTCGCCTACTGGGGCGCGCAGAAAAACACGGGGTTCAAGCTGGCGAAGGGGGAGCACCACTACAAAGGCCACGGGTACGACTACAAATACAAGGATCGAAACGGCTTCATGATCTCGATCGAATCCTCCGGCGACGTCGCGACCAAGCTGTAGTGCCGTCCGGGCGAGGTTCGTTTCAGTAGACGAACCCGATAGGGGAGAGGGCCATTGGCAGCCGGCAGACATCTGGCGATGAGGGTGTCTGCAGGCGGTGCGCGTCTGGCACGTCGGATGCACAGACGGCGCCATGACTACCCGAGAAGCTCCGCCGAGCTCGCCGATGGGTGCGAACCTCGCCCGCGGGGGGCGCGACCTTTCGCCTCTGGGCGCCGGGGGCGCAGCAGATCTACATCTGCGGCGATTTCAATGCATGGGCGCAAGATGCTTCGTCGGTTCTGTCTAAGGGCGCGGCCGACTACTGGGCGGGGGTGCAGGAGTCGACCTGGTTCGAGTACGCGGTAGGCTTTCCCAGACCGGGCGCCTGGATCGAGGCTTTCAACAGCGACGTCTACGACAACTGGGTGAATCCCTGGGCGGTCGGAAATGGAGGGGGGATCGGCGCGGACGGCGGGCCGTTGCACGGGTTGCCGGCCTCCGCCCGGATCACGATCCCGGCGAACGGGGTGGTCGTCTTCACCCGCGACCGCGGCGATTGATCGCCGCCGCCGCTCCACTCCCTAAAACCTGCTCGTCAGGGACTGGAGCAACTTGGCCACGTTTGGAACGCCGAGACCGGTCACCATGTCGTGCCCGGGGCCGGCGTCGTAAGCGCCGTTGTTGCCCTGGGTGATATCGCGGAAGCAGGGAGTCCCGATCAGGGGATAGAGCAGGGGGTTGAGGAAGGGAAGCGGCTTCTTCTTCGTCTTGACCCGGGCCTCGTTGATCAGCGCGCAGAAGCCGGCCCAGACCGGTGCGCTCCAGCTCGTTCCGCCAATCTGCAGAACCTTGTTGTGAAGCACGAGGAAGGCGCCCTCGTTGGGATCCGCGGCGAGGCTCACGTCGGGCACGAGGCGATTGCTTCCCGCCGGAATGCCGGCCCCCTGCTGCCAGACCGGCCTCTTGAAAACGATGCTCTTCCCGCCGCCGCTGCTCACCCAGGCGGTTTCGCTGGCGACCTGGCCGTTGGTCGCCAGCTTGAGGGTGGTGCCCCCCACGGCGACGACGCAGGGATCGGACGATTGGTACTCGACCTGGAGCTGGCCGTTCGAGCTGTGCCCGGTGCTGTCCGGGTTGGAGCCCGCATCGCCGCTCGACACGAAGACGTTGACGCCGAGCGCGGCGAGCTTCAGGAACTTCTGGTGCTGGACCGCCATCTCCGCCGTGGGTCCGCCGAAGTACTTCTCCCCGAGCCCGAGGCTGATCGACAGCTGCCGGATCGTCTTGTCCGTCCCCGAATCGGCGAGGATGCGGTCGAGCGCCCTGTCGAGATCGACGAAGCTCAACGAGCCGCTCGCGTAGATCCTCACCTTGGCGCCGGGCGCGATGGCGCTGGCCCAGGCGACGTCGAGCGTCTCTTCGCCCTCCGCCGCGTGGAGGTTTGTTCCCTTGACGTTGACTTTCTCGATCCGCTGCAGAACGGCGGGAAGGCCGTTTCTCGTCCAGAACACCGTCAGATCCGGATCCGAGGGAAAGGTGTCGATCAGGATGGCGATCGTCTGGCCGTTGCCAGTAACT
>Ga0070708_100001116_pt1 | contig 20522 bp, 15 predicted proteins | sample KBSK5503metaG_FD_65469 | JGI IMG/M metagenome (GOLD analysis project Ga0070708, IMG submission 65469) | Corn, switchgrass and miscanthus rhizosphere microbial communities from Kellogg Biological Station, Michigan, USA - KBS K5-50-3 metaG | ecosystem: Host-associated > Plants > Roots >... | reverse complement strand
GGGGGCGCGCACTGAAAGATGGAATATTGCCCAAGCGCGGTATTCCTTGAAGGAGCTCGGCAAAGATTGTTCTGAGAGACGCTTCGGCGGCCCGTCACAGGTCAGTCTTCAGTCTGCCTTTTCGTTCGAACTGACCTCTGTACAGAGATTGCAACCGCTCGTAGGTATCGGAGTCCTTGGGGCCCTTGTCCTCGCGAATGCGCAAGATCCGCGCGAAGCGCAGCGCGTAGCCCGAGGAATAGCGGGGGCTGACCTGAATCTCGTTGTAGGCCACCTCCACCACCACCTCCGGGCGGACGTCCACCTTCCAGTCGTCCTCGGAGGTCTTCAGCTGCAATAGCCGTTGCATCAAATCCAGACGCTGCTGATCGGTCAGTCCCTTGAAGGTCTTTCCAATCATCTGCCACTGCGCCCCATCCCGTATCCCCAGCCAGTAATTGCTCAGGGTGCCGGTGCGCCGGCCATGTCCCCACTCGGCGGCGAGGACGACCAGATCCAGCGTCTCCGCGGGCTTGATTTTGAACCATAGCTTGCCCCGCTTGCCCGATTGATAGGGAGACTCCAGCTGCTTCGCCATCAGCCCCTCGTGTCCGGAGCGCAAAGCCTGCTCGAGGAATTCTTCGAGCTCGGCGGGGGTCGAGCTTACCCGCCGGGGCACGAGCAGCTCGGCGGGCACCAGCCGCTCGAGCGCGGTGAATCTCTCGGCGTACGGCCTGCCCATCCAGTCTTCGCCCTCGAGGGACAGGAGATCGAACAGGTAAAGCTTGAGGGGTATCTGCCGCCGAAGCGCCTCGACGTCGTGAATGCGGCGGAAGCGGCGCATCAGATCCTGAAAGGGAAGCGGTCGGTTTCCTTCGTCGACGGCCAGGGCCTCGCCCTCCAGGATGAAGGAGCTTGCCGGCAGCGCACGGGCGACCTCGACCACCTCGGGGACGCTGCGGGTGACGTCGGAAAGCTGCCGGGTAAAGACCCGGACCTCCTCGGCGAGCCGGTGAATCTGGATGCGCGCGCCGTCGAGCTTGAACTCCGCCCCGGTCCTGCCCCCGTGCTCTTGCAGAACCTCGGCGAAATCGGTGGCCAACGACGCGAGCATCGGTTTCACCGGAGAGAGGATCTTCAGCGCGATGGACTGCAGCTCCTTCGCGCCCCCGCGAAGGGCGATCTCGGCGACCCTGCCCAGGTTGCCGAGGAACGTCTGCGCGGCCCGGACTTGAGCGGCCGGAACCTCGCCCGCCTCGGCGATCGCCTCCAGCATCATCCCCTCGCTGACCCCGATCCGAAGCTCGCCGAAAATGATCCCGACCAGGGCGTGTCGCTCGTCGGGGGAGCTTCTCGCGAACAGATCGACCAGGAGCTTGCGGCGCTGCTCTACCGCCTCGCGCCCGCGGACCCGCGCGATCTCCTCGAAGCGGCGGTTGACCGCGAGAATGGTCAGCGGCGCCGACTGGTCCGCGCGGTCGGAGGCGATCTCCAGTGCCGACTGGACGGTGGCGTGGCCGATGTTCAGGGCCTTGGCCTCCGCCTCCGGAAAGATGCCGGCCACCAGCATCAACACGGCCGGCGAAACCTCCTCCGGGTGGAGGCGGCGAAGCAGCTGGGCGATGCGCCGCCGTTTGTCGAGACGGCCGGGGGTGCCTTCCAGCTCCCGAATGACGTCGCAAAGCGCGGCAAAGCGAGTCTCCTCCATTTCATTCGACGGAGCATCCTCCATGCCGGCGTTGTCTATCATTGCTTGTATCGCCGTAGATCTTTCCGACCCCTGATTCGTTTGTACCCGAAACAGGAGAATACATGTTTGCCTACAACATCGCCGTCGCCGCCGTGCTGCTGGCAGGTCCCACCGAGGTCAAGACGACGCCCGTTCGGACCGACCCCGACGAGGTTCGCCCGCTGAAGTGGCTACTGCAGGCCCAGAACAAGGAGGGGGGCTGGGGCGGAGCGATCAATGCGCCCGCCGACGTCGCCACCACCAGCCTGTCTGGAATTGCTCTGCTCCGGCTCGGTCACACCCCCGTCTCGGGCGAGCACCGGGACTCGACGCGCCGCGCGCTGGGCTTCGTCATTCGCGCGGTCGACAGGGCCCTCGGCCCCGACGAATTCATCGAGCCGGAGGGAACTCTTCCCCAGCGAAAGCTCGGCCGCGGAATCGACACCTTCCTCGCTGCGCAGTTTCTCGGCGAAGCCGTGAAGACGATGCCCTCGGGCGAAGATCGCCGACATGCCGCGGCCGCTTTGGACCTCTGCGTCGCGAAGATCCAGGCCGCTCAACGCAAGGACGGCAGCTTCTCCAAGGATGGGTGGGCTCCCGTCCTCTCGAGCGCGTTCGCCGCCAACGGCCTTTATGCGGCCAAGGGCGTCGGGGCGCGGGTGTCGCCGGAATCGCTCGAGCTGTCCGAGCGGTACATGATGACCGGATATGACGCTAAGTCGAACCGCTTCAAGACCGAGGACAGCGCGGGGGTGGCTTTGTATAAGGCGGCCAGCGCGCTGGGGACGGCTTCGCAGTCCGGCAAGCTGAATGCCCCCTCGGCGATCGCCGCGCGCGAACACCTCTCGGACGAAGCATTCGTGCGCGGCTTTGGCAGCTACGGCGGCGAGGAGCACGTGTCCTATATGCTGAGCACCGAGGCTTTTGCGAAATCGGGTGGCAGCGACTGGGCCAAGTGGAGCAAATCGATCCGCGCCCGGCTGGCGAGCATCCAGCGCGAGGACGGAACCTGGCGCGGAGATCACTGCATCACCAGCACGGCCTTCTGCACTGCCGCCTCGCTGATCACGCTCGCCATCCGGCCGCCGTCGATGCCCAGCCTGAACTGATGATTGGGTTTGATTTGGACGGGCCGCGCAGACCGCAAGCGCTTTTCCGCGCCCATTTGGCGGGGCGGCTCATTGTTGGCTCGCCGATCCTTGCCCCCGACCGCCGGTCCTGGCTCGCCGGCTATGGATCGCTCGATCACTGTTCAGCGAAGAAAGATCGGCCTATCCGTTTCCCAGAGAGTGGTCGTGGAGAAGAGGATTGGGACAAAACCCGACGAGAGCCCTTCGCACGCGCCGGTCGAAAAGCAGGCGGAGTGCCTCCCGTGGCGGGACCCCTGGTTGGCCGCGTTGGAGCATGAAATTCGGGGGACGCTGCAAACCTTCAGCCTGACCCTCTCGCGCGTTTTGGGAAGGACGGACGCGATTGCCGCCGACAAGCGCGAGCTGATGAAAAGAAGCGTCGCGCTTCTAAGCCGTACCATCGACGATTTCGTCGACGCGGTATCGGTAGGCGCGGGAAAGATTGCCTATCGCCCCGCGCGGATCCAGGTTTCGCAGTTCGTGTGCGCCCTGGTGGAAGTGGTATGCGAAGTGGATCGACAGCACTCATTCAGCTGGTCCGCGACGCCGGATCTCGAGGCCTCGGCCGATCCGGTGCGGCTGCAGCAGATTGTCACAAATCTGCTAACGAATGCGGTCAAGTACTCCGCACCCGGGAGGCTCGAGCTGGGCGCCCAGGCGGAGTCCGAGCGGGTGGTGGTCTGGCTCAAGGACGAGGGGCCCGGAATCTCGGGGCAGGATCAGGTGCTCTTGTTTCAACCGTACTCGCGCCTGGCGAGTCGGCGAGAGGGTTCCGGCCTCGGTCTATGGATCGCCCGCGAGCTCGCGCGTGGCATGGGAGGCGATTTGTGGCTGCACAGCTCTCCGGGAGAGAACACGATCTTCTATCTCGCCCTCCCGAGGTGAGGAGACGCCGTTAAGTGCCCCGTCAAAGGAAGTCGGGCAGCAACCAACGCCCGTGTCCCGAGGTCGTAGATCCGCGGTAGCATTGTAAGCGTTGACCATACATCCAGGAAATCCGGATATACTGCCTTTCGAAAGAAGGCACAGATGCGACCGGAGGAGGGAAAGTCATTGGTGCGCCTCGGAATCCTGGAAAACCGTCTGTCGCTTCGGGAGAGCCTGGTTTGGGCCTTCGAGCACTCCGAGATGCGGGTGGTTTCGCAGACGGCTGATCCGGCCGCCTTTCTTCGGGCCATCCGGCGCACCCATCCAGCGATCGTCATCGTCGAGCTCTTTGTCCGCGGAAAGGAGACGCCGGGGTTGATCGAGGAAGCGCTCCTGATTCAACCGGGTCTCAAGCTGATCGTGGTCGCCTCCGGGTCCGCGGGGAAGCTGATGCAACCGTGCATGCAGGCGGGCGCGGTCAACTGCATCGATGGGTTTACCTGCCCCTTTCAGCTGGTGGGCGTAGTTCATGCAGCGGCCAATCAGGAGGTGACGGTTGGCGCGCGGCCGTTCATCTATCGAACGCCCTCAGGCGTCTCGCCGGCGTTGTCTGCCATGCTCTCGCGGAGGGAGCTGGAAGTGCTGCAGTACATCGCGGTTGGGGCGGATAATCTGAAAATTGCGGCCCATCTGTCAATCGCGGAGCGGACCGTCAAGGCCCACGTCCACGCGATTTATCAAAAGCTCGGCCTCGAGAATCGCACCCAGCTCGCGCTTTTCGCCCTGCGGAACGGAATTCCCGAGCCAGCGCAATCTGTCTGATCTAAAGGGGCCGGAAGAAACCCTTCCGGCCCCCTGTGAAGCGAAACAGGAACCCCACCACCGTCAACCGTGACCGAAACTTTTTACGGCGTCGCGGTTGCGTTCACGCGCAGGAGCGTGGTGCCCGGGCTCTGAACCATGGGGCCAACCACCGGATGGGTGGCGCCGTTCACGGTCGCGTTCACCGTGTTGTCTAGATCATAGGGAGCGCCTTGCGTCGGGCCGACGTCGAAGAACGAATGATTGAGGATCAAAGTGCCGTCGTTGAAGAACGGAAAATGAGCTCCATCGACTTGCGGCAGGAGTATCGACGCATAGAAGACGTCGCCGACGTTCATATCCACGGGCGGGTCGAGCATGATGGTCACGGTATCCCCGAGGACGGTTGTAATCATCGAGTCATTGGTCTGAATGCGAACCAACCCACCACCGGCGCTCGGATCGCTGATGTCCGCGCCCTGGTAGATTGTCGCACTGGCGGGCTGGTTGACGAACATGTCGCCGATCGGCAGCGTGATCGATAGAAGACGCGTGCCGCCGTCTACCACCGTGAAGGCATTGGCAACCCAGTTGTCCTCGGTCTCGGTCCCCTGGCTGTCGTTGAAGCGCTCGGTGGAAGTGGCGTTATCCCACTGGTAGACCACTTGGGCCCGGGCGGCCGGAACCGCGACTACCAACGCAACGAGACCCGCCAACACATAGAGCTTGTTCCTCATAGAATTTTCCCCGAATAAAGAGTCATGTAGAAAAGAAAACCAACCCCTCACTTCAATCCTCAGTGACGAGGAGAGCGATTGCTGAGTGCCCTCACCCCCCTTCTTTTGAGGTTCGGCCTCTCTACCCTGATCCTGAGCCTGCGACAAGAGGCCGAGAGTGGGAAATTTTCACTCGACCGCACCGAATGGCGGAGGCGGATCGCTATTGCCTCGGATCTACGGGCCAATTGTTTCAGATCAGCCCTGATCGCACGCATCAATCAGCCGAGAAATAAACAAATCAATCCCGAGACGAGGCGATCGGGAGGCCGAATGCACGCCTGCATGAGGCTGGTCAGAGTTGCGGATCGATTTTCCGGTAAATCCAACAATCCCTAACTTCAGAACCGCGGTGAGAAGCTCAACGCGAGCATCGGGCGCTTTTCCTTCAGGCGGTGGTCGCAACCTGGAGGGCGGCATCCGGGGCAATGGTCCATCACAGATACAAAGATTGGTCTATTTGGCACAGAACCTTTCTGCCTCTTGGGACATGGGCGCGGGCGAGCGAGCGTGCTAATCAGCTGGTCCAATCAGGCCAAAGGAGCGCGCCGTGACCCACGCCACCGGTATTTCCTTCCAGCCCCGAAGCAAGGACCCCCGCTTTCGCCAGATTTTCGACCAAATCGTCGGCCGCATCCGGGACCGGACGTTTCCTCCGGGCCACCGGCTCCCTCCGACGCGCGCTCTGGCGAAGGAGCTCTCTACGCATCGCAACACGATCGTGCGCGCCTACGAGGAGCTGGAGGCGGCCGGCTTCGTCACTTCCACCGTGGGCAAGGGGACCTTCGTGGCGGAGCATTTGCGCGACCGCGAGGGCGCCGAGCCGCCGACGGCCGTCGCCCGCCGCGGCCTGCCCTGGCCGTCCCTGTCGTCGAACGCCGTCCGGGTGGAGTCGCTCGGCCGCTCGGAACGGCTGACGCGTTATGCCACTCCGGCCGGGGCGATCAACCTCGGCCGGATGCAGCCCTCGGCCGACCTGCTCCCGGCCGATCTTCTTCGCCGGTGCATCGATCACGTGTTGCGGACCAGCCGCGGGCGCGCGCTGGGCTACGCCCCGAGGGAAGGACTGCCGCGCCTGCGCGAGATGATCGCCGCGGATCTGGAGTCTCAGGGAGTGCCGGCGCTTCCCGAGGACCTGATCGTCACCACCGGGAGCCAGCAGGCGCTGGACCTGGTCGCTCGCGCGCTGATCAACTCGGGGGATCCGTTTCTCACCGACGAGGCGACCTATGCCGGCGCGCTCAACCTGCTCGCCATGGCGGGGGCGCGTCTGATCGGCATTCCCGGGGATGAAGAGGGCCCGCAGGTCGGAATCCTCGAGCGCCACACCAGCTCCGGCGCCAAGGGCCTCTACGTGATGCCGAATTGCCAGAACCCAACCGGGATGCGCATGTCCAAGGCGCGGCGCGAGGCCCTGGTGGGCTGGTCCCACGAGGCCGGGGTGCCGCTTATCGAGGACGACTACGCCTCCGAGATCAACCTCGACGGGTTGCCGCCGCCGCCCGCCTTGCGCGCTCTGGATGGCGAGGTCATCTACCTTGGCACCTACAGCAAGAAGCTGATGCCGGCTCTGCGCATCGGGTATCTGCTCTGCCCGCCCGCGCTGCGGTCGCACCTCGCCGCCCTCAAGCACGCGATGGACCTGGGGACGTCGGCGCTGCTGCAGTACGCGCTCGCCGAGTTCCTGGAGCGGGGGTATCTGCGAGCCCATGTCTGGACGGTGGTGGCGGAGTACCGCAAGCGACGCGAGGCGCTCGAAACCGGTCTGTCCAAGCACCTGCCGAAGGGAGTTCGCTGGACCCGCCCGGAGACGGGCGTCGCCCTCTGGTTGCCGACGCCGCCATCCGTCGATCCCGACGCCCTCTTCCACGAGGCCCAGCTGGAGGGGGTGCTGATCAGCCCGGGGACGCTCAACGGCGTGAACCCGACCGAGCGGCGCGGGGTGCGGCTGCTCTTCTGCGCCGAATCGCCGGCGCGGATCGCCGAGGGCACCCGGAGGCTCGGGCGGGCCTGGATGGCGGTCGAGCGGAGGGTCCGCCCTCCCAGCGACAGGCGGAGCGAGGTGAGGCTTGAAGCGGTCTGATCGGAAGCAAAGGAGAACGGAAATGGAAAAGTCGACGGCGACGACGAAGCGCGGGCTCTCGGAGATGTTGCGCGGGGGTGTGATCATGGACGTGGTGAACGCGGATCAGGCGCGGATCGCCGAGGAAGCGGGGGCGGTGGCGGTGATGGCGCTGGAGCGGGTCCCGGCCCAGATTCGCAAGGACGGGGGCGTTGCTCGGGCGAGCGATCCGGAAATGATCCGCTCGATTCAAAAGGCGGTGAGCATCCCGGTGATGGCCAAGTGCCGGATCGGCCACTTCATCGAGGCGCGGATCCTCGAGGCCCTGCGGGTGGACTTCATCGACGAGAGCGAGGTGCTCACCCCAGCGGATGAGGAATTCCACATCGACAAGCAGGCGTTCCGGGCGCCCTTCGTCTGCGGCTGCCGCGATCTGGGCGAGGCGCTGCGCCGGATAGGAGAAGGGGCGTCGCTTTTGCGGACCAAGGGTGAGGCGGGAACCGGCAACGTGGTGGAAGCGGTTCGCCATCTGAGGGCGATTCGCAATCAGATCCGGAAGCTGCGGACGCTCGAGCGCGACCAGCTGATGAGCGAGGCAAAGCAGCTCGGCGCGCCCTACGAGCTGGTGCGCACCGTGGCCGAGGCGGGCCAACTTCCGGTCCCGAACTTCGCCGCCGGTGGCATCGCCACCCCCGCCGATGCGGCGCTGTGCATGGCGCTGGGAGCCGAGGCGGTCTTCGTGGGCAGCGGCATCTTCCTGAGCGAGGATCCGGCCCGGCGCGGCCGCGCGATCGTAGATGCGACGACCTATTGGCAGGATCCGGCCAAGCTGGCCGAGATCAGCAGCGGGCTGGGAACGGCGATGCCGGGGATCGAGCTGGGTGGCCTGTCCCCCGCGGAGCGCTTCGCCGAACGGGGTTGGTGATGGCCCGCATCGGGGTCCTTTCGCTCCAGGGCGGCTTCGCCGCGCACGCACGCGCACTGGCGGACCTGGGTCACCGCCCGATCGAGGTCCGGGCGCAGGCCGACCTGGATGGGTTGGAAGGGCTGGTGTTGCCCGGCGGCGAGAGCACCACCCAGCTTCGGTTGATCGACCGCCACGGCCTGGGAAGCGAGCTTTCGCACTTCGCGGCGAGCGGACGGCCGATCCTTGCCACCTGTGCCGGCCTGATCCTCGCCGCCGCGAGGGTGACGACCCCGGAACAGCCCAGCTTCGGCTGGATCGATGCGACGGTTTCGCGCAACGCCTGGGGAAGGCAGCTCGACAGCTTCGAGGCGACCACCGAGGAGCTTTCCCTCTCCGGCCCCGGGGAGCGGGCCCCGCTGCCGCTGGTGTTCATCCGGGCGCCGAGGATTCTACAGGCCGGGGCCCAGGTGCAGGTGCTGGCCTCGCTGCGCGGCGAACCCATCCTGATCCGGCAACGAAACGTGACCGGAGCCACCTTTCATCCCGAATTGACCCCGGATCGGCGGGTGCACCGCGCCGCCTTCGGCGACGGTTCGGGTCTCCGTTAAGGCGCGGGCGACCTACTTACCATGTTTGGCCTTCTCCGCGGCCTCGGTCAGAATCGGGCGAATCATGCGCTCCTCCATGGCTCGCCAGATAACCGGCTGGTGGGGCCCTTGTCGGGATCAGCGAAGCCCCAAGAGGAGTCAGGCGTACGCCAGGAGGAGTCAGGCTCATGACGCGGGCTCGATTGCTGGCTACAGGCCAGATCCCTGGCCACTCCCGGTCGGGAAATCAGAGTCTTGACGACCGCCAACACCCAGACGTTCGAGCAAGAATCGCGGGCGTCCGGCGGGAGGGCGCAATTTTGCGCACCCCGACGAACGGCCGTCACTTGGCTTTGAAGAGGGCCTTCGCGACCACGAGCAGTCTTTCCAGGTCGTTGGCGTTCAAGGGCTGCCCCTCCAGAAAGGCGATCAGCGGGCGCAAGATTTGCGCGTTTGCATTCCGGGGCTCATTGACGCCGGTGAACAGCTCGGAAAAGGAGGCCCCCAACGCATCGGCGAGCGTTGCCAGCGTCTCCAGCCGCGGCAAACGCTCACCGCGCTCGACCATGGAGAGAAAGGAAACGCTGATTTTCGCCCGATGGGCAAGCTCTTCCTGGGTGCTGGAGAGCTGGCGGCGCAGCTCCCGAACCCGGTGACCCAAGCGATTCGCCACCTCTACCATCGTTGCTCCTGGGTTGATCGGACCATCCCGCTGCGAGGAAACCAACTGGATGCTGTCGCTGGTCTGTGTCATGGAAACGTGCACCTGGTTCACTGCGTTGGTTATCAAGCGCCTTCCGTCAAGTGATGTTGGCTAACTGATACAAGTACTGTGCCGTCGGAAAGAAGATGGCGGGGGCCGATCTCCGATCGCTTTTCGTTCGACGCCGGAATCCAACCGGGAAAATCCCCTTCCGAGGCTCGCCTGATTTGACGGATGGTCAAAGACTATCCTCGACGAGGATGGCGTTGGCGCGGCTGCTGGAAACCCCCAAGACACCCGCAAAGCCTATCGCCGCCAAAGCGGATTTTGCAACCTACGACAGAGGCCTTTTCACTGCGACCTCATGTGCGTTGTTGGCTGGGACACCTAGTCCGGCGACCAGCACCTGACCGCGCTGTTTGCCACCACAACACCGTGTAAATTTGGTTTCTCAAGCAGAGGAGCGGGCCATTGGGCAGTCGGCTGCGGGTCAGGCAATTCCTCGCACGCCAATCGCCCTTCGACGGCGGCTTCGGATCCAAGAGAGCCCGTTCGGATCCGACCGTCAATTCATTGACGATCGCTTTGGTAAGAAAACCACCCCGGTGTGTTCCGCATTGGTGAGGGATGACCAGCCAGCAAATGCATGGCAGGCTCTAGTCTGGCCAGTCCGTGGTGAATGTTTCACGGCAAGTCGATAATTGCGGAGAACCCTCCGCTCGGCCACATCCCGATGCAGCATATCAACTCAGGTTTTGGATTGGTTTGGATCGTCGCGGCGCTTGGCGCCTCGGTCGTGTTTGCGATTGTCTTGTTTGTCAATCGCAACAATGTCGACCGGAAGCGGCTTCTGGCGGAGCTCCTCGCAACCCAAACCAGGTTTCGGCTGCTCGCCGAGGGGATACCGCAGATCAGCTGGATCGCGGATGCCAGGGGCGCGTTCCAGTTCTTCAACCAGCGATGGTACGAATACACCGGCAATAAGCCCGATGATGATCGCGCCAACGCATTGGGTAGCGCCCTCCATCCGGACGATCAGGCCGAGAATGAAAAGCGATGGGCCCGCGCCCTCGACGAAGGCACGACCTACGAGATGGAGGTTCGGCTCCGCCATGCGGACGGATCCTACCGGTGGCACCTGGCCCGCGCGCTGCCGGCGCGAGAACAGTCTCAGGCGATCGTCAACTGGCTGGGAACGTTCACCGACATCGAGGACCAGAAGAAGGTACACGAAGTTCTCGAGGGGAAGGTTCAAGAGCGCACCCGGGACTTGCGGATGGAGAACGACGCTCTGGAGGGCGCCTCGAAAGCGAAGTCGTCTTTCCTGGCGAACATGAGCCATGAGATCCGGACGCCGCTCAACGGGATCGTGGGCATGCTCGAATTGCTCGCCGCGACCGATCTGGATCAGGAGCAAAGAGAGTGCGCCAACACATTGAGGTCGTCCGCTGAATCGCTGCTCGCGGTGGTCAACGGCATCCTGGACCTGTCGAGAATCGAAGCGGGTAAGATGGAGTTGGACAACGTCGATTTTCGCATCGATCGGGTCCTTCGCGACGTGGTCACTCCGCTGCGCGCGGTTGCGAAGCCAAAAGGAGTCGAGGTCGAGTTTTGCATCGCCCAGGAGGTTCCCCGCGAAGTCCGGGGGGATCCTCTTCGCCTGGGTCAGATCCTCACCAATTTGATCGGAAACGCGGTCAAGTTCACCCGAGAGGGGAAGGTGGACGTGGCGGTATCCCTGGTCAAGGAGACGGGCCGCAAGGCCCGGATCGGATTCGAAGTCGCCGACACCGGGATCGGGATGAGCGAGGAGGAGATCGCCAAGCTCTTCGAGGAATTCTCCCAGGCGAACGTCTCGACACAGAGGAAATTCGGAGGATCGGGGCTGGGCCTTTCGATCGCCAAGCGCTTCGCCCACTTGATGGCGGGCGAGATCGGGGTGCGCAGCGTCCAGGGAGAGGGCTCGACCTTCTGGTTCAACGTGGAGCTGGAGCTGGCCCAGCAGCCGGTCCCCCTCAACGGGGAGATGCAGGTTCATACCCCCATCCATCCGATCGGGCTTCGCGTCCTGATCGTCGAGGACAACGAAGTGAACAAGAAGGTGGCAATGAGGATGTTCTCCCGGCTCGGTCACTACAGCGAAGCGGTGGGAGACGCAGTCGAGGGGCTCGAGGCGGTCAATACCAAGACGTTCGACATCATTTTCACGGACTGCGAGCTTCCCGGAATCAGCGGCTATGAATTCGCCACGACCCTTCGGCGAGAGAAGCCCACCCGCCCGCCGATCGTCGCGATGACCGCCAATGCGATGAAGGGCGACCGTGAAAAGTGCCTCGCTGCGGGGATGGACGACTACGTCGCCAAGCCGATCAAGCTGATCGACCTGCAGCGGGTGATCGAGCGTGCGCTGGCGGCCCGCCGGCGCAAGAAACGCGTGGCGGACAAGGTCCTCGCCCGCAAGGCCAACCCGGGGGCCCGGGAAAAGCCCGCCGAGAAGCATCCTCAGGCGGGCAATTCCAAAATGACTCCCGCGGTGGACCGTGCGTATCTGCTCGAGAGCGTCGATGGCGATGCGCAGGCGGCGCGGGAAATCGTCAGCATCTATCTGCTCGAGTCGCCGGAGCTGGTCGGCCAGCTGGGCAGGGAGGTCGAGCGGGGAAGCAAGGAGGGCATTCAGACGGCCGCGCATCGCCTGAGAGGCGCGATGCTGGCGATCGGCGCGAGGTCCGCGGCGTCGGTGGCGGAGGCGATGGAGAACCTAGCCACGAGCGGAGAGCTCGACGCCTGCCGCGAGACGTTCGTCAGTCTCAGTACCAAGGCAAAGGCAGTCGACCGGACGCTGACCGAGCTGGAGCTGGGTCCGGGGGAAGTTCCGGCGTTACCCGATCGCGGCGAGAAGGTCTCTCTGGCGAGCCCGGCGCACAAGAAGTGAGGTCGTACACCGACGCACTCTTGTGAAACCCGTTTCAACCTGGCGTCGCGAGCTACCGTCTCGTTTTAGTTGTAAATTATTGTTTAACCCGAAGTATGCAGAAACCAAAAGAACCAAAGGTATACCTTCCCTCTGCCGAGAACGTGTTCTCGCCGTTCGTGCGTCCCCTGGCAGCGCTTGCGATCTTCATCGGGTTGTGCGTGCTCAGCGGCTGGACGATCCATCCCGTCCTGTCGTCGTTTCTGTCTCGGGGAATGCGGGCCAATACTTCGTTGGCCTGCCTCCTCTGCGGCATCTCCCTCTGGTTGGTACAAAACCCCGAGCCTAGCCGGGTGCAGCGGTTTGTGCGAAAGGGATGCGCAGCGATTGCGGCGCTGATCGGCCTGCTCTCGCTGAGTGAGTATGCGACCGGGATCGACCTTGGGATCGATGAGCTCATCGCGCGAGATATGTCTGGTCTGACGAAATACCCGGGCCGCATCTACGCCAACACCGCATTCAACCTCTCTTTGTTCGGAATAAGCCTCTGGCTGACCAGCAGCCGGTCCACCCGGGCGCACCAGCTGGCACAAGTCCTCGCACTGATCACGCTCTTTGTTTCTCTTTGCGCGGTCACCGCGCAAATCTACGGGGCCAAGGTTTTTCCTCTGGTCGGTCCCCATGCCAATTCGATAACCGCGCTGGTGGTCTTTCATGCGCTGGGGTTCGGAATTCTATTCTCCCGAGCGGATAAGGGCTTGATGTCGGTGCTCGCCAGCCGCACTCTAGCCGGAACGATCGGACGGCGCCTCCTGTTTGGAAGTGTCGTCTGGATGACGGGTCTGGGTATGGCGGCCCGGGCGGGACAGAAGGCGGGCGTCTACGACGCCGCCTATCGGGATGCTTTGTCGGCAATGGGATACATCCTGATCATTTCCGGCTTCGTCTGGTACGGGACGAGACGGGGAGCGATCGCCGAACAGAAACGCATTCACATCGCCAAGGAGCGAACCCGATTGCTGATTGAACAGGAGAATGCGATCTCCATCCGCCGCAGCGAGGCGACGCTGAGGGCGATCCTGGATTCCGCCCTGGACGCGGTGATTGGAATAGACGTTTCGGGGCGCATTACTGACTGGAATCCGAAAGCGGAGAGCATCTTCGGTTGGCGAAAGTCGGAGGTCCTCGGGCGGCCGATCGTAGAAACCATCATTCCCCCGAAGAATCGGGGACGGAACCCGAGCGCGATGCAGGAGTACTTCGCCACCAATCCACGGCGGACGCCGCTTCAGGCGACCGAGCTCGAAGCGATGAGGAGCACCGGAGAGGTATTCCCGGTCGAGATGTCGATCAGCGCCATCCAGACCGACGACAGTTGTCTGTTCACCGCCTTCGTCTCCGACATCACCGAGCGAAAAAAGTCCGAGATCGAGCGGAAGCGGGCGGAAGCGGACCTGCGCAAGGCGAAGGATGCGGCGGAGGCGGGTAACCAGGCGAAGAGCGATTTCATCGCCAACATGAGCCATGAGCTTCGGACCCCGCTCAATGGGATCATCGGCATGTCCGATCTGATGATCGACACCTCCCTCGATCCGCAGCAGCGCAAGTACTGCAAAGCGATCCTCGAGTCCGGGAATGCGCTGCTGACCATCGTCAACGACATCCTCGACTTTTCGAAGATCGAGGCCGGCCGGCTGGATCTGGAGATGATCGACTTCGATCTCCTATCGCTGGTCGAGGGGCAGGCGGACCTCCTCGCGTCGCGGGCGCAGGCCAAGGGTCTATCGATCATGACTTTCGTGGATCCGAAGATTCCGCAGACGGTGGAGGGGGACCCCGGGCGGATCGGCCAGATCCTCCTCAACTTGCTCAGCAATGCGATCAAATTCACCGAGAAGGGTTCCATCGTGCTGCGCGCGGTGGCCGAGGCGACGGACGTCGAGCCGACGCCGATCCTGTTTTCGGTCCAGGATACCGGAATCGGAATCGTCGAATCGACGCAGAACCGCCTCTTTCAGCGATTCACCCAAGGGGACCAGACGACCGCCCGAAGATACGGGGGAACGGGCCTCGGGCTCTCGATTTGCAAACGCCTGGTCGAGATGATGGGCGGCACGATCGGAGTCGACAGCGAGCCGGGGAAGGGTTCGAGGTTCTGGTTCAGGTTGAGCCTGGCGCGCTCGCGAAACACGGCCCAGGTGACGGAGCAGAGCGTCGAGGGGCTGGAGGATTTACGGATCCTGGTCGTCGACGACGATCCAACCGCGAGCGAAATCGTCGGCGCCTATCTGGAACGGTGGCGGATGAATTCATCCGTTGCGGGGAGCGGGGAAGAGGCGCTTCGGCTGATGCGGGAGCAGGCGGCGGCCGGGAAGCCGTTCGATTTGGCAATTGTGGACAGGATGATGGCGGGGATGGATGGCTACGCCCTGGCGAGGGAAATCGGCTCGGACGCTCGATTGGCGAAGACTCGTCTCACCCTCCTCACGGCGTTCGATCGCGCGCGGGATGCGGCGGCGGAGATGGGAGCTGGGTTTTCCGCCTGTCTGACCAAACCGGTGAGGCAGTCTGATCTGTACAACGCAATTGTGGCGACCGCGGTGAACCTGGCGCCCTGCAATTCGCGCAACGGTTCGCCGGAAAAGGCGGAGGTCGTCCCGGCGCCGGTGATGACCCCGCGGCGAATCCTGGTTGCGGAGGACAATTCGGTCAATCAGCTCCTGGCGATCACGCTTTTGAAGAAATTGGGGCACTCGGCGCAGGGGGTGGCCAATGGGCGAGAGGTGATCGAAGCGCTCGGCCGGGCCGCTTACGATCTGGTGTTGATGGACTGCCAGATGCCGGAAATGGACGGGTTCGAGGCGACGAGGGCGATCCGGAAGCGTGAGGAAGAAACGGGCGTGCGCATTCCCATCGTGGCTCTGACCGCGAACGTGCTGAACGCGGATCAGGTGAAGTGCTGGGAATGTGGAATGGACGATCACATCGGCAAACCATTGAAGAAGGAGAAGTTGGTCGAAGCGATCGAGCGCTGGTGCCCGGATGACGAGCAAAGGCGGGACAAAGCGCCGGAAGCGATCCGCCCGCCCGAAGCCAGCGCCGGGAAGTCGGTCTTTCAGCTCCGCAAGATGATCGACGATCTGGCGGTGCCGCTGCGCGCCGGAGCGACGATGAAGGGAATCGACCTCAACGTTCGAGTCGCGAAGGACATCCCCAACAAGCTCGCCGGCGATGGGGCGCTGATCGCCCGAATGGTGGCGAGCCTGATCGACAGCGCGGTGGGGTGGACCGCCGGCGGGAAAGTCAATCTGGAGGCGACCAAGGAGGGTGAATCGCTGTCGAAGGTACGTCTTCGCTTTCGGGTGGCGGACAGCGGCGGCGGGCTGAGCGAAGAAGCGATCGGAAAGGTCCTGGGTGATTTTTCAAAACAGAGGATGCCCCCGGGGGGTACCGGCGTCGAAGGCTGCAGCACGATGGGGGAGGGCTCGGCATTCTGGTTCGAGGCGGAGCTCGAGAAGGCTGCCAGCCTGGCGGTTGCGAGTGCTCCCCAGAATGGCGCGCAGGTCCGAGGAGCCGAGGGGCACGACCCGGGGATTCCCCAATCGAACACGGAGGAATCGGAAATAGCGTACGACCGCAAACATCTGCTCGACAGCGTCGACGGCAATGCGGAGCTGGCGCGCGAGATCGTCACGATGTACCTCGCCGAGTCTCCCCGAATGGTCAGCGACCTCGGCAAGAGCGTGGAGAGATTGGATCGCGAAGGCATCGAATCGACCGCGCATCGATTGAGGGGAGCGATGTTGGCGATGGGGGCGAGGGCGGCGGTGATTGCCGCGGATCTCGAAGAGCTCGCCCAAAGCGGCCAGCTGGTCGCCTGTCCCGAGAGATTTGCGATCCTCGCGGCCAGGGCGAGGGCGTTGGACGAGGCTTTGGTCAAACAAGAGTTGGGAGGCGTCTCGCCACCCAAGCAGTGATCCCCGGCGGGCCGGTTTTGCAGCCCTTGGCGCGGGTCGATCCCCCATGAAGACCTATTCTCGGGACGGGTGCGCGAAGCGGTGCTACAAGCGTCGCGAGGCTTTGGCTGTCCTTGAGTTCAAGAGGATCGACGAATGTCCACGCTCCGTCCCAGCGGTGTATTGAACCCCGAGCTGGAGATGCAAAGCCCGGAGCAGCGGCGCGCGTACCTGGGTGAGCGGCTACGCGCGGTGGTGGCCCACGCGTATGCGAACGCGCCGCGGGTGCGGCGGCAATTCGATGAAGCGGGGTTGAAGCCCGGCGATATCTCCGGACTGGCGGATCTGCCGAAGTTGCCGATCACCAGCAAGGACGAGCTGCCGGCGTGGCAGGCCGTTGATTTGCCGTTCGGCGGTTTGCTGGCCACCCTGATATCCAGGCTGCAACGCATCTACATGTCACCGGGGCCGAGCTACGTCCCGGAGGCGGACCGGCCCGATTTCTGGCGCATGCGGATGGCGTTCGCCGCCGCCGGCTTTCAGTCGGGGGACGTCGTGCAAAACACGCTGTCCTATCATCTCTCGCCCGGTGGTTTGATGATGGATGCCGGGCTGAAGAGCCTGGGCTGCGTCGTGATTCCCGCCGGGGTTGGCCAGACCGAGCTGCAGATCCGGGTGGCCGTGGACGCGGGGGTCACCGGGTATGTGGGCACGCCGAGCTTTCTGTACACGCTGCTGACCCGGGCCAAGGCCGCGGGGACGCCGCTTCGGATCAAATCGGCATTCGTCACCGCGGAGATGCTCCCGGAGTCGTTGCGGACCGAGATCGAGAGGGATTTCGGGGTCCGGGTCCTGCAGGGTTACGGCACCGCGGATCTGGGCCTGCTCGCCTACGAATGCGCCGAGAAGAAGGGGATGCACCTGCAACCGGAGGCGATTGTCGAGGTCCTCGATCTCGAGACCCGCGAGCCGGCGGCGCCGGGGCAGCCGGGCCAAGTCGTGGGCACGCTCTTCGACGAAGCCTACCCGCTGCTGCGGTTTGCGACCGGCGACATCGCCTCTCTCGCCGAGCCCGGGGCCTGCCCCTGCGGTCGGACAGCACCCAAGCTGACCGGACTGCTCGGCAGGGTGGGCGATGCGGTGAAGGTCAAGGGGATGTTCATTCGCGGCAGCCAACTGGAGGAGGTGTTCAAGCGCTTTCCGGAGGTGGCTTCGTTCCAGGCCATCGTCGCCCGCGAGGAACACCTGGACCGGCTGACCTATCTGGTTGAACTCGGCGCCCAGGTGGGCGAGCCGGCCGCATGGAAGGCTCAGGTGGCGGAGGCCTTGAAGGACGCGGTCAAGGTTCGCGGAGAAGTCCAGATCGTCGCGGCGGGTGCCATCGCACCCGGCTCGAAAAAGGTCGTGGACCGACGCGTCTGGAAGTAGGCCCGTTCGGTCGCAAGTGGTGCGGACACCCACGTCTGTCCCAGTTGCCAGGCGAGGGCTCTCGGGCCAAGTTACTGCCAACCCATGTTGAAGGCTAAAGCGGCCAGAAGTATGTATTCTCACCAGGATCCAGTGTCCCCTCTACTCCCGTTGTTTTCCCCTGCTGATCGAGGCCCGGTGAAAGCGGTTCGTCGGTGGGTTTTATATGGCGGTTTCGGTTTCGCCCTCGCCCTGGGCGCACCCGTGGGCTGTCTGTTGTTGCGAAAACTGACGGGAGAGGCGCCGGCGGGGTTTGCGGCGGACTTCGAGACGCATCGGTTCTTTTATCTGTATCTCGCGGTAGGGACGTTGGTCGCGTTCACCTCCTTCGGCATTTTCTTAGGGCTGGTGGCGGACCGGTTGGTCGCGGCCAACACCGAGCTGCAGGGACTCGCGGTCACCGATGCGCTGACATCCCTGCGCAACGCGCGCTACTTCAACGAGGTGCTCCCGGTGGAGCTCGCCCGGGCGGATCGGCAGAATCAGCCGCTTGCGCTGGTGATCATCGACCTGGACAATTTCAAGCGCATCAATGACCGGTTCGGTCACGCGGCGGGAGATCGCGCGCTCGCCCACGGTGCCAGCGTGCTCTCCAAATCGATCCGCATGGTGGACATACCCTGCCGGATCGGCGGAGAGGAATTCGCGATCATCTGCCCGGGGGCCGGGCTCGAGGACGCCCGTCGCGTCGCGGAGCGCATCCTGGTCGGTCTCAAAGAAAATCCGCTGCCGAACACCAGTCCTCCCGAGCGGATCACGGCCTCGGCCGGAGTGGCGATGCATTCTTTTGGCGGTGACGACAAAGATTTGTTTCTGGATGCCGACGCGGCCCTCTACGCGGCCAAACGGGCGGGCAAGGACCGGGTGGCGATGTCGCGTCAACCGGTCGCCGTCCAGTCGCCGGCAATTACCGGAACCGACGGACTCTGATTCACTCACGCGCGGGTGGCCGGACCCGCGCTCACCCGTCCCCCATTTCTCTCGGCATGCACCGGTTCGCCCGGGACGGGCAGGTATTCCAACTCGAGGCCGTCGCGGGCGGAGCGAAGCATCAGGCTGCCCCGGCTCATGTCACCCCGGCCGACGAAGGCGGTGGGAAAGCGCAGCCGCTCCGCGAAGACCCCGAGCAGAATCTCGCTGTACTTCCGGGTGGCGATGCTGCCCAGTAAGATAGTCTCGCCTCCGGCGCCCAGCCTCTTTGCCAGCGCCCGCGCATCGCGCTCGAGCGGCGCCCGGTAACGCGGATCTCGCGGATCGATCGGCACGTCGGCGAATCGCCGAAGATCGTCGGGACCGACCCGCTGATCCAGGTCGACCAGGCCGCCCCCGGCGGTGATCACCAGCGCGCCCACGCCCCGAGCCGGCGGCCGAGCGAAGCGGTCGGCGTAGGCGAGCTTTCCGCGGAAGTACAGCCCGCTCATGAACTCGAACACGTCTCTCAGGCGGGCGCCGGCGCTCGACTGCAGCTGGCGGGCGAGCGCGAAGGTCGCGCCGGAGCGCATCAAGAGGCGGGCGCGCCGGCCGGAGCAATTCGCCGGAGAGAGGAGAAAGACGCGCGGGTTGGAAACTGAATGAAGCACGCAACCCCGAAAACTACCTTTGTCCTTCCAGGCGGGTCCAGCGTATTGTCGCTCGATGCCTTCGTTGAACAAGTCGGCGATCAGGGTTGCATTCCAGGGCGAGCGCGGGGCGTACAGCGAAGAGGCCGCGCGCACGCTGCTCGGGCCGGAAGCGGAGGCGGTGCCGCACCGGACCTTCGAAGAGGTGTTCGAGGCTGTCGCCAAGGGCGACGCCCATTGCGCCGCGGTGCCGATCGAGAACAGCCTGGCGGGTTCGGTCCACAAGAACTACGACCTGATGCTCGAGCATGCGCTGACCATCGTCGGCGAGGCGAATCTCAAGATCGTGCACCACCTGATCACCCCCCCGGGGGTCCCGCTCGAGGCGGTGCGGCGCGTCTACTCGCACCCGGTGGCGCTGGCCCAGTGCGAGCGCTTCCTGCACGCCCATCCGCAGATGGAGGCGGTGCCCGCCTATGACACGGCGGGAAGCGTGAAGATGGTGATGGAGCGCCGGCGCTCCGACGAGGGCGCGATCGCCGGGCGCTCGGCGGCAACCGTCCACGGGGCGCAGATCGTCAGCTCGGCAATCGAGAACCACGCGCAGAACTTCACCCGGTTCCTGCTGCTCGCGCGCCCCGAGAGGGCGGGGCAAATCAAGGTGCCGGACCAGGCCAGCGCGATGAAAACCTCGGTGGTCTTCCAGCTGGGAAACCGGCCGGGAGCCCTCTTCAAGGCGCTGGCGGTGTTTGCCTTGAGGGACATCGATCTCAGCAAGATCGAGTCGCGCCCGATCGAGGGGAGACCCTGGGAGTACTCGTTCTATCTCGACCTGCTCGGTGACAGCACCGATCCCCCGGTCGCGCGCGCGCTTTCGAACCTGGGGGAAGTCACCGAAAGCGTGCGCCTGCTGGGTTGTTATCCACGGGCGCCCGCCGCCCGTTGAGCTCGCCAAACACGAAGGAGACCTGTTGCGCCCCACGCCCATCTTGCTGATCCTCGCCCTGGCCGCGAACGCCGAGGCTCGCCTCGAGAGAATCGAGGTCTCGTCTCGCGCGGATGTGCTCGGCGGCAAGAGCTTCGGGCTG
>Ga0070708_100001115_pt1 | contig 20525 bp, 21 predicted proteins | sample KBSK5503metaG_FD_65469 | JGI IMG/M metagenome (GOLD analysis project Ga0070708, IMG submission 65469) | Corn, switchgrass and miscanthus rhizosphere microbial communities from Kellogg Biological Station, Michigan, USA - KBS K5-50-3 metaG | ecosystem: Host-associated > Plants > Roots >... | reverse complement strand
CTGGCGGTTTCGTGTTTTGGGCCGCATCGAGCGGCTGACCCGCGAGCTCGGCATTCTTGAGCTCGTCGCGAATCTGCCGGGACATCTCCACCAGCTTCTCATCATCGGGATCTCGTGGCCGCGGCAGCCGGACCTCGAGATCGCGGAGGATGCGCCCGGGCCGGTTGGCCATCACCACCACCCGATCGCCCAGCACCAGGGCCTCCCGGACGTTGTGGGTCACGAACACCACGGTCTTTCGCGTCTTCATCCAGATGGACTGCAGCAGCTGGTGCATGTGGCCGCGCGTCTGCGCGTCCAGCGGGGCGAATGGCTCGTCCATCAAAAGAACGGAGGGATCCATCGACAGCGCGCGCGCCAGGCTGACCCGCATTCGCATTCCGCCCGAGAGTTGATGAGGCAGCGCGTCCGCGAAGCCCTCGAGGTGCACCAAGGTGATGTATTCGAGCGCGAGGCGCTCGGCCTCGGCGCGCGAGAGGCCCTTGGCGCGCAGTCCAAATTTTAGATTCTGTTTGACCGTCAGCCAGGGAAAGAGCGCGGGCTCCTGGAACATCAGCAAGCGCTGCGGGCTTGGCCCGTCGACGGGGTGTCCATCGATGGCGATGTGCCCGCCGCTGGGGACGAAGTGCCCGGCGAGCGCGTAGAGCAGGGTAGACTTCCCGCAGCCCGAGGGGCCCAGGAGGCAGACGAACTCACCCGCGTGGATGTCGATGTTGATGTTCTTCAGCGCCTCGACCGATTCGTACCGGTGGCCCAGGCTGGAGACGGCGATTTTCGCGTTGCCCTCCCGGCGCTGGAAGGGAACCAGCATCTTGGGCGCGGAAAAACGAGAGAAGAGTTTTCGGAGGGTTCGGCGCAAGCGAAGGATCTACCTTTCTTCAGGCTTGCCTGCCCGGCAGCCGCGATGCCGCGCTTAAAACAGGCTTTTGATAGTTATCAGTAATCCCACGACCCCGACAGGGATGCCAACAATCGCGCCCGCAATCGTGAGGGTGAGAAGCAAGCCCAGTGCCATCAAGGTCAATCCGAAGACGATTCCGACGAGGCGACCGGTCCATCTGACCAATGTGCTCAACAAGCGCCACAGTGCGACCACCGGCCAGAGTATCCAGGGTACCCGTCCAAGGGTCATCGGCATTGCCTCCGTGAGCCGACCCTACGCTCGCCGCTTATCCGCCATTTCCGCGTCTTGGCCTTAGGCTTCAGTGGATCGCGGGCCGGATCTCGGCGCGGGCGAGGATTTCCGCCTCGAGATCGAGCAAGGCCGACAGCCGCTCGGCGGCTGAATCCGGGTCCGAGACGTCCATCGCCAGACGAAAGAAGAGCTCCTGGTGGCCGTGTTCGGACTGGGCCAGCTCAGAGTAGATTTCTCGAAGGCGCGGGTCGGAGACGCCGCGCGCGAGCAGGGCGAGGCGCTCGCAGCTACGCGCCTCGACGATCGCCGAAACCAGCAGGCGGTCCAGCCTCCGTTCGTGTGACGGCGAGCGGATGCATTCCTGGAGCCTCTGCACGTAGGGATCGCCCAGATCGCGGTCAGGGAGAGCCCCCGCTCCTCCATCACCCGTAAGATGCGGGTCAGATGGCCGCTTTCCTCGCGCGCCATCTGCGCCATCTGAATCGGCAGGTCAGGCAGCGACGGGTACGCCTGCAGCAGCGACAGGGCCTGCGCGGCGGCCTTCTTCTCGCAGTGAGCGTGGTCGACGAGCACCTCGTCGAAGCGCTCCAGCGCCAAAGGGAGCCACCGCGGGTCGGTTTCGGCCCGCAGGGCCAAGGGCTTCCGGATCGACCGGGCGCTTGTGGATCGTCCTCGGGGCATCTTCAGTTCAAAACGAGCAGTTGTTCCACCTGGGTGGTTGCGTAACCCACCTTCCGTGCCACCGCCAGGAGGGAATGGGCGGATTCGGAAATCCTCAGCGTCACCCGCGGCAGCGCCGAGAGCAGCTGGCGCGAGAGTTGGCCCAGGGCGACGGTGGCGTAGCCCCGCAGCCTGCTTTCGGGCGCGGTGAACAGCCCCCGCACTTCGGCGCCGAACCGGGATCGCGCCGCGACGTCCGCCTTGACCACCACCCGTCCCTCCAACTCGAGCACCCAGGTTCGCTGAGCGCGTATTCGATCGAGGACGCCCGCCCGGGGCTGCTCGGCGCTCGGGGGGAGCGGATCGTGCGCGAAGACCTCCTTGGTCTCCGCCGTCGCCAGCTCCACCAGGCGCGGCAAATCGCCCTCCCTGGCGGGCCGAAGCGCCGGGGTGACGAAGGGACCGAGGTAGTCCGCCGAAACGGTAAAGAGCCGGTGCGGCCGGACCCAACGAGGCACCGAGGAACAAAGATTGCGCGTCAGCGCCTCGACCGCGTGCCGATCGCCCAAGCAGAAGCGCAGCGGAGTCCTGCCCGCCAGTCCATTCGCCAGGGCCATCGCGTCCGCCGCCTCACACGCCCCCGGCATCACCCTTCCGGAAGCGGGCTGCACCAGCGCGGCGGCTCGCAGCTCTCCGGAGGAGAAATGCCCATAGAAGAGAGTCGAGGGCGCTTCCCATTGGCCCCGCCCATCCAGAGCGGACAGCAGATGAAGGTTTCGGTACGGCTGCCGAGCCAGAAACGCGCCCAACGCGCTCGACTGCTCAGGTCCGAGCTGTTTCACCTCGCTGGACATCGGCCGACCCGACGCTACCTCACCTCCAAAGGCGCTGCCTGATCATGGCTTCATCCACCCGCACCGGCGCGTGCCCCACCCGATCGAGGCAGAAACGGCCCACCCATTCCTCGGCTGGCATGTCTTCCGAGCCCAGACCGCTCCACGAAGCGAGAAGGCCGATCACCCGCTCGGCTGGGACCTTGGCCGCCCTCAGCTCGGCGATCGCGAACACGCCCTCTCTTTTCGCGAGGCGGGAGCCCCCCGGCTCGATCAACAGGGGAACGTGGGCGAAGTCGGGCGGGTTCAGGTCCAGGGCCCGGTAGAGCTGGAGCTGCCGCGGGGTGGAGGCGAGCAGGTCGTCTCCGCGGAGCACCTCGGTGATGCCGCTCTCCGCGTCGTCGACCACCACCGCGAGCTGATAGCTGGCGACGCCGTCGTTTCGCTGCACGACGAAGTCGCCGACCGCCGCCTCGACGTCTTGGGCGAAGGCGCCGCGGAAGCGGTCGGTGAATCGGGTGATCCCGGCGAAGGGTCGAAAGCGGATGGCGGGCGGGCGCTGGCCTCGCCGCGCCGCGGCGGCCGCTTCCCCGAGCTTGGCGCAGGTGCCCGGATACCGCGGTCCCTCGTCGGCCGCGTCGTGAGGGGCGGAGGCGGTTCGCGCAATCTCGGATCGCGAGCAGAAGCACTCGTAGGTCCTGCCCAACTGCCGGAGTCGAGCGATCGCGGCGCGGTAGGCCTCGCCGCGTCGACTTTGGAAGACGGGCTCCTCGTCCCAGGTCAGGCCGAGGTACTCGAGGTCGCGAAACAGGTCATCCAGATAGGCGGCGCGACAGCGCGCCCGGTCGAGATCCTCGACCCGAAGCAAGAAAGTCCCCCCGGCGGCTTTGGCCTGGAGCCAGGCCAGGAAGGCGGTGCGCGCGTTGCCGAGGTGCAGCCGGCCGGTAGGGCTGGGAGCGAATCTTCCCACCACCTGGCGCTCGCGATGTGGTTCAGTTCCCAAGGGCAGACCGCATTTTACGGGCGGAGAGGAGGGTTATTCCTTAATCTGCACTGGCTGTTCGCGAACGTCCTCACCAAATTGCCAGGCCGATCCGAGATGACCCGTTTTCTCCACTGTTCCGACGTCCACATCACCGAAGACTACTCCAACATCCCCTGGCAGAAGTTGGGCTGGAGGCGCTGGATGGCGCTGGTGGAGCTGAAGATGGGCCGCGCCGCAGCCTTCGCGCAGGCGGAAGCGTCGCTGTCCCAGATCGCCCGCCGCGCCGAGGTCGATCGGGTCGACCACCTCATCGTCTCGGGCGATCTGACTGCCTACTCGCTCGAGGGGGAATTCGCCCGGGCCCGCAGTGCGCTCGGCGCCGTGGCCGACGATCCCGTGCGCTGCACCGTGATACCGGGAAACCACGACCGGTACACTCCCGGTTCGCTCGCCACCCACCGCTTCGAAAAATACTTTGGACATCTGCTCGAGAGCGACCTGCCGGAGTACAGCCGCGAAGGGCCCTTTCCCTTCGTCCGGCTGGTAGGCGAGGACGCCGCGGTGGTGGGCCTTTGTTCGGCGCGCGTCCCTCCGGTTCCCGGGCTTTCCACTGGAATCGTCGGAAGGCGCCAGCTCGACGGCCTGCGCGAAGCGATCGGCGACGCGCGGCTGGCCCACCGCGCGATCCTCGTCGCCGTGCACCACGCGCCTCTGAACCATCGCGGCCGAAAAGACAGCTTTACCCACGGTTTGTTCGACGGGGAAGCGCTGCTCGATGCGTTGCCGGGCCCGCGCTTCGCCGTCCTCCACGGCCACATCCACCGGCGCTACCATCACCCCGCATCGGCGAAGCGGCCGCACATCTTTGGCGCGGGCTCCTCCACTCAGCTTGGCCACGAGGGTTACTGGACGATCGAGGTGGCCGACGGGCTGGTTCGGGGAGGGACGAAGCACTCGCTGATGGAAGAGGCGCCGGCCGCCCTCTCCGCATGATCCATTGGCCGGCTTCGCCGGTCAGCACTTCAGCGGAGCGCAGGTGTAGCGGCGGATGAAGTGCACCCAGCGGCGGCCGTCCACCGCGACCTGCCATTCGCTGTTGGGCACCAGGGGCATCCGGTCGGCGAGGAAGGCTTCGAGGTGGTCGGCGGCGGTCATCGGCGTCAAACCGGGCGCCGAAAAACCGATCCGAAGGAACACGTCGAGCGAGGGCGTGACCTCGACCGCGGCGCAGATGCGTAACTTGTCGACCTGGCGTTGGTAGGCTGCGTTGTGCCCAGGTCCGGCGCTCGGTTGCTGACACACCGTCTCCAGGGCGACCCAATTCATCGGATCGAGGATGAAGTTGAGCAGCTCGGAACTCGCATCTTGCACTGTGGCGTGCTGGTGAATGGAGAGCATCACCCGGCCTCCTGAGACCCTTCGAGCCCCCAACATTTGCCAAATGGCGACTCTTCGCAAGACCCCCTCGATCCCGCCCCCCGAACGAAGGGCCGTTTTGAGAAGGCCCAGTTGCCATTCAACCGCCCCCTGCCGCTCCGGGTCCCCGGGTTTACCTTCTCCGTGAATAGATGAAGCAGAGGGGCAAGGAGCACCGAATGAGGGTAGTCATCACCGGAGCGAGTCGAGGAATCGGTTTGGAATTTGCCCGGCAATTGCTTCAACGGGGCGATACGGTGGAGGCGGCGGTCCGGTCGCCGCAGCGAGCAAACGGGCTGCGCCGGCTGGCGGGAGACTTTCCGCGCACCTTGCGGATCTACAGCTGCGATGTCGCTGCAGAGGCGAGCGTCCGAGCGTTCGCTGCCTCACTGAGCTCGGAGCCGGTAGATCTCTTGATCAACAACGCGGGGGTCGGCGAGTCGCGCGCGACGCTCGAAGAGCTCGACCTCGACAATGCGGTGGTTGTCTTCCAGGTGAACGCGCTCGGCGCGGTCCGGGTGACCCGGGCGGTGCTCGCGTGGCTGCGGCGAAGCAGCGTGCGCAAGGCCATCCACCTCACCTCGAAGATGGGCTCGATCTCCGAGAACGACCGCGGCGATTCGTACGCGTATCGAATGTCCAAGGCCGCGCTGAACATGGCTTCGCGGTCGATGGCGATCGACCTTCGCGACGACCGGATCATCAGCGCCGTCATTCATCCGGGTTGGGTGCGAACCGATCTGGGCGGGAGCGCCGCGCCTCTCTCGGTCGAAGACTCGGTGAGCGCGATGATTCGCGTCATCGACGGGTTGACCATGGAGCAAAGCGGCAGCTTCCTCGACTACCGTGGCCAAAAAATCCCCTGGTAGCTCCTCCCTCGGGACCAGCCGCCCCTGAAAATTGTACTTGCTTCGGGGAGACTCGGCCGATATCCGAGGGCTTACGTAATTTGAGTTTCCGGCGATGAATCTGCGTCGCCAGGCCCCGGCTGAAATGACCACGCTTACCGCATGGATCGACATTGGACGGAGCTCGTCGTGCCGCGCTCGTTTGCTCACGGCGAGCAAGTCCTTGTTCGCCCGCTTTGGATACGAGCAGTCCTCCACCGCGGCGATAGCGAGAGAGGCTGGCACCTCCGAGTCTCAGCTCGTCCGCTACTTCGAGACGAAGGCGGGTTTGCTTCGGGCGGTGTTCGACGAGAGCTGGAGACCTCTCAACGAGCAGGTGCGCAGGGTGATCGCAGCGTCCGGTACTGCCCGCCAGGCGATGCTCGCCGTGGCGGCGGCGGTGGAGCAGGTATTCGGCGAGGATCCGGAGCTGGCCTTTCTCTTCCTGCTCGAGGGTCGACGCGTCCGCGGCGCCAAGCGGGAGATCATCTTGTCCGATGGCCTGCTCGCATTCGAAGAGCAGATGAGGCGGCTGGTCCTGCGCGGACAGGCGGACGGCAGCTTTTCCAAAGCGCTCAGTCACTGCGCCATCGCCGCCGCGGTCAACGGAGCGATGGAAGGGATGGTTCGCGACCGGCTGGTGGCGGCCCGCAGTGGCGAGCGGCCCGCTTTCTCCGAAGGCGAAATCAACCAGGTCCTCGTCGTGCTGTTGGACGGCCTGTCGCCCAGAGCGGAATGTGAGAGCTCGACCCTGGGAAAGGCGAAAGCCTCGCCGACTCAGGGATAGAGCAGCTCCGAGTTCCAACCAGCGCCTTCTCGCCGGTACCGCACCCGATCGTGGAGTCGGTTCGGGCGGCTGCGCCAGAATTCAATCGACTCGGGAACGAGGAGAAAGCCGGACCAGAACGGGGGGCGGGGGATTTGCTGCCCTTCATATTTTTTCGCAATCTCCAGGGCGCGCTGATCGAGCTCTTCGCGCGAACCGAGCGGCTGGCTCTGCCGCGACGCCCAGGCGCCGATCTGGCTCCCGCGAGGCCGGCTGGCGAAGTACTCATCGGCCTCGGCGTTCGAGACCGGCTCGGCGCGTCCCTCCACCCGTACTTGTTGTTCGAGCAGAGGCCAGTAGAAGCACAAGGCGGCTACCGGGCGGGCCTTGAGCTGCCGGCCCTTGCGGCTCTCGAGGTTGGTGAAGAAGACGAAGCCCCGCGGGTCGACCGCTTTGATCAGCACCACCCGTGCCGACGGACGCCCATCCTCCCCCACCGTTGCTAGCACGGCCGCGTTGGGCTCGTTCGGATAGGCCTGCCGCGCGCTGGCGAAAAGGGCGTTGAAACGCTCGATCGGATCCTCTTTGCGCATGTCGCGCAGGATAACCAAAAAGAGCCGGTGGCGCTTTTTCCCTTGCTCCGGAGGTCCGCTCGTTCGATATCGGGAGGGCATCCCCCTTTCGCGCCCGCTGAATGAAAATCCTTTTCGCCTCTTCGGAAGTGGAACCCTTCTCGAAGACCGGAGGGTTGGCCGACGTATCGCACGCGCTGCCCGCCGCGCTCGCCGAGCGCGGCCATACGCTGATGGTCGTTACCCCGCAGTACGCCTCGGTGAAGGCGGAGGGTTTCGAGCGACTGGGCGCGATCAAGCTGCGATTCCCGTTCGGGGAGGCGTCGGCCGCATTGCGCGGGACCGGCTGGTCGGATCGCCATCGAGTGGTCTTCCTGGACCACCCGGGCTTCTTCGGCCGCGAAGGCATCTACCAGGGAGCGAGCGAATACCCGGACAACCACCTCCGGTTTGCCTTCCTTTCCATCGGAGCGCTCGCCGCGGCGCAAACCCTGGACTTCGAGCCGGACATCGTCCACGTCAACGATTGGCAAACCGCGCTCGCGGCGCTGGCGCTCGCCCAGGGCTACCGCGGCACCTCCCTGGGGCGGGCGAAGTCGGTGCTCACCATCCACAACCTCGCCTACCAGGGCATCTTCCCCAAGCGGGCGATGGACGAGCTCGGCTTGCCCTGGGAGCTGTTCACCCCGGACGGGGTGGAGTTCTATGATCGGGTCAACTTCCTCAAGGCGGGGATTATCTTTTCCGACGCGTTGACCACCGTGTCGAAGAGGTACGCGCAGGAGATCCAGGGTCCCGAGCTTGGGTTCGGGCTCGACGACGTCCTTCGGCGGCGCAGCGCCGACCTGCGCGGGATTCTCAACGGGGTCGATTACTCGGAATGGGACCCGGAGAGAGATCCGATCATTCCGCATCACTTCAGCGCCTCCGACCTCTCCGGCAAGCAGAAGTGCAAGCTGATGCTCCTGCGCGAAGTCGGATTACCGGATTCGGCATCGAGCCTCCCCCTGTTCAGCATGGTGAGCCGACTGGTGGGGCAGAAGGGGCTCGATCTGGTGTTGGAGGCCCTACCGTGGATGCTCGAGAGCGACCTCGGCCTGGTCGTGCTCGGAACCGGAGATCCCAAATACGAACAGGGGCTGCTCCAGCTGCAGAAACGATGGCCGGCGAAGGTGGCGGTCCAGATCGGCTTCGAGCCGGGCCTCGCCCACCTGGTCGAAGCGGGAAGCGATTTTTTTCTGATGCCCTCGCGCTACGAGCCCTGCGGCTTGAATCAGATGTACTCGCTTCGCTACGGGACCGTCCCCATCGTGCGGGCGATCGGCGGTCTGGATGACACGGTGGAAGACATCTCCTCGGAGAACGGGACCGGGATCAAGTTCCGGCCCTACTCCGCTTCGGCGCTGGCCGCCTCGGTCCACCGGGCGCTGGACCTCTATGCCGACGGCGAGCGGCTTCGCCGCGTGCGCGCGAAGGGAATGATGGCGGACTATTCCTGGGCGAAATCCGCCGCGCACTACGAGGACCTCTTCGAGTCCTTGATCCGTTCCGAACCCATCTGATGCGTCGGCTCGCCCCGCTCACCGTCCTCGCTCTCGCCGCCTTCAGCTGCAAGGGCGCCCAGCTCCGACCGGAGCCCGCGCAGGCGGTCCAGGTCCTTTCGATCACCCCGGTGTACAAGAGCGATGGCGGAGCGGATTTCACCCTGGTGATGTCGGTCGCCGATCCGCGGGGGCAGGCGGGCATGGTGACCCGGGTGAGCTGGCGAATCTGGATTCAGCGCCGCTGGTTCGCCCAGGGGGAACAGGTGGTCTCCCAGCTGATCGCCGGCGGGGGCGCCACCCGCCTGGAGGTCGTCCTTCCACTGGCGCTTCGCAGGACGCCGGGGCCGGCGGAGCTGGTGCCGATCGAGGTCACGATTCGCGGCGAGCTCGGCGCATCGATCGGCGGCGTCGAGGAAGCGCTTGGATTCGCCCGGACGCTGGTGGTGAATGCGCCGAGCAACCGTCTGGGAGGCGCGGACGAGGACTAGAGGCGTTTCGCGTCACGTCCGCGGGCGGACCGGATCCTTCTCCTTCTCCGGCATGGCGGGGGTCGCCGCCTTTGGCTTGAGCAATCGGATCCGCCGCAGGCGGGGCCCTTCCTTGGCGTGGACGATGAACTGCCAGCCGTTGAAGGAGAAGCGTTCACCCACTTCGGGCAGGCTCCCCGCGAGCGAGCTGAGAAAACCGCTCAGGGTGTCGTATTCGCCATCGGGCAGGTGGAACCCGAAGGTCTTCTCGAACTCGAGTCTTTCCAGGCCGGCGTCGAGCAGAAACGAGCCGTCGGACTGCTTCTCGATCATCTTCTCTTCCACCTCGAACTCGTCGCCGATGTCTCCCACGATCTCGCGCAAGATGTCCTCGAGCGTGACCAGTCCCATGAAGCCGCCGTACTCGTCGACGACCATCGCCATGTGGATTTTCTTCTTCTGCATGTCGCGAAGCAGATCGCCGATCGGCTTGATCCAGGGGACGAAGTGCACCGGGCGGATGAGATCGGCGAGGACGATGAGCTCCGGGTGCTGGAGGAGAGGGATCAAGTCCCGGGCGTGAAGGATCCCGACGATATGATCGATGTCGTCTTGGTAGACGGGAATCCGGGAGTGGTTCTCCTCGGCAAGAAAGCGGAGGATCTCCGGTGGCTGAGTGGTGATGTCCAGGCTCACCACCTCGGTCCGCGAAACCATCACGTCGCGGCAGCGCTTGTCGGACAACTCGAAGATCGATCGGATGAGCTCGGGCGCGCCCTGGTCCACCTGCTTGTTGGCGGCTTGGGCGGCGAGCAGGCTCTCCAACTCGTCGAGGGGCGGGGGAGGGGAGGCAAACTGAATCCGCCGTTCCACCGGGCGGAGCAGCTGCAGCATCGCGACCAATGCGCGGGTGACCGGGTAGACCGTGCGCACGAGCACTGCGACCGGCAGGGACATCCGCAGAGCCCACCGCTCGGGATTGGCCCGCGCCACCGAGCGGATACTCACGTCGAGCATGATCGCCAGCATTCCCACGAACAGCGCGGTGCCCACCACGGTCAAGAGCAGCGGCCAGCTCATCCCTTCGGATCCGGAGAAGTCGAGCATCGGCGGCGACCCGAGGACTCCCAGCGCCGCGGCTGCGAAGCCCAACATCACCGACCCCACGCGCAATGCCGCCGCCGTTGCTTCGCGCTCCGTCTTCAGCCGAAAGACGCGCTGCCCCGAACCCGGGAACACGGCGGCGAGCTCCTGGGCGCGCAACGGAGAGATGCTGTGCAGAGCCGATTCAGCCCCGGCAAGCAGCGACCGCCCGAGAAGAAAACCGAAGACGGCGAGCCAGATGGCCCAGATAGGCATAGGACACCTGTGTATACCACCCCGTGGCGTTCCACGTTGGCCTCCCTGCCCTCCGGCCTTGTGGAGGCGGGGGCTCGGGTGGGATCCCCCGCCCGAGAAATGGGTCGCCGAGGCCAACGAGGCGCACCCGCAATTATGATATGGAGCGCACATGATCGCGCGCGTGTTCGTCACCCTCAAACCAGGCGTTCTCGATCCGGCCGGCAAGGCAGTTCAGGAGGGACTTCGGTCTCTCGGCTACGGAGAAGTGCAGGAGGTCCGGTTGGGCAAGTACCTCGAGCTCACCCTCGAGTCATCGGACCGGACCGCGGCGCGGGCTCGGGTGGAGGAGATGTGCCGCAGGCTCCTCGCCAACACCGTGGTCGAGAATTTCCGGGTGGAAATCGAATGAAGTTCGGCATCGTCGTCTTCCCCGGCTCCAACTGCGACCACGACGCCTACCATGTCGTTCATAAAGTGCTGGGGCAGCCGGCCGTTTTTCTCTGGCACAAGGATCGCGACCTCCAGGGATCCGACGTGGTGATCCTTCCCGGCGGATTTGCCTTTGGAGACTATCTGAGGTGCGGGGCGATCGCCCGATTCTCCCCGGTGATGGAAGAGGTGGTGCGCTTCGCCGCCAAGGGGGGCAAGGTTCTCGGGATCTGCAACGGCTTCCAGGTCCTCACCGAGGCGGGGCTGCTTCCCGGCGCTCTGCTCCAGAATGCCTCGTGCAAGTTCGTCTGCCGCCAGGTGGAGGTGATGGTGGAGAACGATCGGACCCCATTCTCCAAGGCCCTGGGGGGCGGTCAGCGGATCCGGATGCCGGTCGCCCACGGCGACGGCAACTACTTCATCGACGACGAGGGTCTTCGCCGACTCGAGGGCGAAGGTCAGATCGTCTTCCGCTACATCGACAATCCAAATGGCTCGCGGGCGAACATCGCCGGAATCATCAACGGCGCCGGCAACGTGCTTGGCCTGATGCCTCACCCCGAGCGGGCCTCCGAAGCCGTTCTCGGAGGCTCGGACGGACGACTTGTCTTCGAGTCGCTTCTGCGGAGCTAGGCGAATGACTCACACCGAAGAGACCATCCGCGCCCACGGGCTCAAGCCCGAGGAATATCGCCGCATCTGCGATCACCTGGGCCGCGAGCCGAATCTTCTGGAGCTGGGAATCTTCTCGGTGATGTGGAGCGAGCACTGCTCCTACAAATCGTCGAGGAAGTATCTGAAAGCGTTTCCCACCACCGGGCCTCGCGTGTTGGTTGGCCCCGGCGAGAACGCGGGAGTGGTGGACATCGGCGAAGGGCTGGCGGTCGCCTTCAAGATGGAGAGCCACAATCACCCCAGCTACATCGAGCCCTACCAGGGCGCCGCCACCGGCGTGGGGGGAATCCTCCGGGACGTCTTCACCATGGGCGCGCGGCCGATCGCCCTGCTCAACTCCCTGCGGTTCGGGGAAGGGACGCATCCCAAGACGCGCTACCTCCTCGAAGGGGTGGTGGCGGGAATCGCCGGCTACGGCAATTGCATGGGCGTTCCCACGGTCGGGGGCGAGATCGCCTTCGACGCCAGCTACAACGGAAACTGCCTGGTCAACGTCTTCACCGCGGGGGTGATGCCGGCGGACAGGATCTTCCGGGGAACCGCCGCGGGGGTCGGCAATCCGCTGATCTACGTCGGCTCGAAGACCGGGCGCGACGGGATTCATGGCGCGACGATGGCCTCGGCCGAGTTCGAAGCGCAGACCGACCAGAAGCGCCCGACGGTGCAGGTGGGCGATCCGTTCACCGAGAAGCGGCTGCTCGAAGCCTGCCTGGAGATCTTCAAGACCGACGCGCTGATCGGGATCCAGGACATGGGCGCCGCCGGACTGACGTCCTCGTCGGTCGAAATGGCGGGCCGGGCGGGCAGCGGGATCGAGATCGACGTCGCGCGGGTGCCCCGGCGCGAGCGCGAGATGACCCCCTACGAGTGCATGCTCTCCGAGAGCCAGGAGCGGATGCTGATCGTCGCCAAGCGCGGTCGCGAGCAGGAGGTGCTCGAGATCTTCCGCAAGTGGGATCTCGACGCGGTGGTGATCGGCAAGGTGACCGGCACCGGCAACCTGACCGTCCTCGACGGCGGCCGCGCCGTGGCGGAGCTGCCGATCGAGCCGCTGACTTCCGGCGCCCCGCTCTACGATCGTCCGCTGGCCAGGCCCGAATCGCTCGAGGCCCTGCGCGCCTTCGATCCGCTCTCGGTCCCTGCCCCCGGGGATCTCGGCGACGCGCTGCTCAAGCTTCTCTCCCAACCGACGATCGGCAGCAAGGAGTGGGTGTTCGAGCAGTACGATCACACGGTCCGCCTCGGGGGCGCGCTCCTGCCCGGCCGCGGCGACGCGGCGGTCGTTCGCGTCGAGGGCACCCAGCGGGCGCTCGCCGTGGCGGTGGACTGCAACGCGCGCTTCGTATTCCTCGACCCGTACGAGGGCGCGCGGCTGGCGGTCGCCGAGTGCACGCGAAACGTTTCCTGCGTCGGCGGGGAGCCGCTCGGCCTCACCGACTGCCTGAATTTCGGCAATCCGGAGCGGCCGGAGATCATGTGGCAGTTCGCCGAGGCAACCCGGGGACTGGCCGCCGCCTGTCGCGAGCTCGAAGTCCCGGTGGTCTCCGGCAACGTCAGCTTCTACAACGAGACGGACGGCCGGGCCATTCTCCCCACGCCGACGGTCGCGGTGGTCGGATTGCTCCCCGAGGTTACACGCCACTGCGGCTCCGCGTTCAAGCAGTCCGGCGACTGTATCGCGCTGCTCGGCGAGACGCGGGGCGAGCTGGGCGGCTCGGAATGCCTTAAGCTTTTTGCCGGGAAGCTCGCCGGCCGGCCGCCGAAGCTGAACGCGCGAGCAGAATTGGCGCTGCAGCGGACTTTGCGGCGGATGATCCAGGCGGGCTTGCTCTCCTCGGCTCACGATTGCAGCGAGGGTGGTCTGGCGGTGACCTTGGCGGAAAGCTGCATCGGTCAGGGGCAGGGGGCCCGGGTGAAGCTGGAGCTGGATCGGGTCGCCCCCCACGCTTTCCTCTTCGGAGAAGACGCCTCGCGCGCGGTGATCTCGTTTCCCGCGTCTTCCGCGCCTCAAGTGTTGGAGGTCTGCCGCGAGATGGACGTCCCATTTGCCTTGATCGGCGACGTCGGTGGCGGGGATCTCGTCGTCGAAGGAATACTTTCGCAGAGCGTCAGCGCGCTCGCCAAAGCCTGGCGAAGTGGGGTACCCGCGCTGATCAAGCCCCGCTGAGACCCGCCCCCACCGGGCGCCCGGCGCGAGGGACCGGGTGGTAAGCGACCCTTTGAATCGGTTGATCCGGCTTTCAAGAACGCCCCCACTCCCGAAGAAGCCGGTGAAATCGCCGCGGCGATGGTTCGTTGTGCCAGACTGTCGCTCGTGAGGTGGCCGCGGTGGTGGCGATTGAGACGCAAGCGCTTCGAAAGAAGTACCGCACCCTCTTCGGGCGCAAGTCGTCCGACGCGGTCGCCGGAGTCGACCTCTCCGTCCCGCGCGGATCCGCCTTCGGGTTGATCGGACCCAACGGCGCCGGGAAGACGACGTTCATCAAGATCCTGCTCGCGATTGTGCGGCCGGACGGCGGCTCGGTCCGGGTCCTGGGCGGGGCTCCGAACGATCCCGCGGTGCGCGCGCGGATCGGCTACCTGCCGGAGCGCCTGCAGCTCCCCGAAGCGTGGACCGCCCGCGCCTTCCTCGAGAGCATGGCGCGGCTGAAGCGCGTTGCCTCCCCCGGGGTGGAGGTGGGCCGAGCCATGGAGCGGGTCGGCGCGGACGCCGACGCCGACCGGCGTCTGGGGACCCTATCGAAAGGGATGCGCCAGCGAGTCGGCCTGGCCGCGGCGTTGCTCGGCGCGCCGCAGCTGCTCATCCTGGACGAGCCGACCGACGGGTTGGATCCCCTCGCCCGAATCGCGGTCCGGCACCTTCTCCTCGAGGAGCGCGATCGCGGCGCCACCCTCTTTCTCAACTCGCATCTGCTGGCCGAAACCGAGCGCATCTGCGATCGGATCGGAATCCTTTCCCGCGGCCGCCTCGTTCGCGAGGGACCCCTCGAGCTACTCTGCCGGCCAAGCTCCCGCTGGCGGGTCCGCTTCGCCCCGCACCGGAATGGCTTCGATCCCGCCTCGCTCGGTTTCAGCGCGGGCGATTCGAGCGGCCTGTGGTGGTTCCATGGGACGGATCCGGCGGCGCTCAATGCCGCGCTGGACCGCGCGCGGGTGTCCGGAGGGGTGCTGCTCGAATTGGCGCCCGACTCCTCCGATCTCGAGCAATTGCTCACCCAGGCGGTGGAACAGGTATGAACATCGTAGCCATCGGATTGGACGTCCTGCGGGAGGCGCGCCACCGCCGCTGGGTTATTGCGCTCGGCGCCGCGATCACGCTGATTCTCCTCGCCCTTGGCCTAACGCTGCAGCTCGACGTCGTCGACGGGGCGCTGGCGTCGACGCGCCTGTTCGGCAGGGTGGTAGGAACGGGGAGCACCTCCGCGGACATCGTCCTGCGTTCGGTATTCCAGGCGACCACCTACCTCATCTTCTACGGGGGCCTGCTCTTTGGAATCGTGGCTTGCTCGGACTTCGCTCCCAGCCTGCTCTCGCCTGGTCGGATCGAGCCCTTGCTCGCGCTCCCGGTTCGCCGCTGGGAGCTTCTTGCGGGAACGTTCGCGGGCGTGCTCAGCCTCTCCGTCGCCGGCGCGCTCTACGGCGCGGGCGGACTGACGCTGGTGCTCGGGTTCAAGACGGGCGTCTGGTCCCTCCGCCCGATTGCCGCCTCGCTGCTGGCCTCGGTCGCATTCGCGGCGGTCTACGGAACGATGCTCGTCACCAGCCTGTCCGTGCGAAGCGCGGCGATTTCGGCGGCGGTCGGGGGCTTACTCCTGATCCTGGGGATCGTCGCCGGGCATCGGACGACGATCGCCACCGCCTTCCAGCAAGGCCTTGGACGCTCCGCTTTCCTGGTCTTGACTTCCCTCCTCCCGCGGATTTCCACCCTCGCCGACGCTTCGGCGAACTTCGCATCCTCCGCGGCGGATCAAACGCCCTTCTGGCCGCTGCTCGCCGGATTCCTTTTCTTCGTCGCCGGCGTGCTCGCCATCGGCGCCTGGCAGTTCGAGCAGAGGGATTTCTGATGACGCTTCTCACGCTTCGCCAACGAAAGTGGGTATGGCTTTTCGCCGCGTTGCTCCTGGTGGTGGCGGGCGCGCTCTTGATGGGCAAAAGCGACCCGGTCGCTCCGGCCGGACATCGGGTGGTTTCATTTCCCCGCGCCCCCCGCGACGACGAAATCCGCCGGATGCGGGATCGGCACCTCCCGGTATCGAAAGCGTCCCTCGCCTCCCCGGGCGCCCCGGCCAAGCCGCGCGATCCGGTGCTCGCCGCGCTGCCCCGGGCCGGAAAGACGGCGCTGGTGATCGAGGCCAACGCCATCCGCCACTCGCCGATCGGCGAGCTGCTCATTCAATGCTACGCCCGGGAGGGGGAAAACGTCTTTGCGCGCGTTCGCGAGGAGTCGGGGGTCGATCTTCTGACCGACGTCGATCGGGTGGCGATTTCCGAGGAAGGGGTGATCGTCTCCGGAAACTTCAAGAAGGCCCGGTGGGAGGCGCTTCCCGCCGATTCCACCCCGCGAAGCTACGGGAGTGAAGGAGTGTCCTATTCCCCGGCTTTCATGGAATCCACTGGCGACGATCAACCATCCGCACCGGGACAGGCCCTGGGGCGCTGGGGCGACCAGATGATCCTGGTGGCAAGCTCCGCGGGTCAACTTCGCTCGATCTTCGACCGCCTCGACGCAAAGGGACACGATGAGCCGCCGGCGATTTCCGAGGACATGACCTACGGCGAAATCTACGGCCTTCTCGGCAGCGATGCGCTGGCGGAGCTTTTTCCGCCGGATCAAGCCGGCCTCACCGATCTGCTTCGCCAGGTCGCGCCCCAGGTCGAGCTGCACGTCGATGCGCGGGACGACGTGGCGATTTTCGCGCACGTGCGCGGAAGGGACCGGGCGCAGCTGAGGGACCTCGAGAAGGCGATCGCCGGATTGCTTTCCGCCGGCCGCTTGAAAGCGCAGGCCGGGGACGATCATGGGCTCCAAGACTTGCTCGATCTTGCCCGGGTGGTTCCGCGAAGCGACGGCTTCGATCTGGAGCTCGCCTTGCCGCTGCCTTTCTTGCAGAAACAGCTCGCCGGCGCCTGCGGACTTCCCGGCGCCGGGGACGCGCAGCAGACGGTTCGCTGACGCCCCTTGGTTAACGCCAACTGCCGATGCGGGATGGAGCTTGAAGCGCCTCCTGTAAGGCATCGAGGAATCGCCTCCGCGGCCAGGCCTGCGCCCCGAACCGCGCCAGGTGCGCCGTTTCCATCTGGCAATCGATCAACTGAAAACCCCAGCCGGCCAATCGCTCCGCGAGCAGTGCCATCGCCACCTTGGACGCATCCGGCGCGAAGGCGAACATGCTCTCGCCGAAGAAGATGGCGCCGAGCGCAACCCCGTACAGCCCGCCCTTCAGCTCGCCCCCCGCCCAGCTTTCCACCGAGTGCGCGTAGCCCATCTGGTGGAGCGCCACGTAGGCTTCCTTCATCTCCGGGGTGATCCAGGTCCCCTTCTGGCCCGGGCGCGGCGCGCGCGCGCACGAATCCACCACCTGCTCGAAGGCCGTGTCGTAGCGAACCTCGAAGACGTTCCGCTTGATCGTCTTTCGCAGGCTGCGCGAGATGTGGATCGCCTTGGGCTCGAGGACGTAGCGGGGATCCGGCGAGTGCCAGAGGATGGGAAGCCCACGGCCATACCAGGGGAAGATTCCGTTCCGGTACGCGGTCAGCAGACGTCGTGGCCGCAGATCGCCGCCGACGGCCAGGAGCCCGTCAGGGTTGGCGTGATCCGCGGGAGGAAAAGTCTCATCGCCCGGATTGAGTAGATATAGCGGCACTCGTCTTCGTCGCGCAGAGATTCACCGAAATGAACACACTGAAGCACAGCACAGCCCACCTGGGTATCTTGCTGCAATTGGCGCGCCGTTCCCAAGCCTTTCCAGTAGGATCAAGGTCACGTGGCGAAGCGCCGACCCAATTTTAACCAAGCGGTGAAGGCGCTCATCCGCGACGTTGCCAAGCAGCTGCCGGAGTTCAGCCACATCAAGGCGTCTCGGATCCTGGTGGTGGCGGGCGAGGCGAGGAGGGCATCGCGCGGGACGATCAAACCGCTGGTGAGCCATCCTGCGGCGGGTCGCCGCAAGCCGATCGTCAAGATCCGGGGCCGGCGCATGCTCTACTGCATCACCCTGCGCCCGCTCTTCTTCCGCTCTTCGACCGCCCAGGCGCGGATCGGCACCCTTTTGCACGAGCTCTTCCACATCTCGCCGCGTTTCGACGGCACGCTGGACGAGGAGCGCAGGCACGAAATCGTCGGCCGGGGTTTCGGAGCCAAGCTTCGGCCGCTGATCCGACGCTACCTGCGCCTCTGTCCCCCCGAGCTCGCCGCCGCCTTCGCCTATGACGGCAAGGTCCGCGTCTACCAATGGCTGGAGCGCCCCAGCGCCAGCCTGGGAAGAGGAAAGCGGGGAGCGCGAAGGCTCTATACCGAGGGACAGCTGTTTCTGGGGCCGGTGCGGATGATCACCCGATCGCCCGGGCGCAGCGCGCCGAGTTTCTGATTCCGCTGTTTCGAGCGTCAGCCCCTAGCTCGTTTGCGTCAGCCTCACCTCCGTTTGCGTCAGCCCCGTCTCCGTTTGTTTTCTGGGGCGGGCAATCGCTTTTCAGCCGCTCAGTAAGGGTGTACTCCCGTCGTCCGAGGCCGCTGAGGTCCCGCCGCCGCCAAAGGAGTCATTGATGCGCCGTACACGAACCGTGAATTTTCTTCTCGCCGCTTTGCTGTTGGCCCCGTTCGCCGCGACCCGGAGTCGGGCCGACCTTCCACCCCTCGTCCCGCGCGACGTCCTCTTCGGCAATCCGGAGAAGGCCGGCCCCCAGCTGTCCCCCGACGGCAAACGGCTCGCCTGGCTCGCGCCCGACGCCAAGAACGTCCTTCAAGTCTGGGTCGAAACGGTGGGCGAGAAGAATGCCAAGGCGGTGACCCACGACAAGAAGCGCGGAATCCGCCAATACTATTGGCCCTACGACAACAAGACCCTCCTCTACCTCCAGGACGCGGACGGCGATGAGAACTGGCACATCTATGGCGTCGACCTCTCGTCGGGCAACGTCCGCGACTACACCCCCTTCGAGGGCGTCCAGGCGCGGCTGACCGCGGCCGACTACAAGTACCCGGCGGAGATTCTGGTCTCTTTGAATCTGAGCGACCGGAGGCTTCACGACGTTTACCGTCTGAATCTGGCCACTGGCGCCCTGGTGATGGACACCCAGAATCCGGGCGACGTCGCCGGATTCTCCGCCGACCCCGAGCTGCAGATCCGCGCGGCCGAGGTGGTGACGCCCGAGGGTGGAACCGAAATCCGCATCCGCGAAAGCGCCAAGAGCCCCTGGAAGAGCTGGCTCAAGGCCGGGCCGGTGGAGAACCTTTCCTTCCACGACTTCAGCGCCGACGGAAAGTCGGTCGTCCTCGTCTCGTCGCTCGGAAGCGACACGGCGCGGGTCGTCGAGAAGGAAATCACCAGCGGGAAGGAAAAAGTACTCGCCTCCTCCCCGGCGGTGGATGCAACGCGGGTGATGGTGAACCCCAAATCGCACGTGGTCGAGGCCGTCGCCTTCGTGCCGGATCGGCTTCAATGGACCGTCCTCGACCCGGCGGTGAAGGGTGACTTTGCCGGAATCGCCAAGCTCACCGAGGGCGACTTCTCCGTCACCAGTCGAAACCTCCCGGACGACAAGTGGCTGGTGTCCTTCACCCGGGATCGGGGCTCGCTGCGTTACTACGAATGGGACCGGAGCTCGAAGACCGGGCGCTTCCTCTTCGCCGCTCAGCCCAAGCTGGAGGGCCAGAAGCTGGCGGAGATGAAGCCGATCGCGATCAAGAGCCGCGATGGCTTGACCCTCCATGGCTACCTGACGCTCCCCGTCGGCGTGGCGACGAAGAATCTGCCGATGGTGTTGTTCGTCCACGGCGGTCCCTGGGCCCGCGACGTCTGGGGCTACAATCCCGCCGCGCAGTGGTTCGCCAACCGCGGGTACGCCAGTCTCCAAATAAACTACCGGGCCTCCACCGGATACGGAAAGAAGTTCCTCAACGCCGGCAATCGCCAGTGGGGTCTGAAGATGCACGATGACCTGATCGACTCGGTGGATTGGGCGGTCCGCGAGGGCATCGCAGATCCAAAGAAGGTGGCGGTCTACGGCGGCTCCTACGGAGGCTATGCCGCCCTCGCCGCGCTGACCTTCACCCCGGAGAAATTTGCCTGTGCGGTGGACATCGTCGGACCTTCCAATCTGAAGACGCTGATCGCGTCGATTCCCCCGTACTGGAAGCCGGAGCGCGCGATGTTCGACCTGCGAATGGGCAACGTCGATGATCCCAAGGACGCGGAGCTGGTCCGCAACGCCTCCCCGCTGTTCAAGGCGGACCGGATCGTCCGGCCGCTGTTGATCGGGCAGGGAGCGAACGATCCGCGGGTCAACAAGGCGGAGTCGGAGCAGATCGTCGCCGCGATCGAAAAGAAGGGCGGCCAGGCGATCTACGTCCTCTATCCCGACGAGGGCCACGGGTTCGCCCGACCGGAAAACCGGATCGACTTCAACGCCCGGGCGGAGGAGTTCCTCGCCAGGTACCTCGGAGGCCGATTCGAACCGCTCGGCGGGGAGCGCTATCCCGGATCCACCGCGGTGGTCCGGGTGATCGGCGCGAAGACCGCGGCCAGGGCCGGTTCGAACCCGCCGGCCCGGTAAAGCCCGAAGCCGGCGGCCCGGACGCGTCGGAACGCCCGTTTCG
>Ga0070708_100001114_pt1 | contig 20537 bp, 40 predicted proteins | sample KBSK5503metaG_FD_65469 | JGI IMG/M metagenome (GOLD analysis project Ga0070708, IMG submission 65469) | Corn, switchgrass and miscanthus rhizosphere microbial communities from Kellogg Biological Station, Michigan, USA - KBS K5-50-3 metaG | ecosystem: Host-associated > Plants > Roots >... | reverse complement strand
CACGGTCGTATATAAGGGTAGTGTAACTCATGTGCGGTAATGGGCGTATCGGCGAGTTTATTAGTCGAAAGTATCGTGAACCATATCTCCAAACTCTTCTGTCAGAAGTCTATCTTTAGGAATCTTACGACAATCGTATTGTTTGCTTCGAGCAATTTCTTTATTATTGAAAGCCGGTTCAACGGGTTCAGAATAATCATTCGTGACAAAAATACGCTTTTGCTGACTATTCCAGTCTATTTTCTTTTTGATTAAATAGAAACCGCAATTAGGATAACGCTTGTATTGTGCAAGACTTTTACGAACACCAACGAATAATTTTTCTTCAACTGTCGGCTTTTCGCCATTCAAAATACGAGTATAGAGATTATCAAAGTTAATTTTTGGAAATCCGCGAGATTTTACTGTATCGTCTACTTGATAGATTCCCGGAAGAATGAAACGGGCGCGTTTGTAGAAATTATGTTCCCATTCGCCTAAGTCGGACCCAATAGGACAAGTTAAGGGGACCGACGAATAGATTCCGTCAGTTGTGACAGCGATAAGTTGCATAGGGTCAACAAATTTCATTATCTGGGCGCGAGTCCAAGCTGTAATGTATCCGCCGAAAAGATAGTTATTGTAATGTCCGAAACTTTGAGTATCTCGGTTCGCTTGAGCGAATTTTCCATAGAACGAGTTAGCACCAAGTTTCAAGGGTATGTTGGCAAAGTCTTTAGCCGCCTTGAGTTTCAACCGTTCTTTCATTATCTGAGTAATCGGTTCATAGAAAGGTTTCTCATAATCGTTTTCGATAACCATTCCGGATAGAAGTTTGATATCCCAAAGTTTGCGTTCGATAGCCGCTTTCAATTCTACTAAGTGATAAGCCCCATAACCGAAAGTTGGATAGATTGTACCGCCATTCTTTCCTTTAGCATGAATGGCGCTCGGAAAAACGACTTGTCCAGTTTTAAGACGGAAAGGAAAGCAACCCATAACGGGATTATCTTCAATCGCTTTCCAAGAAACATTTACAATACCGAAATCATAATCTAAAGCTTCTTCACCAGAAACATTTTTCCAAGTCGCGGCGGCAAGATTAGGCAATTCTCGGGTCGCACTTGGATAGGCGCTATTGATATCATAATTGTAAACATTTTCAAATTCGGCGCGTCTAAGTAACTCGATACGCCCGCCGTAATACGCATCAAGCATAAACTCGCGTAATTGGCGGGTAGGTTTTTTCATATAGGAAAGAGCATCAAAGTTATCGAGCATTTTGGCCGCAATAGAACCCGCGCCATGATAGCCCGACAAATCGCCGTATCCGACGCGTTCAAGCGATTCTTGGAATTTGTTCATTAGAGTAACGAGTGCGGTACATTCTGCAAGATTGTAACGCTCTATATCGTCCATAGACCAATTCTTGAAACCGGTAATCCTATCTTCTTTTCCGCGCGTAATAATTTCGGGTATTGGTATTTTCCATTGTGTAAGGGTCTTTTCGAAAGATGTTTGGAAGAATCCAAAAGTATCGTAATGGTTGCCGTATTCTTCATGATTGGTTAGAGATTTGACGCGGAGAATCTTTTTGGGAAACATGAAGATTTCGTAACCGCCAATCTGAAGTTTATGTTCGCTGCTAAGGAACAAAGTTTTCTTTTGTTCTTTAGTAAGATGCTTAGCTAACATGTTCCAGTCGTAACCGGCGGAAAACCAAACATTTACGACATTTGGTTTACTGAGTGCGGCAAGGACAGAATCGAATTTTAACGGGTTGCCGCGCCAAGTTTGACCGAGCGAATTTTGAAGAACAAATAGTTCATGGTCTAATCCTTCACCGCGTCCCTCAGTATCCCAACCGACAAAAATTTTTACCAACCTTTTGATTCTCCGCATTGTTGACAAAATCCAAGAGTTTTGTAAGTTCGTTCGTGACATAAACAATCGCATTCTCCAGCGTCGGACATAGCATCAACCATTTGTTCTTCGCCGCCGTAAAAATCAATCATATCTTGAATTTCGCCCATTTTTATTCACTTATGGAGAATCAAATTCTGGGTCTTTCTTTTCTGGGACAAGTTTCGCTATCCTTTCGTGATAAGTCTTACGCTTTGCCATGAGTTTACCAAAAGCCTTTTTATCCATTTTGTTTTCCCACTTGCGCGTTTTCTTGTTGAAAGATGCGCGCATAAGAGCGCGAGCCTTAGTATCTAACTGTCGTCGCAAAGCCTTAATCTCAGAAGCGCGTTTACGCGCGCGCATTTTCAAGTAGGCTAATACTTCTTTTGATAGTAATCCTTTTTCGTCTTTTAAATCTTGTATGCTACTCATTTGTCTAACTCCTTTGCAACTTCATAGGCGGTCTTTCGAATATCCGCCCATCCATGTTCGATTTCGTCAGTTGACAATTCAGAAACGAGAATGTTAGAATTGATAGTTACAATAAAGGCGCGAATCGGCTTACCCATTTTAAGCCTTTTCATCGTGGCATAAGCGGCAACTTGCCGACGCGCTCGAAGCATAGAACCATTCTGAATGAAGCGCTCTTCTGATTCTGGCGCCTTGACTTCGAGAATAGTATCATCTTTGAAAAGGTCATAATGACCGATAAGCAAGATGTCGTGAAGCGTCGGATTCTTCCAAGTGTAAGGCAAAGTCCATTTGAGAACATTATCGTTACTCGAATCCCATTCTTCAAGACGAACCTTTACTAATTCGTCAATAGCGGAACCCCGGACCAAGTGGCGGTTGAAACCCTTCATAGGAGCACGCTCGCGCATTGCAAGAAAAGCCTTTGCGCCGTGGGTTAGAGAAGAAATGTTATAGACATTCTTTGAAGGAGTCCATCCAAACTTTCGCTCGTAGGTAGGATTAAGAGCATTAATCAGCATTTCGCGGATTTCAATCGCGTTCAATTATTGCAACCTCTACAATCTGGATTATCGCACGAATCGGAGCAACCGTTCTCACGATTTATCCAAATGCGGATTTCTTGAGCGTTCATGCTAAAACCTTCAAAAGATAGATTGCCGCGCATATTTCACCGCAACCCATTAATTATGACACCAAGAACATTTTCGATTAGGACATTCGCAAATATGCTTTTGTCCAAGACTTTCTTTAATTTTCTCAATCTTCACAAGATACCAATCAGTATCTCGGGGCGCTTGGGCTAAGGCTTCTGGGGTAAACTTGGAAATATTAGCGACAGCGCGTTCAAGAATGGAATTAAAAGCGTCTTTGCCCAAGCACAATCTGAGAGCGTCCAATCCGACAAGTACACAATCTACAAGTTCTTTTTCAAATTGTCTAAAGTCGTTCTTTGCGAGTGCTTCCCGTAATTCCCAAACTTGAGTATCGAGACATACAATCCAGAAATTAGCCTTAAGATGTTCTGGATTGCCGGAAGGTGTTAGACTCATTATTTGGTCAAATCCGCATAGAGTAAAGCTACATAGTTGTAAGCATCGAGCAAATCATCAAGCGCCTTAGTCTTGTCGCAAGTATCGTTTTTGACGCGGAGAAGTTTGTAGATAGCCGCGTAAAGAAACTCTTGCTGTAACTCGGTCCAAGTAATCGTTGGACGGCGAAGAGTTGTTCCGCCGCGGTTGGCGTAAATCTTGGCGCGTTCAGTCTCTATTCCGCGCGCGACTTCTTGGATTTTGGCATGGTAACTTGTCATGTTTTATTTCTCCATATGGCGCATTGCATTTAAGGCGAAAAAGTAAAGGGATAACATCATACAAGCAAAAATTGTTAGTCCAAAAACAATTAGAGCATTCAATCCAAATCGCCCCAATTCGTCGGTTCAAACTCGATATCATCCAAGAGCGTAACCATAAAATGAAACCCGCAACTTGGGCAAACTGTTTCTTGGGTTATCTCGACGTCCATAATCCTTACCACTCTGATACGTGCGTTCTGACTATTAAACCCTTCTAATCCCATTCCATAACGATAATCTGGCGCGTATTGAAAGTTTGCTCGATAAACTCAAGAGGAAGGATAGAAGAGCAAAATTCGGCGTGAGAGTAACGCCCCTTACCCGACGACTCGTAAAGTTCAACATCTCGCCAAACGAAATATTCCATGCATCCGGCGCTATCAAGGGTTCCAGTCGGTTCAACTACAAAGTCGCAATTGTGACGATAATCGTTCTTGATTTTCTTCTTGAGTTGGGAAGTCGCTATGAACGCGACGACATTATGTTTCCGAATGTTACTGACCAATTCGACTAACTTCTGTTCCCGAGTCTTTTCAACCCATCCGATACGGGAAGTCAAACTCTTGTCAAATTCATCTACAATGATAATCTTACGTGGACAAATACAAGGTTCAGAATTGCAAGTCTCGATAAGTTGACTTGCCTTAGAAATCAAGAAAGTTTCGATACCCGGAATAGTAAGACGCATGTTCGAGTAGATTGGGGTTCGGTCACTATTGATTGATTCTTGAATTGCGAGACTGACGGCTAAGGTAGACTTGCCCGCGCCCTTCTTCCCATAGATAGCGTAAAGGCGAACATCTACTTTATGTCTCAATGTATGAGTAACTTCCCGATACCGGCGAAGAGTGCGAACCCGCCGATAATGACCATAAGGACTAAAAAGATATTCGCGCGGAATGAAAATTCATCTCCAATTCTTGCTTTAATATCTCCTACTCGTTGATAGGTTTCGAAGAGTTTGCCAGTTTGCGAACCAGTCAATTCAAAATTTGTAAAGCACAAGTCAGCACTTAGCCATATTCCATCATGTGAAAACTGTCTACTGAGAACTTTTCGACCGCCAAGGTAAACATCAATGTAACCGCCGTTTTCTAAAGGATACTTGAAAGGTTTCGTATTCTCATTCATCTTGAGAGACTCGAAAAGTTTCTTTGAAGTAGACTCGGTAACATCATACACATAGCCGGATTCATCATAGAAACCAAAACGGAAAGGCTCGCGGATATCTTCGATTTCGGCTCGCGTTTGTTGTTTCCGTCTTGGGATTTTCAATGGTGTACTCCTACAGTAGCGGCGGCAACCGCGAAACCTACCGCGCCAGATAGAAGGAATAGGATAATGAAAGTTCTCAAGTGCTTTGAAGGCTTTTCATTCTGATAAGTGCCGGTACGCAAGGTTCTAATGTGTTGCTCAGTAAGTGCGGCAAGCCGGTTAATATCCTTAAGTGTAGATTTGTAATCTGCAAAAGTAACCTTAGGGTCTAAGCAACGATAAGCCCCACGAGCGTTTAAATGATGTCGTTCGACGGTATCATCTTGCATTACGAAAGTAAACGGTTGACCTATCTGTTTGTTGTCGATATCTCCGTTAGACCGTTCGAACCATAGGAAACTTGAGCCTTCCGCTTCACGGTCGATTTCATTCACATGGACATATCCGGATTTGTCGTATTCGTCGCAAGTAGAAAGAGGTTCGTTTGCATCTTTGTGCGTACGGCGCTTGATAAAGTAGAGTAAAACGCCAATACCGATAATTATCGAGATTCCAACAATAGCATAAGTTTCGGTTGGGGTAAGATGTCCAAAGATTGCTGAAAAGATGTTAATATTACCCCAATCTACCATTTTAAGCCTTCTCCATGAACTGCTTTACGACTTCTTTCTTCTCGCAAATTTCAAGAAGTTTCTTTACGCGTCCCACGCCCATATCGATACCAAATTCGATACCGACGGCGAAACTAATAAGTGCAATACATGCGGAAAAAACAATGAATTCGTTTATAGACAAATCCATTTACTTCTTACCTATCCCTATCATTCCTTTCAGTTTACTCCAAAATCCCGGACTACCCGGTTGCGGATTCAAGCCCATAGCCAAAGTACTCAAACGGGCTTGTTCGCCCGCAACGAGAGAGTTAAGGTTCATATTAGCATCATTTCGTCCGCGAGCGTCGAGCGATACGAAAGTGCGTAAGAAGTCCTTCAAGATTTCGTCAATCTCTTCTTGAATGATATTGTTTTCACGACGGGTCAAATCGTCCAAAGTGTTGAATTTCTTCATAGCATCATTTTCCTTTTTGACCGCTTCTTGAATAATCTCGATTTCCAGCATGGGCGCGAGAATGTTCTTACTAATATTTGAATGGGTTTGCTGTACATTTTCTGAAGTTTCCCCATGCTGTGCGTCAGTTACTCCAACGGCCGATTTTGCGAACGCGCCGTCGTCTTGCTTAGGCTGTTCCGCGTCGGGTAGGATTCCTTCCTCTTGCGCGTTCTTCATTCCGTCGATAAAATCAGATTGCTTACGCTTGCGTTTTGCTTCTTCAATGATAGTATCTATGTCGTCGGGCAATCTAATTCAATCTGATACGGTACGCGCGTCTTATAAGGATATCGCGATACACCTATAAGCAAGTATGCCCGTATCAGATTGACCAGAAATGGCAACCTTCGAAAAACTACCGCGCGCAAAACTGAACGAGTTTGTGGACAAGCAAATTACCATTGAAAAGGTAATATCTGGCGTTTCGACTGGCAAATACGCCGGTCCATATGTTCTCTTGGTAACCAAGACCGAGAGCATCATATCGTCCCACAAAGTCGTTATGGAACAAGCCTTAGCGCTGAAGCCCAACCTGCCGGTTACTCGGACCGTAAAGTTGGTTCAGCCTACTAAAGGCGACTTCCCGTATTTCTCGCTGGAGTAGACTCTCTTTGGCGGTCTACCCGCGAGAATCCCCTTTTTTGTGTTCTTCTGTGAAAGGTTCGTGGCTTTGGAATACCGCCCGGTCGTCGGAATCCGAGCGTGCCAAAGCCCAACGGACCCACAGTTACAGCATGCCTATATACTCAGTCTACATAGGTATACTATAGGGAAGCAAAATGATAAGCAAGAAAATCGGAATAGCCCTAATCGGCTTAGCGGTTTGTATGGGCATAACCGCCGTTTTCGGCTTGCAAGTTACGCCCACTCAAACTAAGACATGTGTGACTAACTCGATTGTTACTTACACTTGTACCTATTCAGACGGGTCAGTTTTCAACTGTACTCGATTCGATACGCAATCTAAGTATGATTGTGTGAAGGTAAAGTAAGATGAATGATGCTCTAACAGAGTATCGAAGTTTGCTTAGTGAATGTCGTCGTCTTACTCGTGTGAAATGGAGATTGTTCGTACGCGCTCATTGCGGCGAACCTAAGGAAACCCACGCCCATTGTTCGCGTTCTGACCCCAATTTTGGGCGTATCTGCATAGCCCAAAATGATTATGCGCTTGTTCAAGAAGGGAAAGCCGCGACTCTGATTCACGAATGTTTGCATTTTCGGGGCTTAATCAATCATACGAAATTGTTTTGGAAGCGCCAAGAAGAGTTTTTCAGCCGCGAGCGTTGGATAGAATTAGCATTTCCGAAAAAACAAAAGGTTAATAAGCAAGCAAAGATATAGTATAGGATAGGGAAGCAAAATGGGAGTCTCAAACCTTCTGAATCTCCGGCTATGGAGAGAGCAAATTTCCATAGTTGCGAACTTTGACCTTTCGGGCTTGTCCCTTAAGGTCCGAATCCTTACCGCCTCTGTTTCTTGCGGTATCTGGGCATGTGCGAGCCTTTTCGTCGCGGGAGTTGTTCCATAATGAGTATTCAAGAATGGAAAATCGAGTATGAGAAAATCCGGAGAAGGAAGTCTCTAACATGATAAGTCCAGAAGAGCGTTACAAACCCGCCTTACGACTCGAACGGGTCGAAACTAAGCAAGTATTCGAATACAACGCGTTGCCAGAAGTCAAAGAAACCGACTTCGATATGCAAGTCCGACAAGCATATATAGGATTGTATCTCAAATGAACCATTCGACAGATACAGTAATCACGCGCGTACGCGTAAAATCGGGCAATATTGTTCCGCGCGAGTTTCAACGAGAAACGCCAATATGCACTCGGATTGATTCTGAAGGCGAATACATTGAGTTTTGGTATGCGACTAACTCCTTGGGGCGCGTGAAGTAACGATATCTTTAATAGGGACCAAGACTATAGATAGTTGGGAACAAAAATGAAAACCCTAACATCTAAGAAAGAAGCGTCCAATTGGGCGTTGCGCGCCGTGCAAGACTTGTCTATCTATACGAACAAGTCAGCATTAGATGACGCGATAAACCATTTGAAATGGGCGATTCAAGCGGTTTATGAAGCGAAAGGAATGTCGTCCAACGAAGCATATCAGAAGGTGAAAGACCTATGAGCCATGTATGTATCCTTTGCAAACGCAACGGCTTTGACAGTACAATGTACAATAGCAGTTCTTCGAAAGAAGAAGTGGAAGGCGATATCGGAACAAATTTTGCCAGATTCAACTTAGTATCAGAGTACATTTGGCATCTCAAGAACATTCATGGAGTACAGTTTAAAGACACTATCAAAGCAAATGGTAAACAATTAGGGACAAGCGGATGCGATTGTTGGGAAGGCGGCGCGTCGGAGTGGGGATAACGCGCCGATATTCTTTTATAGCGGCAAGAATGTATCAGAGTGAACAAGATTGAGCAAGGTTGGAAAAATTCTCCGGGTCTACTCTCTCATAGTTGGCGTGACATCAACCGCCTTTATGCTTCTGGTTTTCTACACGGAAGCATTTATGCACATGGGACGGCTGTTCATTGAGCCTAATCTTTACATTGCGACGACAGAGTTCTTCATGGTCTTGATTGGACTTGTAGTTCTCGGAATCATGCTGTTTATCTCAACTTTCCCAGAATCCGAGCCTAAACAAGAAAAGAATGAGGAAAGAACCGGTTACGAGACAAACAACAGGGCGGCTTACGCATGATTGATATTCAGTTTCAGTTGGACCCGGTTGCATGGATACTCGAAATAGTCGTAATAGGAATTTTGCTGAAATGGTTCAAGTTTGATAAGAAGGCGAATGAAGAATGAAATACACAATCAAAGTAACGCGAATATCTGCAAATGGCGGACCACTTACAACTATGGTAACTCTCGAAGGCGATTTACAAATAGCCGACGCGATACTGAAGAAACTTCAAGAAATGGCTAACGGTAGAATGTGGGATTTGGAATGAGCCTTCGCTCGGGTATCTGGCAATATCTCAAATACACCTTACTGACGACTCCCATTATCGCCGGACTCTATGTTCCCTATCAAATCTTCTGGATTGGACTAAGCGGGATTCAAATCGTCAAATGGATTACGACAACTGGGCTAATGACCATGCTCGCAAACCTTGTGATACAGCCTTATCTCGCATGGCTTTATCGGAGAAAGATATTAAAATGAGAGATAGAGATGATTCTGCAAGAAATCCTTGTATTCACGGTTATTATTTTGATTATCTTTGTCCGGAGTGTTCAAAATGATTTGGCAATTTTGGCTATTAGTCGGAATGAGCGCCGCCGCAATAGCGGTAGGTTATGCGGCTATTAAGTTAGCGCCGGATATTCCAGACTCTGACGGTTCGAGCGATTGGTCAGAGAATGCAAAACAAGAAAAGATTTGGAAGAAGAAACAGAAGGATATGAAAAAATGGTCTTAAAATGGTTAAGAATGCGAAACCAAAAGACGGCGCGATTTCTCGGACGCAAATATCCTAAAGTTGCTATTGGCTCGAAAAGAAGCATAGGTGAATATAGTTCTGTAACAAACGAAATTCGTCTTGGAAAATGGAAAGATATGAAATGGTATCGAGTCGGTCGAAATAACAACATTGAAAAGACTATTGCAGTAATCAATCACGAAACCGTTCATTGGTTGATTTGGCAACTTGAAGATTGGGCTACTTGCGTAATGTGGGATTATGCTCAAGGCATTCCGGGAGTATGGGACGCTCTGTACAGAAATCGACATTTCAAGGTAGGATAGATGTTAGCCGAAGATATGTATGATTGGGGCGTACGATTGCAATGTCCAATTTGTCACGAATGGACAGATGCAAAAATGGACGATTCAAAAGGTCATTTTGAAACTGATTGTCATAGATGTAATGCACATCTCGCTTGGGGAATTGAGCAAGACATAGCGAAAGGAACCTTTAAAGGAACGGCTGTTTCAGAATGAAAAGCATCATAGGTTCAGTAATCGTATTCCTAACATGCTGGATTCTCGGGTCATACTATGACGCGCCCTTAGGATTCCTTTTCGGGCTCATGCTTGGATACGAAAGTTACTACATTATGAAAAACTTTCGATTCCCAGAAGTTCATCCAAGAAAAATGCTCGAACCCATGAACATTATCTTCACCGCGATTATCGCTATGGTACATATCGCGGTCGCATATGTCGCACTCCCCGCCGACTCGGGATTCGATACTTGGCGTTGGATACTTCTGGGAGTTTTCCTTCCCTTCCATATTGGACTTATGATTCTGATTATCTCTGCAAACGATAGCAAACCTAAGGCTAAGAAAATCGCTACTCGGACCTATCGTAAGGGAGAATCGAGATGGGGTCTATAGTTCTCAAAGATAGATATTGGGCTATCTTTATTGGACTTGTATTTGTCGGAAAAATATTCGCCGTTCTAACAATTGGACCGGACTATGCCCTCTTCACCGCCGATTATCAACGAGTCTTTTGTCCGCCCCATTGTTGGACTTTTCCGGAGAATGTTCCCTATTCCATTGTTTGGGCTTGGATGAACCCGATATCGCTCGGTAGACTGTTTTACGGTATCTACATTGTACTCTTTGACGCTTTAACATGTCTTGGCTATTGGTTCTTTGTCAAACGGGTTCCACATGCTTACCTCGCGGTCCTTCAAGGCATGTCGATAATGTTCTATCTTGGACAAGGCGCGGAATACCAAAATGTCTCAATTGTCGTATTCTATCCCTTAGCCTTCTTTTCGGTTTGGTTACTTGCTATTCCTATTCTAATCAAACTACCTTTGGGATGGTCCGTTCCTTGGAATCTGTCAGATTTGCATGTGCAATGCGTTTGGTATTGTTCTGGATTGACCAATACCCATATCTCGACTGTCGATAAGATTCCAGCATTCATTACTAATTATGGTATTCTCATAGGCGCATTCATTTTCACTTGGAAATTGTCTAAGAAAGTGAAGGCGCGAGAACGCGACAAGATAATGCGCAAGTGTGAGATTTGTGGAAAATACTGGAATAAATATTCTGTACATTTTGGAGTTTGCGATAAGTTTAAATAGTAATTAGGCCGTATTAGAATGAGAGTGTAATTAGAAACATGGATGCAGATACTAAGAAGGTTCTGTCCGCCGGGGTAGGTCTTGCGGTCCTCTTCGTTATTTTGGAGGCTATGGGCGCAATCCTATCGGGTACACCTTCCAGCAACTGGGCAACCGGTATCAACCAAGCGTCTACGATTGTGGGCGCGGCTCTGATATTGCTCATTGTGGGATATGTACTCAAACTGGTTGACTTTTTCTGAGTGAGTGACCAGTACTAATGGAAACCGCAAACTCCAAGTCGGAAAACGCGCGGGAACAAAGCGTACCGACAAATTCTTTTTCTAAAGACGAGTTAAAACGATTTCAAAAGGCTCAATATATGCAAGAATACTATTGGAAAAATCGGTCTAAATGGTTAGCGCGCGTTAAACGATATGACTACGCTCATAGAAGAATTTCTACCAAATTGTATAATTCGATTCTTGGTAATCAACTTGGAGTTTGTGCAATTTGTTGTAAGACTAATCCGAATGGACAAATTCTTTCAATTGACCATGACCATAAAACGGGTAAAGTACGCGGTTTGCTTTGTATTAAATGCAATTCGGCGGTCGGCATTCTTGAAAATGTCGGATTTCCGGGATTTGAAGCGTATTTGGAGATAGCCTAATGGTCCGTAAAAGTTTCCTTTCGCGAATTGACCGAAGTACAGTTAACGGAACTGTAACTTCGGGACATTCGAATAAGAGCATTTACGCTTCAATCAACAAGTTCTTACGAGTTTTCTTTCTTACTCTCGCTCACGAAATGGGAATCAAGCCCAAAGGAATGAGGGGCGGAACAATGCGCCGACACTCGGGGCATAAAAGACGGAAAAGGAGTCTATTCTAATGGGACATGGAGAAGCATACCGAGAAGGAAAGATATCGCTTAAGCAATACCGACATTTACAAGGACTCAAATTAGCCGCTTCTCGCACTAAGAATCCGCGCCGACGAAAAGCAATATTGACCGAATACAAACTACAAGAGAGATTAGCCAAAATATGATTCGCAAAATACGCATCAAAGGCAAAGTCTACTATCGAGTAGTTAGCAAACGGACCGGGCGTAATATGGGAACATATCGTAAACGCGGACTTGCAGTTAGACGCCTCGAACAGATTGAATACTTCAAACATAGGGCTCGCAAATGACCGCCGGTAAGTGGAAGGTAAAAAGAGTAAAGGGCGAATCTCTCAAGCACAAGATTGTCAAAGAGCGCAACTTCCGCAATTTCAACAAGATTGAAAAGTCGGCTATGCTTCTGGGCGTAATCTTTCTCGGATTCTTCGCCGTCACATATGGATATTGGGCGATTAATGTAGCCAACCAACCCAAGCCGGACCCATTTACTACCCTTTACGCGGGACAGAGTGGACCGGTATATATTCCAACCTACAAATCTTCTAATAATTTCGTTGGATGCGACCCGTTAGACGCCGGTTGTTCAATTGGTAGTATTTCTGTAGTAAAAAATGATTTAATTGTTATCCATTCTTACATAGAAGCCACTTCTGGAAGTAACATAGGATTCTCAGATTCTCAATCAAATTCTTATACTCAAATTTTGTCCTTTACGGCTGGCGGAGAACCTTCAGTTAATGAGCAAATTTTTGCGGCGACCGCAAGTTCTACAGCAACAATAACGATAACTCAGAATGCCTTCAATGCTTGGACTATGTTCGTTGATACAATTGTCTCGGGCGTTCTAAGCGTCGATACCACAGTAGTTGATAAAGGACTTGCACAAGCAAGTTCTACAACTACTACAGCATATTTCAAAAATGGGATTGTTTTGGATTCGGAAGTAGTTTCTAACCAAGTCAATCTAACTTGTCCTTCACTCGCAACAACTGGAACCTATCAAAGTGGTTGCGATACTGATACGGGTTTTGGATATTCTTTCGTTCAAGGAAAAGTTCGCGGAGATAGTACAAGTCATACAATTGCCGACGGAACAGCTATTGGCGGATATTTCGTACATGCTACCATTCTATTACGAGGCTCGCCTTCAAGTTGCATAGAAGGCTATCAATGCATTAACGCGCATGGAGATACTTTAGGAAATCTCGTTATGGCAAGTAATGCGACCGTTGCGGCGGTTGCATTATCTGATTCCGCTATCACACTCGCAAATTGTGTAAGCCTCGCGTGCGCGTGGTCAGAATTTGCCGCGACTCAAGAAGTATCTGGGACATCTCTGGCTTGGTTTATGCGACTTAACGCGACCTTACCGACAGAACCGAATTGGAGTCCTTTGAATGACCATAGTACAGCTATTGTAGTCGTCGCTACAATGCATGGAAGTAATGTTACAGATTATACAGTTTACATTCAAAGACAGCCGGGACAAGAACTTAATGCAAGTTCGACAACTCCGGCGGTTCCGACATGCTCGCAAAGTTCTACTATTTACCTTTGCTATCATTCTACTTCATGGACAACTAACCAACTTACAGAAGGACTTGTCCTAAACTTCACTGGCGGTTCAAATGGCAACGGCTCAACTGGCGATAGTTATCTTTGCCCGAGCGAAAACGCCGGCGCTTTTACTTGCAATTTGGGCGGAGTTAATGATGTCACTATCGGCTTTACTGGAACAACACAAGTACAAAACTTTACTTTGCCTTGGTTAAACCTTCAGAACGCTTATCATTTGGGATTCTGGGAAAATGCCGGCAAATGCGGCGGTTTCAATTGTGGAGTCTTTCCACAAACCTTTTTCACTTCTACAGGTTCGCTTGGCGGAACAGGTAATAATGTTATTTCAGTTTATGTTCCAGTATCAGTAGGAACGCAAGATTCGGGAAGTTACGCGGGCTATACTTCGCAAACTCTCATAGGCGCGGGTTGTTATGTTGCAAGTCAATTAATTACTTTAGGATTGATAGATATTTGCAAATCGGTAAGTAACGCGGTTAGTGATGCGCCACAAACCTTAGGAACGCCATTCATTCAAGCGTTGCTTTTCGTCTTTGGAGTTGTTGTTTCCACTTTCGAAATCACTTTGAATGCTATCGGTAACGCTTTAGGACTTGGAAATATTGGAACCTTACTGATTACAACACTCCAAGCTATAGGTTCCCTAATCGTGAATGGATTCTCCGCCATCATCTCATTCTTTACCGCTATCGGTAGCCTAATAAGTTCTGGCTACTTTACATTTCTCGCGGGCGCGGCGGTTCTGATTGGAACATTGCTTCCTATCGCTATTGGACTTTGGCTAATTATCTTCAACGGGGCTTTCACAGTTACCGATATCATGTTCTTTGATTATGTCGTCGGTATCTTCATGGTCTTTCATGCTATCGAAAAGAAACAGAGTTCTCTCAAAGCCTTTCTTTCTTGGATACAAATTAACATCTTTATCTTTACATTTGTACTTAATGCGGCTTGGGTTATTTTTGACATCGTAACAAGACCGATTCACAGAACCAAGGAAACGGTCGACCCCGTTGGTTAAAAGGAGATTAAAATGAACTCTTTTAATAATTGCATTTCAGCGATTCGCCGCAATTCGCAAAATCCTTGGTATGCGGCAAATGTTGAAACAATATCTTCGCAAGGACGATATATAACGCCATTCTATATTCAAGACCATAGAAATGCAAATTTGAAATATAATTATGGATTATCTCGCGGCGCGTTTGAATTTCTTTCTTGTTTACAATTGGGGCGTTGCGGAATTTGCAACCGCGAAAAGAAATTAGTTGTAGACCACAATCATAAAACAAACGAAATTCGCGGGTTGCTCTGTATGCAATGTAATACTTTCGTAGGAATATTTGAAGGACCTTTAGAAGAAAAAATTAGGAATTGGTTACAATGACATCTTTTCCAGAAATTCCAGATATGGACGATGAGTTTATTGGTTATGCCATACTTATGTTACAAATATTTTTCATGTATGTATGGCTTACTTCGCCCGCGAGCCCTATCAACTTCCCCAATCGTGCGACCTATTCGGCTTTCATAGGTCACTTTAGCGTTTTGCTTGTGGTGATTATTCCCTTTGCTCTTCTCGCGGCGGTTGAATCAATGTTTGGAAGTAACGAACCGAAAACTAAAACTGCAAGTGCGATTCAGAACATTACTATTCGAGTACGACAATATCGAACGACTCGACAATACAAGAAACCGGAAGAAAAGGAAAATACCTAAATAGGAGTATGACCGTATCAGAGTGATTATGTATGGGAAAAAGTAACGATAACTATTTCGCATTCAAATTCAAGTATCCACATTTACACAAGAAAGGAAAAGGAAAGAGTCGTGGCAACAATAATCAGAAGAAACCCAAAGCATCCGACTCGTTCGTTCAAGTTATTTTTCTCGGATTGTTCATCATGATAGTTTGGCTCTTCATGTTCGTAACAGAATCGACCCTTAGCCAAATTAAACTAATCAATATCATCATGACCCTTGGCGGGTTAGAAACCTATGACCAAAGCGTGATAGGATTTGGCATTATCGTATTCCTAATGGGAATGGCGGCTATCGCATTTGCTCATACTCCAAAACGGAGAACCAACTAATGCAAAGGATTTTGAATTTGTTAGTAATTGAAGCAACTACCCGAGACTCGACGAACTACTCTAAGAAACGAGTGAAGGCTCTTATTGAACATTTGGAGAATGAGGGCTATGAGGTAAAGGTTACAAGGAAGATAGAGAAATGAGAAACCTACTTAGCCGGTACAATCCAAAACGAAAACTTGAACATGCGGTCGATAAGGTTACTGGAAAAATGGTTTGTACCAATTGCAAGCATTCTTCAAACGCACATACCCGCCGTTACAAAGACTTCGTCCCTATGACCGGACGACAGATTCTTGAGATTCTTGTACAAACCCGCCAAGGCGCTAACTTCAACGAATGTTTCATTTACTATTGCGACATTTGTGAAGCGTTATCGGGCTGTGATAAACATGAGTAACCGCGAAACGCCTAAGGGCGCTCATACAATGGGCGGAGATGGGGAACCTACTATGCCTACCCGAGTCCGTTTCAAAGCAAGTATGATGATAGATGAAACTGGCGCGCCGGTTCTCGTATTCGAAGCGGGCAATCCTAATGATGAATCGATTAGCGTCTATGTTATCAAAGGGGACGACCTTTTCAATTTCTATGCAATGGTGAAGCGCGGACTCGAAGGCGAACAAAAGAAAAGACCGAGTTACTTAGGTTAGAATCATGTATGCAAACAAAAAGCCCGGTTTGTGGTTGCCGCAAATGCCAAATCGAATGTTTAGTGAAAGCGAAATGTTTGATGCGCTCTTGCCCTTGCTGTACGATTTCGCACTTAGACTTGATAAGGTTCGCTATGTGCGTAACCCATCAAGACTGTCCAAAGAAGCCAAACGGAGATTAGCATAATGTCTCAAATACAAGAATATCATTCTCTTGAAGAGAATCCTATTCTTAAACGCGCGTGGAAGAAATCAAAACCAGTAAAATACTTAATCCGCGTCCGTATCCGTCACAAGATTTCCAAAGCCGCCGTCAAAGACTATGGAACATTCCGCGAAATGTACGCCAAGTACAAGGATACGCATCAATTTTGGTGTGGAGATTATCCGCCTACTCAAATTGGCTCTCATTATGGCGGATACCGTTTAGATGCTAATGTCCGCGAGAACATGAAATATGTTATGAAACGATATGCGCGCCGGAAGGCTTGGATACAGCCGGGACTTAGAGTGAACGGTATGCCGGTCATTCTGGTTTGGAATGCGGCTTTCAAACGATATCAATGTCGCGCGTGCGAGCGTCGTTTCTTCACGGCTAAGGCTCGAAGTAATCACGAAAAATTCCATAAAGCAAACGGTACATTCAAACGCCTTTATGTTAGGAGTCGATAAAATGTCTAATCGCGGAGTTTCGGGTAACTTGAAAGATTGGTTCTTTTGCATACTGTTCAATGCGGCTTGGATACTTCCGTTAATGGTGTTTGTGAAATGAGAAACCGAGTAATACTTTATTCCATCATGTTAGTACTTTCGCTAGCAATTGGATTCCTTGCTATAGTTTACGCGCCGGATGTTCCATATTCCCACACGCCGGGCGTTCTTACTTGCACATACAATATTACTACTTTCCCGAGCCAATGGTCCGGAGTAAACGCCCAAAACGGAGAATTACTAACTGGACAAGTTAGTTCAGATTTTGACGGTCAAACACTTACATCGATAGGGGTCTATCTTTGTTTTTCCAACGGAGGTGGTCCCCCAGTAACGCCCGGTACATTGTTTGTAACAGTAGGCGTTTTCGATTCTAACGGCAATCTCATTTCATCTTTCGGAACAATCGATGTTACAACAATGCCAAAATCGACCCCGAGTACTACTATGAACGGTCAAGAGTTTACTTTAACCGGTTCTCATACTATGCTATCTGGCCAAATTATCGGTATCACATTTTCATCGAACCCCGCTAACAACTATCAAATAGGGACATTTTGCGGTGAAAATTGTACCGGTTCAGAAGTAACCAACGGTGGTATAGTAGATTGTTCAGCAATCAATTCTTGCTTCCAAAGCGCAGGTTTTGCATTTGGCGGAGATTTAGCATTCGGCGGTTCTCCACCGCCTTCGCCGCCTAAACCAAGTTCGCAAGCGTCGGCATTTGTAGGACTTGTACTTATCTTAGTCATTATTGCAACCGGTTACATAGCATACAAAGACCCTCAAGAAGCGGACGCGATAATCAAAGCCGGAATCTATTTCATAGTCGTACTTGCAATTGTCTTTGTAATACTGCAAGCGGCGGGGCTATAAAAGGCAATCTTGGAGTTAACATAAATTGATACGTTTCTATATTACTCTCGGGACAATTTTCGTGATAGGCTGTATCATACTTACACTTGTTGTAAGTACGCCAACAATACACAGCGTTTCTACTGGCAACGTAATTTTCTATTATGGACACGACGGCGCTTTCTACAGAAGTTTTCAATCCTTTTCAGTTACGGCGCCAACTTCTGCTATGTCCGGTGATAATCGAAACGGACAAGTAAATATCGCTATGAGCGCAACTAATCCGCCTTCAGAAGTCGATATGGGATTTACCGACATTGTAGGACCGCTTTCAAACTTGCACAACGTCATAATTAATCCGGTTCCTTTTGCCATTTCGGGCAATATTACTTTCACTTACAATCTATTTTTCAGAACTAACCAAACCGACGACCCGCTTAACGGCGAATTTTTCGCATGGAACAATAGCGGAAGCGTGCGCGGTAACACTTTTACCGGATTGAACGGCGATGTTTACGCGCTTTGTCAATCGAATTGTGGCGACGGCAAATCATCAATTTTGACAACTTTCGACAATACAACTTTCTTTATGATTCCGTCGGGTCATACTTACACATTCGCACAACTCAACAACGGAACAGATACACAAGACGGTATTACACCGCAAACCATAGTAGGTTTGTACACATTCTTTTACGAACCCGCAAATGGAGATTCGGGCGCGAGTGCAACTTTTGGTCAACTCATATCATGTTCTCAAGGCGGTGTAGATTTTACGGCCATTGTCTTTCCGCTCATCTTCATAATCATAGTTGTTAGCGCCGCGACGCTATTCTTCGGCGACAAAACTAAGAGAGTATCGAAATGAGAATCCGCGTAATTCCCGGTCGTCGTGGTAAAAACCAAGACGCTATTATCGGTCTTTGTATGATAGCTATCGTACTTGCTATCGTAGGTTGGGCTTTACCTTTAGTTTCAACAAGCGACCCGACAACTTCAAGCCAATGTTTAACCGGATACTTTGGAAACAATGCGACAGAAACGAACGGTACAATTACCCTTTACTGTTCGCAAGTCGGCTATACTCAACTTACCGGTTATCCTTCGCCTTGTCCTTCTAATCAATATGTCTTTGCTATTGGTGTTTCTCTTTCATGTACTACTATTCAATGGGCGAACATTACGAACTTTCCGTCCGGTTGCCCCGGCGGACAATTCGTAACTAATATCGGTTCATCTATCACTTGTGCTACCCCGCCGCCAGACCCTAATTCTTCTGTCAAATGTACGACCGGACAGTTTGTAACCAATGTTACAGAAATCTCCGGAACATTTACGATAATCTGTTCGCTTGTTCCTTGGAGTAGTCTTACTTCTTTCCCGAGCGGATGCGCCGCCGGAAGTTTCGTTACTGCTATTGGTTCGACTTTGACTTGTGGTACACCTTCGCAAGAAGCAAGCGCGACAGCACAATGTACAAGTGGACAATTCGCCTTTAATATTACTGAAGCTTCCGGCGGTTCGTTTACTCTTGGATGCTCATTGATTAGTTGGAGTAGTCTAACAAACTTCCCAAGCGGATGTGGCGCGGGACAATTCATTACGGCTATTGGTTCAACTTTAACTTGTGCTACTCCGGCGCAAGAAGCGGCATCTACCGCTAAATGCACAACTTCCGGACAACTTGTTACTAATGTTACTGAATCAAGTGCGGGCGCTATTTCTCTCGTATGCGCATATCCGGATTGGACCAAACTGATAAACTTTCCTTCTGCATGTAGCGCCGAACAATATGTAAGCGCTGTCGGCGTAACTCTAACATGCTCGGCGGTTGGTTGGACGCAATTAACCGGTTTCCCGAGCGCGTGCGCTACCGGACAATTCGTTACGGCAGTTGGTTCAACTCTTACTTGCGGTCCTTTAGATTATTTGACCAATATTTATCTTTATTGGAAATTCAATGCCGGAAGTGGAACGACAGCAATTGATTCGTCGGGTAATGGTTTTACATCTCAAACGATTTCCGGTACATATGTTTGGAATAGTTGTATAATCAATCTCTGTCTTGCTGACCAATCTGGCGATTTACAAGTAAAAACTCCGGCAAGCGGTTTTACATTTCCAATGTCGGCATTTTCAATGAATTTTTGGTTTTTCGATAAAACAACTGGAATACTTGGAAGTAATGAAATGATTCTTTATCAACCTTCGAGTACGGGAGACGGAGTAATCGTATACGAAGAAACTAATGACAAAATTGGACTACAAGTTTTCTATTCTGGCGGTTCTGTACTTTGTGATGGCGATAATACAAGAATGATAAATGAAGAATGGACGATGATTTCATTAACATTCGACGGTTCTACATTATCAATCTATGAAAATGGTTACTTATCTAAATCGTGCGCTTTTGGTACACATACACTTCTGACAGCCGGTAATCCTATGGTTTTAGGGTCTAATCGCGGTGGCGGCGGTATAACGGGTTACATTGACGATTTTCGATTGTATAATGCCGCATTAACAGCGTCTCAAGTACAGCAAATCTATCAATACTTCAGAATGGGAAACAATCCTTAGCCATGAAGCCTAATAAACTCGCCGATACGCCCATTACCGCACATGAGTTACACTACCCTTATATACGACCGTG